>ENA-ORTW01000150-ORTW01000150.1-human-gut-metagenome-genome-assembly--contig:-NODE-150-length-106817-cov-9.832703_pt1 | contig 106817 bp, 109 predicted proteins | sample MGYA00242072_ERZ509193 | MGnify/ENA primary metagenome ERZ509193 (study PRJEB26280, sample SAMEA2338813) | human gut metagenome | biome: human gut; feature: human-associated habitat; material... | reverse complement strand
CAGCAGGCGGAAAAGACCCGCTGTTTGGGCGTGTTGATGGTTTTCAGATAGACCCTAATAAAATGATTTCATCATTTTATTTGAGCTGTTTCACAGCAGACCGCCTGTCGGCGGTAAGAAATGTATTGACTTCGTTTTTTGCGGCAATGCCGCAGGCCGCAATCCTGCGGCCTGATAAAACGCTTTTAAGCGTTTTATTAAAAACTCGTATAAAACGGTTTTAACCGTTTTATCGAAAACTAGTATCAGGCCGTTATCCATTGGAAACAGTCTGAAGGCCAGCCGCTTCGGCTGGCCTTTTACGCTTTGGGATGGCACTTTTCGTAGACGGATTTCAGCTTCTGATTGACCATGTGGGTATACATCTGAGTAGAGGATATGTCGCTGTGACCCATCAGCTCCTGCAAAGAGCCGAGGTCGGCACCGTTTTCCAGCAGATGCACCGCGAAGCTGTGCCGCAGGGTGTGGGGCGTGATGTCCTTCTCAATGCCCGCCTTCTCCTGATAGCTCTTGAGAATTTTCCAGAAGCCCTGACGGCTCATCCGCGCGCCGCCTACGTTGACGAACAGCGCCTGCTCTCTGGGGTCGTCCACCATGAGCAGCCGGACTTCCTTTAAGTACACGCTCAGCGCCCGGAGGGCAGCGGGATACAGCGGAATGACACGGGATTTCTTGGCGCTGGTACACTTGAGAATGCCCAGCTCCAGATTGACGTCCTCCACGTTCAGGTCGATCAGCTCCGTGACCCGGATGCCGGTGGCGTACATGACTTCCAGCATGGCCTTGTCCCGCAGTCCCTTGGCATCCACACCAGAGGGCTGCGCCAGCAGAAGCTCCACTTCCTTGCCTGTGAGGATCTGGGGCAGCTTCTTCTCTCCCCTGTCCACGTGAATCTCCCCGCTGACGGGGGATTCTTCCAGAAAGCCGGTGGAAATGACATAGGCATAGAAATTTTTCAGGCTTGCCAGCGTCCGGGAAATCGTAGCACCCGACTTTCCTTCCACGCGCTGATGACTCAGGTAGTCACTGATATTCAGTTGGGTGGCATCCAGAATGTCCGTATGCTCGCTTTCCTGCAGCCACTCGGTGAACTGCCGAATGTCCCGCATGTAGGAGCAGACCGTGTTGGCGGATGCCTGCTTTACCTTCGTCAGGTAAGTTTCATAGGCGTGAATCAAGTCCAGCATGAATGAGCGTACCAATATGTCCTTTCTACCCGTGTATCAATCTCGCCAGAAGCGGCGAAACCAAGCGAAAATCAACGCTTCCGATCAGTGCGCATAAGCAGAGCACGCAGGCGGCCTCAAGGCCGTCAAAGCGCCTGCGCCCCGTCAGGTGCCGCAGCCAGTACAGGTACATAAGCGGCGAAGCAAGGCTGGCACTGAAAACGAGAAGCCACCGGACAAGCCATCCGGCGGAGCCGCTGCACTGCACCACGCCGAGAGAGACAAAGGAAAGCACGAATGCGTCCCCGAAGCTCACGATCAGAAGCAGCCACGGCTCGGAAATATAAACCGCAAAAGCGGAAAGTAGGAAAGGAAACATGGTCACGCCCAACAGGGATACGATCGACACGGGCCGCGCTGCGGCGCCGCGCATCAGAGAATTCAGGGAATCCCCTGCCGCGAGACAGGCAGAAGCGCCGGACACCAGTCCGGCTATCCAGCAGAATGCAAGAAACAAGAAGCAGTACTTGCGCCACCAGGCGGGCATATTCCGATGGAAAAGCTGTGCCATGAGACGGGTTACCTCCTTTGGTATGGAATCAGCAGAGGTGTACATGGCACGGGTATAACTGAACCTTTATTAAATACACTCATACTATACTCCAGAATTTACAAAAATTCAAGCTGTTTTTAGCAAAATCAGGAATTTTTGTGGATTATGACAAGATTTATGTTAATATTTTTATGTAAACCACGTAAACCAGGCTGCTATTTTTCTTTACCATTTTCAACTATTTGACAACATATTGCGGGAAACTTAAGAATTACGCACTAAATATTGATTCTGCAATTTTTCCTGCATTCTACCTATGGTGGGTAAATTTTATTTACCCACCATTACCATTTGTACAGATTAACGATGGGGCACCTTAATTTTTGTCCGTTTTGCTCCCCTGCCCTGCCGCAGTCCCAGCAGTGCGGCGGCTCCGCTGCCCGCCAGAACCAGCAGCGCGGTCGTACCCACGGCGCTGTACTGCCCCCCGAAGAACAGTGCCGTGATGGACATGAGTATGGCGAAGTAGATCACCCCAGACACGATGCACACCAGCATCCGCTGCCGTTTGATCCGGCCAAAGGAGATCATAGCGCCCGCGAAAGACGACACAATCAGCAGCACCATAATGCCATAGCCGACTTTCTCCACCGGAAGCGTTTCCGCTTCCACCAACTTTGCCAGTATCGCCGTCAGAATCAGCGTCGCGACAAGACTGCACACCGCTCCGATGGCCAGTCCGGCAGGCAAGGATGTCGCCCGGCCCGTGATCTTCTTGTTTGCAACCATTCCCCTCTCCCCTTTCGCTCAAGCATATTCGCTTCCGGAGAGAAAAAGAACCTGTCCATTTACCATCATCGGATCAGGGGTCTACCGCCGGACAAACATTTCCCCGGCTTTGTAAAAAGCCGGGGATAAAAAACCGGGATGGGCAAAAGCCCATCCCGGTGCAGTTTTCAATTAAAGATGCCTTACACTTCTACGTCCACATTGGGGGTCTTGCGCTGCTGCTGCGCTTCGGTGACGGTGCGGAACTTCATCCGCGTCTCCCGAATCTCCGCCAGTGCCTTGGAGACAACCTCCTCCGTCTGACGCAGGGAATCGTCCATATAGGCGTTTCCGGCCTTGCGCAGCTGCTCGATCTTCGCCTGAGTCTGACCAACCAGCTCCTCACTGCGCTTCTTGGCCTCGACATAGATGGCCTCCTTGGTGACCATCTGCTTCGACTGCTCCTGCGCCTGACGCACGATGTTCTCCGCCTCCCGGCGTGCCTGGGAGATCAGCTCATTGCGGGATTCCACAATGGTTCTCGACTGCTTCAGCTCGGCAGGCAGCTGGGCGATGATCTCATCCAGCATATCCAGAACCTTGTCCCGTTCCAGAATGCACTTGTCGGCTGCCAGAGGCATGGACCGGGCATCCTGCACCATGTCGTACAATGCGCCAATGATGTCTTCGCTATTACGATCGCTCATGTTCATTTTCCTCCTTGAAGGGATAGTCTTCGTTGCTCAATTCGCCTCTGAAAGTCCGGAATGATCTCTGCGGGCAGGAAATCCGAAAGATCCGCGCCATAGCTGGCCAGCTCCTTCACCAGACTGGAGCTGAGGAACATATACTCGCTGGAAGCCGTCAGGAACATGGTGTCAAGCTCCGGGTTGATCTTGCGGTTGATCAGCGCCATCTGGAATTCGTTCTCAAAGTCGGATCCGGCGCGCAGTCCCTTGAGGATGACGCAGCTCCCCCGGCGGCGGGCATAGTCTGCCAGCAGCTCGGCGGAACAGTCCACCTCCACATTGGGCAGGTCGCTGGTGACCCGGCGGATCAGCTCCACCCGTTCCTCCAGCGTGAACATGGGATTTTTCCCCGCGTTGACCATGACACACACGATGAGTTTATCAAAAATATTCGCGCCACGGCGAATGATATTCAGATGACCGCTGGTGACCGGGTCAAAGCTGCCCGGATAAATCGCAACCTTCATATTGTTTCCTGACTGCCGCCGTCTTTCCGATAAAACGTCAGCAGAATCTTTCCATACTGATAATCCCGCGACCGGGTGTAGCCCGGGTAGTCCCAAGGCAATTCCTTCCCCAGCGGGCGCTCTGCTACTATTATACCACCTGAATGCAAAATGTCAATTTCGGTGATGCGATTTAAGGAATTTTCCAAAAAAACTTCCGCGTAAGGTGGGTCAAGGAAGACAATATCATATTGTTCCCGGCATCTGGAAAGATAATCCAGATAATCGCTGCGGACGACTCGTGCATCCTCCTGAAGCCGGGTGCGTTTCAGGTTTTCCCGGATGAGCTTGCAGGCGTCCTCCCGGGCGTCCACGAACACGGCGCTTTTCGCGCCCCGGCTCAGCGCCTCGATGCCTAGCTGTCCGGTGCCGCCGAACAGGTCAAGCACCCTTGCCCCCGGAATGTCAAATTGGATAACGCTGAACAGCGCCTCCTTCACCCGGTCGGTGGTAGGGCGGGTCAGCATACCGTCTGGGGTTTTCAGTTGAACCCCACGGGCTTTTCCTGTGATGACACGCATTATTCTTCCCCCTTTTCACGAAAATGATGATACACCGCGGCGGCGGCGTCTTTGGGGAGCAGGCGTTCCAGTTCCGGGAGTGTCGCCTGTCCGATGGCGGAGAGGGATTTGAACTGCCGCAGCAGCTCCTGCTTCCGCTTTGCCCCGATGCCGGGAATGCCGTCCAGCTCGGAATACCGCAGACGCTTGCTCCTGAGCTGGCGATGGTAGGTGATGGCGAAGCGGTGGGTCTCCTCCTGAATCTGGCCGATGAGGGAGAAAATCGCCTGATTGTTGTCAATGCGGATCTCCTCCCCCTCCGGCGTCACCAGCGCACGGGTGCGGTGCCGGTCGTCCTTCACCATGCCGAACACCGGGAAGGACAGGTTCAGCTCCTGAAGCGCAGCCACGGCCACCTTCGCGTGGGTCACGCCGCCGTCGATGAGCAGCAGGTCGGGGGCTTCGTCAAAGCCCTTGTCCCCCGCCTTGTAGTGGACAAACCGCCGGGTCACGACCTGACGCATGGAGGCGTAGTCGTCCTGATCGGTCAGCCCCTCCACCTTGAAGCGCTTGTAGTCGCTTTTCTTCGGCTTTCCCTCCTGAAATACCACCATGCTGGCAACGATGTCCGTGCCGGAAATGTTGGAAATATCGAAGGATTCCATCCGTTTCGGGGCGGGAATGGCCAGCATTTTTCCAAGAAGCGTCAGCGTCGCGCTGACCCGCTCTTCCCTGCCGGTGACACGCTCAGCTTCCTCAAAGGCATTTTTGCAGGCCAGCTCCACCAGACGCAGATTGTCGCCCCGCTGGGGGACGTGGAGCTTCGGCCGCCGCCCGTATTGCTGTTCCAGCAGCTCGGCGAACAGCTCGCCGTCGTCGATCTCAAAGGGCAGCAGAACCCGCTTAGGGGCGATGCCGCGGCTGAGATAGAACTGCTTGAGCAGGCTGGAAACGGCTTCCAGCTTGTCGTCGGGTCTGGAAAACACCTCGTAGTCCTTGTCCAGCAGGTTGCCGCCGGAGAAATGCAGTACGGCAAAGCATGCCTTGGCCTCGGTCTCCCCGTAGCCGACCACGTCGGTGTCCGCGAGAGTACCGGCCGTTACAAGCTGCTTCTGCCCCAGGTTTTCCACCGCGTTCAGCCGGTCGCGGAGGCTGGCCGCCAGCTCAAATTCCAGATTGTCCGCGGCGGCGAGCATCTGCCCGCGAAGCTGTTCGGCCACCGCCTTGTAATTTCCCTTCAATAGCTCCCGCGCCTGCAGCATGGTCTCCCGGTACTCGGTGCAGCTTTTGTTCTCCTGACACCACCCGGCGCACTGATTCATGTGGTAGTTCAGGCAGGGGCGCTCCTTGCCGATGTCCCTGGGAAACTGCTTGTGGCAGCCGGGCAGCTTGAGGGTCAGCCGGATGGCCTCCATCACATCGTGTGTCACGGCTCTGCCGCCGTAAGGGCCGTAATAGTCCGCGCCGTCGTCCGCCGGTTTGCTGACCATGGTGATGACCGGGTAAATGTCCTTCATGTTAAGCCTTAGGTAGGGGTAGCCCTTGTCGTCTTTCAGAAGGATGTTGTATTTCGGCATGTAGCGCTTGATGAGGGAGCATTCCAGCACCAGCGCTTCAAATTCGGAAGCAGCGACAATAACGTCAAAATGGTGGATTTTGCTCACCATCAGCCGGGTCTTGGGGGTGTGGGACGCCGTGTCCTGAAAATACTGGCTGACCCGGTTTTTCAGCTTCTTCGCCTTTCCCACATAGATGACCTTATCCGTCTTGTCCCGCATGATGTACACGCCGGGGGCATAGGGCAGGGACAGGGCTTTTTCTTTCAGTTCATCAAAGGTCATTGTCTTCCCCTCACGAGCGTCAAAAAAGTACCGCCCCAATGCATTTGGGGCATTGAGGCGGTTAAGTAGGGTGTATCTGAATACTGGCGAAATGACCGGCAGCGAGGGATTTTTGCTCTGAGCAAGCCATTTTTCCGCAGGAATACTTGCTGTATTTCAAGGGAAAATGGCGCGGCACAGGGCAAAAAGAGCCGCTGTCCGGGCGTTTTGACAGTGTTCAGATACACCCTATGTAAATGTCTTAATACACGTCCCTCTGGAGCAGTTCATCCAGGGCGTTGACGGCGGCTTCGGCGTCAGGACCGGAGGCGCTCAGGGTCACGGTAGTACCGGTCACGACACCCAGAGACATGATACCCAGCAAGCTTTTGGCGTTCATCCTGCGGCTGCCGGATTCCAGCCAGATGCTGCTTTCAAATTCGTTGGCCTTCTGTACGAAGTAGGTCGCCTGCCGGTTATGCAGGCCGGATTCACAACGAACCACCACTTCTTTATTGAACATTTCCATACACTCCTTTTCACCATATCCACGCGGATACGACGGGTCTAGGGTGCATCTGAAAGCTGGCGAAATGACCAACAGCGAGGGATTTTTGCCCTGGGCAAGCCATTTTCCCGCAGGAATACTTGCTGTATTTCAAGGGAAAATGGGGAAGCACAGGGCAAAAAGAGCCGCTGCTTGGGCGTTTTGGCAGTTTTCAGATACACCCTAAATATATGATAGCTATTTTTACCGAAAATGTCAACTGTTTTTCGTTCTTTTTTCACAATACCTTAAGAAAATCGAAAGAAAGCCGCCTCCTCGTATTGAGAAAAGTGTTTTTCATTCCCGATTTAACGGAATTCTGCTATGGTCACGCCGTCCTCGCCCTCGCCGTAGACGCCCAGACGGAAGCTCTTAATGAACTTATTCTTTTTCAAGGACTGCTGGACGGCGGCACGCAGTGCGCCGGTTCCCTTGCCGTGGATGATGCGGACGGTACTCAGGTTTGCCCGCATGGCTTCGTCCAGATACCGTTCCAGAACGCAGATGGCCTCCACCGTGTCCATGCCCCGCAGATCGACCTCTGTCGGCATGGCGGTCATTTTCATTTCCCGGCCGGAGTGGGCAGGATGGCCGCCCTTGGCCTTGTAGGGGTTTTCGTTTTCCAGAAGGTAAATTTCATCGGGCTTCGCAGTGAGCTTCAGGATGCCCGCTTGCAACTGATAGGTGCCGTCCTTGTTGATGGCAAGGACGCTTGCCTTGGTTCCCAATTTCAGCAGCTCCACCGTGTCCCCCACCAGAATGCCGCGGGTGGGCTTGGGGCGCTCCTTCTTGGGCTGGGAGGCGCGGAGCTTGTCCTCCACCTCGTTGAGGTTCCGGCGCAGTTCGGCCTGACGTTGATTGATGCCGCTGACGTCGGCGCTGTCGGCCAGCTGCTTGCGCATGGCTTTCAGTTCCTCGGAAGCAATGTTTGCGGCGGCACGGGCTTCGTCGATGATGTGCTGGGCTTCCCGGCGGGCGGACTCCACGGCCTTTTCCTTTTCTTTGCGGAGCTGCTCCTGATATTCCTCGTTCTGCTGCTTGATCTTCGCCGTCTCCTGCTTCAGGCGCTCGGCTTCCTGACGGGCAAGCTCCATCTGCTGGCGCTGCTGCTCCAGCTGGGACAGCACGTCCTCAAAGTCCTTGTCGGACTTGTCCACAAGGTCGTCGGCTTCCTTCAGAATTTCCTCTGAAAGTCCCAGCTTCCGGGAAATGGCAAAGGCATTGGACTTGCCGGGAATGCCGATGAGCAGCTTGTAGGTGGGTCGAAGGGTCTCCACGTCGAACTCGCAGGAGGCGTTGATGACGCCCTTCGTGCGCATGGCGTAGAGCTTCAATTCGGCGTAATGGGTCGTCGCAACCACCCGGCTGCCCAGCTTCCGACAGAATTCGATGATGGCGGTAGCCAGCGCCGCGCCCTCCGCCGGGTCGGTGCCCGCGCCCAACTCGTCGAACAGCACCAGCGTCTGGTCGTCGCACTGGGCGACCACGTCCACAATGGTGCGCATGTGGCTGGAAAAGGTGGACAGGTTCTGGGCGATGGACTGCTCGTCGCCGATGTCGGCGAGAATGGCGTCGAAGGTTGACAGCACGCTTCCATCCCCGGCGGGGACATGCAGGCCGCACTCCGCCATCAGCGTCAGAAGACCCACGGTTTTCAACGTGACGGTTTTGCCGCCGGTGTTGGGGCCTGTGATGATCATGGTATCGAAATCCGTACCCAGCCGCAGAGAGATCGGCACCACGGTTTTGGGGTCGATGAGCGGATGCCGCGCGTTACGCAGCTCCACCCTGCCCTGATCGTTCATAATGGGCGCCCATGCGCGCATCCGGTAGGCAAGCTTGGCCTTGGCAAAGATCACGTCCAGCTGCACCAGCATCCGGTAATTCAGGTCAATGGCTTCCCGGTAGGCGGCGGCTTCACTGGACAGCTCCGCCAGGATCCGCTCGATTTCCTTCTTTTCCTTTAATTCCAGCTCCCGCAGGGCGTTGTTGGCGTTGACGGCGGACATCGGCTCCACAAAGTATGTAGAACCCGTGGCGGACACGTCATGCACCAGTCCGGGCACATCGTTTTTGCACTCGCTTTTCACAGGAACCACGTACCGCCCCTGACGGATGGTGATGATCGGCTCCCGCAGGAATTTGGAATATGCCGGGGAGGAAATGACTTTTTGCAGGCTGTCCCGGATCTTCCCTGCCTGAATGCGCATATGGCGGCGGATGTCGGATAGCTCCGAGGAGGCGTTGTCCGCAATTTCCTCCTCGGAGAGGATCGCGCCGAAAATTTTGTCCTCTAAATATTTGTTAGGGCTAAGCGCCTGAAACAGGGCGTCCAGCACCGTCGCCTTGTCATCCTCGGCGACGTAGCCCTTGATATTCCGGGCGCAGCGGAGAATGCCCGCAATGCGCAGCAGCTCCACGGGCTGCAAGCTGCCGCCCCGGTCTGCCCGCTCCAGAGACGCGGAACAGTCGGTCACGTCCCCGAAAACGGGGTTGCCCTTCCGGGTACACAGGTCGGAGGCCGCGGTGGTCTGATTCAGCATCAGCTCCACTTCCTCCAAGTCGGAAGAAGGCCGCAGCGACAGGCAGGCTTCCTTGCCGCCCTCACTGCCGGCACATTCGGCAAGAAGCTGCAAAACCTGATCGAGTTCCAGTTTTCGCAGTGATTTTTCGTATAATTCTGACATGGTTTTCTCCTATATAAGTAACGATTTGTAGAAATCCAGTGTGGAAAAGCCCCGTTCCAGCTGGGTGGCGAGGTACGCCTCCGTCACCTCGGAAAGCTGCTGTAAGGTATCCTCCCCCGCATGAAAGGAAAACAGCTTCTTGCTGTCGCAATAGCAGATGTAACGCATGGCTTCCAGCACGGATGGCGGCACCGGCATCCGGATGCCGTTCGACTCAGGGCTTCGGCAATTCCGGCATTCCAGCATACCCGCCGACAGGTCGAACCGCTCCGGCGTCTGGCTGCCGCAGACATGGCAGCCGGTGAGGTCGGGGGTATAGCCGGACAGGCAGGCGGCGCGCAGCTCGAACACGGCCTTGACCTGACTTTCCGACAGGCCAAGCCTGGAAAGGGCGTACAGGCAGTTGAGCAGCAGCGATTGCAGCTCCGGGTTCGGCATATCCTCCTGAGAGAGGACCTCCGAAACCTGAGCAAAATAGGTACCCAGCGACAGCTTGGTCAAGTCCCGGCGCAGGGGCGTAAACAGCTCGATGGACTGGGCTTCGTTGATGGTGTACTGTCCCCGGTATTCAAACAGCGTGAATTCCCCGTAGGCAAGCAGCTGGCACGGGGCGATCAGCGGACTGTTTTTCCGCCGCAGTCCCCGCGCCTTCACGGTCAGTCTGCCATGGCGGCGGGTCAGCATGGTCAGCAAGGCGTCCTTGTCATTGTAGTCCGTAACTCTCAGGACGATGCCCTGAATCGTCAAATACATGGGTTTCCTCCGATTTGTGCTTGCAGTACATGAGATACATTTCCGGTGCGCCGGTCTCGAGAAACAGCTGCCAGTAATCCAAAGCGTTCATAGACATCCCTCCTGAAAGTAGGGTTTGCCGCACTTTGGGAATTTACCACTGGAAATTATTCGCTGTAGCCGAAATTGCGCACAAGAAAATCACTGTCCCGCCAGTTTTCCTTCACCTTGACCCAGGTGGTCAGGAACACCTTCGTTCCCATGAATTTCTCGCAGTCCGCCCGCGCCATGGAGGATATCTTTTTCAGCATGGCGCCGTTTTTGCCGATGATGATGCCCTTATGGCTGGCCTTTTCGCAGTAAATGGTGGCGTCAATGTCGATGATGCCGCTGTCCCGCTCGGAGAATTTCGTGATCTCCACGGCGGTTCCGTGGGGAACCTCCCGGTCAAGGCACCACAGCAGCTTTTCCCGGATGATCTCCGCCATCACCTGCCGCTCAGGCTGGTCGGTGGTCACGTCCTCCGGGAACAGGAATGGGCTTTCTTCGGCGTATTTGCCGCAGGTTTCCAGCAGATCCTCCACCCCGTCGCCGGTTTTGGCGGAAATGGGGATGATGGCGTCAAAGGCCGCCGCCTGAGAATAGACGGCAATGACCTCCAGGAGGGCGTCCTTTTCCACGGTGTCGATTTTGTTGATGGCAAGAATGGCAGGGCAATGGCTGCTCTTGATCTTGTCGATCAGCCCTTCCTCCTGCGGCCCGATGGACGCGATCGGCTCCACCACGAGGATGGTCAAATCCACGTCAGAAATGGATTCCCGGGCAACATTTACCATGTAATCGCCCAGCTTCGTCCTTGCCCGGTGGTAGCCGGGAGTGTCCACAAACACGAACTGGGTGTCCCCTCTCGTCACGATGCCGCAGATGCGGTTGCGGGTGGTCTGGGGCTTATTGGATACGATGGCGATTTTTTCGCCGACGAGATAGTTTGTCAGAGTGGACTTGCCCACGTTGGGGCGTCCGGCAATGGTGATCATAGCGGATTTCGTTTTCATTTTCTTTTCTCCTCAGTCCCGGCTCATGTTGGGGATGGACGCGGCAATGGCTTCCTCCCTGCCGCGCATTTTCTTCTTTTCCTCGCCCTCGTCCAGATGGTCATAGCCCAGCAGATGGAGCATGGAGTGGATGGTGAGATACCCCACCTCCCGGCGGGTGGAATGGCCGAACTCTTTGGCCTGCGCGATCGCCCGTTCCAGAGAAATGCACATATCCCCCAGCGGCACCAGCCCGGTCTCCGGATCCTGAAAGTCCGTCCAGTCCGTGGGCGGTTCCCCGGCGATGAGCTGGAACATGGGGAAGCTCAGCACGTCCGTAGGCTTGTCCATGTGGCGGCTCTCCCGGTTGACCACCTGAATGCCTGCGTCATTTGTCACAAGGACGTTGATTTCGCAGGGGACATTGATGCCCTCTGCGTCCAGAACCGCGTTGATGCACGTGCGGATGATGCTTTTGATGGCAAATTTTTGCAGGCTCAGCTGCTCAAATACGATGTTGATTTTATGTCTCATGTCAATTCTTCCTCTGATGGTAACGGCCCTGAATCTGACGGGTCGGTTTTTTGACTTCCTTTTTCTGGGCGGAGCGCTCGTAGGCGCTGATGATCTCCTGCACCAGGGCGTGGCGCACTACGTCCGCGGCGGTCAGGCGGCAGATGGCAATGTCCTTCACCCCGTCCAGCACCCGCACGGCGTCCTTCAGGCCGGATACCTTGTCGTCTGGCAGGTCAATCTGGGTCACGTCGCCGGTGATGACGATTTTCGAGCCGAAGCCAAGACGGGTCAGGAACATTTTCATCTGCTCCCGGGTAGTATTCTGGGCTTCGTCCAGAATGATGAAGCTGTCGTCCAGCGTGCGGCCGCGCATATAGGCCAGCGGCGCGACCTCGATAGAGCCGCGCTCCTGATACTTCTGGAAGGTCTCCGCCCCCAGCATATCGTACAGCGCGTCATACAGCGGCCGCAGATAGGGGTCTACCTTGTTCTGCAAGTCGCCGGGCAGGAAGCCCAGCCGCTCCCCCGCTTCCACCGCCGGGCGGGTGAGGATAATGCGGTTCACCGTGCGCTCCCGGAAGGCAGCCACGGCGGCGGCGACTGCCAGATAGGTCTTGCCGGTACCCGCGGGGCCGACGCCGATGGTGATGGTATTCTTCATGATGGCCTTCATGTAGTTCTGCTGACCTACGGTCTTGGCCTTGATGGGTTTTCCCTTGGCGGTGATGCACACCACATCCTTCGCCATCTGCGCCACTTGGGCGTCGTTGCCCTCGTTGACCAGCGTAATCAGGTAACGCACCCGCTGCTCGTCGATGGTCTCGCCCTTGGCGGCCAGAGACAGCAGCCCCTCCAGCGTGCGCACGGCCTTATCCGCCATTTCCTCGTCCCCGGAGACCCGGAGGTCTGTCCCCCGGTTCACCACCCGAACGTTCAGGGCTTCCTCGATTCGTTTGATATTTTCGTCAAAAGAGCCAAACACCGTGATCAGGTCTTCCACCCGCTCGGCGTTGACGATTCGTTCAACCACTTTTCCCATTTGTATCTCCAATCTGTTCTCTGCGGACCCGGCCGATCATTTCCACGCAGGCGTATGTCCCTTCCAGCAGGTACTTATCCTCCGACTGCGTGATCGATTCCTCCCGGCTTAAAATCCGCCCGGCCACCATCTGCTGGGTCAGGGCGCTCTGAGCGAATTTGGAAAGCGCCGCTTCCGCCGCCTCCGGCTCCAGAGTCATCATTTCCCCATCGTAGAAAGTATATTCCTCCACGCACAGCGTGACCGGCAGGCGAAAGCCGCCCGGCAGGGTCAGTTCATATCGCCTATCCATTCTATCACAACTGCCCTGCAAAATTCCACTGTCTTTCCATAAATTTATGCGTTTTTTTCCGATGATGAGGCTGTATTTTCGCCTGACAGCGGTCTGCTCCCCCCGAACCGTCCACTCGGCGGGGGTCACGGCGGCAAAATCGCGGCTTGTCTGGGCGTAAATCTCCCCCTCCGCCCGGGTCGCCTGAATGCAGATGCCGCAGTCGGTGTACCCGGAGATCAGAACCTGCCCTGCCTTCACTGACTGCCCCACGCGACACAAAAAATTGCCCCGGGTCACCGTGGCGGAGACGATGAAGCCGTCCCGGGAGGCCACAATGCTGCTCACCGCCGAATCCTGCTCCGTCACCTCCGGGTCTGTCCGCTCCCGCACGGAAACGGTGGCCACACATCCGGAGGTGTTCACCCCCGCCCATTGCAGCTGAGGAAGCGCCGACAGCAGAGCGTTTTTCATTTTCTCACTCCGCACCGCCCGCCGGGAAGCGCCGAAGCGGATGCCGCTTTCTCCCGCAGCGTCCAGAATAAGCCGGGTGGGCGTGTTCACGTTGCCCTCCACCCGCACGAAAAAGATACGGGTGGGCAGAAAAATTGCCGCTGCCAGAAACACCGCCAGCCCGCACAGAAGCATAGGTCTTGCCAAAAGCCGTTTCAGCGTCCAGTACGCGCCCATCCGGCGGCGCAGATGCAGCGTCTCTCCCCGCTTTTCGCTGAGGGCTTCCAGCGTCCGGTAATCCCGCCTGCGCACCCGGAACCGGGCGGTCAGGTCGCCGACCTGTATCACGTCATAAAGCGGGATGCCCCGGGCATTGGCTGCTTCCAGCGCCGCACCCGGTTCCGCGCTGGTCAACTCCGCCTCCACCATCCCGTCCAGAGACTTCCAGATATCCATGTTACCCCCTCCGGATCAGCGTTACCGCGTCGATTCTGCCGGAAATGATCAGCTGCTCCTTCGTCATGCGGATCAGTTCCAGATCACAGCCGCAGACACAGACCAGACCGTATTTCACCTTGACTCCGATTTTCTCCCGGCTGTATTCCTTGACGCCGAAGTGGTTTTCGATCAGCACCCGGCGGTCGCCGGCGATCTCCACAATGGGCTGCCCCGGCAGCGGCTCTGCGGAAAGGTCAGCCCCATCCGCCAGCCGCTGCAAAATCATTCGTCCCTTCCCCATGAAACCAGCCCCCTTGGGAAAAGCATATGAATGGACAGCGGCCGATTTGCATAGATTCTTCCGAGGTGAGGTCTGGTGAAACGGAGAAATTTCTGGACAGGAATTTGTGTGAGTTTTGGGATGCTGGCGCTGATTTTGGATGGAAGAACGGCGATCGATGGGGCGCGTCAGGGCATCGAGCTGTGCCTGCGGACGGTTATCCCCTCGCTGTTTCCCTTTTTTGTGCTGTCCATTCTGCTGACAAGCTCCCTGCTTGGCAGCTCTTTGGCGGTTCTGCGGCCATTGGGGCGGCTGTTCGGAATGCCGGATGGAGCGGAATCTCTGCTGATCCCGGCATTTCTGGGCGGGTATCCCGTTGGGGCGCAGAACGTCGCCGCCGCATTCCGCAGCGGGCAGCTGACAAAACCGGAGGCGGAACGGCTGCTTTCTTTTTGCAGCAACGCGGGGCCTGCGTTCCTGTTCGGCATGGCGGCGGCCATGTTCCCCCGCCGGTGGATGGCGTGGGCGCTGTGGGGCATCCACATCGTGGGCGCGTTGTTTGCGGCGCTGCTGATTCCGGGGAAACCCGCCGCCCCCGTCAGGCTGACGAAGACAAGTCCCCACTCCTCCGTTTCCGCCCTGAACACCGCGATTACGGTCATGGCAACGGTATGCGGCTGGGTGGTGCTTTTCCGGGTTCTGCTGGCATTTCTGAAACGGTGGATTTTCTGGATTCTCCCAGCGGCAGTACAGGTCGCGGTCACGGGGATTCTGGAGCTTTCCAACGGCTGCTGTGAGCTGCTGGCCGTCACGGACGTTTCCGCCCGGTTCTGCATCTGTTCGGGGATACTGGCCTTCGGCGGCCTGTGCGTCACCATGCAGACCGTGTCCGTCACGGCGGGACTTTCCTTAAAACCGTACTTTTGGGGGAAGCTGCTGCAAACGCTTTTTTCTCTCGCCCTTGCCGCGCTGATAGCATACGGCATCTGGCTTCCCTTCGGGGTGCTGTCCGTCGGGGCGCTGGTGATAAAGCTTCAAAAAAGGGGTAGCTTTTCCAGAGTATTTGGTGTATAATACAAGAACGATTGTTGGGAGGATGCCGCCATGCTGTTTCGCAAGAAAATAGAACGTTCCTGCGCCTACTGCGCAAACGGCGCCCGTCTGGGCGGCGGGCAGATCCTGTGCGCCAAAAAAGGACTGAAAACGGTGGACGACCAGTGCCGCAAATTCAAATATGACCCCTGCAAGCGCATCCCGCCCAAGCCCAAGGCTGTGGATTTTTCCAAGTACGACAACGAAGACTTTTCTCTGTAGCGAGGCATACTAAAGATGAAAGGGGCTGATTTATATGACGAAGGAACAGATTTTGCAGGAAGCGGCGGCGCTTCAGGAGGAGATCAAATCCCATCGTCTGTGGCTTCACACCCACGCGGAAACCGGATTTGACCTGACGGAAACGAAGCCTTATGTAAAATCCACACTTACGGAGATGGGGTATACCGTTCAGGAATGCGGAAAAGCGGGCCTTGTCACCACCGTCGGCAAGCCCGGCGGGAAAGTTCTGCTGCTTCGGGCGGATATGGACGCCCTGCCCATTGCCGAGGAAGCCGACGTGGATTTCGCCTGCAAAAACGGACGGATGCACGCCTGCGGCCATGATATGCACACCGCCATGCTGCTGGGCGCGGCGAAAATCCTGAAAGCCCACGAATCGGAACTGGGCGGTACGGTCAAGCTCATGTTCCAGCCCGCAGAGGAAATTTTCGAGGGCAGCAAGGACATGATTGCCTCCGGCGTGCTGGAAAATCCCAGACCCGACGCAGCCCTGATGATTCACGTTGCGGCGGGAATGCCGCTCCCGGCCGGGACGGTGGTGGTCTCCGCCCCCGGCGTCAGCGCCCCAGCGGCGGACTATTTTACCATCCGGGTGCATGGCAAGGGCTGTCACGGCTCCGCACCCCAGAACGGCATTGACCCCCTGACGGCGGCGGCACATATACTCATTGCCCTTCAGGAGATACACGCCCGGGAGCTGTCCGCGTCTGACGAGGCAGTCCTGACCATCGGCACCTTCCACGCGGGAGAGGCCGGGAACGTTATCCCTGACACGGCGACCATGGGCGGCACCATCCGCACCTATGATGAGAAAACCCGCGCTTATCTGAAAGAGCGCATGACCGCCATCGCGCAAAGCATTGCGGAAGCATTCCGCGCCAGTGCCGAGGTCAGCTTCGGCAGCGGATGCCCCACCCTCGTCAACGACAAAGACCTTTCGGAAAAAGTCACGGGGTATCTCAAAGGCCTGCTGGGCGCAAGCCACGCGTTTACCACGGCGGAACTCAACGGCGGCAAACCTGCCCGGGGCGGCGGTTCGGAGGATTTTGCCTACGTCAGTCATGAAGTCCCGTCCCTGATGCTGGCGCTGGCGGCGGGCGAGCCGTCCAAGGGCTATGTTTACCCCCAGCACCACCCGAAGGTGAAGTTCGACGAGAGCGTCCTTTCCACAGGCGCGGCCGTATTTGTGGATTGCGCCCTACAATATCTGAGAGAATGATTGGAGGAGAAAACCATGGAGGAACAAACCCGCGTCCTGGAATACAAATGCCCATGCTGCAACGCCGGTCTGCACTTTGGGTCGGACGCTCAGAAGCTGACCTGCGAATACTGCGGCAACACCTTTGACATCGACACCGTCCGGGCGTTCAACGAAAGTCAGAAACCGCAGGACGCCGAGGAATTTCAGTGGGAGCAGGAACAGACGGAGCAATTCAGCGAGGATGAGGAAAGCACCCTTCGCGCTTTTCAATGTCCCTCCTGCGGCGGAGAAATTCTCTGCGACGAGAATACTGCCGCTTCCTTCTGTCCCTATTGCGAAAATCCCACCATCATGCCCACCCGTCTCAGCGGCGGTCTGAAACCCGACGGCGTCATCCCCTTCAAAACCGGCAAGGAGGACGCCAAGGCCGCGTTTCTCCGCCTTTGCAAGGGCAAGCCCCTTCTTCCCAAGGGCTTTACCTCGGAACAGCGGCTGGAGAAGATCACCGGAATGTACGTTCCCTTCTGGCTGTATGACTGCGCCGCGGATTTCAGCGGCAGCTACAAGGCCACACGGATACATACATGGTCGGATTCCAAATATGAATATACCAAAACCGACCATTTCCTGCTGAAGCGGGACGCGGCGGCGGACTTCGTGGGCATTCCCATGGACGGCTCTACCAAAATGGAGGACGCTTTCATGGAGTCCATTGAGCCGTTTGATTACAAACAGCTTACGTCCTTCGACATGGCGTATCTGACCGGTTATCTCGCCGACAAGTACGACGTTCCCTCGGAAAACGGCGAACCGCGGGTTCGTCAGCGGGTAGACGCCGCCATGGACGACCGGCTGCAAAGCACCTTTACCGGCTATTCCTCTGTGGTTCCCACCTCCCGGCAGCTGAACATCAAGCACAACAAAGCGCGCTACGTATTCTTCCCCGTGTGGATTCTGAACACGAAATACAAGGACAAAATCTACACCTTCGCCATGAACGGCCAGACCGGCAAAATGACCGGCGCATTCCCCATCTGCCCCAAGAAGACAGCCGCATGGTTTGCCGGAGTCACCGCCGGTGTCGCGCTGCTTGCGTCGCTGGTGCAGCTTCTGACGCTTTAAGGAGGAAACAGTATGAAACACAAACTGATTTGCCTGATCCTGTGCCTGCTGCTTCTCCCCTCCCTGTTCCTGAGCGTCGGCGCAGAGCAGCAATACGTCATTGACAACGCCGACCTCATGTCCTCTTCGGAGGAAGCGGCACTGGACGAAAAGGCGCAGGCGCTTCGGCAGGAATACGGAATGGACGTGGTCATTCTGACGGTAGACAGTCTGGACGGAAAGCGTCCTCAGGACTATGCCGACGATTATTACGATTACAACGGCTATGCAGATGACGGCGTGCTGTTCCTCCTGTCCATGGGGGAACGGGACTGGTACATCTCCACCAAGGGAAACGCCATCTACGCTCTGACGGACTATGGCATCCAGCAGGTCGGCGAAAGCGCCCTTCCGTACCTGAAAAACGGCGATTATTATGGCGCTTTCAACGCATTCCTGGACGCTCTGCCCACCTATTTTTCCGCCTACAGTGACGGCTCTCCCATTGACGGGTACGCAGACACCTCGGGCGATTACTACCACGGCGATCAGGAAGACGTGGTCTATTATGAGCAGCCCCGGCACGTAAACGTCTGGATTTCCATTGTGATCGGCGCAGTCATCGGCGGAATCACCGTCCTCATCATGCGCGCCTGCATGAACACCAAGCGCCCCCAGCGCAGCGCGGGCAGCTACCTGAATGACAGCTCCTACCACCTGCGCACCAATCAGGATCTGTTCCTGTACAGCAACGTCACCAAAACCCGCATCCAACAGGAAAGCAGCAGCTCCGGCGGTGGCGGCAGCTCCGTCCATACGTCCTCCAGCGGCAGCAGCCACGGTGGCGGCGGCGGAAAGTTTTGATATCAAAAAATTTTTTACATAAGGAGAAAGCATTATGGGTCTGATCAAAGCAGCATTGGGATCGGCAGGCGGCGTCCTTGCCGATCAGTGGAAAGAGTATTTCTACTGTGACAGCATGGCGGCCAACGTTCTGGTCACCAAGGGCAAAAAGCGCACCTCCTCCCGCAACAGCAACACCAAAGGCTCTGACAACATCATTTCCAACGGCTCTGTCGTCGCGGTAAACGAAGGGCAGTGCATGATGATCGTGGAGCAGGGCAAGATCGTGGAGTTCGCCGCCGAAGCGGGCGAATACACCTGGAATTCCTCCAGCGAACCCACCATTTTCCAGGGCGGTCTGGAAGGTCTGGAAGGCAGCTGGGAAACCCTCAAGCGCCGCTTCGCCTTCGGTGGAGATACCGCCAAGGATCAGCGGGTGTACTTCTTCAACCTGAAGGAACTGGTTGGCAACAAGTACGGCACCCCCGCCCCCATCCCCTTCCGTGTTGTTGACAACAACATCGGTCTGGATATGGACGTTTCCATCCGCTGCAACGGTGAGTATTCCTATAAGATCGCCGACCCCATGCTGTTCTATAAGAACGTATGCGGCAACGTATCTCAGGACTACACCCGCGACCAGCTGGACAGCCAGCTGAAATCCGAGTTCCTCACCGCTCTGCAGCCTGCGTTCGCCCGCATCTCCGCTCTGGGCATCCGGTATTCCGCTCTGCCCGGCCACACCATGGAGCTGGCCCAGGCCATGAACGAAGTTCTGTCCGGCAAGTGGGGTGCAACAAGGGGCCTCGCCATCGTCGCCGTGGGCGTCAACTCCGTGACCGCCTCCGCCGAGGACGAGGCCACCATCAAGGAGCTGCAGAAGTCCGCCGTTTTCCGTAACACCAACATGGCGGCGGCGCACATGGTACAGGCGCAGGCCGAGGCAATGAAGACCGCCGCCGGAAACAAGAACGGCGCCATGATGGGCTTCATGGGCATGAACATGGCGCAGTCTGCCGGTGGTTTCAACGCCGCTTCCCTGTTCCAGATGGGTCAGCAGCAGCCCGCCGCGCCCGCTCCTGCCGCCCCCGCTGCTCCTGCTACCGGTGCAAACACCTGGAAATGCTCCTGCGGCGCGGTGAATACGGGCAAATTCTGCGTGGAGTGCGGCGCTTCCAAGCCTGCCGACGGCTGGGTTTGCTCCTGCGGCGCAGTCAACAAGGGCAAGTTCTGCTCCGAATGCGGCGCGAAGAAGCCCGCCTCCGAGCCGCTGTATCGCTGTGACAAGTGCGGCTGGGAGCCGGAAGACCCCAAGCATCCGCCCAAATTCTGCCCTGAGTGCGGCGATAAGTTCGACGACGAGGACATCCGGTGATCCAATATCCCGCGCAAAATGCGCATCTAAAATATGAAATAATGAGGTAATTGTTTGTTTAAACATAATCAAATGGATATTGTGATCTGACCGGGAGGTTGGCAATCACAATTCCGCGAACCTCCCAAAAGAATTTTCAACAAATACTTTTAGGAGGAATACCCCCAATGAACCGGGAAAATAAAAGAAAACAGCACAAAAAAGGCTATTATAAAACTCACCCCTGTGACGAAAGCTTCACCTGTCGGAACTGCGGCCATCCCGTCGTCCCGGCGGGCGCGGGGAGCGACCATCGGAACCATTGCCCCAACTGCCTGTGTTCCGTGCATCTGGACATCGAGCCGGGCGACCGGGAGTCAGACTGCGGCGGACTCATGGAGCCGGTGGCGGTGTGGGTTCGGAAAAACGGCGAATGGGCGATCATCCACCGCTGCCGCCGGTGCGGCGCGTTCAGCTCCAACCGGGTCGCGGCGGACGATAATCCCGTCAAGCTCATGTCCATCGCCATGAAGCCCATCGGCAATCCGCCCTTCCCCATCGAGCGGATGGCGGAGGTCACCGAAATGCTGGAATGACACACAAAATTGTCCCCGGCCGTATGGCCGGGGACAAACTTTATCCTATGGTTTTTACACGCGCCGGGTGGTCAGGCTGTGAGCGAGGGCGGTGATGTATTCCGTATCTTCAAACGCGGACAGCGCGGAAATGGCGTAATCCGTGTATTTTCTCACCAGTTCTTCGCACTTTTCAAGACCATACAGGCGGACGAAGGTATTCTTCTCCCCGTCCATGCCGGTGGCTTTTCCCAGCTCCGACTGGGTGCCGATCACGTCCAGCATATCGTCCCGAATCTGGAACGCCAGTCCCAGCCCCGCCGCGAACTGACAGGCGGCCTCAAACTGCTCGTCCGACGCGCCGCCGGCAATCGCACCAAGGGCGCAGGCAGCGTTGATAAGTGCGCCGGTCTTCCGTGATTGAATGTCCAGAACCTCCTGCTCGCTCAGCTCCCGCTCCTGACTCATGATGTCCAGCACCTGTCCGCCCACCATGCCGGGGGAACCGGCGCACTCCGCCAGCAGGCCGATGGCCGTCGCCATGTCCTCCGGCTTTGCCAGTCTGGCCTTGGACGCGACCATGAAGGCGTCCGTCAGCAGAGCGTCCCCCGCCAGAACGGCCATTCCCTCGCCGAAAATCTTGTGATTCGTCAGCCGTCCCCGACGGTAGTCATCGTTGTCCATGCAGGGCAGATCATCATGGATCAGGCTGTATGTATGGATCATCTCCACGGCGGCGGCGAAAGGCGCGGCGTCCTTCCAGTCCCGCCCGCACAGACGGCAGAACTCAAAGGCAAAAATCGGCCGCAGACGCTTGCCGCCCCCAAGCAGACTGTATTCCATGGCCTTGTAGAGATCTTTCTGGGGCGCGTCGTGGAACTGCGCGTAGAAATCCTTCAGATAGGCTTCCACGTACTCCCGGTATTCCCGGCTTCTAGCGTCAAGGCTCATCCTGAAAGTCCTCCTCTACGGGGCTACCGTCCGGGGCGGTCATGATCTTCTTCACCTGAAGCTGGGCGTCGTCCAGCAGCTTCTGGCAGCTTCGCACCAGCTCAGTGCCCTCCTGAAAGAGCTTCAAGGACTCTTCCAGAGCCACGTCACCCCGTTCCATAGCCCGGACGATCTGCTCCAGACGTGCCATGGACTCCTCAAAGGTTTTGTTCTGCGGATTCATCGCGCTTCCTCCTTTTTATCCATTACGGTTGCGGACAGTTTTCCATCGCTCAGCAGGACGCTGATGCGCTCTCCCAGCTCCACCTGCCGAACGGAGCGGAGTACCTCCCCCGCTTCCGTCTGTGCCATGGAATAGCCCCGGGTCAGCACTTTCAGGGGGCTCATGGCGTCCAGCTTGGAAACGGCGGCAATGTAGCGTTGATTTTTCCGGGTGATGCTCTGATTCTGCGCCGCGATCAGGCGGTTTTTCAGCAGCTCCAGACTCTTCTCCCGCTGCTCGATGTACCCCGTGGGGCTTCGCAGCGCAGGAGACTGGGACAACACGTTCAGATGCTGCCGCGCCGCCTTCAACTGGCGGCTCAGGGCGGACGCCATAGCGCTGGACATGGCGTCCAGATTCTGCCGCAAAGCGTCCTGATCCGGCACGGCAAGCTCTGCCGCGTTGGAGGGCGTCGCCGCACGAAGATCGGCCACGTAGTCGGAAATGGTCACATCCGGCTCATGACCCACGGCGGAAATCACGGGAATCTCCGATTCATAAATGGCATGGGCGACCAGTTCGTCGTTAAACGCCCACAGATCTTCAATGGAGCCGCCGCCCCGACCCACGATCAGCAGGTCGGCCAGCCTGTAGCGGTTGGCATACCGGATGGCCGCGGCGATCTCCCCCGGTGCTTCCGCGCCCTGCACCCGCACAGGCAGCAGCCGCACCTTTGTCAGCGGATACCGTTTTCTGAGAATCCGGAGCATATCATGCACCGCCGCACCGGCGGAGCTGGTGACGATTCCGATGGTGCCGGGGCATTTGGGCAGCGGCTTTTTGTGGGCTGGGTCAAATAACCCCTGCGCCGCCAGCTTTTTCTTCAGCTGCTCAAAGGCGGCGTACAGGTCGCCCACGCCGTCCATGGCCATGGCGGCGCAGTACAGCTGATACGCCCCGTCTCTGGGATAGACCGTGACCTTGCCCATGGCAATGACCTTCATGCCGTTATCCGGCCGGAAGCGCAGGCGCATGGCGTTGCCCTTGAACATGACGCACTTCAATGCCGCCCCTTCGTCCTTCAGCGTAAAATAGTGGTGTCCCGACGGGTAGACCTTATAATTGCTGATCTCGCCCCGGACGGCCACCTGCCCCAAAAAGGGGTCGTCGTCCAGCCGCCCGCGGATATATTCGGTTAACTGGGTGATGGACAGAACGTTCTGAGCCATGTTATTCCTCCGTCAGTCGTTTTGTCAGCACGGCGACGCCCATGGCGTTGTCCGTGGAAAACTGCGGCTGTGCAAAAACGGGATGAAGCGGCGCGGTCAGCTCCCGGAGCATGGAATTGGACGCAACGCCCCCGGAAAACACCACGCTCAGCCCCGGATAGGCTTCCAGCGCCTGAACCGTCGCCTGATACACCGCGCCCGCAACGCACCGCAGAGCGTAAGCCGCAGTTTCGGCAGGGTCAGCGCTGGCGGCATGGAACTGCTGCACCTTATTCTGCACGCCGGAAAGGGAAAATTCGCAGTTCCTGCACTTCACCCGGAACACGTCTTTCCCCGTCGCTTCCCGGCTGAGGCTGTCCAGATGCTTGCCCGATGGGAACGGCAGCTCCAAAAGCTGCCCCGTCCGGTCGATCAGCTGACCGGCGGAAATGTCCGTGGTGCCGCCGATGCGGGTACACTTCACATTTCTGCCCTCCGGCTCTACCAGAAGCAGCTCCGTGGTACCACCGGACAAATGCCATGCAAGATGGGTTTTCTCCAGCAAATCCAGCCGTCCTGCGCTCCACAATGACGCGGCCACGTGTCCCTGCTGGTGGGAAACCTCCGCCAGCGGCACGCCCAGAGCGTCCGACAGCAACTTCGCGTGGGAGTAGCCAACCATGAAGCAGGGCATATAGCTCCCCTCCACCGCCCGGGGACGGGTGCTGACGCCCACCGCCGTAATGGCGTCCTTCTGAATATGGGAAAACAGCCTGCCGGAAAGCTCCGGCAGGCTTTTGATATGGGCAAATACCGCGTCGGACTGACGCAGACCCAGCTCCCCCTGCCTGACGGGCAGAAGGCGGGAGCAATTTTCTCCCCCCTCACCGTCAAAAAAGGCGATGGAGGTAGTGTAATTGCTGGTGTCGATGCCGATGACGCTCATTTTGCTTCCTCTTGAGTGGCTTCCGTCTCCGTGTTCCGGCTGCGGACAAAGCTGCCTAAGATTCCGTTGATAAACGCGCCGGTATCGTCGCCGTCGTATTTTTTCGCAATGCGCACCGCTTCGGCTACCGCAACGCCGGTGGGAACGTCGTCCACGTAAAGGATTTCGTAGATCGCCAGCCGGAGAATGCACCGGGCGAGCTTGGAAATGCGGCTGATGTCCCAGCCGATGGAAAACTGCCGGATCACATCGTCCAGCTCGTCCTCCCGGTTGGCAACGCCTGTGACCACCGAGTCGATATAGCGCAGCTGGAACCGGTCAGGGCGCTGGGCATATACCTCATTTTCTTCGGCCAGTTTTCCGTAATATTCCTTGTCCAGACGGGTGGAAACCACCTGCTCCGGCTCCTCGCCGGTAAACGCCCGGCCGTAAATCAGATGTACTGCCAGTTCTCTGGCGTCGCCTCTTTTCATACCGCCCGACCTTACTTGTGGACGATGCCGCAGACGTTGACGGAGACGCTCTCGACCTTCGTGCCGGTGATGGACTCCACGCTGGCGGTCACTGCCGCCTGCACGTCCTTCGCCACGTCCACGACGCTGTAGCCGTAGCAGACCATAATGCCGCACTCAATGGTAAGGGTGTTATCCTCCGCGATCAGGATCTTCAGCCCCTTGCCCCAATTCTTTTTATTGGTAAAGTCTGCGATGCTGACGCCGGGCTTGATGCCCAGAGAGCCGACGCCCTCCACCTCAGAAAGAGCGTGGGCCACGATGGTCGCTACCACGTCCTCAGAGATCATGACGCTGCCATTTTCCTGAATCTGGGTGATGTACTGCTTATATTCAGCCATAAGGTTTTACCTCCTAAATGTTTGTCCCGCCCGTGGGCTTGACATACTTTTGTTTATTGTACCACAAATCCAGAAAAATACAACCATTTTCTGCAAGCAAAGCACGGATTTACAAGATTGCCCCGGATGGTCTTCATCCGGGGCATAAACTTATTGAACTTCCACAACACGGATATCGTTCAGAGAATAGTCGGACTGCGCCATGACGATGTCCGCGATGACGGCCACGTCCTCCCGCTGCAAGCCGCCCTCGGGAGAAGCCACCGCAATGGAGATGCCCTCGCCGGACATGTAGGCCACGCAGTCGGCATAGCCCTTCGCGATAATCAGGCTCTCGATCTGGGCTTCGCTCAGCGCCGTCTGCACGATCTGGTCCAGCTCTACCGCGGACTCCGCTTCCTTGGAGCTTTCGCTGTAGGACATGGCTTCCTGAAGCAGATTCACGGCGTTGTCCCTCGCCTGCTGCCGGGACAGGCGGACGGCGGCAAAGTAGTCGGTGGAGGTGGTCGCCACGTCTTCCCCGGCGGAGATGGCCGCCATGTCCTCGCTGAGCACCAGATTGTCGTCGGACATGACCTTTTCCGTGTCCAGCGTATCCGTGAGATTTGCCGCCGCCTGATCCTCGGTGTAGCGCCAGTTGACGTAGATGCCTGCGCATACCGTCACCAAAATCGCCGCCGCAATCAGATTCTTCTTCCATACCTTCATAAAAATGCCTCCAATCATTCATTTCATTTTCAAAACGGTTATTTTGTCGGTGGACAGCCCGGTGACGCTGCCGACCGCCTCTACGATGGCAAGCCGGACGGACGCGCTGTCCGCCCCCTGGCATACGATGACCGCGCCGAGATAAGTAGGGGGATTGACCTGCTGCACAAGCCCGGTCTGAGAACGGTCAGAGCCATTGAGCAAAACCGTGTCCGACCGGATGCCGGAGGATGTGGAATCCCCGTCCGTCTGGTATACCGTCCGCTCCCCTTCCCGCTGGGTCAGAAGCACCCGCACCCTGCCCGCGCCCTGTATCTGGCTGAGAATTTCTTCCAGCCCGGTTTGCAGATCCTGCCGGGGTTCCGTTTCCGCGGCGGCGGGTTCCGGGGCTGCTTTTGTGTTTTTTCCGTCGGGCAGCGCCATGAGAAAAAGCCCTGCCAGCACCACCAAAAGGACATAGCGGTATTTCCTGACCAGCTCCTTTCCCCTGCTTCTCAGCGTTACCCAATCCATTTCTGATTCTCCTTTGAAATACCCAGATCATTTGCGATCATGGCCTGTATCTGCCGCCGGGCGTAAGGGGACGCCTCCCCGGAGATCGTGACTGCCGCCGGGAGATTGTCTTCGCCGACAGCGACCTCAACGCGCAGGTTCGCGTGGAGGTCTGCGGCTTTGTCCAAGATATATGCTTCCGTTTCTTCCTTTATGATATCCGCCATGGAATCCCGCGCGAGATTTTCTCCCATCGCGGCGGCGTCCTCCGCGTCATCCATGCACCGCAGGGAAAAGTCCGGCAATTTGGAAAAATCCACCCTCGAAATGGGACTCAGAACAGTGTACGCCAGAAACAGCCCGCAGATCAGCTTCCCCATCTGCTTGCCGCTTCCATTGGGGAACAGCCTGACCACAATGCCGCAGAGCATGGCGGCAGCTACCACAGAAATAACATATTGCCGAAGCGCCTCCATTATCCCACTCCTTTCAGAAAACACACCGTGCTGATGAGCAGCAGCAGGCACTCCGAGCCGGTCATGGCGAGCAGAAGTCCCATAGCTGTGGAAAAATCCCCGATCAGCTCCGTCAGTCCCTTTTCTCCGAAGATGCCGCATACGGCGGCTGTCAGTTTCAATATCAGATAGTGGACGCCGATTTTCAGGAACGGACTTAGGAATACCGCCAGCACCGCCAGAATTCCATAAATGCCCGCCGCGTTTTTCATTAGCCCCGCGCTGACCAGCACCGCTTCCGAAGCGTCGGACAAAATTCCGCCCACCACGGGAACCACGGAAGAAATGGTGACCTTCGTTGCTTTCAGCGCCGCCGCGTCGGTAGTGCCGCTGACCACGCCGGTGACGGTCATATAGGTCGTGAACACCGTCAATATGGTTTTCAGGCTCCAGCTGACGACGTTTTTGACCAAATCCCGCAATTTTCCCAGAATATTCTCCCCGATTGCGCCGTTTGCCGCCGACAGCGCCAGAAACAGGTACACCATGGGGCCGAGCATCCGTGAAATCAGGGAGCTCAGCACCGAGTCGAACACCGCCGTCCCGGCGTACAGCGCCGTGGAGGACGCCGCCCCGCCCTGCGCCGCCATAGCCGCCGTCATGACGGGAAGCAGCAGCTTTCCGTACTCGCTGATTTCCGTCACGGTCTGCGACCCCAGACGAATCAGGGAATTTGCGCTCAGCAGTAACCCCGCCGCAATGGCTGTCGCCCCCACAAGGTTTGCGACGGTCTTCACACTTCCGGAAAAGGATTGGAGCAGTGACACCATCATCACCGCCGCGATCACCCCAAGGCTGACCTTGGACGCTTCCTTCAAATCCGGCCGAAGTCCCAGAACCGCGTCCCGAAGCAGCTCCGTCAGTCCGGCGGCAAAGGAGCCGGTGTCCTCCGGCATCAGCTCCGCCCCTTTCTCCGGCACCTGTGGAGCCGTAAATTCCACAGCGGAAGCAGGTATCGCCAGCGCAAATATCAACGCCACCGCCAAAATCAATTTGCTCATAACTCTCGTAAAATCTCCCGTATCAGTTCCAGCATGGCGGTGAAAATGGGAAGAGACAGATATAAGATCACCGCCGAGCCAAGCATTTGCAGCGTTTTTCCGAGGGAGCCGTTTCCCGCGTCAGTGCAGACCAGTCCGGCGATCTCCGACACCAGCCCGATGCCCACCGCTTTTAAGAGAATGCCCAGCATGTCCCCCTGCAGGTCTCCCAGCGTCTCCAGCTCACGCAGGAAGTCCAGCACCGGCTCCAGATAGGAAATGGCGATCATGGCGACCATGCAGCACACCGCCATGGTCAGCAGAACGCCGATGTCCTTCTGCTTTCCCAACGAAAGCCCCAGCACCACCGCCAGCAGCACCGCCGCCGCGGCCTTCCAGAACAGGCTCATCAGAATTCAAACAGGGTCTTCACCAGATCAAACAGATCGGCGATCTTCTGCGCCAGCATCATCAGCACGACCACCAGCCCCGCTAAGCTGGTCATGGTGGCCTGCTCCTCCCGGCCGGAACGGGAAAGCACCTGATTGAGGATAGAAACGATGATGCCGATGGCAGCAATTTTGAAAATCAGGTCAATGTCCATACTCATAGAAACAAAATCGCCAGCGCCGCACCGGCGCATAATCCCAGCGTCCCGTAGCTGCGAAGACGTGTTTCCCGGTTCTTCCCCAGAGCTTCCAGCTCCATGCGGCACGCTTCCTTCACTTCCTCAAGGCCCTGCTTCTGCCCCGGAAGATCGAACCGGCCAAGGGTATGCCCCAGCTGTTTCATGATTCCCCGTACCCGCCGGGGCAGCTCGTGACTGCGTTTCAGCGCGGCGGTCATGCAGCTGGCCGCGTCCGGGGAGGTCTGCCATTCCAGCTCCCGCGCAAGATTGAAAAACACTTCCCGGAGTGTCCCCCTCGTTTCCTTTCCCGCCTGACGGCAAAGCTCCGGCAGGGGCGTCAGGCGGTATTGAAGCTCCCACTCCATGTAATTCAGCGCCCTGAGCAGCTGCCGGAGGATTCCTTCCTCCCGCTTGTACCCGGAAGCGATGGAAAACCCGAAACCGCCGCAGCCCGCGATGACCAGCGCCGCGCCAAACCATCTGTAGCTCATAGCGCCGCCCTCTCCGCCCGGAAGGACTTGTCCTGCCGCAAAATCAAAAGCGTCTGGAAAACGCCGCTCTCCGCCAGCGGACGGTAGACCGACCTGCGCCGCAGGTCCGCCGCCGACGTGCCGTGGGCGGTCGCCAGCAGCCGCACCCCGCAGTTTGCCGCCCGGAGAAGCGCCCGGGCGTCCGCCTCCGCCGTGATCTCGTCCACAGCGATGCAGTCCGGCCCCATGGTTCTGAGCACCATGTCGATTCCCGGGGACTTGGGGCAGCCGGTGAGGACGTCCGTCTTCTTCCCCCGTTCCAGTCCCTCCGGGAACAGTTCGCCCCGCTCGTCCACCACGCTGACGCACTGCTTTTCTCCGATCTGCCGAATCAGATCCCGCAAAAGGGTGGTTTTTCCCCACCCGGGCGCACCCAGAATCAGAATGGAGCCGGGAGCGTCCGCCGCCCGTCTGGCGATTCCCGGAAAATCTCTCGCGACACGGATGCACAGGGAGCTGATCTCCCGGATGCCAGTCACAATGCCATCCTTGCAGACCACCTCTCCGCACAGGCCAATGCGGTGTCCCCCGGGGGCGGTAAGATACCCCTGCGCTGTTGTCGCCGCCGCCCATGGAGAATACCGGCTGGCGGCGTTGATGCAGTAATTCAGGTCTTCCCTGCTGACACAGCACCCCAGCCAGCGGCTTTCCCCGCTCAAAACCAGCTCCGGCGGCATCCCCAGCCGAAGCCGAAGCTCCTGCAAAGCGTTTTTCCCCAACCTGTCCACCTCCGGCCGAAGTCTTGGCGGCAAGACGGACAGCAGCTGTTTCCATGCGCACATCATTTGCATCACTCCTGCCAAAGACTATGCGGCGGGGCGCAATAATAGCACCCCGCCGCAGAAAGGATTTTCGGATGCAAAAGCCGACAGCGCAGGGCTGCCGGCTTTCCGTTACCGCTTATTTTTCTTGTAAATGACGTTCAGGCCTTTCAAAAGCAGGTCTTTCTCCAGAATGATCTCCCGTTTGCACAGCGGTGTGATAAACTGGGCAAGGCCGCCGGTGGCAATGAGTGTGGACTTGTGTCCCAGCTCTGCTTCGATTCGCTCCACCAGTCCGTCCAGCATGGCTGCGGTGCCGTACATCATGCCGCTGCGCATACAGTCCACTGTGTTCTTTCCGATGACATGCTTCGGCTTGTCCAGACTGATGCCGGGAAGCTGCGCGGTGCGGCTGGTCAGCGCGTCCAGCGAGACCCGGACGCCTGGGAAGATAATGCCGCCCAGATACATATTGTTCGGCTCCACCACCTCGATGGTGGTAGCCGTTCCCAAATCCATCAGAATCATGGGCGCTTCGTACTCCGCGAGGGCGGCCACGGCAATGACGATGCGGTCGCTGCCTACCTGACTGGGAACGTCCATGTGGATGTTCAGCCCGGTTTTCAGCCCGGGGCCGACCACCATGGGCTGCTTCCGGATGACCTTGATGACGCCGGTTTTGACCGAATTGAACACCGGCGGCACGACGGAGGAAATGATGCAGTCGTCGATATCCTTCACCTGCACGCCGAAGGCTTCCATCATGTTTTTGATCTCCACGCCATACTGGTCGGAGGTGCGGATGGCGTCGGTGGCAATGCGGGCTTTGAACAGAATTTTGTCGTTTTCAATACAGCCGATGACCAGATTGGTATTACCGATGTCAATGGCAAGCAGCATAACGATCTCTCCTTAACGTTTTTTCATCCGCTCCGAAAGGTGCAGCAGCGCCTTTCCGATGACGGTCACCAGAATGGCGGCAATGATGGCCTCCGGGATTCCGGACGCCGTGACCGTACCCATCACAAGTCCAAACACGGCGGTAATGGCCACGTTTTTCGCCTGTGCGTACTGCTGGGCAAGCAGCACATAAATGCTGCCCATAACGAGAATGGTATGGCACAGCGTGGAAATCACTGCCGTCAGGGGCAGCGCCGCAAAGTCCTGCTTCGTAAGCTTCTTAAACAGCTTCCACAGCCATCCCGCAATCGCGCCGAACAGAATCCGGCACCCCAGTGCAATCCACAGGCTTTTCAGCACCCCCGGCAGACCCTCCGTGGTCATAAAGGGCGAAAACGCAAATGCCAGCAGTCCGGGACTGGTGGTATTTGCCCAGATGGAGCACAGCCCGAACACGCCCCCAAGGACAGCGCCCGCGCCGGGGCCGAGCAAAACCGCACCCAGAATGACCGGGATGTGCATGGTTGTGGCCTTGATCACCGGAAGTGGAATGAAACCGATTCCGGTAACGCCCATGACCAGCAGAACACCGCAGAACATAGCGAGGGTCGCCATGTACCGGGTGTTCATTTTCCTTTTTTCCATATGAAATTACCTCCTGCTGCCGTTCTTCTTATGAAGATACAGCGCAAATTTGGGAGCTCTCACTCCGAGGGTATTATAGCAGGGTGCGGCGGAAAATACAAGAAAAAAATCATCTTTACAGCGATTCAAAATCGGGATATAATGAGCGTAAGCAATTTTCTATTCTGGAGGGTTCCCTATGCTGAAAGGAAAAACCGTCCTTCTGGGCGTTACCGGCGGAATCGCCGCCTATAAAGCCGCCGCGCTGGCCTCCGCCCTTGTCAAGCAGCGCGCCGCGGTGGAGGTCGTCATGACCGAAAACGCCACCCAATTCGTCACACCCCTGACTTTCGAGCAGCTCACCGGCCGCCGGACGATGGTGAACACCTTCGACCGGAATTTCTCCCATCAGGTGGAGCATATCGCTCTGGCGGAACAGACTGATCTTGTGATCGTCGCCCCGGCCACGGCCAATGTGTGCGCGAAACTGGCCCACGGGCTGGCGGACGATATGCTCACCACCACCATTCTCGCCTGCCGCTGCCCCAAACTCATCGCCCCTGCCATGAATACCAACATGTACGAAAATCCCGTGACACAGGACAATCTGGCGCTTCTGCGTCACTACGGCTGGGAGGTCATCGAGCCTGCCAGCGGACGTCTTGCCTGCGGCGCCGTGGGCAAGGGCAAGCTGCCGGAGCCGGAGGAAATTCTGCAATATATCCTGCGTCAGCTGGCCTTTCCTCACGATCTTGCCGGGAAAAAGGTGCTTGTCACCGCCGGGCCGACGCAGGAGGCCATCGACCCCGTCCGGTATCTGACCAACCATTCCACCGGGAAAATGGGCTATGCCATTGCCAGAATGGCCATGCTCCGGGGCGCGGATGTGACTCTGGTTTCCGGCCCCACGGCCATCGCCCCCCCGCCCTTTGTGACCGTAGTTCCCGTCGTTTCCGCTCAGGATATGTTTGAAGCCGTGGCCGCCAACGCCCCAAAATCCGACTTTATTTTCAAAGCGGCGGCGGTGGCGGACTACACCCCGGCAAATTACAGCGACAACAAGGTCAAAAAGTCCGAGGGCGACATGTCCATCCCCCTGAAACGCACCCGGGACATTCTGAAATATCTTGGCGAGAACCGCGTCCCGGGACAAGTCATCTGCGGTTTTTCCATGGAGACCCAGAACATGGTGGAAAACAGCCGGGAAAAGCTTGTAAAGAAAAACGTGGACATGATCTGCGCCAACAATCTCAAGCAGTCCGGCGCGGGCTTTGGGGTTGACACAAACGTGATCACGATCATTACCCGGAGCGAAACCACTGAGCTTCCGCTGCAATCCAAGGAAAGCGCCGCAAACGCCATTCTGGGCGCGGCAGTCCGGCTGGCTCCGTAAAAGCGCCCATACCTGCAAATCGGAATCGGAGAAGATTAAATGGGACAGATCAGCCTACAGATCATGACAAGGGAGTTATGTCACGACCTTTATAAAGGGTGGACAAATGACGCATCCATTTATATGGATATGAAGCTGTTCAAGCCATACACCTATAACGAAGATGCTGTAAACCGGTATTTTGAATCGAAGCAGGATGTGTCGAGGGTTGTATTCGCAATTATGCTTGATGCCGAGGTGATTGGGGAGTTGCAGCTAAAGCAAATTGACCGCGACAGGAAAGAGTGTACGCTGAGTATTCACATGCAAAATGATTCCGTGAAGGGCAAAGGTTATGGGACGCAAGCGGAAAAGCTGGCGATCAAATACGCTTTTGAGAAGCTGGGGATGCTTGCGGTCAACGCCGATGCTGTTCTTAAGAACACACGCAGTCAGCACGTTCTTGAAAAGGTGGGATTTCGCTTCGTCAAAGAAGAAGGAATATTTCGGTACTATCGGGTGGAACAGGCGGACTTCCATGCTGATTAAATCTTGTATGTGCTGTAATAGTCAAACGCCCGAACGTTTTCGTCCGGGCGTTTTAAATCATTACATCAGTTCATCCGGCACGGAGTCCAGATCGTCAAAGTCCATCTGTTCCGTCTGGCCGCCCTTCATGGACGCCCACTGTTCCTTCGTGATCAGAATGGCTCTCGGCTTGCTGCCCTGGAAAGGGCCGACAATGCCCTTTTCCTCCATCTCGTCCACGATTCGTGCCGCGCGGGCATAGCCCAGCTTCAGACGGCGCTGGAGCATGGAGACGGAAGCCTGTCCGGTCTCCAGAATCACATCCACGGCGGCGGGCAGCATTTCGTCGCCCTCCAGCTCCTCGTCGGTGGGGTCAGGGTCGGACACGCTCGCCGGCTTTTTGCCGGTCTGCTGGGCTTTTTTCTCGATCTCGTCCAGCACCTGCTGGCTGTAATCCGCCGTGTAGTTGTCCTTGACATACCCAGCCACGGCCTCAACCTCGGTGTCGGTGACGAAACAGCCCTGCACACGCAGCGGCTTGCCGCAGCCGATGGGGGCGTACAGCATATCGCCCTTGCCCACCAGCTTTTCCGCGCCCATGGTATCCAGAATGATGCGGGATTCCATGGCGGAGGCAACGGAGAACGCGATTCGGGACGGGATATTCGCCTTCATCAAACCGGTGATAACGTTGGCGGAGGGACGCTGGGTGGCAATGATCAGGTGCATACCGGCGGCGCGGCCCATTTGCGCGATACGGCAGATGGAATCCTCCACCTCCTTGGCGGCGACCATCATCAGATCCGCCAGCTCGTCGATGATAATGACCACCTGAGGGAGCTTCTGGCCGTCCTCCTCGGCGGTAACGATGCTGTTGTAGGATTCCAGATCCCGGACGCCCATGTCGGACATCATTCTGTAGCGGCGAAGCATTTCTGTCACCGCCCATTGCAGACTGCCCGCAGCCTTCTTGGGGTCAGTGACCACGGGGATCAGCAGATGGGGAATGCCGTTGTAAATGCCCAGCTCCACCATCTTGGGGTCAACCATGATGAGCTTCACATCGTCGGGACCTGCCTTGTACAAAAGGCTAATGATGATGGAATTCATGCACACGGATTTACCGGAACCGGTGGTACCGGCAATCAGCAGATGGGGCATTTTAGCAATGTTACCCACGATGCAGCTTCCGTCAATGCTCTTGCCCAGGGCGATGGAGGTCTTGGATTTCGCTTTGGCGAACTCGGTGGAATCGATAACCTCCCGCAGGGAGACCGTCGTGACCGCCCGGTTCGGCACCTCGATGCCAACCACGGAGATCTTTCCGGGAACGGCAGCGATGCGGACGCCGGACGCGCCCAGACTCAGGGCAATATCATCGGCGCAGCCTGTGATCTTATTCAGCCGGACGCCCTTGTCAAGCTCCACCTCGTAGCGGGTGACGCTGGGGCCGCGGGTGACGTTGATGATGTGGGCGTCGATATTGAAGCTGGCGAGGGTCTCGTTGAGGCGGCGGGAATTCTCCCGCATTTCCTCCGTGCCGTCCGTCCCGGCACGCACCGGGCGTTTCAGCAGATCCAGCGGCGGGAAGCAGTAATCCGGCTGCTGCACCCCCTGCGTCTGGGCAATCTCCGCGGCGACCTGCCGGGCGGATTGGGCGGCTTCCTTTGTGGTGACCTTCCCGGACTTTGCCTCCGGAGTGGGCTTTATCTTGCCTTCGTCCAGCTTGGGCGCGGGCGGGATGGGCGCGTTGGGGACAAATTCCGGCATTTTGCTGGGCAGCTTTTCCCCGATGTCCTCCCCTTCCACCCGGACGGGCTTCGCTGGAGCGGGACGCGCGGGGAGCGGTTCGGGAACCGGCGGCGTTTCGTCCTTCACGTATTCGGCCGTGCCGGACAGCGGCGCGTTGATGTCTCCGTCGATACGCTCCATGAACGCCGCACCCTTGCCGGGAACCTGCTTGACTTCATCCTGCGGTGCGGGAGCATGGTTTTTTTTCTGCTTTGGGGCAGGACGCGGCTGCTTTTCCGGCGGAAGCTGCTGGGGCGTCTCCGGCGGTGTTTCTTCCGGGGCGTTCTCCCTCGCCCGCTGCTGTTCCCGGCGCTGACGCTTGCGGGCGATCTGCTTGCTCGCAATATTGTTGACTACAGCCGTCGCCGGGTCTATGTAGTCCTTTTCCTCCGCATAATCGTCCTTGGGGCGGTTGGCAATGGCTCTGATAATGCTGGGAATGGTGATATTCATTGCCCCCAGCAGCGTCAGAATTGCGAAAAACACGCAGAACACAAGGGCCAGCGTTTTGCCGCAGAGCCAGCGCAGCAGCATGGCCGCGCCGCCGCAGAGGACGCCGCCGGTGCTTCCCGCTACGCCGCCGGTATACAGGTCGGCGATCAGGGCAAAGCCCTTCGACATCTCCTGCTCCTGCATGGCAAGGTGGTAAATGCACCCGCACAAAAATACGAAAATCAATGTGCAGACGCTGCGCATGGTCGGGGCGTTTTTCCGGCCAAAGGTGTGGATGACGAACAGGTATAACAGTCCCGGAATGGCAAAATAAAATCCGGCCTGTCCAACCAGGCCCAGCACCACAGACTGAATGATTTCCAGCAACTTACCATCCGGGTTCACGCTGATGACAACAAACAGCGCAAACAGCAGAATGCTGACCGCCGCAATGAGAAAATGCGGCGGAACGGCACGCTCATATTCCGTCTTGTACTTGGTGTTCTTGGCAGGCGTACTCTTTTTTCCGGAAGGTTTGGAAGCGGAACCGGATGACGTTTTCTTCTTCGCGCCCGAAACCGCCTGCTCGGCCCGACTGGCCGTTTTCTTCTCAGCCATAATTTCCTCCCATTAAGCCATCAGATTCAGAATAAAGGTGAACAGCGACACACCCCAGCAGTAGACCGCCAGCAGCGCATAGCCGTTATTGGCGGCCAGCAGACGCATGAGCTTCACGCCCAGCAACGCGGCGCCAAAAGACACAGCGGCAGTCACCAGATATCGGACGAGAATCAGGAACGACAGCGTTCCCGCCCCTACCGATATCAGCGCCAGCACATCCAGCACGATCAAACCGACCTGAATAAACATGTTCATCAGCAGCGCCATGTTCAGACCGTAGCTCCGCTCCACGCCGCAGATGCTGGCAACGGACAGCGCGGAACCCACTGCGGAAATGCCCGGCAAAATTCCCAGCGCGCCGCCCAACCCTACGAGGAGTCCCTCGACCCGGGATAGCATCCGGCTGTCCCGGTTGCTGGTGGGGAAAAACTGGGGTAAGTACAGGATAATGCCGTTCAGGAACAGCAATACGGCGATCCAGATCAGCTTTTCTTTCAGCGGCTCCACGTACCGGTTCAGGAGAAATCCGAGAATCACGGGAATCAGCATCGTCCTGAGCAGGCTGAAATCCATCAGGCTCCGGGTATCCAGCGGCCGACGGCGGCGGCGTTTGGGCACCCGCGCCAGACGGCGCGCCCGATGAATGCGGACGATCTGCTTGCGGCAGCTGAAATACATCGCGCCGAACACGCCAAGATGCGCGAACAGCTTCATCAGCTCCGTGCTGCTCTGAATGCCGAAGCATTTCAGCATCAGAATGCGGTGGGCTTCGGCGGAAACGGGCAGAATATCCGTAAGCCCGGAAAACAGACCGTATAAGAAACTCTCAAGCCAGTTTAAGTCCAAGTCTGCCCCTCCTACAACATAATAATTCACTTTATTATAGCATAGGTCAGAGAGAATTTCCAGTCTTATTTTTTGTCTGCGCAGACACAGCCAAAATCGGCTGCGCCTGCGCGGTGAAAGCTATTTTTTCTGTTTCTCGATCATCCTGTGCAGCGTGGACAGCGCGTCATTCAGCCCGCCCAGCTTGTCGATCAGGCCGGAAGCCACCGCTTCCTTGCCGTAGAGAATCGTTCCCACGTCCGTGGCGATCTCCCCCGTCGCCATCATATAATGCTCGAAGTCCTCCCGGCTGATGCGGGAGTTCGATGTGACAAAATCCGCAATCTGCTCCTGAATCCGCTGAAAGTACCGGAAGGTCTGGGGTGCGCCGACTACCAGCCCCGTCATCCGCACGGGATGCACCGTCATGCTGGCTGTCGGGGTAATGAAGCTCTTTTTCGTGCATACTGCCAGAGGGATACCGATGGAATGTCCGCCGCCCAGCACCAGAGACACCGTTGGCTTTTTCATCCCAGCGATCATCTCCGCAATGGCCAGTCCTGCCTCAATGTCGCCGCCCACTGTGTTCAGAAGCAGCAGCAGACCGTCCACGTCGTCGCTTTCCTCGATTCCGGCCAGCAGCGGCAGAACATGCTCATATTTGGTGGTCTTCACCGTTTCCGGGGCGATCATGTGCCCCTCCACCTGACCGATGATGGTGAGGGTGTAGATGCTTCCCTTGCTGGATTTCGTAATGTCCGAGCCAAGCTCCACGATCTGCTCCCGCGCCTGTTTTTTCATTTCCGCGTCTTTGTTTTCGCTCATATCGTAACCTCCTCCCCCATAGGATAACCGGTTTTTCGCAATTCACACTTGAAAGCGGCTGCGTTTTGTCGTATAATAAGGTACGGTGATGATATGGCTACAAAAACAAACGCAGTCCGTCTGGTTCAGCAGGCGGGAATCCCCTGCCGCGAAGCGTTTTATGAATTCGACGAGCAGGACTTAAGCGGCGTCCATGCCGCACAGGCCGTCGGAATGCCGGAAGAACAGGTTTTCAAGACGCTGGTCGCCCGGGGCGAAAAGACGGGCATCAACGTGTTCTGCATTCCCGTCTGCTGCGAGCTGGATTTGAAAAAGGCCGCCAAGGCCGCCGGGGACAAAAATATGGAGCTGGTGGCCGTCAAGGAACTTCTCGGCCTGACCGGCTATATCCGTGGCGGATGCAGTCCCGTGGGCATGAAAAAACACTACCCCACCTTTATTGACGAGACCTGCACGCTGTGGGATGAGATTGCCGTCTCCGCCGGCGCCAGAGGACATCAGATGATCGTTCCGCCCCAGCCCCTCGCGGATCTGGTTGGCGCAGAACTGACAGATATTATTGTATAGAAAGGAAATCGGCATGTACGAATACAAGACAAAAGGCACCTGTTCCCAGAAGATTTTCTTCGACATTGAGGACAACAAGGTCAAGAATGTTCAGTTTGTAGGCGGCTGCAACGGCAACCTGAAGGGCATCGGCAAGCTGGTGGAAGGGATGGACGTTGACGACGTCATCGCCCGTATCGAGGGCGTCAAGTGCGGCATGAAGTCCACCTCCTGCCCCGATCAGCTGGCGCAGGCTCTGAAAGCCGCCAAGGCAAACCAGTAATTGACAAACGGCACGGGCTGAGTGGGCGCGGCGCATTAGACAGTTAACAGGCACAGCGGGATGATCCGCTGTGCCTGTTCTTGTATAAGCCCCCCTTGCCTCTCCCTTTGGGAGAGGTGGCTGAGCGAAGCGAAGACGGAGAGGGGAAACTAGGCAAAGCCCTCTCAGTCACCTTCGGTGACAGCTCTCCCAGAGGGAGAGCCAAGGGGCTGTACCGATACGCTCCATTTACTGTTTTACGACCACCAAAGAACCAGTCTGTGCCGGTTTTTGCACATAATCAAAATATAATGCCATTGAATCGGCAAAAAGTCCGTGTTATAATATAGAAAAAAGCAGAAAGAAGGCTATCTCTTGACCGATTCGGAGGCACATTACCGAAAAATGACGGAAACGCCGGTTTCCCGGCTGATTCTGAATCTCGGCATTCCAACCACCATTTCCATGCTCATCACCAGCATTTACAACATGGCGGACACCTATTTTGTCGGCACGCTGGGCGAGAGCGCTCAGGCTGCGACGGGCATTCTCTTTACCGTTCAGGCCATTATGCAGGGTCTGGCCTTCATGCTTGGCCACGGCGCCGGCACCTACGTTTCCCGGGCGCTGGCAGACAGGGACGCTGACAAAGCCACCATGTACATTTCCACTTCCTTCTTCACCGGCATGGGGCTGGGGCTGGTGATCGGCGTGCTTGGCCTTGCGTTTCTCAGGCCGCTGGTGCATTTTCTGGGCAGCACCGACACCATTGCCCCCTACGCCATGGACTACGGCTTCTGGGTATTTCTGGCTGCGCCGACGATTATCTGTTCCCTGATCCTCAACAACGGCCTTCGCTACGAGGGCAAAGCTTTTTATGCCATGATCGGGCTTACCGCCGGCGGACTTCTGAACATTCTTGGCGACTACATTCTGGTCATGAAGCTGGGGATGGGCGTCTACGGCGCGGGGCTTGCCACCGCCGCTTCCCAGCTGGTCAGCTTCGTCATTCTTCTCATCATGTATCTGAAAATGGCGCAGAGCACCATCCGTTTCCGCGCCGTCAGCCGGAACTTTAAAATCTATCTGTCAATTTGTCGTGTTGGTCTGCCGTCCCTTATCCGGCAGGGGCTGACCTCCGTGACCATGGGACTGCTGAACAACATGACAAAGCCCTTCGGCGATGCGGCCATCGCCGCCATGAGCGTGGTCAACCGGTATTCCAATTTCCTGATCTGCGTCGGTCTCGGCATCGGGCAGGGCTTCCAGCCGGTGGCATCCTTCAATTATCAGGCCAGAAAATACGACCGGGTGAAAAAAGGTCTGGCGTTCACCATGTGCTTCGGGCTGGTCTTCATCGGCAGCTTTTCCGTTATCAGCATGATTTGTGCTGAGGGTATCATCGGGATTTTCCAGAAAAGCGAGGCGGTCATTGCCATCGGCTCCACCGCGCTGCGATATACGGCGATCGGTATGCTGTTTTTCCCCTTCTCCGTACCGGTGAATATGCTTTATCAGAGCATCCAGCAGCCCACCATTTCCTCTGTTCTGTCCCTCATTCGTTCCGGTGCGGTCACAATTCCCATGCTGCTAATTGGGGTTCCCCTGCTGGGACTGCCGGGAATTCAGATCGCTCAGCCTACGGCGGATGTGATAGCTGGGCTTCTCAGCATCCCGTTCATCATCCGTTTCCTCAAGAAAACACCCGCGGAGTAACAAAACGCAGGAGCGTCCAAGATCGGTCGCTCCTGCGTTTTTTATACTGAACTCCAATTAAAATCTTTAGAAAAGATTTTAATTGCCCAAAGGGCAAGGAGTTCATATGAGACTTGTTTTGTGATTTCTTTCCTTATAAATCACAAAACTGGCAGCGCCATTAGGCGATGCCTTCCTGATTAAAATCAAAGATTTTAATCAGGAAATAGTATTACTTTTTTACGGCGGCAAGAATGTACTTCACCAGCTCGTCCCGGCCGTTCCCCTTCTCCGCGGAGAACGGGATCACCGGGCAGTCCTCCGGAAGCGCCAGATCCTCCCGGATGACCTTCAGGTTCGGTTCCAGCTCGCTTTTTTTCAGCTTGTCCATCTTGTTGGCAACCACCACAAACGGGCACCCGGAATCCAGAAACCACCGCGCCATGGTGATGTCATTATTAGTGGGCGGATGGCGGTAGTCCACGATCAGTACACCCAGATCAATGCGGTTCGCTGCGAAATAATCCTCCATCAGCCGCCCCCAGCGTTCCTTCTCGCTGGCGGAAACCTTCGCAAAGCCGTACCCCGGCAGATCGACCAGATAGCAGGTGCCGTCCAGCGTGAAGTAATTCACATGGACGGTTTTTCCCGGCTTATCCCCTACCCGCGCAAAGTTTTTCCGCTGCAAAAGGCGGTTGATGACCGAGGATTTTCCCACATTGGACTTCCCGGCAAAGGCAATCTCCGGAAGCCGTTTTGTGGGGAAATTCTCCTTGGAAGCGGCGGAAATCAGAAATTCCACATTCTGAAAATTCACAATTCTTCCTCCGTTACTGGCGCAGGCCGGGCTTTTGCACTCTGGTGCGCACGTCCCCGGGAAGCTCCGTCAGAATGGTTGGGCTGGCCTCCGCAGGCCGGTTCAGCGCGGCGGAAAGCACAGTGTCCATAGTCTGAGCGCTGATAAAATTCAGCTGACGCCGGACGGTCTGGTCAATTTCCTCCAAATCCCGCTCGTTGTCCTTGGGAATGATGACGGTGCGCACGCCGTGGCGAAGTGCCGCCATGGTCTTCTCCCGCAGACCGCCGATGCGCATGACCCGTCCCCGAAGGGAAATTTCACCGGTCATGGCGATATCCCGCCGCACGCTGACCCCCGTCAGTGCGGAAACAATGGCCGTGCAGACGGTAACGCCCGCCGAGGGGCCGTCCTTGGGAACCGCCCCCTCCGGGAAATGGACGTGAATGTCCTTCGTCTTGTAGAAGTCCGGGGCGACACCCAGCTTCTGGGCGTTGGCGCGGATGTAGCTCAGCGCCGCGTGGGCGGATTCCTTCATCACGTCGCCAAGATTTCCGGTCAGCTCCAGCTTGCCGGAACCGTCCATGACGTTGACCTCCACTTCCAGCGTTTCGCCGCCGACGCTCGTCCATGCAAGTCCCGTGACCAGCCCCACCTGATCGGTGCAGGGCAGCCGATCGGGCAGGAATTTGCGGACGCCCAGATAGTTTTCCAGATTGCCGCCGGTGACGGTGATCTTCTTCGGCGTTTCCTGAGAAAGAATCTCCATGTCCGTCTTCCGGCAGATCTCGCCAAAGCAGCGTTCCAGATTCCGCACGCCGGATTCCCGGGTGTAGCAGGAAATCGTCTCCCGAATGGCGTCGTCGGTGATGCGAAGCTGCGCCTTTTTCAGGCCGTGCTTTTTCAGCTGCTTGGGGATCAGGTGATCCTTGGCGATCATGAACTTTTCTTCATCCGTGTAGGAGCCAAGCTCGATGACCTCCATACGGTCAAGCAATGGCCGGGGCACGGTGTCCAGCGTATTCGCCGTGGTGATAAACAGCACGTCGGACAGATCAAAGGGGATTTCCAGATAATGGTCACGGTAGTCGTGGTTCTGTTCCGCGTCCAGCACTTCCAGCAGAGCAGCACTGGGATCGCCGCGGTAGTCGGAACCCAATTTGTCGATCTCGTCCAGCAGCAGCACCGGATTGCAGCTGCCCGCCTGCGTCATGGCGGTCATGATACGGCCGGGCATTGCGCCGACGTAGGTCTTCCGGTGTCCCCGGATGTCCGCCTCGTCGTGAATGCCGCCAAGGGAAATTCTCGCCATTTTCCGGTTCAGGCTCCGGGCGATGGAATAGGAAATGGAGGTCTTGCCCACGCCGGGAGGGCCTACCAGACACAGGATCTGGGGCGGCATCTGGGGCGCCATTTCCCGGACGGCAATGGTTTCCAGGATTCGCTCCTTCACCTTTTCCAGTCCAAAATGGTCATGCTCCAGAATCTTCCGAGCAGCGGCCACGTCCACCCGCTCCTTGGTCTTGACATTCCACGGCAGCTCCAGCACGGTGTCCAGATAATTCCGCAGCACCGCCCCCTCGGAAGAACCGAAGGGCTGCTTTTTCAGCCGCTCCACGTCCTTCAGGAGTTTTTTCTCCGTCTCCGTTTCCAGATGGAGATTCTGAATGCTCTGGGCGTAGGTATCAAATTCATCCTCGTCGTCCTCTTCCCCAAGCTCCTCACGGATGGCCTTCATCTGCTCGCGCAGGAAGTAGTCCTTCTGGTTCTGATCGATGGCGGCGCGGGTCTTCTCCTGAATGTCCCCTTCCAGCCGGAGCATCTCCACCTCCCGGCGCAGAAGCTGGACGGCAGTTTCCAGACGGCGGACGCTGTTCAGCTGGCAGAGCATTTTCGCCTTGTCCGGGAAGTCAATGCCGGAATTCTGGGCGATGGAGTCGGCAATAAAGCCGCTGCTCTCGCTGGCCAGCATCCGCAGCTGAACGGTCTGGGCAGGATGCTCGCACAGCTCCAGATACACGCCATACAGGGAATTGGCCTCCCGGCGCAGCGCGCGGGCGCGAATGGTGTCCGCCGGTTCCTCCACACTCGCCGATTCCACAATGCCGGAAAGGTACGGCTCGCTCTGAGACAGCTCGGTGATCTTGCCCCGGCTGATGCCGGTGACCAGAATCCGCAGATTCTCTCCCTGCGTTTTCAGCACCTGCTTGACCTTGGCAATACAGCCGACGCCATACAGGTCTTTCAGCGTCGGGTCGTCCACCAGCAAATCCTTCTGAGGAATCAACAGCAGCGTCTGGTCGCCCTGCATGGCCGCTTCCAGCGCCTTTACGGACTTGCTGCGGCCAACTTCAAAATGAACGGTCTGTTCGGGGAAAACGCACAGTCCCCGCAAAGCAAGGATGGGCATTTTCCCTGCAAAAATGGTTTCAGTCAAAGTTCTTCCCTCCTTTTTGAAAAAAGGGGGTAGAAAAACTACCCCCTTGGAAGAATAGAGATATTATTTGCGCCCGGAGATTTTTTCTCTGGGATGGGCGGTGTCCCGCACGATGCCGGGGTCGGCACCCTCGACGGCTTCGGGGGTGATGATGACCTTCTGGATGGACAGGTCGGAGGGAATCAGGAACATGATCTTCGTCATGATCTTCTCCATGATCGCCCGGAGTCCTCTTGCGCCGATCTGACGGTCCAGCGCCTTCTGAGCAATGGCCTGAAGGGCTTCCGGCTGAATTTCCAGCGCCACGCCGTCCATTTCCAGCAGCTTCTGATACTGCTTCGTCAGGGCGTTCTTCGGCTCCACGAGAATCCGCACCAGATCGTCCCGGGACAGGCTGCGCAGCGTGGTGATCACCGGCATACGTCCCACAAGCTCGGGGATGATGCCGAATTTCAGCAGATCGTGAGGCTCCACCTGGGTGAACAATGTACCGACATCCCGCTTGCTCTTGCTCTGTACGGGGGAATCAAAGCCGATGGCGCTCTTATCGGTGCGCTTTTCGATGATCTTGTCCAGGCCGTCGAACGCGCCGCCGCAGATAAAGAGGATGTTGGTGGTGTCCACCTGAATCATTTCCTGCTGAGGATGCTTCCTGCCGCCCTGAGGCGGAACATTGGCAACGGTGCCTTCCAAAATTTTCAGAAGCGCCTGCTGCACACCCTCGCCGGAAACGTCCCGGGTGATGGAGGTATTTTCGCTCTTGCGGGCGATTTTGTCCATTTCGTCGATGTAGATAATGCCCCGTTCCGCCAGCTCCACGTCAAAATCGGCGGCCTGCAGGAGACGAAGCAGAATGTTCTCCACATCGTCGCCCACATAACCGGCCTCGGTCAGCGTGGTGGCGTCCGCGATGGCAAAGGGAACGTTCAGAATTTTCGCCAGCGTCTGGGCAAAGAGGGTCTTGCCGCTGCCCGTTGGCCCAATGAGCAGAATGTTGCTCTTCTGAAGCTCCACATCGGAATCCGCGCCGAAATAGATACGCTTATAATGGTTGTACACCGCGACGGACAGGGCGACCTTCGCTTCGTCCTGCCCCACGATGTAATTGTCCATGAAGGACTTGATCTCTACGGGTGTGGGCAGCTTGTCGGGGGCGTTCAGCCCGCTGCCCGTATCCATTTCCTGCCGCAGAAGCTCGCTGCAGGCAGCCACACAGTCGCTGCAGATATACACCCCAGGACCGGCAATCAGCCGTGACGCCTGATTCTCCCGCTTTCCGCAGAAGCTGCATCGAATCGGCGGCTGCTCAGTATTCTTTGCCATGACACCGGTACCTCGTTTCTAATGAATTGTTTTAATGATGATCCAGCACCCGGTCGATCAGGCCGAAAGCCCTGGCTTCCTCTGCGGTCATGAAATTGTCACGCTCGCAGGCGGCGGTGACCTCTTCGATAGACCGGCCGGTGTTCTCGGCAAGAATGCGGTTCATCCGCGCCTTGACGGTTTCCAGACGCTTCAGGTGGATGGCCATGTCCGTGATCTGACCCTGGGTACCCGCGGAGGGCTGGTGGATCATGATCTCGGAATTGGGCAGCGCCATACGCTTGCCCTTGGTGCCGGCGCTCAGCAGGAACGCGCCCATAGAAGCCGCCAGACCGACGCAGATGGTCGCGACATCGCACTTAATGTACTGCATGGTGTCGTAGATGGCCATACCTGCGGTGACGCTGCCGCCGGGGCTGTTGATATAGAACTGAATGTCCTTGTCTGGGTCCTGTGCTTCCAGATAAAGCAGCTGGGCAACCACCAGACTTGCGGTGGTGTCGTTGACTTCTTCGGACAGGAACACGATGCGGTCGTTCAGCAGACGGGAGAAAATGTCATAGCTGCGCTCGCCGCGGCTGGTCTGCTCAACAACATAGGGAACTAAACTCATGGTAATGTCTCCTTTCAGGGGTTTGAAACATTCTAACCATCGCGGGGAAAGGTTATTCCTTCCAGAGGAACAGATTTACGCCTCGGTCTTCTCCTCGGCCTTGGGGGCTACGGGAACGGCGCTGTCCACGATGACCTTGATCGCCTTGCGGGTCTTGATGCTGCCGGTCAGCTCGTCCATGGGAACCATTTCCTTGACCTTGTCCACTTCCAGCTCGTACTGCTCGGCCAGAGACTTGAATTCCGCCTCGATATCCTCGTCGGAAGCGGTGATGCCCTCGACCTCGGCGATCTTCTCCAGAGTGACGGAGATCTTCGCCTGCTTCTCAGCGGCGGGACGGAAAGCGTTGCGCATGGTGCTGACGTCGCCGCCCATCATCTTGGCGTACTGCTCCATGGAGTAGCCGCTCATCTGCAGCTGATAGCCGAAGCGCTCCATCTGGATGTCCAGCTCGTTCTCCACCAGCGCCTTGGGCATATCCACGGTGGTATTCTCGGCAGCCTTGTCCACAGCGGCCTGCTCAAAGGCGCTGTCAGCCTGCTTCTTGGCATTTTCCAGAGCCTTGGCACGGATGTCGGCTTTCAGCTCGTCCAGCGTATCGAACTCGGAAACGTCCTTGGCAAACTCGTCGTCCTGCTCGGGAACGATGGTCTCAGTGACCTTGTTCAGCTTGACGTGGAACACGACGGCCTTACCGGCCAGTTCCTTGTGGTAGTCCTCGGGGAAGGTGATGTCGATGTCCTTCTCCTCACCGGCGCTCATGCCGACGATCTGCTCCTCAAAGCCGGGGACGAACTGGCCGGAGCCAAGCTTCAGGTCAAAGTTGTCGCCCTTGCCGCCCTCGAAGGGTACGCCATTATCGAAGCCCTCGAAGTCGATGTTGGCGGTGTCGCCCATCTTGGCGGGACGCTCCACGGTCTCGGTGGAAGCGACATTCTGCGCCATCCGATCCAGCTCGGCCTGCACCTGCTCGTCGGTGACGTTAACCTCCTCCTTCTCCACTTCCAGACCCTTGTACTGGCCCAGAGTGACCTCGGGGTAGACCTCGGTGGTCAGGGTCAGGGTAACGATATTGTCGTCGCCGATCTGCATGTCGGTCAGGTTGGGACGGCCGATGGCCTTGAAATCCTGCTTGGCAATGGCGAAGTCATAGATCTCGGGGAAAATCTCTTCCAGACCGTCTTCGTAGAAAACGTGGGCGCCATACATGGCCTCGATCATCTTTCTGGGAGCCTTGCCCTTACGGAAGCCGGGGAGCTGGATGCTCTTGCGGGCCTTCATGTAAGCCTTGTTGACACCGGACTCCATCAGTTCCTTGTCGATTTCGACAACGACGGTAGCCTCGTTGCCTTTTCTTTCGATGCTCTTAACGTTCATTGTAAGTAATCCTCCTAATTGGTTCCCGTGACCGAGACCATTTATTTATAATTGTACAGCCGATATATTCTATCAGAAAAACAAGGAAATGTCCACACTTTTATGAAAAAAGTTTTGAATAATTGCGCTACGGAATGACCTTGTAAGGCCGGAAACCGGTATAATCCGCCGCAACCAGCCGGAAATCCACACCGTCCCACAGTCCTTCCATGGCAAGGGCGTGACTTCCCCCGTGCAGATGGCCGTAAAAGCAGCGGCTGACGCCGTATTTTTCCAGAAGCTGCAAAATTTCCGGACATTCGTATCCACGGTACCGTGGCGGATAGTGGAGGAAAACCAGCTTCCGCATATCCCCCGCCGCTTTCAGTGAGGCTTCCAGCCGCAGCAACTCCCGCTTGAACACTTTTTCGTCATGCTCGCCGGAACGGTCTTCCTCATAAAACCATCCCCGGGTGCCGCAGATGGCGGTGCCCTCATATTCATAGCAGTTGTTGTTCAGAAGATTCAGGTTTTCAAAGCCGTTTTCCTCACAGAACTTCCGGAATTTCGCCGCCGTGCTCCACCAATAGTCGTGATTTCCCTTTAGAATGATCTTTCGTCCGGGAATGGCGTTGATCCACGCAAAATCCGCCTTCGCGCCGGACAAGTCCAACGCCCAGCTCAAATCCCCCAGCAGAACCGTGGTATCCTCCGGCCGGATGACGGACAGGCCGTCTCTGAGCTTGTCCATGTAACCAACCCATGCGCCGCCGAAAATGTCCATGGGCTTCGGTGCGCCCAGACAAAGATGCAGGTCGCCGATGGCGTACAGAGCCATGGAACACCTCCTTAATTGTTTGGGTCTATCTGAAAACCCTAATAGCTGTAGCAGAAGATATGAGAACCGATCGTCCCCCATATCTTCTTGTTCACAGCGAATTTCGCGTAGAAAACCACATCCTCAGGCAGCACATACGGCCCGTTCAGCGCCCGTTCGATGGCCTTGTACTGGGTGTCCGTGGGCTTTGCCAAATACAGGTTTTTCACCGCCGCGAACTGATCCTTTGCATATATGATGCTGTTGATGGAAGACTGGAAATTCCCGGATTTCAGGCGGTTGAAGATCACCTCGGCCACCGCCTGCTGGCCTTCAAAGGGCTCGCTCTGGGCTTCCATGAAAATCAGGTCGGCCATCAGCTTCGTCTCCGCATCCGTCAGTTCCAGGCCGGGGTAGCGGGATTCCTCGGGCGCCGGTTCCGGTTCGTAGATGAACGGTTCTTCCGGCATCTGCGTCTTGTCGTAGATCCATGCGCCCTCATAACCCGCGATCAGCTTGCCGTCGGGGAAGCCGTTTTCCAGCAGCTCGCCCACGCCCCACGCACTGTAGTCCCTGTCATCCGGGTCAAGCACCCAAATTTTTCCGTCCTCAGTGACGCCGGTCAGGACGATGAAGTGGTTTCCTCCCGGAAACACCGACCTCGACCCCATCAGCGCAATGGCGATCTTCCCTTCCCGGACGGCTTTCAGCGCCTCGTTCACATTCAGCGCCCGTTTCCATGGAATCTGCATCAGATCGGAAACCTTTTCCAGCCGTTTGTAATGGCTGCCGCCGTACTGCACCGCATAATCGGCGATGTCGGCGGGGGTGTAAACATGGTCGGTCATATAGGTTGCGACCATAGCCAGCGCGGCGACGCTGCTTCCGCTGGTCGCAATGGTGCCATTGCCGTACCGGATGTCGGGATATTCCGACTGGTGATAGTGGGGAACCGCGTCGATCGTGACCTTCGGCGCTTCGGTCTCCGCAGGAACGGTTTCTTCCGGCAGGGTCGTTTCCGCTGCCGTCTCCTCCGGGACGGTTTCCTCCGTCGGGACAGTCGTCGCTGCGGTTTCCGGCGGCACAGTCTCAGTGGCCTCGGTCATCTCCGTTGTTTCCTCCGGAGCGGCATCCGCAGTTGCCTGCCGTATGCATTTGTACGAGAAAAACACCGCCGATACCAGCGCAATGGCAACGACCACAATCAGGCAGGCTGTCTTTATATATCGTGTCATTTGTATCCTCCAATGGGGGAATTTCTGTCTGTTACAAATACTGTTCCAGCGCATCCTCGGAAACGCCGAGGGCATTTGCTACCGTTCCGGCGTCACAGATGGGGCTTTTCTCCGCCAGCACCAATGCATGGCAGCTCTCCCCTGTTCTGCCCCGGAAATCCAGCAGTCCCGCGTAAGCAAGGGCGGCATAGGGCGATAGCAGATACCCGGCAGAACCGCGGATACCGGAAATGGTGGAGATCATGCGGCGGCTGCTGACGACGCTGACATCCAGCCCCTCCCCCAGCCGGGAAAGCACGCTGTCTCTCGGGCAGTACATCCCGCCCCGGCGGCAGGCATCCAGATAAATGTCCACCTCCGCCAGTCCGCCGCAGGCATAGATCAAGCGCTCCAGCCCTGCGGGCAGCGTCACATCCGCCTCCGGCGTACCGGTGGGGACGCTGACGGTGTCCGTGCGGAACTGTCCGTGATGGATCAGGTTCCACAAATTCCCGTTTTCGTTGCAGCAGCAGATGATATTCCCGATGGGCAGTCCCCACGCCCGGGCGTACCACGCGCTCATGGGCAGGTCAAAATTGCCGCACACCACGGAAATATCCACGCGCTTTTCATGCTCCGTGATTCCCGCCCGGGCAAACTCGCCGAAAATGCCGAACAGCACGGCAATTCCCACGGCAGTTTTCGCCCAGCCGCCGTCGGCGCCGGGGCAGCCGCCCCGCAGCTGCTCTGCGAGAATGTGTACCAGATGGTCAAACGTCCATTCCGGATTGTGCCAGCATTCCCCGGCAATAATTCGCTGGGGCAGATTCACCAGTCGGACGGGATAGCGCCCGACGCAGAATTCCACGTCCCACCGGGTCAGCTTCGTATTGAACAGCCGGTTCAACACCTCGGCGACGCACTGATGAAAGGATTTCTCTTTCAGATCGTCGATTTCCTCCCGGGAGAAAACAGGCTCCCGGAACGGCACGTACAGCCCGCCGTCCGGCCCCCGGTTTTCCCGCAGGACACGCTGGGCGGTGTAGGCGTCCCGGTTATTTCGCGTGGTCACATACAGCACATTCCATCACTCCAATGGCATTGTTCCAGAAAATGTTGCCCACCGTCTTTTCGTCCAGCCCCCGTTCCAGCAGACGTCGGGCAAGGGCAGGCCAGCTCTGAACGCCCTCAAATCCGGCGGGCATTTCGGTAATTCCGTCCAGATCGCCGCCCAGGGCAATATGCTTTCCGCTGGGGTCAAGCTCCATAAAATGCAGGATATGGTCGCACATGGTGTCCAAAGTGGGCTTCTCCCCGGTGAACTCCGCGCAGACGTTGTACCCGGCCACGCCGCCGGTCTGGGCGATGGCACGGAACATATCATCCGTCAGGTTGCGGCTGTTGCTCCAGACGGCGCGGCTGTTGGAATGAGTGGCGACAATGGGCGCCCGGGTGATATCCATAATATCCCAGAAGCCCTCGTCACTGATATGGCTGACGTCGATCAGCATTCCCAAACGCTGGGCTTCTTCCACATACGCCCGCCCCTGATCGGTCAGTCCGCCTCCGGTCTCATGGGAGCCTGTGAGAGGGTTCTTTTCGTTCCAGCCAAGGCTGGAGATGCGGAAGCCGATAAGCCAGAGACTGCTCAGCAGCTCCGGGTCATATCCGATTCCCGCTGTTCCTTCCAGCGTCAGAATGGCGGACATCTTTCCATTTTTTCGGTTTTCCTCAATTTCCTTCGGAGAATAGGCAATGGAAATCAAATCCTTGTTCTTGTCCATTTCCCGCTGAAGGGTGGCGATTTCCCGCTCAAAGGCGACTACGGGCGACACATGGTGGTATTCTTCCATGAACGGCGTGGTGAAGCAGGCAAAGCACTGGGCATAGCCCCCCAGCCGGGACGCCCGCTCCAGATCGATATGGAAGCGGTTCTTCCGCAGGCTGCCCGCCTGATTCATATCGTCGCCCAGAAGTGCAAGCACTGTGTCACAATGCAGGTCGATCACAGGAAAATTCATTGAAAGGCATCCTCCAAATGGTGAATTTCCGGGTGAAGCGTCTGGGTTCCATCCGGTGCGTAGATTTCAATAACATCAAACCGGGGCTGTAAGTCCGTGGGACTTTCGGACAGATACAGTGCGGCGGTAGTGCGGATTCTGTCCTGCTTTCTCCCGTCAACGTACTCCATCGCCTGAGCAAAATCCGCCGATTTCCGAAGTTTTACCTCCACAAATACCAAAAAGGCTTTGTTTTTGACAATGAGGTCGATTTCCCCGAACCGGCAGCGGTAGCCGCTTGCCACGACGGTATATCGCTTTTTCCGCAGGTATTCCGCCGCCAACGCTTCACCCCAAGCGCCTGTCAGCTTACTTTTCCCCATAAAACTTTTTGAGGAAGCTCATCCGGTGGATGGGACAGGCACCATATGCGCGGAGGGCGTCGTAATGTGCCCGTGTGGGATAGCCCTTGTGGATGTCAAAGCCATACTGGGGGTACTGCTTCGCCATTTCCAGCATAAAGTCGTCCCGGGAGACCTTGGCAAGCACCGACGCCGCTGCGATATTGGCGCTGAGGCTGTCCCCCTTGACCACGGTTTTCACCGGTATCCCGAAATTCTTTTCCCGGTTTCCGTCGATCAGAACGAGGTCGGGCTTTACGGCAAGCTGCCCCAGCGCCCGCTCCATGGCAAGAAACGTGGCCTGCAAAATGTTGATCTCATCGATTTCCTTCTCCGTGGCGAATCCGATCCCGTAGGCGATCGCCTGCTCCTGAATGATTGGGAACAGCTCCCGGCGTTTTTTGTCCGTCAGCTTTTTGCTGTCCGTCAGACCGGGGATGTCCAGATGGGGCGGCAAGATCACCGCCGCCGCGTACACGGGACCAGCCAGCGGCCCGCGCCCGGCTTCGTCCACGCCACAGATCGTCCCTACGCCGCCGGAAAAGAATCCATCTTCAATTTCCCACATTTTTCCGTCGCTCATACCATATCCTCCGGCAATTCCAGAGTAAAATTACCCAATTTTCCGCTTCTGAATTCATCCAGCAGGACTTTTGCCATCCGTTCGGTGTTCACTTCCCCGCCGGAGACCAGATACCCCCGTTTTCTTCCGGCCATTTCCAGCAACTGCCAGCCGGGCGTCCCCGCGGGCGCTTCCACCTTGTATCGCTCCAGCAGGGTCTGAGGATAAAATTTGTGCAGCAGCTCCATCAGGCGGTACGCCAGCTCCTCAAGGTCGATGACGCCTTCCTTGACCGCGCCGGTGTAGGCCAGCATCATGCCGACCTCCGGGTCTTCAAATTTCGGCCACAGAATGCCGGGGGTGTCCAGCAGCTGCAGCCCGCTGTCCACCGTCACCCACTGCTTGCCCCGGGTCACGCCGGGACGGTTCTCCGCTTTCGCGCTTTTGCGGCCGGAAATCTGATTAATTAAGGTAGATTTGCCCACATTGGGGATTCCAACCACCATCACCCGAAGGGGCCGGTTCATTCCCCGTTTTGCGTCCCGTTCCAGCTTTTCGGCACAGGCCAGCCGTGCCGCAGGGGTAAATGCGGAAATTCCCTTTTTCGATTTGCAGTCCGTGGCGATGACCGCCATGCCTTTGCGCCTAAAATACTCCGCCCACTTCTTTGTGGCAGCAGGGTCAGCCAGATCCATGCGGTTCAGCACGATCATCCGGGGCTTGTCGCCGCAGATGGCGTCAATATCCGGATTCCGGCTGGAAACGGGAATCCGTGCATCCACGATCTCGCACACCGCGTCCACCAGCTTCAGATCTGCTTCGATCTGCCGCCGGGTCTTGGTCATGTGGCCGGGATACCACTGAATGTTCATGTTGTCTGTCATTGTATCGCTCCGACTCTGTCAAATTCTCTGGGGTACGTCCCATCGTCCGTGCCGGGATACATCAGGAAAATCGCCTTGCCCAGCACTTCCCGCTTGTCGATCTGCCCCACATCGGGGTAACGACTGTCCTTGGAAATGCCCCGGTTGTCCCCCAGCACGAAAATGCACCCCTCGGCCACCGTCAGCGGAAAATGAACGCCGCCGTCCACGGTGGTCAGCGCGTTGATATAGTCCTCCTGCAGCACCGTGCCGTCCACGGAAACCTCTCCGGTTTCAAAATCGATGTCCACGGTCTGCCCTTCCGTCGCAATGACCCGCTTGACAATGGGCTTGCCGTTGTCGAAGGACTCCTTGCTGATGACGACGATGTCCCCCCGCTGAGGGGTATGGTAAAACGTGTTGTTCAGCAGGAGCAGGTAGTCCCCGTCCAGCAACGTCATCCGCATACTTCCGCCGGATACCACAATAATGCGGAACACCAGCAGAAACAGCAGCATCACGATCAAAAGCAGATACAGCATATCGTGGGCGTACAGCAGCACACTTTTCTGCCAGCCCAGCTTTTCTTCTTCCTTTTTCTTCCTCTTTTCCGCCATAGCAGCGTCCCTCCCATAAAAAGCGGCATACGCCATTGGGATAATCTCCCTTTAGTATAGCACAATAAGCGCCCGTTTTCTATACTAAAATGTAAATATTTCCCCTGCGCCGCACCGGCAGCAGGGAAATCCCCGCATTGTAATAAAAAAAGAGGGCAAAGCCCTCTTTTTTTATTGAATTGCAGCTTAGACCTTCTCCTTGACCTTGGCAGCCTTGCCGGCGCGGTCGCGCAGGTAGTACAGCTTTGCCCGACGGACCTTGCCCTTGCGGACGGTCTCGATCATGGCAACGTTGGGAGAATGCAGGGGGAAAACCTTCTCGCAGCCCACGCCGTAGGAGATACGGCGAACGGTGACGGTCTCACCGATGCCGCCGTGCTTACGGGCGATAACGGTGCCTTCGAACACCTGAATACGCTCACGAGCGCCTTCCTTGATGCGCACATGCACACGAACGGTGTCGCCGACCTTAACTTCGGGCAGCTCCTCCTTCATGTACTGGCTGTTCAGAGCCTTAACCAAATCCATTTTGTTGTCCTCCTTAAATATTAGGCGTTCATGCCGCGCACAGGCCGGCAGAGGACTCACCTTGATTTCAGACTGATTTATTTTAGCATAGGTCCGTCTGAAAATCAAGCCTTATTTTACAAAAAATTCAGAAAATAAGGAGGAAAACAAACGCTATTGATAGCTGTAGCTTCTATCCTCTCCCGCGCCCAGACGGGTCAGGCTTACCGTCTTCGCCGAACGGTTGACGGTCACAAAGTCGATGACGTGTTCCGCCGCCGTTCCGGCGGTTCTGACCGCCTCGCTGTCGGCGGCCAGACCGTGCGCGTCCGATGCGATCGTAACGACCGGGTAAGGCGTTTCGTCCGTGACGATGCTGTCGCCGTGGCTGTGTCCGCAGAAGAATCCGACAATCTTCCCGTTGTGCTTTCCCGTAAAATTGCAGGAAACGGAAACATAGTCCCACGCCCCCGCCGTTCCGCTGGTGCCGGTGTAGCTGGTCTTATTCAAGAATGCCGCCAGAATCCCGCGCAGTATCGTCATATCCCGGATCTGGGCTGAATAGGCCGCGACAGGCGGCACATGGGCGAACAGCGCGACGCACCATCCGTCCTCCGAAAAGGAAAGCGCCGTATCCGCCAGCCAGTTCAGCTGCGTGTTGCCGTAACCGAAGCTCGCCGTCCGCAGATGGGCACTGTCCGTCCAGCAGGAATTGAGAACGATCAGCCGCATTTTCGCCGCCGGACCATCCACATAAAAGTAAGACCCGTCCCCGCCGAAATGCCGCCGCTCGTCCTCCGCCTGACTGCGGAAAATCGCCCCGAACATGGCCCCGGCGCTCATCTGCGCCGTGCCGTAGGAGCCGTCGTGGTCGCCCTGCGCCTGTAAAAGCTTGCGTGCGCCGATGGGACGCAGATTTTTTGCCCCGGCAGCAATGCTTTCCCGTGCGGCAGTCTCGGTGTCCGCGTCCGTGCGGCACACATCGCCGCAGCAGACCGCAAAGGGAACGCCGCAGGCGTCCATCACCGCCGCCGTCAGATTGCCGGTATTCCCCGAATTGGGCGTGGTGCTGTCAGGAACGGCATGAACATCCGAAAACAGAGCAAACGTCACGCAGTCCATACCGCCTGCGTCCTGATTTGCGGTTACTTTGGCGGCAGCCGCATCCACGGCCTCCTGCCAGTAGGACGGCACCGTGTAGCCCGTCACTGCCCGATCGACGTACCGCCTTGTGGCGGCGTCGTCGTCCGCCTGCGGGTCCCGCACGCCCCGAAGGCGGGTAGTGCGGAAATCTATGATAACGCCCGGCTCGGAGGTCAGCCTACCGGTGATGTTGATGAGCCGGATGTTCCCCACATTGGAATTGAATTTGCCCTTCAGGGATTCCAGCCATTCCGCCTCGGTGCCGGTAAATCCGTTGTTCTGGGCGATCTCATAAGCGGACGCGCCGTCAAATTCCCCGCTTTCCTTTGCCTGCGCCAGCGCGGTATCCACGGCCTCGTCCAGCGGCGGGATCGTCACCGCCTCGACCTGAGAGACAATGCCATGCCCGTTCACCCCGGATACCTTCAAAAACTGCCCGATCTCGGCGTTTTTGGGAGCGTTGAGCAGCCCGTCATAGCAGAAATAATCCTCCGATTCCAGCCCGCCGGGAATCGCCCCGTGAACCTGAAACAGAATGTGAAACGTGCTGACTCTGGCGTCCCCCTGCGTCAGCACCACGGAGAGTATCCCGTTTCCCGGACAGGACAGCACCTGCGGCGCAAGCTCCACCGTCAGTACATTCCCGGACGCCGACCACGCAGGGCTGCCGTCTGGCAGGGAATCGTACTCCCCGCCGGTGCCGTCGGGCTTCCGGAATCGAACCGCCGCGTGGACGTCCTCGGGAATTTCCCAGCTTTCCCCGCCGCAGAGGAGGGACAGCTCCAGCTGTCGGGCGTACTGGTCGCCCTCCACCATGTCCACCCGGGGCATGACCGCCTGTCCGGACAGATCTATTTCCAATTTGTGTTTGACATACATCATGTCAACCCCCTTTCGCCCGAAGGGGGAAAACCGAAGTCCGTTGCACAAAAGAAAGCAACGCAGCGGAAAAATCCGTCTGCGCTGCTCAAAATACCATATCAATCAGCCGTTTTAACAGTCTGAACGGCGTTTTTTCTGTTCATGGGATTCCATTTCCCACTGAGATAGTACCCGGCAAAAAGGAGGAACAGCAGCAGGTTATGGGCGATCATGCACGCCCACGCGGACACCAGCCCCATCCCCAGCAGCTGGGTGCAGATAAACGTGCCCACAATGCGCACGCCCCACATGCCCGCGATGCTGCAAACAAAGGGCATCATAGTGTTCCCCATGCCCTGCATCATGCCCTCGACAATGATGGACACGCCGTAAAACGGCTCGGACACCGCCACCATCCGCAGAACCGTGACCCCGAGTGCGATCACCTGAGCGTCTCTGGAAAACAAACGCATCATGTTGGGCGCGAACAGGAACAGCAACGACCCGGAGACGATCATCAGACTGACCTCGATAAACAGAATCATCCGCCCCAGCTCCTTGACCCGCCGGTTGTCCCCCGCCCCCAGAGCGTTGCCCGCCAGCGTCGCCGCCGCGGTCTGCATCCCGTATCCGGGAATGTAAAACGCGGATTCCACCGTGTTGGCGATCGTGTGGGCAGCGGTAGCAATTTCGCCCAAAGAGTTTATCATCGACGCAAAGGCCACATATCCCAGAGAAGTACCGAAGCGCTGCAAGGCATTGGGCAGCGCCACCCGCAGGCAGGGCTTCAGCACATCCCAGTCCGGCCGCAGTTTCTGCCCCTTGGGAGACAGCAGCGGGTGCCGCCAGAGCACCACGGTGATGCACACGCCGCCGATCACGAAGGAAATGGCGCTTGCCACAGCCGCGCCGATGACGCCCCATCCCGCGCCGAAGACGGTCATGCCCCACACCTGCCGCGTGGGATAGATGAGCAGAAAGTTAAGGACAACATTGACCCCGTTCACCAGGAAACCGACCCGCATGGGCGTTTTGGCGTCCCCTGCCGAACGAAGCAGCGTACCGAAAATCGTAATGGCCGCCCGGGCCAGCATGGGGGTGTACAGAATGAAAAAGTATTGGGCAGCCAAGTCCTGAATGGCCGGGTCAACCTGCATCCACACCGGCACCTTGCTGCTCAGCGCCAGCATCAGCACAGTAAAAAACGTGCCGCAGACCAGAACCGCCAGCACCGCCTGAGACGAGGCTTTCCCCGCCCGCTTCGTATCCCCCGCCCCGCAGGCCTGAGACACGAAGGACAGAAAGCCCACGCCAATGGCAGCAACGGTGCTGCCGATCAGCCAGTTGACCGTGCTGGTAGCGCCCACCGCCGCAGTCGCCTGCGTACCGATCGCGCCGACCATAGCGGTGTCGATATACTGCACCGCCGTCTGCATCAGCTCTTCCAGCATAGTCGGCCATGCCAGCGTCAGAATGGTCGACACCATCCCCCACGGAAGAAAAGAACGCTTCGACTTTTCCATGATATCCTCACATCTTTTTTTCTGTATTATCCAACAAATATCCCCAAATGTCAACTCTGCACGACATTTCCCGCACGAAGCAAAAGCATAAAAATAGGAAGTCCGAAGACCTCCTATTACTCGTTATCGTGGCTCATCGCTTTCAGCATCTGGATAGCCGCAGCCTTCTGACTCGGCGTCAGGCAGGCCCAGCAGTCAAACAGCTCTTTCATATCCGGGGTCAGCTCCACCATATCGGTGTCCGCGAAAAACTGGGACATGGTGATGCCGAATCCCTTGCAGATCGTCTCAAGGGTTGCAATGGAGGGAACAGTATTTCTTCTGAAAATATTTCCGATGGTGGACTGTGCCAGACCGCATTCCTTTGAAAGCTTATACTCCGTCCAACCACGTTCCCGCAATAACTGCTGAAGCCGCGCGTGCGTATCCATAGCATCACAACCTTTCTCATCTTCCAATGTCCGCCGCTGAAATGCAAAAGGAAACCGGACATCAATCGCGGTACGCATCATACCGAAATTGCTGTCCGGTTTTGGTGGGCGAGGCGGGACTTGAACCCGCACGTCCGCAGTGAACACTAGAACCTGAATCTAGCGAGTCTACCAATTCCACCACTCGCCCATATCTGCCTGCCAGTTTCCCTCAGCGCTCGGATATCGTATCACAGCAGGCGAAATTTGTCAACAATTATTTGTCAATCCTTGTAATAGAGCATACAGTGGCAATAGCCCTTGAAATTCGGGTCTGCGATCTGCTCCCGGAATTCCTTACAGATGCACTTATTGTCCTCCGTCCGCTCCAGCCGACAGGGGCAGTAGCCTCCCGTGCGCTTCAGACCTTCCCGAATGGTTTTTACCAGTTCCTTGTCATCATTGAGCCGAACCGCCATCATCCGACACTTCCTTTCAGGGAACATTATAAATCGGCAAAAACCGCTTGTCAACAGAATTCAAACAGCCTTTCCAGATAACTGCACGGAACAAATTCCCCGGCACGCGCCATGGCCAGAATCGTTTCCCTATCCGCGTACATCTTGTCCACAGTCTCCCCCTCCTGCAAGCACCAAGTCAAAAAAATACAGCCCACTGCACACGCAATGAGCTGTATTGTGGCGGAGTGAGAGGGATTTGAACCCTCGCGCGCTTTTTAGACGCCTACTCCCTTAGCAGGGGAGCCCCTTCGGCCTCTTGGGTATCACTCCGAATAAAAAGAAAACTATTCACTTGATTGCCAAAGTATTCTAGCATATGGCAGAATGTTTGTCAAGCACTAATCTCGCCCCTGCACCAAAGCTCTTGACAATTTTCCCTCTGGATGATATATTTTATGAAGTCTGGAGAGATGTCCGAGCGGTTTAAGGAGCCAGTCTTGAAAACTGGTGATGGGGCAACCCACCGTGGGTTCGAATCCCACTCTCTCCGCCACTTACTCCACCGCAATTCTATCGGAATTGCGGTGGTTTTTCTGCGTCAGCGCAAACCTGTCGGTCAGGCGTTGACAAACGCCCTCCGAACGATTACAATAGACAAAAATTACATTATGAGGTGATTTCTCATGGATTCCAAGCTGCGCCCCGAAACACTGTGCATTCAGGCCGGTTATACGCCCAAAAATGGCGAGCCCCGCCAGATCCCCATCGTCCAGAGTACCACATTCAAGTACGACACCTCCGAGGATATGGGAAAGCTCTTTGATCTGGAAGCCGAGGGCTATTTCTACTCCCGTCTGGCAAATCCCACCTGCGACGCCGTCGCCGCCAAGATCTGCGCGCTGGAGGGCGGCACCGCCGCCATGCTCACCGGTTCCGGACAGGCGGCCAACTTCATGGCGGTGTTCAACATCGCCGGATGCGGCGATCACATCGTTGCCAGCTCCGCCATCTACGGCGGCAGCTTCAACCTTTTCTCCGTCACCATGAAGAAAATGGGTCTGGAAACCACCTTTATCGACCCGGACTGCACCGAGGAAGAACTGAACGCCGCCTTCCGTCCCAACACCAAAGCCGTGTTCGGCGAGACCATCGCCAACCCCGCCCTGACGGTGCTGGACATTGAGAAATTCGCCAAGGCCGCCCATGCCCACGGCGTTCCCCTCATTGTGGACAACACCTTCGCCACCCCCATCAACTGCCAGCCCTTCCGGTGGGGCGCGGATATCGTCACCCACTCCACCACCAAATACATGGACGGTCACGCCTCCGCTCTGGGCGGTGCCATCGTGGACAGCGGCAAGTTCGACTGGACGGCCTACCCGGACAAGTTCCCCGGCCTGTGTACCCCTGACGACAGCTACCACGGCGTCACCTACACCCAGCGCTTCGGTCTCGGCGGCGCGTTCATCACCAAGTGTACCGCCCAGCTGATGCGGGACTTTGGCTGCGTCCAGTCCCCCCAGAGCGCGTTCCTGCTGAATCTGGGGTTGGAAAGTCTGCCCTTCCGCATGAAGCAGCACTGCGCCAACGCCCAGGCCGTGGCGGAATATCTGCAAGGTCACGAGAAGGTCAAGTGGGTGAAGTTCGCCGGATTGAAGGGCGACAAATATTACGATCTTGCCCATAAGTATATGCCGAACGGCACCTGCGGCGTCATTTCCTTCGGCCTCTACGGCGGCCGGAAAGCGGCCGAGACCTTCATGAAGCACCTGAAACTGGGTGCCATCGAGACCCACGTAGCCGATTCCCACACCTGCTGCCTGCATCCCGCATCCTCCACCCACCGTCAGATGACCGACGCGGAGCTGGACGCCGCCGGTGTCGGTGCCGATCTCATCCGCCTGAGCTGCGGTCTGGAAAACGCCCAGGATCTTATTGAGGACATCGCCCAGGCATTGGAGAACGTGTAATCAGGAGGAAAGCGTATGCCCATTCAGATTCCCAACGACCTGCCGGCAGCGGGCATTCTGCAGCAGGAAAACATTTTCGTTATGCGAAAGACCCGGGCAGAGACCCAGCACATCCGCCCTCTGGAAATCGTGCTGTTGAATCTCATGCCAACGAAAATCGTCACGGAGACCCAGCTCAGCCGTCTGCTGGGCAATACGCCCCTGCAGGTGCATCTGGAGCTGATGATGGTCTCCTCCCACCGCTCCAAAAATACCCCGCAGGAGCATCTGCTGAATTTCTATAAAACCTTCGACGAACTGAAAGACCGGAAATTCGACGGCATGGTGATCACCGGCGCGCCAGTGGAGCAGATGCCCTTTGAAGAGGTGGACTACTGGCCGGAGCTGTGCCGGATCATGGAGTGGAGCAAAACCAACGTCCATTCCACCTTCCACATCTGCTGGGGCGCGCAGGCGGGACTTTACTACCACTACGGCATTCAGAAAAAAGCCCTCCCGGAAAAGCTGTTCGGCGTGTACCCCCATCACGCGGACTACAAGCGTGCCATTCTGCTCAGGGGCTTCGACGATGAATTCTGGATTCCTCACTCCCGGCACACCACCGTGGAGCGTGCCGATATCGAGGCCGTTCCGGGCCTGAAAATTCTGGCTTCCTCTCCGGATGCCGGGGTCTACGCCGCCATGAACAAGGAAGGCCGTCAGATTTTCGTCACCGGCCACGCCGAGTACGATGCGGACACGCTGGAAAAGGAATACCTCCGGGACAAAGCGCAGGGTCTGCCCATCCACGTCCCGGCGAACTACTATCCCAACGACGATGACACCCAGCGCCCCGTCGTCCGCTGGCGGGGACACGCCCATCTGCTGTTCAGCAACTGGCTGAACTACTTTGTCTACCAGACGACGCCATACGACATCATGGCCGTCGGCGTGGAGTCCACCCGCGAATAAAAGTTTACAATGCAGCCGCCATCCCACACTTGAAATGGGACGGCGGCTGCTGTATAATTCTAGAAAAATTCTGAATTGCGAGGTAAACGCCATGCTCACCACAATTCTGTTTGATCTGGACGGCACACTGCTTCCCATGGATCAGGAGGTGTTCGTCAAGGACTACCTGAACCGTCTGGCAGCCAAAATGGTGCCTTATGGCTACGACCCTCAGATGTTGGTCAAGGCCGTCTGGCGCGGCACCGGCGCTATGGTCGCCAATGACGGCAGGAAGAGTAACGAGGCCGTCTTCTGGGGAACCTTCGCCGGCATGTTCGGTCAGGACGCTTTGGAAGACGTCCCCCTCTACGACGAATTCTACGAAACGGAATTTCAGGAATGCCGCCACAGCTGCGGCTTTCAGCCCGCCGCGGCGGAAACCATTCGCGCCCTCCACGCCATGGGGTACCGCACCGTGCTCGCCACCAATCCCCTTTTCCCGCCCACGGCCACCCAGAGCCGGGTCCGGTGGGCCGGTCTGACGCCCGAGGACTTCGAGTTCATCACTACATATGATAATTCCTCCTTCTGCAAGCCAAATCCGGACTACTACCGGGAAATTCTGGGTAAACTGGGATTGAACGCCGGAGAATGTCTCATGGTGGGCAACGACGTAAACGAGGACATGATCGCCCAAACCCTTGGTATGCAGGTATTCCTCCTCACCGACTGCCTCATCAATAAAGAAAACAGGGACATTTCTCAGTATCCATACGGCAGCTTCCCGGAGCTGATGGACTATATCCGGGGCTTATGATATGACAGTTTTTCTATTTCTTTTGTGTGCCATCGCGGCAATTTTGCTGATGGGAGGGTACTATACCTACCGCATCGCATTCTACTCCCCGAAAAAGGGGCGGGACAAAATCTCCACCTTCGCCAGCCACAAATATGACCCCTACCGCAAGGAGATCAACCGCCTGTTCTGCCAGCTCAGCGACCGTCCCTACGAGGAGGTTTCCATCGAATCCTTCGACGGGCTTACCCTGTTCGGGCGTTATTACCACGTCAAAGACGGTGCGCCGCTGGACATCGGCTTCCACGGCTACCGCAGCAGCGCCCTGACGGACTTCGCCGGCGGCAGCGAGCTGAGCTTTTCCATGAGACACAATCTTCTGCTCATCGACGAACGCGCCCACGGCAGAAGCGAAGGCCGCACCATCACCTTTGGCATTCAGGAGCGGTGGGACGTGGAAAGCTGGGCACGCTACGCCGTGGAGCGATTCGGTGCAGATGTGCAGATTATCCTCTACGGCGTTTCCATGGGTGCGGCGACGGTGCTGATGGCTGCCGGGCTGGACTTGCCCGAAAACGTGAAAGGAATCATCGCCGACTGCCCCTATTCCTCCCCCAGAGACATCATCCGCAAGGTCGCAAGGGATATGCACATGCCCGACCGCTTGGCATGGCCGTTTGTGAAGATCGGCGGGCGGGTCTACGGCGGCTTTGACGTTGACGAAATGGACGCCGCCCGGGCAGTGAAACAGGCAACGGTGCCCATTCTCATCATCCACGGGGAAAGCGACAGCTTCGTCCCCTGCGAAATGAGCGACATCGTGTCGGAAAATCCCGCGCTGGTCACGCGGCACACCTTCCCCGGTGCCGATCACGGGTTCAGCTATCTGGTGGACACGCCCCGCTACAAAAAAATCGTGACTGAGTTCGCGGAAAAGGCACTTGCGCCGAAAGCATAACTGCCGCCACCGCCGGAATGGGCGGGGTGCATCAGATAGTGAAAGGCACAGTGGGATAATCCGATGTGCCTGTTCTAATGCCAGCACCCCTTGCCTCTCTCTATGGGAGAGGTGGCCGAGCAAAGCGAGGACGGAGCGGGGAAACTAGGCGTAATACCCTCTCAGTCACCTTCGGTGACAGCTCTCCCAAAGGGAGAGCCAAGAGGCTGTACCAATACTCCGGCGCGGACGTTTTGCGGCAGGGATAGCGCAAAACAACTCCTCTTGATTTTTCCGAAAAAAAGAATACAATGGACGCATATTGTTTCCCGTGAAAGGATGCCGTTTTATGAACAAAATTTATATTCCCGAAAACTACAAGCCGGTGCTGGACGCCTACGACACCCAGCGCGCCATTGCCTATATCAAGGAGACGTTCCAGCAGGAATTTTCCAAGGCGCTGAACCTGAAGCGCGTCTCCGCGCCCCTGTTCGTCACCGAAAGCTCCGGCCTGAACGATAACCTGAACGGCTACGAGCGGCCTGTGGCCTTTGACATTCCCGCCGTGGGCATGGACGCTCAGGTGGTGCATTCTCTGGCAAAATGGAAGCGCCTTGCCCTCAAGCGCTACAATTTCACCGTTGGAAATGGCCTGTACACCGACATGAACGCCATCCGCCGGGACGAAGCGCTGGACAACATCCATTCCATTTACGTTGACCAGTGGGACTGGGAGAAGATCATTACCCGGGAAAACCGGAATCTGGACTTCCTGAAGCTCATCGTCCGCGCCATCGTGGGTTCTATCTGCGACACCAACGACCGCCTGCACGTTCGCTTCCCCCAGCTGCGTACCGAGCTGAGCCGGGAGGTCACCTTCATCACCGCGCAGGAGCTGGAAGACATGTATCCCGGTCTGGAAACCGGTTCCCAGCGGGAAAACGCCTTTGTCCGGGAGCATAAGACTGCCTGCGTCATGCAGATCGGCGGACTTCTCCGCTCCGGCAAGCCCCACGACGGCCGCGCCCCCGACTACGACGACTGGAATCTGAACTGCGACATTTTCTTCTGGGACGAAACGCTGAACCGAGCGCTGGAGGTTTCCTCCATGGGCATCCGTGTGGACGCGAAATCCCTCGACCGCCAGCTGACCCTCGCCCACTGCGACGACCGGCGGACGCTGCCCTTCCACAAGATGCTGCTGAATAACGAGCTGCCCCTGACCATCGGCGGCGGTATCGGCCAGAGCCGTCTGTCCATGCTGATGATGGGCTGCGCCCACATCGGCGAAGTACAGTCCAGCGTATGGGACAGCGAAACTGTGGACGCCTGCGCAAAGGCCGGAATCCCGCTGCTGTAATTTATATACTGACAAAAGACGCGGCCGACACGACCGCGTCTTTTTCGTATAAACAGATATCAAAAATAGGTTGATTTTATCCTAATATTTGAGTATACTAATAACAAAGGAGGCATTGCCATGAATATTGATACCAATACCATCGTTCCCATCTCCGTAGCCAATCAGAATTTCTCAAAGGTTGCCCGGCTGGTTGACCAGTATGGTTCCGCCGTTATTATGAAAAACAACACGCCCCGGTATATCATCTACGAATTCAACCAAGCGGACACCATGCAGGCGGCAGCCGACGACGATGTGCTTGCTTCCTCCGCGAAGCTCATGCAGCGCAACACGCATGTATATGAGGAACTGGCAAAATGAAGCTTCTCAGTAGGCGTCAAATTCTGATGTTGCATTCCATGCTGATCGCGCAGTCCGGCGGCATGGATGGGCTGCGTGATGAAGGTCTGTTGGACTCCGCAGTCAACACGCCGCTGCAAGCCTTCGGCGGACAGGAGCTCTACCCCACAATTCTCGAAAAAGCCGCCCGTCTGGGTTATGGACTCATTCACAATCACCCTTTCGTGGACGGCAACAAACGCATCGGAACTCACGCCATGCTCGTATTTCTGGACATCAACAGCATCACACTTTCCTACGAAGATGACGATTTGATTTCCGTCATTCTCCACGTTGCCGCCGGTGATATGGATGACCATGGGCTTCTTGAATGGCTGAAAAATCACATTGAATAGTGGGGTTGGCAGACATTGCCAACCCCACACTTTTAATAATAGAAGAACTTATAAAACGAAGGATACACGTTCAGCAGCTGCTGCAAATTTGTCCGGGAATTGGAACCGGGGTCGCGGATGGTAAATCCGGACGCTGTCAGACTGCTTCCCCCGGTATACCCCGTGACCACCACCCAGTGCTGACCGCCATAGGCATTGCTGACGCCGAGCAAGACAGGTTTTCCCTGCTTCAGCTTTCCATAAACGGCGCCGAGATACCCAGAGCCGTCCGTGACAGCTGTATAGTGGCTTGGCCAATAGAGACTGCCCGAGGGCGTATAGGTAAGCTCCTTCGCCATAGCGTCGGGGTAGATGGTTCTTCCCGTGCGGAAGGACTCCATCATTGCCACCGCCGTTGTGGCGCAGCCGATCTGAGAAAAGGTCTTCCCGGATGTACCGATCCGGACATCCGCCCAGCGGGCGTCCGTCTGCTTGAAATTCGGCACGTTCAGGGACACTGAAGCATAGTTTCCGGACAGATATTGCGCGCTGACGTATCCGGTTTTCGTTCCGCCGTAAAGGACGCGGCTCCATCCGTTCGCAGTGGACAGACGGATGACCGTTTCCCCCTTGCTGAGGGCGCCGACCTTTCCATAGGCCGTCCCCGCCCCGCTGCGGACGTTCAGCGTGCCGCTGCTTACCGCCACGGATACCGGGGTCCCCTCCGTCACCGTGATGAAGCCCGCGTGGCAGTAGCCGTACTTCCCTTTTGCGTATTCCACCTTCCACCAGTCGCCGGACTTGGAGATCAGCGTAACATAGCTTCCCTTATTCAGCGATGCCGCCACCGCTGCGCTGGAGGACGGGCTGCTTCGCACGTTCAGCTTCCCGGAAGCAGTCGTCACGACACCGGCTTTGGAATCCGCCGTGGCCGCCTCAGCCCGCATCGGCAGAAGGAACGCTCCCAAAAGGAGCAGAATCGATACAGTACAAGTCAGAATTCGTCGAATAACAATCACCTCGTTCTGTTTTCTTGCATATATGCACAGCAATTGTAACACATTTGTAACCATTTGGGAATACGCCAAATTCTGACAAAAAACGCAGGAGCCGGTAAACCCGCCGCTCCTGCGCTATTCTTTATTTAATTGAACCGCACCACATTGTTGGCAAACCGGTAAAAGCTCCCGGCGAATTCCTGCCCGACCCGCCCCGGCACACTGACAAACAGCAGCGGCGTGCGCTTGCGGAAGTAATTCGCCCACTTGGGGTCATAAGCCATGCAGGTCTCCCACATCTTTTTCAGCTCGGCATCCGTCTCGGCGGACTTGTTCAGCCGGGTCGTGAGAATGGAGATGCCGAACATCATGAACAGGTCGTGCTTCATGTATCGTTTCAGCCGAGGTTCGGTGATGTCGTCCAAGTGACAGGTGGTGAAGCACCGTTCCGTCACAAGGATCTGATCTGCGTGGCGCTTGGCCAGAGCGGCAGACTGCACCGACTGATCCGGCCGGCCGATCCAGTAGCGGTAAAGGTCTGCGTTGAGATAGTACATTTTCCGCACATAGGGTATCGTCTGATAGATCATCAGGTTGTCCTCATAGAAAACATGTTTGGGAAGGGGCTGCTCCCATTTACGCATGATCTCGGTGCGGAAAGTGCTGGAATGGATGGTGAGCATCTGGTATACCCGGAAGGGTTTGGTATCCTCCCATGTGAAGATACGGTTCTCCGGCAACACGGCGGAATAGTTGATGGAGCGGTCCCCGTCGCCGTCGGAATGGACGTAGTAGTAGTTTGTCACTACCATATCCACGCCGCCCTGCCGCTCACATTCCTCAAGAGCGTCCAGAAATTTGGGGAAATCGGGGCTGAGGGTGTCGTCGCTGTCCACGACCTTGAAATAGGTGCCGGTGGCGTGCTTCAATCCCTGATTGATGCCCTCACCGTGTCCGCCGTTTTCCTGATGAATGACCCGCACAATGTCCGGGAATTTCCGGGCATATTCGTCGGCGATTTTTCCGGTGTTATCCTTGGAGCCGTCGTCAATGATGATGATCTCCACCCGGTTTCCCCCGGGCAGGAGGCTCTGGATGCACTTCTCCATATAGTCCTGAGAATTGTAGCAGGGTACTGTGACCGTCAGAAGCTTCATTTATGTTTCTCCTTCGATTTCTGATTTGGCAAGGCTCAGCGCCCGGAGGATTACCGCATCCATGTCGTAATAGCGGTACTCCCCCAACCGGCCGCCGAAAATGGTTTTCTCTTCCCCGTCCGCCAGCACCTTGTACTTTCCATACAGGGCGTTGTTCTTTTCATCGTTCACGGGATAGTACGGCTCCACCCCCGGCTTCCACTCGGAACTGTACTCCCGGGACACCACAGTTTTCGGCTGGGTGCCGAACTCGAAGAACTTATGCTCGATGATGCGGGTGTAGGGCGTCTCCCGGTCGGTGTAGTTGATCACGGCGTTGCCCTGAAAATTCGGCATATCCAGCACCTCCGTCTCAAACCGGACGGAGCGGTAGCTCAGCGGGCCGAAGCAATAGTCAAAGTAGCTGTCAATAGAGCCGGTGTAAACGACCTTGTCCGCCAGCGCGTTCAGCTCGGCTCTGTGCTCCAGATAGTCCACATTCAGCCGCACCTCGATGCCGCTCAGCATATTCTCCACCATTTGGGTGTAGCCGCCCATGGGAATGCCCTGAAACCGGGCGTTGAAGTAGTTATTGTCAAAGGTAAGACGCACAGGCAGACGCTTGATGATAAAGGCAGGCAGCTCCGTGCAGGGACGCCCCCACTGCTTTTCGGTGTAGCCCTTCACCAGCTTTTCGTAAATATCCGTGCCGACGAGGGAAATGGCCTGTTCCTCCAGATTCTTCGGCTCCGCAATCCCGGCGGCCTTCCGTTGACGGGCAATCTCCGCTTCCGCCTGCTGAGGGGTTGTCACGCCCCACATTTTATTGAAGGTATACATGTTGAAGGGCAGGGAGTACAGCTCCCCGTGGTAATTCGCCACCGGGGAATTGGTGTAGCGGTTGAATTCCGCGAACCGGTTGACGTACTCCCACGCGGTCTTGTCGTTGGTGTGGAAAATATGTGCGCCGTAGGTATGTACCTGAATTCCCTCGATTTCCTCGGTATACACATTGCCGCCGATGTGACTCCGCCGGTCGATCACAAGCACGGACTTCCCCGCCGCCTTCACCTGCCGGGCAAAGACAGCGCCGAACAGCCCCGCCCCCACGACCAGATAATCATACCCCATGGATAATACTCCTTTGCCGGTTTTTTCACTGAGAATATACCATATCCCGCAGAGTTTGTCATCATAATTTTATTTAAGAATTCGTTAGGAAAAGCCTCACTGGTCGCTGACAGAATCCAGATTCTTCCATCCATAGCGGAAAATGGATACGATCATGGATATTTCCGTAACGATCTCGTCCAGAATCCCCGCCCATGAGCCAATAATTACATCATAAATGATCCACAGCGGCGAATTGACAAACATCCCTACAAGGCGGATCTTCTTCGGGCTGTACGTATACCCGCCGACCGTCGCCGCAATATTCGCGGCCACCGGCAGAATCGACCACCAACCGTCCCAGGTGAAAATCAGCGCCGTCACCTGCATGACGCACAGCGTGGCGCACATGGTTTTCCCTTTCAGAAAGCTGCTCCTGCTTCCCAGACAAAAGGAGCGAACCGTGTTCAGAACATAGCTGATCCCGCCGGTGATCGCGCCCAGCATCAGCAAATGTACTGTGTAGCACAGATAGGAAACAAACTGGACGCGGAACAGCGTCCGGTTGTTTTTGCATTGGTACGACAGGAAAAACAAAACCGTCCCGAAAAGGCCGATTGCCTGTATGAAAATGGATTTTCCCGACATAGTGCCCCTCTTTTCCGGAATATTTTTCTGTGAATCTGCATAAATAAAGAAAAAGTTCCGGGTTCTGCCTGTTTTGAAGGCAAAACCCGGAATTTCGTTGGCGGAGAAGGAGGGATTTGAACCCTCGATACCCTTTTGGGGTATACACGATTTCCAATCGTGCGCGCTCGGCCAGCTACGCGACTTCTCCATCACGGTGCTATCTGTCCAGCCCGGTTATAATACTACAGGAAACCCGATTTGTCAAGCGTAAATTTCCCTTTTCCGGGAATTCCTGCCCCGCCGGTTTTCGGCGGGGCAGTGAAATTCATTTAAGCCCGTAGACGCCCGCGCTTACCGGGGGCAGCGTGACCGTCTCTCCCTTCTGCGCGGCCTCGCCTCCGAAGGTGTACAGCGCGCCGCCCAGCGTCCCGTCAAGCCGGAAGGACACTTCCTCCCGGTAGGGATTGATGGCGACCAGCAGCGTTTCCTCGTCGTTTCCGCGCTTGTAAACCAGTGGCCGCTTCGGTGCGCCGTCGCTGACGAAGGTGATCCCGCTTCGGCTTTGCAGGGCACTGTGCGCCTGCCGCAGTTCGATCAGGCGGCGGACGTGATTCAGCAGAGACTCCCCATCATCCAGCTGCCCCGCAACCGTGGGACGGTCGGACGCAGGGTCCTGCCGAATGTAAATCTTGTCCGTAGGCGCGGCGCTGAAGCCCGCGTTCACCCCGTTATCCCACTGCATGGGACTGCGGGCGCCGGTGCGCTCGTAGCCGCCCTCCACACTGGTCAGCCCCTCCACGTAGCGCATACCAATCTCGTCGCCGTAGTAAATGAACGGCGCACCGGGCATGGTCAGCAGGAAGGCAAAGGCCAACTTCTTCTCGTCCCCCTCCACGTGCTTTGCGAGGCGGGTCATGTCGTGGTTGCCGGAGGGAATGCAGATCAGGCCGTCCTTCCCTGCCCGCTCCCGGCTCTCCAGATACTTTTCCACGAAGGCCGACGCGTCGCCCACGCCCCGGTCGGAGAAATAAGGCTCCTCGCACCGGAACAGGTCGTTGTAATGGGAGGGGCCGAAGTGGAGCAGAAAGTCCATATGGAACCCCCCGCGCAGGGACTTTTCCGGCTCGCCCCACTCGGAGACCATGGCCGCTTCCGGGAATTCCGCATCCAGAAACGCGCGAACTTTCTGCCACAGGGCGATGGTGCCGAGGCTGTCCGGGTCGTTCTTCACCAGACTGGACGCCATATCCACCCGGAAGCCGTCGCAGCCCAGACCCAGCCAGAAGCGCATCACGTCCATCATGGCGTTCAGCGTGGCCTTGGGGCCTTCGTCGTCGGGAGACTGCTGCCATGGGCGGGTGCGGTTATAGTAGCCGTAATTCAGCGCGGGCTGGCAGGTGAAGAAATTGATGGCGCAGGAGCCGTCTCGCTGGGAAATGCCCCGCAGGCAACCCATATTTTCCGGCGCTTCCCAGACGCTGTCCGTCCATACGTAGCGGTCGGTGTAGGCGTTCCGCTCCGCCTTCATGGACTCCCGGAACCACTCGTGTTCCACGGAGGTATGTCCCGGCACCAAGTCCAGCAGCACATGCATTCCCCGCTTGTGTGCTTCGGCAAACAGGCGCTTCAAATCCTCGTTCGTGCCGTACCGGGGCGCGACGCGGTAATAATCCGCCACATCATACCCCGCGTCGCCGAAGGGCGACAGGAAGCAGGGGTTGATCCACAGCGCGTTGCAGCCCAGCCCCCGGATATAGTCCAGCTTGTTGATGATCCCCTGAAAATCGCCGATACCGTCGGCATTGGTATCAAGGAACGACTGGGGGTAAATTTCGTAAAATACAGCATTATCCAACCATTTTGGCATAAGAAAGACTCCTTTCTTTGTATCTGTGGGAATCATACAACCGCCTAGGCGCAATGTCAAGGCTGATTTGTGGAAAGAGTATTGTCTTTTCGCAGCTTCAATACCCCTTCTTGTCAACATCGTCCAGCCAACAGGCAAATCATTTTGACACGCATTCCTCCGCCGCGTGTGCCCTGCGGAGCAGAGCGTTCACCCCGAAGCTGAGCAGCAGCATTCCCGCCGCCACACAGACCCAGCCGAAGCCCAGCCGGTACAGCGGCAGCCTATGCAGCAGCTGCCCCAGAACGCCCAGCGGCAGCCCCGCGTCGCCCAGCGCAAAAGCGATGCTCACCGCGGCGGTTCCCGCCACCGTCATGGGATAAGCAAAGCGGTTCCCCTTCCACAGATCGTGACTCAGTCCCAGCAAAATCAGCACAATGGATACGGGATAAATGGCGTTCAGGATGGGGATGGAAATGCTCAGGATCATGCTCAGCCCCAGATTGCACACGAGGAACGAGAAAAACGTAATGATATACACCCACGCCCGATAGGAGATCTTCCGGAAAAGGGTGGAGAAATACTGAGAAATGGAGTTGATAAGTCCGACGCAGGTGGTCAGGCAGGCCAGCGTGAAGATGGCCGCCAGCAGCACTGCCCCGGTGCCGCCAAACACCTGATAGACGATGCACCGCAGCGTCCACGCGCCGTTTTCCTGAACCGGGTAAACGCCGGAGCTGCACATGCCCATGTAGGACAGCATGGCATACACCACCGCCAGAATTGTCCCAGCCAGCACCCCCGCCAGAATCGTATAGCGCATCTTGTCCTTTTTCTCCGTCAGGCCGAAGGTCCCCAGCGTCGCGGAGATCACCAGCCCGAAATTCAGTGCGGCAATGGTGTCCATGGTGTTGTAGCCCTCGGTAAAGCCCTTGAGCAGCGCCGCCTCCTGATAGCCCCCCTGTGCCGCCGCGACGCTGGTCTCTCCCCGGAACAGGAAGCTGACGAACAGCAGCGTCAGAAGCGCCAGCAGCGCCGGGGTCAGCCCCCGGCCGATGCGGTCAACCAGCTTTCCGGGATTCAGGCACAGCCACAGGACGATCAGGAAAAACCCCAGAGAATAGGCCGCCATCCACAGCGCCGGATTGCTTCCCTCCGGCAGATAGGGCGCCACCGCCATTTCAAAGGGAACGGAGGCGGCTCTGGGAATTCCCAGTCCCGGCCCGATGGACAGGTAGATCAGCACGGTAAACACCAGCGCGAACCGCGCCCCCACCTGTTTTCCCAGCTTTTCCAGCCCATCGAACCGCGCGACCACCACCACGCCAAGCACCGGCAGCACCACCGCCGTCGCAAGGAACCCGATCATGGCCGGAAGGGTATTCTCCCCGGCGTTCTGTCCCAGAAACGGCGGAAAAATCAGGTTGCCCGCCCCAAAAAACAGGGCAAACAGCATAACACTGACCACCAGCAGACTTTTTTTACTCAGTTTCATTTCCCGTACCTCTTTTTTTGAATTGAATATAAAAAATGACCCGTCTCAAATTTCTTTGAGACGAGTCATAAAATACCCGCGGTACCACTCAAATTGCGCGCACAAGCGCACCTCTTTCAGGCTCCAACAAGCCCTAGACACTTACGCAGTCCACGCGGGAGACCCTACTTGCATTGCTTTGGAGAACTCCGGCTCGGAAGGGATGGGATTTTGAAGGCAGTCCACCGGGCTTCCACCCTCCCCGGCTCTCTATCGGCTGTACGATCAAATCCGTCTTCGTCATCGCTTTTCTATTCGGTTGTTATCATTCTACACGCAAAAACCGATTCTGTCAATATTCAAATATCCCAAATTCTGGAAGACGGTGTGTACAGCCAAACGATCTTTCTTTATAAGAGAAACTTTTTCATATCCTTTTTAATGGGCGACCGCCATTATTCCCCACCATTTCCCATTTTATCGTCGCATTCCGCGTCGCTGTAAATTTCTTTACCAAATCCTAGCCATAACCATGCTATAATGAACGGCAAACCTATGCGGTTCATTTCATGATAACGGAAGGAGGAAAGACCGTGGAATCCGACAGCAGCGACGGTGCTGACAATTACTCCTGCATTCCCTGTTCCTATATGGCACATCTTCGCCCGCTCCTGCGATACAGAGTATAGGCGTGTGATCTTGTCCGACAATATATGAACAGAAAAAGGAGTTTTGTATGAATCACATTGGAAGCATTTTCGCAATGGCAGTCTGTCTTGCCATGTCTGCCTATTTCAGCGCAACGGAAACGGCATTCTCTTCTCTGAACAAAACCAGGCTGAAGGTTCTCGCCGACAACGGAAACAAACGGGCGGCGCTGGCCCTTAAGCTTGCCGAGAATTACGACCGGCTGATCTCTACCATTCTGATTGGAAACAATATCGTAAACATTACCATAGCATCCGTCGGTACGCTTTTGTTCGTCGAGCTTTACGGCGACATGGGCGCGACGATCTCCACCGTGGTCGTGACCCTTGTCGTCCTGCTCTTTGGCGAGATCACCCCCAAGAGCATCGCAAAGGACGCCCCGGAGCGTTTCGCCATGTTCAGTGCGCCGTTCATCCGCCTGTGGATCTGGGTGCTGACGCCCCTGAATTTCCTCTTTACCCAGTGCAAAAAGTTCATCTCCCGCTTCATCAAGACGGACGGCAGCGCCAAAATGTCCCACGAGGAATTGCTTCTCTTTATGGAGGACGTGGAGCACGACGGCGGCATTGACGAGAACGAGGGCGAGCTTCTGCGAAACGCTCTGGAGTTCGGCGACCTGACGGCGGCGGAAATTCTGACCCACCGGATCGAGCTGGAAGCCGTGGACATCAACGAGAGCCATGAGGAAATCGCAAAAGCCTTTACCCAGTCCCGGTTCTCCCGGCTGCTGGTCTACCGGGATACCATCGATCAGGTCGTGGGCGTTCTCCATCAGAAGGATTTCTATATCAACGGCAAAATGACCGATCAGCCCATCGCCCAGATCATGACGGAGCCGCTGTTCGTCTACCAGCATACCAAAATCCGGGACATTCTGAAGATGCTCCAGCACCAGAAGTCCCACATTGCGGTCGTGGTCGATGATTTTGGCGGCACGCTGGGAATCGTTACGATGGAGGACATTCTGGAAGAGCTGGTAGGTGAGATCTGGGATGAACACGACGAAGTTGAGGAGGATTTTGAAAAGCTGGGTGAAAACCTCTACCGGGTCGATTGTTCCGTCAGTCTGGAGGACTTCATGGAGTTCTTTGACGTGGAACTGAAATCCGACAGCGTCTCCGTAGGCGGCTGGGTCATGGAGCAGCTGAACAAGGTGCCGGTCAAGGGTGAGTCCTTCACCACGAAGCATCTGGAGATCACGGTTTCCGAGCTGGATGCTCACAGGGTATCCTCCATTACGGTCAGGCAGCTGGATGAATCCCCTGCCGGCTGCGCTTCTTCTACATAAATCGACGAAAACGCCGGAATCCCCGTGATTCCGGCGTTTTTTGTCCCGATTCTGCGGAAATCAGAAACGTCATTTTACCCAAAAAGGAATCTATTGACAACCTTACTTTTATAAAATACAATAAACCCACATACAAACGAAAAGGGGCAATCCGAAATGGAGAAAAAACGCACACGGGATATCCGCTTCTGGGTACTTGTCTGGGGTCTCGGCCTTGTGGGACAGTTATGCTGGAACATCGAAAACCAATGGTTCAATACCTTCGTATACGCAAAAATCGCCAAGGACCCCACCATCATTTCGTGGATGGTCGCCATTTCGGCCATCGCCACCACCATTGCAACCTTCCTGTTCGGAACGCTGTCCGACCGGAAGGGCAAGCGGAAAAATTTCATCGGTATCGGATACATTCTCTGGGGCATCTTCACGATCCTGTTCGGCACGACGGAATGGATCACCGGCGGCCAGCCTGCGAGTTCCGCCCAGGTTCTGATGCTTGCGGCGACGGCTGTTGTCTGTGCCGACGCGCTGATGTCCTTCTTCGGCTCCATGGGCAATGACGCGGGCTACAACGCATGGCTGAACGACATGATGACCGAGCAGAACCGGGGTTCCATCGGCGCCGCCCTTGCCACCCAGCCCATCATCGGCACCATCGTCGGCACGGTGGTCGGCGGTATGCTCATCGGCGGCAGCGACAATTATATGCGCCTGTTCGTGGTCATGGGCGGTTTCGTAATTCTGTTCGGAATCGCGGCGATCCTCTTTATGAAGGACGCCCCGCAGCTCAAGCCCAGCAAAAACGGCAGCTTCGGAAAGCAGCTTTTCAGCGCGTTCAATTTCCGTGAGCTGATCAAAATGAAAGAGCTTGTCTGGGTTTTCCTCGTGCTGACCGTGTATTTCATCGCCTTCAACGTGTACTATCCCCATATCGGAAATTACATGATCTATTATCTGGGATTCCGCGCCGACAGCATCGGAATCATTCAGGGCATCGCTCTGATCGTCGGTATGCTTTCGGTCGTCCCCGCCTCCAAGATCCTGAGCAAAAACAAATTTGTCCTCGCCACGTCCATCGCTGTCTTACTCAGCTTTGTCGGCGTGGGGATCGTTGGTCTCTTTGGGCGTCCGGAAAACGTTGACCCCAGCACCATCTGGAACTGGTCGCTGCTGAGCGGCCTGTTCTTCTTCGGATGCGGCTACATCATGTTCATGCAGGTGACTTCCGTCTGGATGAAGCAGCTTTTCCCGGAGGAGTCCAAGGGGCAGTTTGAGGGCTTCCGCATCGTTTTCTTCGTCCTCATTCCGTGGATCGTATCGCCGTTCATTGCCAATCCCATCATCAAAAACAACGGACAGATTCTGGATTCCAACGGATTTGCGGCGTATCTTCCCACTCACGTCCTGTTTTTGATCTCCACACTGCTGGTTCTGGCGACCTTTGTGCCGCTGTTCTTCGCCGCACGGCAGCGCCGGGCGCGGGAAGCAAAGGAGCCGGTACGTTGATTTGGTGCATGATCGCGGCGCTGCTTTTGCTGGCAGTTTTCGCCCTTTCGGCGCTGATTGCGGAAAAGTGTCTTCAGATGGTCGTAAATCCGGTGCGCTACGACGTCGATTACGTCAAAGCGCTGGAAACGACAAATGGCTTTTCCGACTGCATCGAAGCATATGAAACAAAATGGCAGCGGACGCCCTTCGTCCTCCACTGCCCGGGCGCGGACATCTCCGGCGAGTACATGGTAAATCCGGCCGACTCCGGAACGCCCCGCAAGGTGGCGATCATCTGCCATGGACACACCGTAAACCGGTATTCCGACCTCAAATATGCGGATATTTTCTACCGTGCCGGATTCAGCATCGTGATTTTTGACGAACGCTATTTCGGCGAATCCACGGGAGACTTCTGCACCCTTGGGCAGAACGAAGCGCGGGACGTGGCCGCCATCATCGCCTATGTCAGGCAGATATTCGGTCAGGACTGCGTCATCGGCCTGCACGGCGAATCCATGGGCGCGGCCACCGCGCTTCTGACGCTCAAGTACGAGACGCCGGATTTTGTGATCGCGGACTGTCCCTTCGCGGACAGCAAGCTGCTTTTTGCCCAGTGGTTAAAGCGCAATCTGCACATTCCCATTGGCCTGATCTGGCCGATTCTGCGCCGCCGCGCGAAGCGAAAATACGACTACGACGTCGAATCCGTCTGCCCGATTGCGGCGGTGCAAGGAAAAAACGTACCGATCTGCCTGATGCACGGAAAAATCGACAATTTAATTCCGTATACCCACAGTGAAATGCTGCACAAAGCCTGCGTAAATCCCAACAGCGAGCTGCATCTTTTCGAGAATGCAGACCACGCCCGGTCTATCGTTATGGCGCGGACGGAGTATGAAAGACTGGTTCTTGCTTTCCTGCACAACTGCGGGCTGTATGGGACGGAAAATAAACAATAACCGGAAGCTGCCCGGTATTCAAGGCAGCGCCGGACGGGACACATCAAAAAATATAGAAAAGCGCAGAAGTCAGAATTCGACTTCTGCGCTTTTTGGATAGATTGGAAAAGATGGAAAAATGCCGTGAAATTCATACGAATTTCACGGCATTCTGGTCCGAGTGTCGAGATTCGAACTCGAGGCCTCTTGAACCCCATTCAAGCGCGATACCAAACTTCGCCACACCCGGATTTTTGATTGCGTCTCTCGACTGCCTGAATATATTAGCACACCTTCTCGAAAAATGCAACCATTATTTTTCCTTTTTTTATTATTTTTTCGCGGCGGCGTCTGAGCGACCTCATTGCGCCGGTTTCCAGAGGTACAGCCCCGTGCCGGACAGGCACAGTTTTTCCGGGTTTTCCTTTGACCGGGCCTCTGCCGACAGGGCTATCAGGCTTCTGGATACGGAAACCACATGCACCTTGATTATGACCTCTGCCCCCGGATTCAGAGGGCGATGGTAGTTCACGCTGAGCTGCACGGTGGGCGCGATCCCGGCTCCTGTTTTCAGGCAGTAGGGGATCAGTCCCATCGCCTGATCCAGCACCGTCGCGCCGAGACCGCCGTGAAGCGTCCCCGCGGGGTTGCGCATCCATGTTTCCGTCCGGCAGGAGAGAAAATAGTCCCCCGCTTCCGGGTCGCATTCCAGCAGTTCAAAACGCAGCATGTCCCCAATGGAGCCGGGGGCAAACTCACTGACCTGGGCAATTCGACGGCGCAGGAGCGCCGCAGTCTCACTCGCCGCGCTCACTGGTAATCACCTTGCCGATGTTCCACAGGTGGATGACCTTCCGCTCGGCTTCGGCCTTCTCGTCCTCGTCCTCGTATTCCACGTACACGGTGTGGGCGCTGCAATCCGCGCACTCCACCTGTACGTTCCAGCCGCCCTCGTGCATGAGCAGACCCGCGCCCCGGCAGATGGGGCACTCTTCCAGAATATATTCTTCCATTTGACGTTACTCCTTATCTGAAAATGGTTTCATTGGTATCATAAATTTCCACCCGGCTGTACCGGATAAAATCCGGCGCGAGGTCGGGGAGGTATTTGTTTACGGCGGCGCCCAGCAGCATGGGATTCAGGGATGGATTCTGGCAGCAGACCCGCGCCTCAAGCTTTACAACGTTGCCCGACACCGGTGCGGCAGAAATCTTTCGTATCATGGGGATGATGTTCTGCTCCACAACGCCTTTTTTACCCTTTTTTTCCACGGTCACTTCCTCACGGGAAAACAGGGCTTCGATCTGTTCCGCCGCGTTCTGCGGCACGCCCGCGTCGTATTCCAACAGCACGGCGCAGTCGAGATACGCCAGATTCTTGATTTTCCCGCCGCCGGCGTACACCGAGAGGACGTGTACGCCCTCCACAAGCGCCTGATTCAGCCTGGTGCAGATATCCTCGTTTGAAAACGTGTCCGTTTCCAACTCAAAATCCAGCAGCTCGCACTGGCTTTCCACGCCAAGGCTCAGGGGCAGGGCGATGGACACCGAGGGGCGGGGGTTGAAGCCCTGCGTGTGGGTCAGGGGCAGTCCCGCCCGCTTGAATGCCCGCTGGAACAGCCGCATCAAATCCAAATGGGAGATATACACGGCGTTGCCTGTTTTCTGAAACAGCGCTCTAAGCATCGCACGACACCTCCCGCAACAGTCTTTCCGCGCCGCAGCCCGCGCAGCCGTGGCGGCAGTCCGGGGTGATCTTCGACTCGTAGGCACGTTTTCGCTCCAGCTTCAGGAATTTCTTTGTCACGCCCACGTCGATGGTGTCCCAGGGCAGCAGCTCGTCCTCGCCGTAGCCGCGGACGGTGTAGAAGTCCCCGTCCACGCCGCATTTGCGGAAGGCGTCCTGCCATTTGGCGTAGTCAAAATATTCGTCCCAGCCGTCCAGCCGTGCGCCGTTTTTCACGGCTTCCTCGATCACCGCGCCCAGCCGGCGGTCGCCACGGGCAAAGACCGCTTCCAGCTGGCTCAAATCCGGCGCGTGATAGTCGTATTCGATGGACTTGGAATAGAAATGGGATTTCAGCAGATGGCAGCGGCGCAGATATTCCTGAGGCGTGATCTGCTGTTCCCACTGGAAAGGCGTGTGGGGCTTGGGGACAAAGTACGCCGTGGCGACGTGAACGCGAAGGCCCCGTTTCTTGTTCACAGCGTGTTCCTTCCACGTCAGGATCACCTTGTACACCAGCTCCGCGATGCCGAGCACGTCCTCGTCCGTTTCTGTGGGCAGGCCCAGCATGAAATAGAGCTTGACATTGTTCCAGCCGCCGGAAAAGGCGTTGGCGCAGGTCGTCAGAATTTCGTCCTCGGTCAGATTCTTGTTGATGACGTCCCGCAGGCGCTGGGTTCCCGCCTCCGGGGCGAAGGTCAGGCTGCTTTTCCGGCCGCCCGCCTGAAGCCGTTCCATCAGGTCACGGGAGAAATTGTCCGCCCGGAGGGAGGGAACGGAGAGGCTGACCTTATTCTCCGTGCAGTAGGGGATCAGCTTGTCCGTCAGCTCTTTCAGCCCCCGGTAATCAGAGGTTGACAGGCTGGAAATGGTGATCTCGTTGTTTCCGGAAGCGCGAAGGGTCTCCACCGCCTGACGGTACAACACTTCCGGGCTTTTCTTCCGTACCGGGCGGCAGGAGAAGCCCGCCTGACAGAACCGGCAGCCCCGGATGCAGCCCCGGAACACCTCCAGATTTGCACGGTCATGGACGATCTCCGTGGAGGGAACGATCATTTTTGTGGGGAAATAGGCGTTGTCCAGGTCTTCGATGATGCGCTTTGTCACCGTCTCGGGCGCACCCTCCAGCGGCACGATGGCGGCGAGGGTGCCGTCGGCGTTGTATTCGTGGCGGTAGAAGCCGGGGACGTACACGCCGGGGATTTTCGCGGCTTCATGGAGAAAAGCATCCTTGCTCCACCCCTCGGCCTTTGCCCGGTCGTAGAGCTGCAAAATCTCCACGGTGATGTCCTCACCCTCGCCCAAGGAAAAAAAGTCGATAAAGTCCGCCAGCGGCTCCGGGTTGAAGGCACAGACGCCTCCGGCAAACACAATGTTTTTCAGTCCCTGCCGGTCTTTGGAGCGAAGGGGAACCCCGGCAAGGTTCAGCATATTTAAGATGTTGGAGTACGCCATTTCGTAGCCGATGGTAAAGGCAATCATGTCGAAATCCCGGACGGGGGTCTGGCTTTCCAGCGCCCACAGGGGCAGGGAATTATCCCGCATGGCCTGCTCCATGTCTCCCCATGGGGCAAATACGCGCTCGCACCACACGCCGTCCATCCCGTTCATGACGCCGTAGAGGATACGCATTCCTAAGTTGGACATGCCGATCTCGTAGGTGTCCGGGAAGCAGAAGGCCACGCGTACCCGGACGTCCTTCAAATCCTTTTTGATCTCGCCCCATTCTCCGCCGGTGTAGCGTGCCGGTTTCTGCACGGTGGGGAGAATGCGCTGCATCAGTTCGGTCATAGTGATACCTCATTAAAAAGTTCTCCGCCTATTGTACCCCGAACCGTGTCAGTTTGCAAGGTCTTTTTCGCAGGAACGCTTTGATTGCCAGCAAAGTAACCGCCGTCAGGGGCAGCATCCCCAGCTTCCAGTAAAAGGTTGCCGCCAGCGCGAGAGCGCCCAATATCCCTATTGTTCCCCATTCTGCCCAGATTGCAATGCGATTTGCCCATTTTGGGCAAAACCGCGTCAGAGCGCAGCGCAGCGCCCGCCCGCCGTCCAGTGGGAACACCGGCAGCAGATTAAACGCCCCCTGCACCAGTGCGCAGACCGCAACCCGTGGGAACACCCGAAACATAAGCACCAGCAGCAGGCTTCCTGCGGGGCCTGCCAGAGCGCAGACCAGCTCTTTGCCGCTGCTTAATGGTTCCGTCTCCATCACCGCCCCGCCCGCGCTGATGCGGACGCCCCAGATCCGCCCGCCAAGGAGCAGAATAGCCGCCCCGTGGCACAGCTCATGAAACGCCGCCGCTGCCAGCGCGGACAGGAGCCAGTTCAGCGGCAGCGTCAGCAGCAGAAACGCGCCCATCAGGCAGGCGGAAACGTCAACCCGGACAAAGTCCCGCATTCGCAAAAACTTCCCGGCAGAAGTTTTCCACCGCGCTGCCCACCGGCGCTCCGGCGTGCAGCTCCCGGGTCAAGTCTGCCCACGCGGCCGCCGTCACCGCGCTGTCGCCGGGGAGAAGTATCTCCCGAAGCGCCTGCGCCCCTCTCGGCCAGAATCCGCCGACGATCAGCAGGAAAATCAGAAAGCAGACTGCCGTCAGCAGCAAGGCTCTGCCGTTTCTCTGCCGGATTTGCGTTCTTTTGATTCCGGAAGAAGAGTACTCTACCCGGTAACTCATGTAAACCACCTCGGGAGAGTGTATGAACGCGGCGTGATAAAAATACGGACAGGCGGAAAAAGCGGCGGTTGCCACTTGACAATGGGAAAATAATTCATTATAATACCAGAGTTAACGGGGTGTGGCGAAGCTTGGTATCGCGCTTGGTTCGGGTCCAAGAGGCCTCGGGTTCGAATCCCGACACTCCGACCAAATAAGGAAAAACGCTGAAATCTCTAAAGGATTTCGGCGTTTTCCTTTTCCATGGCTCCGCGCTTGGTTTTACTCTGCAATTTGGAATTACCAGAAAAGGACGACGGTAAATTACCGCCGTCCTTTTTTTCATCCCCAGTTGGATTATATCGAGACAACTATACGGTAAAAAGGCAGATTTTTCTTTATTTCCGAACTTTATAGGAAGTTTTGAAAGTAATTCTTCGAAGCGTCCCTCTTCCGGCGTGATATGGGCAGAAAACGAAAAGAGGTGCAGAAATGACAAAGGAGCAATTCTATACATACCAGCAGCAAACTGGCAGGCATATGGCGAGAGCATTAAAAGCAGATTTTTGCCCGAACAGGCTCTTGCAAATATCCGAATTGTCTGATAACATAACAGTGTGTACGTAAAAAAGGGATCGAGGCGATCGATCAAAACAACAAAGGAGGCATTTGCACATGAAGGGAAGAATAATCGTATCAACGCTCCTTGCGCTGCTGCTTCTCGTCAGCATGCCCGTGTCGGCGCTTGCGGCGACCTGGGACATCGGCAAGGGCGACATCACCGTAAACGCCGAGAGCGGCGGGCAGACGGTCAGGCAGGGAGGCGGAGCCGCTGTACCGGACAGCGCGCCCGTCATTACGGGAACCTCTAAGGAAAACACCCTCACCATCAACGCGGAAAGCGGTCAGACCGCAAGCGTCACACTCTCCGGTGTGAACATCGACGTGCGCGATAAGGGCAAGGCCGCCGTTTCCACCACCGGCGAGGGCAATGTCAGCATCGAGCTGAACGGCGAAAGCACGCTCAGGAGTGGCTATGAGCATGCCGGCCTTGAAAAGAACAACGGCGGCAGCCTGACCATTGCGGACGAGGACAAGAACGGCAAGCTGACCGCCTGGGGCGAACAACAAGGTGCGGGCATCGGCGGCGGAGTATATGGCAAGGGAGAAGGCATCACCGTTTCCGGCAATGCACAGTTGAAGGTGCGGGGCGGCAGTGTCCACGGAGATTACGGAACGGGCGCAGGCATCGGCGGCGGCGGCAGCTATGGCACCGACGGCGCAGAGGTGGAGCCGGATATTTGCGCGCTGAACCCCGGCGGAAAAATCGAATATTACGCGCCCCGCAAACCCATGTCGGGAACTCCCGCCAAAACGGTCACCAACCCCACCGGAGACTATATATGGGACGGCGGCAGGGTGACGAAGCCCGCCACCTGCACGGAAAAGGGAGTTAGGACGTACACCTGTACCGGCTCCACCCATACAAGAACCGAGGATATCCCCGCCCTGAACCACAGCTTTGCAGGGCAGGCGTATGTTTCCGACAACAACGCCACCTGCGGACAGGACGGCACCAAGACGATAAGGTGCGTGCGCTACGGCAGGGGTGGCTGCACGGAAAAAGATACGGTTGTGGATACCGGAAGTATGCTGGGTCATAGCTTTGACGAGGAGGCGTATGTTTCCGACAACAATGCCACCTGCGAACAGGACGGCACCAAGACAGCTAAGTGCGTGCGCTACGGCGAAGGCGGCTGTATGGCAACAGACACGGTAACGGACACAGACAGCAAGCTGGGGCATCTTTTTGAGGACTATATTTCCAACAACGATGCGACCTATGCGCGCGACGGCACGAAAACCGCAAAGTGTGTGCGGTATGACCAGTGCGGGGAAACCCACACCATACCGGATGAGGGAAGCCGGTTAAAACTCCCCCTCTACCGCGTGACCGACAGGGACGGCAGGGACATCGCCTACACGGCGGAGCAAACGGGCAGCGTGCTGACCGTCACCGTTGACGAGGACTTCGCCATTCTCACGGGCAAGCTCAGCGGCCTTCGCACCCTCAAGTCGCAGGGCGTGGAGAAAATCGTCTTTGTCACCAAGGGCGCAGCGTCCGCGTTCCTGCTCTCCGATTTGCTGAGCAAGGGCGAAAGCGGCGAAGCCTACCGCCTGACCCACGACACCAAGGCCGTCACCTTCACCCTAGGCGAAAAAATGACCGACATGAGCGCCATTCTCACAAAGCCGTAAGGGAAATCTCCAAATCCATACAACCGGGCAGGCACAATCAGTGCCTGCCCGCCTTGTCTGCCAACCGTCGCGGCTATCATTGGGAAAAACAAGAAATCCGAACCCCTGACCGATTGCGGTCTAAGGTTCGGATTTCTTATGTTTGGTGGACCTGAAGAGACTCGAACTCTCGACCTCTCGGATGCGAACCGAACGCTCTCCCAGCTGAGCTACAGGCCCATGGGGTACTTGCACATTATAGCGCGGTGGGAAAAGATTGTCAAGAAAAAACTTGCGGGATTTTCAAATCCATGGTATACTTCCCGGGATAGAATTTCCGATCATCTCTTTCACACCACCCAACGATCGCAAAGGAGCAGTAAACATGAAATCGATCCCCGAAATTCTGGCCGAGGAATTGGGTCAGAAGCTGGAATATGTTCAGAATGTGGTGAACCTCATGGACGAGGGCAACACCATTCCCTTTATCGCCCGCTACCGCAAGGAAATGCACGGCGCCATGGACGACACGACGCTGCGGAATCTGGAGACCCGCCTGACCTACCTGCGCAATCTTCAGGAGCGCCGGGACGAGGTAAAAAAGTCCATCGAAAATCAGGGCAAGCTGACGCAGGAGCTGTCCGACGCCATCGACAGCGCCGCTACCATGGCGGAGGTGGAAGACCTGTACCGCCCCTACAAGCAGAAACGCCGCACCCGCGGCTCCATCGCCCGGGAAAAAGGGCTTGCGCCTCTGGCCGAGGCCATTTTCGCTCAGGACGGACAAAACCCCGCCGTGCTGGCCGAGGGCTATATCGACCCGGAAAAGGGCGTCAATTCCGTGGAAGAAGCCTTACAGGGCGCCAATGACATCATTGCCGAAGATCTTTCCGACGACGCCGACATCCGCAAGTCTCTGCGGGAGCTGGTGATGCGCCGGGGAATGTTTGTCTGCACCGCCGCCGAGGACGCGGAGGCCGACGGCGTTTACAAGCTCTATTACGATTTCTCCCAGCCCATCTCTCGGGTGCTGGATCATCAGATCCTCGCCATGAACCGGGGCGAAAAAGAGGGCGTTCTCAAGCCCAACGTCGTTCTCGCGGGCAGCGAAGGCGCAGCGCTGGTGTGCCGCGCCGCTTTGAAGCCCACCATGCAGGTCTCCGCCTTCGTCCGCGCCGCCGCTGAGGACGCCTATGAGCGGCTGATCTTCCCCTCCATCCAGCGGGAGGTGCGCAGCGACCTGTCCGACCGGGCGTACGCGGGCGCTATCCACAATTTTGCCCTGAATCTGAAGCCGCTGCTGATGCAGCCCCCCGTCAAGGGCTTCGTCACCATGGGTCTTGACCCCGGATACCGCAACGGCTGCAAGGTCGCCGTGGTGGACGCCACCGGCAAGGTTCTGGCCACCACCGTGGTCTATCCCACTTTCAGCGAGCGGAAAAAGCAGGAAGCCATTTCCTCCCTGTCCGTCCTCATGCGCAAATACGGCGTCAGGCACATCGCCATCGGCAACGGCACCGCTTCCCGGGAAACCGAGGCCATGACCGTAGAGCTGCTGAAATCCTTCCCGGAGGCCAGCTACATGATCGTCAGCGAAGCGGGCGCTTCCGTCTACTCCGCCTCTCCCCTTGCGGCGGAAGAATTCCCCGACTACGACGTCAATCTCCGCTCCGCCGTGTCCATCGCCCGGCGGCTGCAGGACCCCCTTGCCGAGCTGGTGAAGATCGACCCCAAGGCCATCGGCGTGGGACAGTACCAGCACGACTGCCCCCAGAAGGAGCTGGACGCCGCCCTTGGCGCCGTGGTGGAGGACTGCGTCAACGCCGTGGGCGTGGACGCCAACACCGCTTCCCGGAGCCTTTTGCAGCAGGTTTCCGGTCTGACCGCCACCACGGCGAAGAATATCGTCGCCTATCGGGAGGAAAACGGCCCCTTCGCCAGCCGCGCACAGCTGAAAAAGGTTCCCAAGCTCGGCCCGAAAGCCTTTGAGCAGTGCGCCGGTTTCCTCCGTATCCCCGAAAGCAAGGAGATTCTGGACAACACCGGCGTCCATCCGGAGTCCTACGCCGCCGCAAAGGCGCTGCTGAACCTTCTGGGCTGCAAAAAGGGCGACGATTTCTCTGCCCTGACGGAAAAGCTGAACGCCTACGGCCTGAGCAAGGCCGCTGCGGAATGCGCCGTGGGCGAGCCGACGCTGCTTGACATTGCGAAGGAGCTGAGCAAGCCCGGCCGCGACCCCCGTGACGAGCTGCCCGCCCCCATTCTGCGCAAGGACGTGCTGGAAATGAAGGACTTAAAGCCCGGCATGGAGCTGACCGGCACGGTGCGCAACGTCATTGACTTCGGCGTTTTCGTGGACATCGGCGTCCATCAGGACGGTCTGGTGCATATTTCCGAGGTCTGCGACCGGCGTCTGCGCCATCCCAGCGAGGTGGTCAAGGTCGGCGACGTGGTGAAAGTGGTCGTCCTGAACGTGGACGAAAAGCGCCACCGTATCGGCCTTTCCATGAAACAGGCAAAATGACACAAATCGGCTGCCGCGGGTTTCCCGCAGCAGCCGAAATTTTATGCTTCGTGGATGTACAGTCTGGTCGGCTCCGGTTCCCCGTCGCCCTGCGCCATGGATTCCTTATATTCCGGTCTGTCGGCCAGGCGGATGATCGCGTTCTGTTTCATGGTTCCTCCACAAGTATTATTTTATACTACTATAGCATATTTTGTCATCCCTGTCAAGCGTCCAAAGCCATCCGTTTTCAGCTTCATTATTCCCGGAAGTTCCGTAAAACCGCAACTTTTCCCCCTATGCTTGACTTTATCGCCGTTTTGTTGTATAATTTCTTGAAATTCCATTGGAATGGAGCAGTTTTATGAAGAAGTTTATCCGCGTTCTGGTGCCGCTCCTGCTTGCGGTGCTGATCATCGCCAGCATCGGCTGGTACCTGTTTACCTATGACCGGGGGTTCACCCGGGATTTCCTGCTGACCCAGGCTCGATACAATGACCTCCACGGCAATTCCCGCCTGTCCTCATGGTTCTATGACCTTGCCTACAACTTCTCCAACCACGACGAGAACGTGGCCATCGAGCTGGCGAACCTGTATAAGGCCGACGACAACTACACGAAAGCCGAGTACACCCTGACCAATGCCATCAACTCCGAACCCAGCGCCGAGCTGTTCACCGCCCTGTGCAAGACCTACGTGGAGCAGGACAAGCTGCTGGACGCCGTCTCTCTGCTGGACAAGATCACGAACCCGGACATCAAGGCCGAGATCGAGGCGCAGCGGCCTGACGCCCCCATCAGCAACTACGAGCCGGGCTACTACAGCCAGTATATCGACGTCACCCTGTATGCCGCCGGGAAGCTCTACTACACCACCAACGGTGAATACCCCTCCGTGAAGGACCCCGTTTACGAAAGCCCCATTACCCTCCCCGCCGGTGAGACGACCATTTACGCCATCGCCGTGGGCGATAACGGCCTTGTCAGTCCCCTGACGGTTCTGGGCTACACTGTGACCGGCGTCATTGAGGAAGTCAAATTCGCCGACCCGGCCGTGGAAGCGGCTCTGCGGGAGCTGACCGGCACAAGAGACGGCGACAGCGTCTACACCAGCCAGCTATGGCAGATCACGGAATTCACCGTCCCCGAGGACACGAAGGTCTACACCGACCTGACGTTCATGCCCTATCTGGAAAAGCTGACCATCGCCAATCAGGACATCGACAGTCTTGAGAGCCTGTCTTCTCTGACCAAACTTACGTCTCTTGACCTCAGCGGCAGCCGGTTCAGCCCGGACGATCTGACCGTCATTGCGGGACTTCCCGCCCTGACCGAGCTGAGCATGGTAGAATGCGGCCTGAGCACCATCGAAAAGCTGTCCGGCGCAAAGAGCCTTACCTATCTGAATCTGGGCGAGAACACCATCCGGAATCTGGACGTACTGTCCTCCATGACCACGCTGACCGAGCTGAATCTCCAGCACAACGCCGTGACCAGTCTCGACGCATTGGACGGTCTGAGCAATCTGCAAACGCTGGACGTTTCCTACAACGCCCTGACTACCCTCGCCCCCGTTTCCAGCTGCGCCCGACTGACGACGCTGGTGGCTGACAACAACCAGATCACAAGTCTGGACGGCGTGAGCAGCTTACAGGTGCTGACCCGTCTGTCCGTGAACCACAATGCGCTGACGGATGTCTCTCCCATTTCCGTCTGCACGACGCTGGTTGAGCTGGATATCTCCAGCAACACCCTGACGGACATCTCCGCCCTCTCCACGCTGGTCAATCTGGAGCGGTTCAGCTTTGCCTCCAATCAGGTGACAGCGCTCCCCGAATGGCCGGAGGGCTGCAAGCTTCAGACCATTGACGGCTCTTACAACGCGTTGACCAGTCTGGACAATCTGAGCAAGATGGAAGCCCTGACCTACATCTATATGGATTACAACCAGATCAGCAACATTGATTCTCTCGCCGACAGCTATTGTCTGGTGCAGGTGAACGTGTTCGGCAATCCCATTTCCGACGTCGCGTCCCTGAGAGAACACGACATCATCGTCAACTACGACCCGACCTGAGCACAGCAAATGCCCGCTGCTTTCAAAGCAGCGGGCATAATTTTTATCTTTGCATCGCACCTCTCTTGCCTCTCCCTATGGGAGAGGCGGCCGAGCTTCGGCACGAGAAGTGGAGCGTATCTGTACCGATACGCTCCATTATCTGTTTTACGACCACCCACTAAAACAGAGGGCTTTTTTACTTTTGGTGTTCCAGAACAAGTCTCAGTGCGGCTTCGATGGTCTGATTCCGCACCGCTTCCCGGTCGCCGGAGAAGTGATATTCCCTCGCGTCGGAATGCGCCGCGTCCTGATAGCCGATGAAAACCGTTCCCACACTGTGTCCGAATTCGTCGCCGCCGGGGCCGGCCAGACCCGTGACCGCCACGGCCGCGTCTGCTTTCAGCAGCGCCCGGACACCGGAAGCCAGATGCTCCGCCGTCCGCAGAGACACCGCGCCGTCCTGCGCCAGGATCTCTCCCGGCACGCCCAGAATGTTTTCCTTGACCCAGTTGGTATAGCAGATAACGCCGCCCTTGTAGACCTCGCTGCTGCCGGGAACCTGCGTCAGCGCCGCGCCGATGCCGCCGCCGGTGAGGCTTTCGGCGGTGACCAGCGTTTTCCCCTGAAGCGCTTTCAGCACATCACAGCAAAGGCTCATCATGGTACGTCACCTTGATCTTTTCCACATTTTCCAGCGCGCGGGCGATCAGCGCTTCTCTGTCCAGCTTCTTTTCCGCGTTCACCACCTGTCCCAGCGTGGGCTTGGTCTTGGGATGCTTCGGCGTGAAGACGGTACAGCAGTCCTCATAAGGCAGGATCGACGTGTCCAGTGTCCCGATTTCCCGGGCAATGGAAATAATGTCCTTCTTGTCCATGCCCACCAGCGGCATGAAAATGGGAATGTCCACCACCGCGCCGGTGACGGTCATGGCCTCCATAGTCTGGGACGCCACCTGACCAAGGTTTTCGCCGGTGATCAGCGCGCCGCAGCCGTCGCCCTTGGCAATACGCTGGGCAATCTCCATCATGAACCGGCGCATAATCAGGGTAAAGAACTCCTCCGGGCAGTTGTCCCGGATGGCTTCCTGAATCTCCGTGAAGGACACAACGTTCACGGTCATCCGCCCGGAGTATTTCGTCACCAGCCGGGCAAGCTCGATGACCTTGTCCTTGGCCAGCTGGGAGGTGTAGGGATAGGAGAAGAAGTGAACGGCTTCCACCTCCACGCCACGCTTCGCCATCATATAGGCCGCCACGGGGGAATCGATGCCGCCGGAGAGCAGCACCATCGCCCGTCCGCCAACGCCGGTGGGCAGGCCGCCCGCTCCCGGTTCGGCGGGGCCATGGACGTAGGCGGACAGGTCCCGCACCTCCACGTACACGGTGTAGTCCGGGTGATGCACGTCCACCTCTACTCCCGGGTGGGCTTCCGCCAGCCGTCCGCCGATCTCCTGAGACAGCTGGATGGAGGTCAGGGGGAAGCGCTTGTCCGAGCGCTTGGACTCGACCTTGAAGGATTTGGCGCAGTCCAGATCGTCCCCCAGATAGTTTTCGATGGCGGCAAAGATCGCGTCCAAGTCCTTCTCGCAGGGGCGGCAGCGGCACAGGCTCACCACACCGAAAATGGAGCGGCAGGCTTCCCATGCCCCGTCCACGTCCGCTTCCTCGTCCATCGGCTCTACGTACACCGTGGACTGGAGGATATACACGTCAAAATTGCCGTACTTCTTCATGCGGCGGCGGACGTTCTGCCGCAGCTTGTTCTCAAACTGGCGCTTGTTCGCGCCCTTCAGGACGATCTCGCCCAGCTTCAATAGAAAAATTTCCTTCATTTTCGTTCTCCTGTTTATCGATTTCCCAGATTGACCGCCCGGTACTGAATCGCTTCGGCGATGTGCTGGGGCTGAATGTCTTCGCTTCCGTCCAGATCGGCCACGGTTCGGGCTACCTTGAGGATACGGTCGTAGCTTCTCGCGGTCAATCCCATGGTTTCAAACGCGCCCTTCATCAGCTCGGCGCATTCCTCGCTGAGATGGCAGTAGCGGCGCATTTCTTCCGGCCCCATCCGGGCGTTGCACATTCCGCCGGAACCGAAGCGCCGGTTCTGGACGTCTCGTGCGGCGTTGACCCGCTGCTTCACCGATGCCGACGGCTCCGCTTCCGCCCGTTCCCGCAAGTCCTCAAAATGGACGGAGGGAACCTCCACCACAATGTCAATTCTGTCCAGAAGCGGCCCGGAAATGCGGCTTCGATAATTTTCCACATCCCGCTGGGAGCAGCGGCAGCGCCCGGAGGGGTCGCCGTACCAGCCGCATTTGCAGGGATTCATGGCGCACACCAGCATAAATTCCGCCGGGTATGTCACCGCCCCGGAAACCCGGGAGATGGTGACCTTTCCGTCCTCCAACGGCTGGCGCATCAGATCCAGCGTATCCTTCCGGAATTCCGGCATTTCGTCCAGAAACAGCACGCCCTTATGGGCGAGGGAGATTTCACCCGGCCTTGGGTTGGAGCCGCCGCCAGCGAGTCCGGCATTGGACACCGTGTGATGGGGCGAACGGAACGGCCGCTGTGTCACGAGAGGATTCCGGGGCGTCAGCATTCCCACGACGGAATACACCTGACTGACCTCCAGCGATTCCTCCCACGTCATATCCGGGAGAATGGAGGGCAGGCGCTTGCTGAGCATACTTTTGCCGGAGCCGGGCGGGCCAATGAGCAGCACATTGTGGCTGCCCGCCGCCGCGACCTCCAGCGCCCGCTTTACGTTTTCCTGCCCCAGCACGTCCTTGAAATCCGGCATGACGGTGTCCTCACGGGAGGGCACCCACAGCGGTTCTTCTTCCAGCGTCGTCTCCCCGTTCAGTCCTGCCGCCAGCTGCGCCACCGTATGGATGGGATACACCGCAGGCCCCCGGGCAAGCGTTGCCTCCGGGGCGTTCTCCGCCGGGACAAACAGCGCCTGAATCCCCTCCCGTTTGGCGGCAAGCGCCATGGGCAGCACGCCGGAAATGGGACGGATGGTGCCGTCCAGACTCAGCTCCCCAAGGAAAGCGCTGGTGGATTTCGGCCGCCGGACGCTTCCGCTGGCCGCGAGAATACTCAATAAAATAGGAAGATCGTAGTGCGTTCCCGCCTTTTTCTGGCTTGCGGGCGCCAGGTTCACCGTAATGCGGCTCACGGGAAAGGACAGTCCGCTGCTCTTCGCCGCTGCCCGCACCCGGTCCCGCGCTTCCTTCACCGCCGCGTCAGGCAGTCCCACGATATCAAAGCCGGGAAGTCCCTGAGAAATGTAGCACTCCGCCGTGACGGCGCTGCCCTGTATCCCGGAAATTCCCAGCGTTCGGACGCTGCAGATCATGTTTCCGTCCCCCTTTTCTCTCTTGTTTTTCATCATACTCCATTCTTCGGGAAAAGGCAATCCCTTTTTGGTTTCCCCGGCCGCGGACTTTACAGCTTTTCCATATCTTTCCCGTGGAAAAGCGTGAATTTTTTGTATGAGTGTCGTTTGATGGCTTTACAAATTGCATGAAAAGTGGTACAATGGGGCTGACAAAATTAGAAATACTTTAGGAGGTATTCATTTTGGCTAGAAAATTCAAAACCATGGACGGCAATACCGCTGCCGCCCACGTCAGCTATGCCTTTACCGAGGTCGCTGGCATCTACCCCATCACCCCGTCCAGCCCCATGGCTGACAACGTGGATCAGTGGTCTGCCGCCGGTCGGAAGAACATCTTCGGCAACACCGTCAAGGTCGTCGAGATGCAGTCCGAGGCCGGTGCCGCCGGTACTGTCCACGGCTCTCTGGCTGCCGGTGCTCTGACCACCACTTACACCGCTTCTCAGGGTCTGCTGCTGATGATCCCCAATATGTACAAGATCGCCGGTGAGCTGCTGCCCGCAGTTTTCCACGTTTCCGCCCGTACCGTCGCTACTCAGTCTCTGAACATCTTCGGTGACCACTCCGACGTCTATGCCTGCCGTCAGACCGGTTTTGCCATGCTGTGCGAGACCAACGTGCAGGAAGTCATGGATCTGGGCGCTGTCGCTCACCTGTCCGCCATCGAAGGCCGCGTTCCCTTCATTAACTTCTTCGACGGCTTCCGTACCTCCCACGAGATTCAGAAGGTCGCTATCTGGGATTACGAGGATCTGAAGGAAATGTGCAACATGGATGCCGTTGAGGCGTTCCGCAAGCACTCCCTGAACCCCGAGCGTCCCGCAATGCGCGGCTCCCACGAGAACGACGATATCTTCTTCCAGCATCGTGAGGCCTGCAACAAGTACTATCAGGCACTGCCCGCAGTGGTCGAGAAGTACATGAACAAGGTCAACGAGAAGCTGGGCACCGACTACAAGCTGTTCAACTACTACGGCGCTCCCGATGCTGACCGCATCATCGTCGCCATGGGCTCCATCAACGACGTGGCCGAGGAAGTCATCGACTACCTGAACGCCCACGGCGAGAAGGTCGGCGTTGTCAAGGTCCGCCTGTTCCGTCCCTTCTGCGCTGAGAAGCTGCTGGAGGCCATCCCCGCCACCGCCAAGAAGATTGCCGTTCTGGATCGTACCAAGGAGCCCGGCTCTCAGGGCGAGCCTCTGTATCAGGACGTGGTCATGGCTCTGGCCAAGGCCGGCCGGAACGACGTCACTGTCATCGGCGGCCGTTACGGTCTGGGTTCCAAGGATACTCACCCCGCTTCCGTCTTTGCCGTCTACGAAGAGCTGGCGAAAAACGCCCCCAAGAACGAGTTCACCATCGGCATTGTGGACGATGTGACCCACCTGTCTCTGGACGAGAAGGTCTCCCCCAACACCGCCGCGGAAGGCACCATCGAGTGCAAGTTCTGGGGTCTGGGCGGTGACGGCACCGTCGGCGCCAACAAGAACTCCATCAAAATCATCGGCGACCACACCGACAAGTACGTACAGGCTTACTTCCAGTACGACTCCAAGAAGACCGGCGGCGTCACCGTTTCCCACCTGCGTTTCGGCGACAAGGCCATCAAGTCCCCCTACTACATCAACAAGGCTGACTTCGTTGCCTGCCACAACCCCTCCTACATCACCAAGGGCTTCAAGATCGTTCAGGACGTCAAGCCCGGCGGCGTGTTCCTGATCAACTGCCAGTGGAATCTGGAGGAGCTGGAGCATCATCTGGATGCCGCTTCCAAGCGCTACATCGCCAACAACAACATTCAGCTGTACACCATCGACGCTATCGATCTGGCCATCAAGGTCGGCATGGGCAAGCGTACCAACACCATCCTGCAGTCTGCTTTCTTCTCCCTGGCGAAGGTCATGCCCGCTGAGGATGCCATCAAGTACATGAAGGACGCTGCCGAGCATTCCTACCTGAAGAAGGGCCGCGACGTTGTTGAGAAGAACTGGAACGCCATCGATGTGGGCGCTACCGCTTACCACAAGGTCGATGTTCCCGCTTCCTGGGCCACCGCTGAGGACAACAAGCCCGAGACCGTTCTGGAAGGCCGTCCCGACACCGTCAAGGTCGTCAAGACCATCCTGAACCCCATCGGCAGAATGGACGGCTACAGCCTGCCCGTTTCCGCCTTCGCCGATCTGCCCGACGGCCAGTTCCCCCTGGGTGCTTCCGCCTACGAGAAGCGCGGCGTTGCCGTTACCGTTCCTCACTGGGACGAGACCAAGTGCATCCAGTGCAACAACTGTGCCTATGTCTGCCCCCACGCCACCATCCGTCCCTACGCGCTGACCGCTGAAGAGGCCGCTGCCGCTCCCGCGAACGCCCGTCTGGTGGATGTCAAGGCCGGCAAGGGCAAGGGCGTCTACAAGTACATCATGGCCGTGTCTCCTCTGGACTGCATGGGCTGCGGCGTCTGCGTCGGCGTCTGCCCCACCAAGGCCATCACCATGGTTCCTCAGGAGAACGAGCTGCCCGAGCAGGAAGTCTTCAACTACATGGTCTCCAAGGTCAGCGAGAAGAAGGACATGCAGGACAACACCGTCAAGGGTTCTCAGTTCCGCAAGCCTCTGCTGGAGTTCTCCGGCTCCTGCGCCGGCTGCGCCGAGACCAGCTACGCCCGTCTGGTGACCCAGCTGTTCGGCGATCGGATGTACATCTCCAACGCCACCGGCTGCTCCTCCATCTGGGGCGGTCCCGCCGCTACCTCTCCCTACACCGTGACCGCTGAAGGCCGTGGTCCCGCATGGGCGAACTCCCTGTTCGAGGACAACGCCGAGCATGGTCTGGGTATGTACACCGCACAGGCCGTCATCCGTGAGTCTCTGGCTAACAAGGTCAAGGATGTCATGGAGAAGACCACCTGCGACGAGCGCAAGGCCGCTTGCCAGACTTGGCTGGACACCTACAACGACGGCGAGGCCAACAAGGCTGCTACCAAGGCTCTGATCGAGAATCTGGAAGCCAAGGTCTGCTGCGACACCGTGAAGGACATCCTGTCCAAGAAGGAATATCTGTCCAAGAAGTCCGTGTGGATCTTCGGCGGCGACGGCTGGGCATACGACATCGGCTTCGGCGGTGTTGACCATGTGCTGGCACAGAACAAGGACGTCAACGTCTTCGTCTTCGACACCGAGGTTTACTCCAACACCGGCGGACAGGCCTCCAAGGCTTCCAACATCGGCCAGGTCGCTCAGTTCGCGGCTGCCGGTAAGGAGACCAAGAAGAAGTCCCTGTCTGAGATCGCGATGAGCTACGGCTACGTTTACGTCGCTCAGGTCGCTATGGGCGCCAACCCCGCTCAGACCATCAAGGCCATCACCGAAGCCGAGGCTTACCATGGCCCGTCCCTCATCATCGGCTACGCTCCCTGTGAGATGCACTCCATCAAGGGCGGCATGACCAACTGCCAGGCCGAGATGAAGAAGGCCGTTGAGTGCGGCTACTGGAATCTGTTCCGCTTCGATCCTTCCAAGGAGACCGGCAAGTTCCAGCTGGACAGCAAGGCTCCGAAGGACGGCTATCAGGAGTTCCTGATGAACGAGGCTCGTTACAGCCGTCTGACCCGCGAGTTCCCCGAGCGTGCAACCGATCTGTTCGCCAAGAACGAGGCTGCCGCCAAGGAGCGCTGGGAGCATCTGAACAAGCTGGTCGAGATGTACAAGGACTAATCGTCCAATATCTCCGATTCTGCTCTAATGAAAACTGCCCGTCCCCGGTAACGGGGGCGGGTTTTCCAAACTTTTCTGGAGGAATGATATGAAGGTACTGCTGCTCAACGGAAGTCCCAAGGCGAACGGGAATACGGCTTATGCCCTTTCCCAGATGGCGGAGGTCTTTGCTGCCGAGGGCGTCGAAGCCGAAATTCTCCACGTGGGCAACCAGCCCATCCGGGGCTGCATCGCCTGCGGAAGCTGCCGGAAGACCGGCAAGTGCGTTTTTGACGACGCGGTCAATCAGGCGGCGGAAGCGTTTCGTCAGGCCGATGGTCTGGTGGCCGCCAGCCCGGTCTATTATGCTTCCGCAAATGCTACGCTGGTGGCGTTTCTGGATCGGCTGTTCTACAGCACCGGCTTTGACAAGCGGATGAAGGTCGGCGCGTCCGTGGTGGTCGCCCGCCGGGGCGGCTGCTCTGCCACCTTTGACGAGCTGAACAAGTATTTCACCATCAGCGGAATGCCCGTCGCGTCCAGCCATTACTGGAACAGTGTCCACGGCCGCGCCCCCGGCGAAGCGGCGCAGGACTTGGAGGGCATCGCCACCGTCCGGAATCTGGCTAAGAACATGACTTTTCTGATGAAGTCCATCGCCCTTGGCAAGGCGCAATTCGGCCTGCCGGAGCTTGACCCGGTTACCCCCACCCACTTCATCCGGTAAAGGGGGTCACTATGCTCTGTACCGTCACGGACATTCGCGGCGATTACGCTTACGTCAGGTACGATGATACCGGCGTTGTCTCCGAGGTCGCCATCGCACTGCTGCCCTTTGGCGTGGATGTAGGCGATCAGCTGAAATTCGAAAACTACGAGTTCACCCGCGTCTAGGAAAATATCACAATGCCCCCAATATGCACGCTTACTGTGCATATTGGGGGCATTTGTCATGGAATCACATTTTCAGCATGTTCGCTTCATAGTACAATTTGACATACATGGCAATTTTCGCAAAGATGGGAACATCCTTGCCACCGGTGGGGGTGATGGTGACGGTGCACATATCGCTGGAATAGCTCCAATCGATATCGCCCTCGGCCAGCACGGTTTCGCTGTCGTCCCACAGCGTCTTGCAGTCCTCCGAAGCGTACAGTCCGATGGGGGTAAAATCCGGGTCGAGGAAATAGACGATATAGGCGTTGTCCCAGTTCGCGTCCACCCGCTCCTGCGCATAGCCAAGGCAGTTGCCGTCCATGTCATAAAAGCCCAGCGTGGAGCCGGAATTGACGCCCTTCTGGTGGTTCACCGGCTCGTCCGTGACGTACTTGGCGTAAAACCACTCCTCGTAGTTCGCAGAAATCGTCCATTTGCCGTTGATCAGCCCCGTCTCCCGCATGAATCCGGCAAAACCGTTGTTCACACGGATGTCGCTGGCCTGATTGGGTTCCGAAAAATCACCGTCGATGGTGATAACGCCCTGCCCATTCAGCGCCGCCTTGGCATCGTCGGCGGTGGCATAGGTCGCCGCTTCCTCACATCCCAGCAGCAAAACGCTGAGGACAAGCGCCGCGATCAGTGCAATTCCCTTTTTCATCTCTCTTTTCCTCCTACATCTGATTTGTGACAGCGCCCTCTTTGTCTCTCGCCAGCTCCCGGGCGGCCATCACGGCCATACACACCAGCAGCGGCAGCTTGTCAGGCCGGTAGACGATCAGATAGGCGTTGTCGAACACCGCGTTTTCGACGGTCAGGTCCATGTCGTCCATGATGGCGCCCAGAATCTCGCCGTTGAGCGTGACCTTGTAGTTGTGACCGACGGTGCCGCTGTACTCCCGCAGCTCCAGTTTCCCTTCCGTCACCTCCATTGTGAAGCGGTCCCGCACCAGATCAAACTGCTTTTCCAGCGTGCCGTAAAGTTCACCGTCCTGATAGAACTTGTATGTAGCCAGCGCGTGCCCCAACTGCTTGGTCATGGTGAAAACCTCACGGTCATAGTTATCCAGCACCCGCAGCTTCACCAGCGGCGCTGTGCCGTCCACGGTGTAGAGGGTGTTTCCGTCCGTATCCTGAACGGTGAAATGCTGCCCCGTCAGCTTGAAATCCTCGCTGAAGGTGTAAATCTGAGAGGGAGAGATCTCCCGGAAGGGCAGAATCGTGCCGGTTTTCACGAAATGTTCAAGGCTCTTCTGAAGCCATTCCCGCATCAGAAAGACGTCCGAATGATAGACTAGATGCCCCGCAAGGTCTTCCCCCGCGTCCGCTTCCGCCGGAAAACGAGGTTCCGTCAGGCGCTCCGAAATGGTAGAGTCCAGCATGGAATAGCCAACGTAGCCGATCATCCCGTCGCGATTCAGGTAAAAGTACAGGAACTCTCCCCGGACATTCGGCCCGAAAATCAGGCTGGTATAGGGACTTGTGGAGAATTTTCCCAGATACGCAGAACCGAGGGGCGTTTTTTCGTTCTGGAACGCGCGGTAAAACTCCTCGATCTTTCGGGGGACATCCATGGCGATCATGGCTCCGCCGTCCGTCATGGCGTTGTAGTCCGCCGGAGAACCCATGTTGAACACCGCAATACCGATAATCAGAATCACGGTTGCAATGGACACCGGGATGGTATCCCAGTTCCCGGCAATACAGAGCCACACCGCCAGCGCGACCAGAACCAGACCAATGATCCGGAACTTCCATATCCGCCGCTTGATGGCAGGCGAATAGCTCACATAAGCGTCAAACTTTTCCTGCTCCTGCTTCACGACGTTTTTTGCCTGTTCTGCCGTCCGTTTCACCGGGGATTTGCCGTCAAACAGCCAAGCGAGGAAGCCAAACACCCCCGCAACCAGCAGCAGGAACAGCAGCCCCCCAATGGTGAGGCCGTCAAACACGCCATCTCTTATGTCGATGATGACGTTGTAGATGGCATACAAAATCGTGGCCGCCGTGAGGCCGAGAAAAACCTTTTTCACACGCATTCCACCTCTCTATCGGATGGCATAAGTGTACCACATTTGTGCCCTCCATACAAGAAAAAATTCCCAAAAGATGCGCAGCTGCGAGAGGGTGGAAGCACTTGTCAGCCCGCAACGCGCTTCCGCTTCGTGTGGGCAGCCACTCCCAGCAGGCCCATTCCTGAAACCACCAGCACCAGCGCGGCAATGATTGGCGTCGGCTCCTGTCCCGTGGGGGGCGGCTCCTGAGCACCAGTCATCAACTGTGGTCGAACGGTGATCTCCCAGATATCCTCGTAGGGCAGCTCGATCACAAAGGGCGGTATCGCGTCATTCCCGGCTGAAATCCCGGTCTGTTTGATGAGATACAGCCCCGGCGACAAGTTGGAAAACGTGGCACTGCCCTCCGCGTCAAAGGGAACCGTTGTCCCCTCCGCTGCCTCATGCTCCGCCAGCCACGACGCCAGCGTCAGAGACGGCAGGTCTCCCCACCTTACCAGTCCCCCGCCGTAGACATCATCCAGCCAGTAGCCGCCGTCTGCCTCGACGCCCGCATGGTACAGCGTCACGGCACTTTCGACGGGCGGCTTCGTCTCCGGAATAACCCGGATAGAACCTGTCTGGGCGGCGTAGGCTGGAATGGCACCTCCCAGCAGCAGTCCGACCGCCAATAATGCAAATACAAGCCGTTTTAGCATTTCGCTTCTCCCCTTTCCCGGTTTGGCTACAGTATACCGTTTCCCGGGAGAACAAGCAGTCGAAGCGGGGATGTGATGCCGTAGGGTTTTGGGGCGAAAAAATGCCGGACAAGCAGCTTGTGCTTGTCCGGCATCGGAATATCCAATTAACCCACAGGGGCGGGGGTGATTTTCATGACCTTGCGCTGGTATTCGGAAATGCCGATCGCCAGCACATCCATTGCCCGCTCCAGATCTTCCTGCTTGAGGACGTAAGCGATACGCACTTCGTTGATGCCCTTGCCGGGGGTCTCGTAGAAGGGTGCGCCGGGGGCGAACATGACGGTGTCCCCCTGATGGTCGAAGTTTTCCAGCAGCCAGTACTGGAACTTGTCCGCGTCGTCCACCGGCAGGCTCGCCATGACGTAGAACGCGCCCATGGGTTCCTCCACCACCACGCCGGGAATCTGGCGCAGCTTGGAGATCACCGTATCCCGGCGGCGGCGGTATTCCTCCTTGCTCCGGCGGAAGAATTCGGGATCCACCGTATACAGCGCCGCTGCGCCGATCTGATCGATGGTGGCGACGGACAGACGGGACTGGCAGAATTTCAGCAGCGCCGCCTGCAATTCCTTATTCCTGGTCACGACGCAGCCAACACGCGCGCCGCAGGCGGAGAACCGCTTGGACGCAGAGTCAATAATGACCAGGTTTTCGTCAATATCCCGGAAGTGCGCCATGGTCGGCACGCCGAATTTGTCGTCGTAGCAGAATTCCCGGTAAACCTCGTCACAGATCAGGAACAAATCGCGCTCCTTGGCAATGTCGGCGATCATCCGCATTTCCTTCTGGTCGAGGACAACGCCTGTGGGGTTGCCGGGGTTGGTGATCAGGATGGCGCGGGTGTTCTTGGTGATCAGGCTCTCGATGCGCTCCCGCTTGGCGTAGCGGTAGCCCTCCCACGGGTTGGTGGGCAGGGCACGGATAACGCCGCCGGCCGCATGGACGAAGGTGGTGTAGTTGGGGTAATACGGCTCTGGGATGATGACCTCGGTATAGGGGTCGAGGATGCTCAGGCAGGTCATCAGCAGCGCCTCACTGCCGCCAGTGGTGATGAGGACGTCGTTGGGCGCCAAGTCAACCCCCAGTTTGTGATAATAGCCCCGCACAGCGTCAATGAGCACAGGCATACCGGGAGACTCGGCATAGGCCAGAGTCTTGCGGTCAAAGTTCCGCACGGCGTCATAATAAGCCGTGGGCGTGGGCAGGTCGGGCTGTCCGATGTTCAGGTGATAGATCTTCTTGCCCTTCTTCTCGGCCTCCACGGCGTAGGGATGGAACTTCCGCATGGGAGAGGGTTCACACCGGTTTGCGTTGATGGATATCTGCATAACTACCTCCACCGGCGGTACTTCCGCCGGATTTCTGATATTCTTTCGTAAGGCGAACCACCTCCGGGGTGAGAATCGCCAAAGCTGTCAAATTGGGAATCACCATCAGGCCGTTGACGGCCTCCGCCGCCGACCAGACGACGCCGGTTTGCAGGCATGCCCCGGCGACCACCGCGGCCATCTGCGCCGCGACAAAAAACTTCCACGCCCGGGTGCCAAAGAGGAACTGGGCGCACCGCGCACCGTACAGCCCCCAGCCAAGCACCGTGGCAAAGGCAAAGCAGACAAGGGACACGGCAATGAAAACCGGGGCAAAATCGCCATAGACAGCAGCAAACGCCTTCGTCGTCAGCTCCACGCCCACGTCTCTGCCGTAGGGAACCGGCACGCCGCTGACAAGGATGACCAGCGCTGTCAGTGTGCACATGAGGATGGTATCGAGAAAAACCTCCATAATGCCCATCAGCCCCTGTTCCGCCGGGTGGGAAACCTCCGCCGAAGCGTGGGCGATGGACGCGGTACCCATGCCAGCCTCGTTGGTAAACACCCCGCGGCTGCATCCGATGCGAAGCGCCTGATAGGCAGAACCCAAAGCCCCGCCCGTCACCGCCCGGGGAGAAAACGCCCCCGCCGCGATCGACGCGAACGCCGCCGGAATCTCCCGCCAGCGCAGCACCAGCATCACCGCGCAGAGCAGGATATATGCAATGGAAATGAACGGCACCATCCGCTCGGCAACGATACCGATGCGTCTCGCGCCCCCAAGGATCATCGCGCCCACCAGTGCGGCCAGAATCAGTCCCATCACAAGGTTTCCAAGTCTGGTCTGTTCCCCACCGAAGCGGGTCACCACATCGTTTACGCCGGAGATCACAGCGTTGATCTGAGTGGCGTTTCCCACGCCAAAGGCCGCAACCACGCCGAACACGCAGTAAGCGACGGCCATAGGTGTAAATTTCGTCCCCAAGCCCTGAGTGATCACATACATGGGGCCGCCGATCCACCCTGCCGGGGTTTTCACCCGGTAGCGAAGCGCCAGCGTGACCTCCGCGTATTTCGTGACCATCCCGAGAACGCCGCAAATCCACATCCAGAAAATGGCCCCCGGCCCGCCGAGACAGATGGCACCGGCAACGCCGACGATATTTCCCGTCCCTACGGTCGCCGCCAGCGCCGTACACAGCGCCTGAAAGGGCGTCACCCCGTTCCCGCTTTTCTGCCCCGGGCGAAGCATGGAAAGAAAGCGCCTCCATGCTCTGGGGAACAGCGTCAGCTGGGCGAAGCGAAGCCGCAGGCTCAGGTAAAGACCCACGCCAACGATCAGCACCAACGCGGGCGCCCCCCAGACGATTCGATTCAGGCCGTCGATGTATTTGGTCATTTTGTCCTCCTAGCATACCACTTTTTTGTTGAAACTGCAAGAGAAAAATCGGAAAAATGATAAAAAAAGCGGCTCTCCATTTTTAGAGAACCGCTTTCGTGATCGATTATGTTATTCCCACGCCGCCCAGACTTCCGGGCAATAGCCAACCGTGGCCTGCTTGCCGTTGCGCACTACAGGCGTTTTCATCAGGGCGGGGTTGTCGAAGACCTTGTCTTCCTTCGCACGCTGGTCGTCCATGTACTTCATGAGGGTGATGTCCGGGGATTTACCGTCCCAGTCGATGAGGTTGTCAATGCCGCCCACCGCCCGGAGAACACTGTCAAATTCCCTGCCGGACATGCCATATGTTTTCAGGTCTATGGATTGGAATGGAATGCGCCGCTCCTTGAAGTAGCGTTCCGCCTTCTTGGTGTCAAAGCATTTGCTTTTGCCGAAAATCTGAATGTTCAATACACTACCTCCATCAGGCACAGTCCCTGCGCCGGAGCCAAGAAGCCCGCGTCCTCCCGCTTGCCGCCGAACAGCGACGGAATGCTCTCCGTTTCCCGCTCTCCCCTGCCGACCTCCACCAGCGTGCCGACCAGAATCCGCACCATGTTGTAAAGGAAGCCGTTACCGGTGAACAGAATTTGGATTTCCTCCCCCTGCCGCTGAATGTCGATGGAATCGATCCGGCGGACGGTGGACTTTTTCATTCTCGCATTGCCGCAGAACGCGGAGAAATCATGCTCCCCCGTCAGCAGTGCCGCCCCGCGGCGCATGGCGTTTAAGTCAAAGCGTTCCGGCATGACCGCAACGTACCGCCGCTGAAAAACGCACGGCTCCCGGGAATTCCAGATACGGTAGCGGTAGGTCTTGGCGCGGGCGTTCAGGCGGGCATGGAACCGGGGCGGCACGTCCACACAGGAATATATGCCGATATCCTCGGGAAGATACTGCCGCAGTTTGGACAAAATCTCCCCCGCCGGCATGGCGCTTTCGCAGTGGAAATTCGCCGCTTGATGCAGCGCATGTACCCCGGCGTCGGTGCGGCCGCTGCCGCTGACCTCGATCGGTTCCTCCAGAATCCGGGAAAGGGCTGTTTCCAGCTTGCCCTGAATGGTGTCGTCCCTTCCGGGCAGACGCTGCCAGCCCCGGTAGCGGGTGCCGTCGTAGCAAATATCAAGCCGCAGATTCCGCATAATCCTCCATCTCTTCTCTGGCCTCCCGTTCGGTATCCGCCGAGAACAGGAACTTGCCGCTTTTGTCATACACCTGAACGTGTCCGCCTACATAACGCATCTGAAACATAGCCATCAACCTTTCCTTTTGGTTTCTGGCCATAGTATAACACGCTATCTGTCCAATAAATCGGACTAATTAGGCTTACGGCAAACTTTTTTTCATGTGGGAGGACAGCCACTGGAGAATGTCCCCGTAGACCTCTTCCCGGTTGATCTCGTTGAGAATCTCATGCCTGCACAGCGGGTAAATGTGCACGGAAACATCCGCCATCCCCGCCTTGCGGAAAGCGTCGGCCGACTGACGGACGCCCTTGCCGTAGTTGCCCACAGGGTCATCCCCGCCCGCAATGAAGAACACGGGCAGTTCCTTGCGCATGGCAGCAAGGCTCTCCGGCTTCTCGATGTAGCGGATGCCCGTCATCAGATCCCGCAGCAGTCCCGTCGTTTCGGTGAAGCCGCACATGGGATGGGCGATGTAGGCGTCCACGATCCTGGCGTCCCGGGTCAGCCAGTCGAATTCCGTGCGGGGATGCTCCACCTTTCGGTTGTAGCCGCCGAACACCAGCTTGTGGAGGGTCTCGTCGGGGTTGGTCTCCCCCACCTTTTTGCACACGCTCTCCACCACCTTGATGACGGCGGGAAGCGCGAAGGCAGGCTGCCAGCCGGTGCCGCAGATGATGGCAGCGTCAATGCCGCTGTCCGGGTACTTGCACAGAATGGTCCTCGCCATGAAGGAACCCATGGAATGACCGAACAGGACATAGGGAAGGTTCGGGAATTCCGCCTTTGTCAGTTCCAGCAGATGGTAGCTGTCCGCCACGGCGCTGAACCAGCCGCCGGTGAAGTAGCCATTGGTGTCCCCTTCGCCTACGGACTCGCCGTGACCCATGTGGTCGTCAGCCACCACGACGAAGCCCCGCTGTGCCAGCACCTGAGCGAATGCGTCGTAGCGCTCCGCCACCTCCGCAATGCCGTGGACGATCTGGAACACTGCCTTCGGCTCTCCCTCCGGCATCCAGCGGCAGACGTGAATTCTCCCTGCACCGCAGGAATCAAACCAGAAGTCCTCTCTCATGACTTACTCCACCACCTCGTAGCCTGCGTCGGTGATGGCCTTCTTCAGCGCCGCCACATCGGCGTCGCCGGTGACGGTGACATTCTTCGCATCCAAGTCCACAACGGCGTCCGTCACGCCGGGAACACCCTTGCAGGCAGTTTCCACGTGAGCCTTGCAGTGACCGCACATCATTCCATTGACCTTGATAACCGTTTTCATAATTGTATCCTCCTTGGTTTTGATTTCTTCGTGTTTCGGGGCTTCCACCACAGAGGGGGAAGTCTTCGGTTTGAACAGGCGCAGACGCAGAGCATTCGTCACCACGAACACGCTGCTCAGGCTCATGGCCGCCGCGCCAAACATCGGGCTGAGCTTCAGCCCCAGGGGCAGGAACAGCACACCGGCGGCGAGGGGAATTCCCAGAGTGTTGTAGAAAAATGCCCAGAACAGATTCTGCCGGATATTGCGGATGGTGGCCTTGCTCAGCTCCACCGCGCCGCTGACGGCGGCAAGGGAATCTGTCATCAGCACCACGTCTGCCGACTCGATGGCAATGTCCGTTCCTGCGCCGATGGCCATGCCCACGTCGGCGCTGACCAGTGCGGGCGCGTCGTTGATGCCGTCGCCCACCATGAGCACCCGGTGTCCCTCCGCCTGCAATTTTCCGACCGCCCCGGCCTTGTCCGTGGGCAGCACGTCGGAGATCACATGGGCAATGCCCGCCTTCCGGGCAATGGCCTTGGCCGTAGCTTCATTATCGCCTGTAAGCATCACTACGTCAAGTCCCATTTTTGTCATAGCCTGCACGGCGGCCTGAGAATCGGCTTTCAGCACGTCGGCGGCGGCAACAGTTCCGAGATAATCGCCCTTTTCATTGGCAAAATGCAGGGGCGTCTTTCCCTGATTGGCAAGCTCCGGCATGGCCGGGACTTTGACGCCCAGCTCCTCCATCAGCCGGCCGTTGCCGCCGTAGCACCGCACGCCGTCCACGATACCGGATACGCCCCGGCCGGGAAGGGTTTCAAAGTCCTCCGCGACAGGGTAAGTTTCACTGCCCATCTTATTCAGAATAGCCTTGGCAAAGGGATGCTCGGACTTGCTTTCCAGCGCGGCAGCGATCCGCATCAGCGCTTCCCCGCTGACCGCGCCGGGGAGGACGTCCGTCACCTCCGGCTTGCCGGTGGTGAGGGTACCGGTCTTGTCCAGCACCACGGTGTCCACCCGGTGCAGGTTTTCCAGCGCCTCGGCGTTCTTGAACAGCACGCCCATCTTGGCGCCCCGGCCGGTGCCGACCATGATGGCCACAGGCGTGGCCAGTCCCAGCGCGCAGGGGCAGGAGATCACCAGCACGGAAATGGCGCGATTCAGTGAGAATTCCAGTCCGTATCCCGCGATCATCCAGACGATGAACGTCACCGCCGCAATGCTCATGACCACCGGAACGAACACGCCCGCGATCTTGTCCGCCAGCCGGGCGATGGGCGCTTTGGAGCCGCCCGCGTCCTCCACCATGCGGATGACCTGCGCCAGGGTGGTATCCTCGCCCACCTTGTCCGCCCGGAATTCCAGATACCCTTCGGTGTTGACCGTTGCAGCAGCGACCTTATCCCCCGCTCCCTTTTCCACAGGGACGCTTTCGCCCGTGAGGGCGCTCTGGTCAACGGACGCCCTGCCTTCCAGCACGGTTCCGTCCACAGGAATGCTGCTGCCGGAGCGGACGATGACCACATCGCCCACAGTCACCTGCTCCACGGGGATCTCCACGATCTCCCCGTTTCTCCGCACAGAGGCGGTCTTGGGGCTTAGATCCATCAGCGAACGGATGGCGTCGCCGGTCTTGCCCTTGGCACGGGTCTCCAGAAATTTACCCAAGGTGATCAGCGTCAGGATCATGGCCGCGGATTCAAAATACAGGTTCTCGCTGTAGGACTGCACCAGCTCCCAGTCCTCATGTCCCATGCCGTAGGCCATACGGAACAGTGCCGCCACGCCATAGCCCAGCGCGGCCAAAGAGCCAACGGCGATCAGGGAATCCATGTTGGGCGCACGGTGCCGCAGGGCTTTCAGTCCTCTGCTGTAGTACACCCGGTTCAGGTACACCACAGGAAGGGTCAGAAAAAATTGCAGCAGCGCCGCAACCAGCGCGTTCTTCACGCCGTGGTACCAGTGGGGTGCAGGCAGTCCGATCATGTGTCCCATGGTGAAGTACATGAGCACCACCAGACAAATTGCGCTGCCGATGATCCTCTTTTTCATTTCCTTCAAAGCGGCTTCCGCCGGGGCGGCCTCTGCCTTGTCCGTTTTCTTTTCACCGGGCAGGGCGGCATTATAGCCCGCGTCCTGCACCGCCTTGATGATAGCAGGAACAACATTCCCGTTTTCCGCCTCCACCTGCATGGTTCCCGCAAGAAGATTCACTTCCGCTTTTTCCACGCCCGGCACGGCGTTCGTCACCTTCTCCACCCGCGCGGAACAGGCCGCACAGGTCATGCCGGTGACATTGAATTTGAGTTTCATGATTCCCCCTCCATTTCAGTGGAATTCATCAAACGAACCCGTATTTCGGATAAATTCATTGACTATTCCCTTCATTTATGATACCATTCTACCATGATAATCCAAAAAAACAAGTATGCACTATTATGTGCCATACTTCCCTTTTGGATACCGTAAGGAGGTGACGGAATGGCAAACGAAGACAACTGCCCGGTGGAAGCCACGCTGGAGCTTATCGGCGGAAAATACAAGGCTTTGATTTTATGGCACCTTTCTCAAGGCATCCTCCGTTTTTCGGAACTGCGTCAGGTCATCAAGGGCGCGACGCCAAAAATGCTGACCCAGCAGCTGCGGGAACTGGAAGCCAATGGTCTGGTTCACCGGGAGGTGTATCCCGTCATCCCGCCCAAGGTGGAATACTCCCTGACGGAAACCGGCCGCAGTCTGATGCCCGTTCTCGTAGCCATGCGGGACTGGGGTGCGGACTATCTGCGCCGGAAGGACACGGAACCCTGCTGCTTCATGATGGGGACAAACCCCATCGTCAAACCAACAAACCGATAGGAGAACTGTTATGAACATCAAAATCACGGCTGACAGCACCTGCGACCTTTCCGCTGACATTCTGAAAGAATACAACATCGCCATCACCCCCCTGACGGTCATCAAGGCCGGGACGGGATATATTGACGGCGTGACAATCACCCCCGCCGAAATTTTCGCTCATGTCGCCGCAGGCGGCGATCTCTGCTCCACCTCCGCCGTCAGCGTCGGCGAGTATCAGGAGCATTTCACGAAATATGCGGGCGAATATGACGGCGTGGTGCATATCTGCATCAGCTCGGACTTTTCCTCTACGTACCGCCATGCCTGCATTGCCGCAGAGGATTTTGAAAACGTCCGGGTGGTTGACTCCCGGAACCTGTCCACCGGTCAGGGTCTGGTGGTGCTGAAAGCCTGCGAGCTGGCGAAAACCGCCGCATCTCTGGACGAGCTGAAGCAGGAGCTGGACGACTTCACCTCCCGTGTGGAAGCCAGCTTCCTCGTGGACAGGCTGGACTATCTGGTCAGGGGCGGCCGCTGCTCCTCCGCCGCCGCACTTGGCGCGAACCTTCTGAACCTGAAGCCCTGCATCGAGGTGAAGGACGGCAAGATGGGCGTTGCGAAAAAGTATCGCGGAAAATACGCCAAGTGTCTGGCAAACTACGTCAAAGACCGTCTTGACGGCCGGGACGATCTGGATGACGGCATTCTCTTCATCACCCACACCGGTGTCAGCGACGAGTGCCATGAAGCCGTGATGGAAGCCGTGTCCACCTACGGTCACTTCCACAAGGTTTACGAAACGCTGGCCGGATGCACTGTCTCCTGCCACTGCGGCCCCGGCACTCTGGGCGTCCTTTTCGTCCGGAAAAAATAATACTATTTCCTGATTAAAATCTTAATTTTAATCAGGAAGGCATCGCCTGAC
>ENA-ORTW01000143-ORTW01000143.1-human-gut-metagenome-genome-assembly--contig:-NODE-143-length-111223-cov-11.800572_pt1 | contig 111223 bp, 100 predicted proteins | sample MGYA00242072_ERZ509193 | MGnify/ENA primary metagenome ERZ509193 (study PRJEB26280, sample SAMEA2338813) | human gut metagenome | biome: human gut; feature: human-associated habitat; material... | reverse complement strand
ACTTCGTGCTGACCTTTGAGGAACTGCAGGGCATGTTTGAGGCGAAGCAGATCGACTTCGACACCGTGGAGGAACAGAACTATCTGAACGAAGGAACCGGCGCGGGGCGCGGTTTCGCCGTATCCGGCGGCGTCGCCAAGGCCGTCACCGATCTGGTACATGAGCAGTACCCGGACATGGAGATCCAGACCGCCCGTGCGGAAGGACTGCGGGAATGCCGGAAGCTGATGATGCTGGCGAAGGCCGGAAAGTTCAAGGGCTGTCTGCTGGAGGGCATGGCCTGTCCCGGCGGCTGTGTGGCCGGCGCAGGAACCATCCTGCCGGTGGACAAGGCCGCAAAGCTGGTGGAAAAATACAGCCGGGAGGCTGCGGCCGCAAGCCCTGTGGAATCCGCCTACAGCGGCCGGGGCGAAAGTCTGGAATGACAACAAAACAGGAGGAATGGAAAATGGATCGCTTCACGGCTGCCCTGATCAGCAAGTACACCCTGAAAATCCCGGTGAAAGACGATTGGTTCGCCCCGCTGGTAGGCGACTGGGATATCCGCTGCGTGGATGCCATGCGCCGGGAAACAAAGGGCGAATGGTTCTTCCGCCGGGTGCTGGACGGAACCGGCATCGAGGATTTGCTCCTTTGCCCCGCCATGGATCCCGAATGCGCGGTGACCCTCCGGCTGTACCGCGCCGACGAGGGGGGGCTATGACGCCGCCTGTTCCGACGAAGAGGGGATGTACCGTCTCCGCTTCACAAAAGAAAATGGCCGGATCATCGGCGAAAATCCGGATTACCCCGGGGAAATGCACGTTTTTTCAGAAATTCGGTCGGACTACTTCAAGTGGGAGCGCGTCACCGTTCTGGAAAACAAGACGTGGCGGACGGATTGTACGATCTTTGCTTCCCGGAAACGGAATTGAAGAAAGGCACCCGGTCAGCCCGGATGCCTTGCCGCTTATTCTTCTGTGAAGCTGTATCTGACCTGCTTCAGCCCTGCGTCCAGCGTGACCACGATCTCGCCGTCGGAACCGTTGGTGACTTGCAGCTCCCCGTTTTTCTCCAGGGAACGGACGTAGGCCACGGGGTCGTCGGTGGTAACGCTGCGTACCTCCACCACCTTGGCGGGCTTTCCGCCGCAGGGCGGCTGACGGCGTTCGATGATCAGTTCGTAGGTTTTCATAGGTGCTTCCCCTTTCTTGCTGGATGGTTTCCCGCAGCTGTATTGTGTCCGTAAGTATACCATAATTCACATAAAAATTCAAGCGGAAGGAGAACATGACATGAGCAAAGTGATTTTCCAGATCGAGGGCGGCGATCCCGTAACCATCGAGTGCAACCTCGGCGACAATCTGCTGGAAGCTGCCCGCCGTGCCAACGTGGCTATTGACGCGCCTTGCTCCGGCAACGGTTCCTGCGGCAAATGCCGGGTGAAGCTGACGGAGGGAACGCTGGACTCTCTGCAAAGCCGCCACATTTCCTAGGAGGAATGGGACGAGGGCTGGCGGCTGAGCTGCTGCTCCAAGGTAAACGGCAACTGCACCGTGCTGGTGCCGGACATTGCCAGCGCCTACCAGTCCCGGATGAAGACCGCAGACCTCAGCAGCCCCAAGGAGATCGCCATTTTCAAAAGCACGGAAGCCAATCTGCGTGCCAGCGGCATTCAGTTTACAAACAACTTCCGCAGCGCCGTGATCTCCATGACGGAGCCGAGCCTGGACGACACCATGCCGGACATCGAGCGCCTGACCTGGGCGGTGGAGGAAGCGCTGGGTGTTCAAAAGGTGGAGGTTCCCTTCTGCGTGATGGTCAAGCTGGCGGCGACCCTCCGGGAATTCGGGTGGAGGGTCTGTGTCAAGGGCGAGCTGGCAGGGGGCACTTTCCGCTGCATGGAAGTTTGCAATCCCGAGGATACCCGCATCGTCGGCTGCGCCATCGATATCGGTACCACCACGGTGGCCATGGTTCTGACCGACCTGGTCAGCGGCGAGCTGCTGGCAAAAGGCTCCTCCGGCAACGGCCAGATCCGCTACGGCGCGGACGTTATCAACCGTATCATCGAGCAAAGCAAGCCCGGCGGCCGGAAACGGCTCCAGGACGCTGTGGTCAAGGAGACCCTGACGCCTATCATTGCGAACCTCTGCAAGACCGCTCATATCAACGCGAGAAGCATTCTTCGGATGAGCGTCGGCGCAAATACTACCATGAACCATCTGCTGGTGGGCGTGGACGCCAACCCGGTTCGGATGGATCCCTACATCCCCAGCTTCTTCCTGTGGGAGGGGCTGCTGGCTGGAGACCTGAAGCTCCCCGCCAATCCTCTTGCGCCTGTTATTATTTCTCCCAACATCGGCTCGTATGTCGGTGGCGATATCACCGCCGGTACCCTGGCCGCGGACATCTGGGACAAGGACGAAATGAGCCTGTTCATCGACCTCGGCACCAACGGCGAAATTGTATTCGGCAACCGGGATTTCCTCATGAGCTGCGCCTGTTCCGCAGGCCCCGCCTTTGAGGGCGGCGACATCTCCTGCGGTATGCGCGCCACGGACGGCGCCATCGAAGCCTGCACCATCGACAATGTTACCATGGAGCCGACGCTGTCCGTCGTGGGTGACCCCGGCCAGAAGCCGGTGGGTATCTGCGGCAGCGGCATCATCGACATCATTTCGGAGCTGTACCGCTGCCGGATCATCAACGCCAAAGGTCTGTTTGTCCGGGAGGGCAGCCGCATCCGGCGGGATTCCCACGGCATGGGGCGCTACATCATCGCCACCTCCGAGGAATCCGAGACCAGCCGGGAGGTGTCCATCAACGAGGTGGACATCGACAACTTCATCCGGGCGAAGGGCGCGATTTTCTCCGCCATTGACACGCTGCTTAAATCCGTGGACATGACCCCGGAGTGCATCGACCGGGTATACGTGGCCGGCGGCATCGGCAGCGGCATCAACATGAAAAACGCAGTGAACATCGGTATGTTCCCGGACGTGGAGCTGGAAAAGTTCCAATACATCGGCAACTCCTCCCTGTCCGGCGCTTATGCCATGGTCATGAGTGATGAAGCCATCGAAAAAACATCCGAGGTCGCCTCCAATATGACGTATCTGGAACTGAGTACCCATCCGGGCTACATGGACGCCTTCGTCGCCGCCTGTTTCATCCCCCATACCGACCGCAGTCTGTTCCCCAGCTGTATTCAGGCGTAGGCAGCCCTGACAGCCCCCTAAAAAGCTTACCTCCTAATCATTTTTTACCCCAAGCGCATTGCGGCCGCCCCAATCCGGGGCGGCCGCAATGCGTTTCTTCAGCAGAAAAAATCCTTATGCCCGATGATCTGCCCCGGATTCGCTACAAGAAAGCCGTCCTCCCACTGCCCGCCGACCAGCCGTTCCAGCAGGCTGTTGCTGCCAGAGACATAACCAAGGCAGCAGTGCAGCGCGTCCGCGCATTCCTGGGCAGCCCCCACATAAGCCTCGCTGTGGCAATCGAAAACGCCGGTATCCACGATATCCAGCTGACTGTGATTGGCAAACCACCGGGAATAGCAGGCGTCCGCCTTCCACCGGGGGCATTGCTGGCACAGCCGCTTCCCATGGCTGTCCGGCTGACGCTCGGTTATGTAGAGATGCCCCATTTGCTTCGGGTTGGCGCTGTGCTGCACCGTCCCGTTGATGAGCAGGGACACGCAATCGTCCACCCTGGGAATGACCAGTCTGCGCGCCGCCCTTACCTGATTCCAGGAGCCGCCGCAGAAGCCCATGGCCACCAGAACCGTGTCGATGTTCCATGGCAGCCCTTCCACGGCCTGCACGATCTGACGCTTCATCTGTCCTGGGTCATCGGTGTTCCGGTAATGCAGAACGAAAACGGGATAATCCGTCCCCAGTCGCCGCTGTGCCGCCTGAACATACTCTGTCACGGATTCGCACGCCAGTACCCCTGTCCCCACATGGCATCCCCCCAAGATCAGCAGATTCTCCTGACAGAATATGCAGGACAGCGGATAGATGTGCAAGGCAGGAGATGTCCTGGGATGTATTTATAGTGGGACAGCTTGAAAGCGTAATACTACCTGAAAAGAGAGGCATCACGCTTTAACTATACTATGCAAATAACTACAAAAAACAACAGGGAATACTTAATCTATGAGGTTATTAATTGGCCAAACGAGAAAGTAGATAAAACCGTTGACAAAATAAAAAAAGATTCGTCCAGCAATTCACTTGAACTGCTGGACGCAAATGCTAAAAACGATGATTTCAGCTTGCAGGCATCCCATACCCCAGAATGACGCTGCTTCCCAGAGAATACTGCTTCTGCCGACACATATCTCTGGAATTACCCTCTACCGTATAAACTACGTTATTTTCCACTCGCTCCACAATCCCAACATGATCCGGCACACCGTTTTGGGGTGTTGGTTTTGGTTCACCCGGGCGGTCTCGTGTGCCGGCGCGTATTTTTCCTGCTGACTCCGCGAAAATGCCCGCTTTGTGAATACGAATGTTTGTTCGTTAACCGACTGTGGCGCTATAATAGCACCGTCCACCGGGATTTGTCAAGAGGAATTTTCAAAGAACTGAAATTTGGGGTACATTGCATAATATGCAAAAAGGCGTCCAGCTGTTGGATTTTCCCAAAGCTGTACGCCGTACTTTTTTCGTAAAGTTATCCCATTTGCGATAGGCTCTCCGATGAACCAATATTATTGTAGCTATTTTTTATCCGGAAGTCAACACCGAAAATGTAAGAAATAAACATTTTTTATGCAAAATTGGCTGACCCGACCTCGGCGCAGGCACGTCTTTCCGCTGCCCCATGGGCTAAAATGGTCGAGACGGGCGGAATGCGCCGTCAAAAACATGGTCAGGAGGATGCGATATGCCGAAACGTGGGGAAAACATTTACAAGCGGAAGGACGGACGCTGGGAGGGACGGTATATCCGGGGGCGCTCCCCCTCCGGCGGGGCGGTGTACGGCTACGTCTACGCCTGCAGCTATCGGGAATGCCGGGTCAAGCGTCAAAAACAGCTGGAGGCGCTGGGGGACGCCCCTGAACAGGCCGCGTCCCTTACGCTGGCGCAGGCCGCGGGGCGGTTTCTTGCCGACCGGGAAAAGCAGCTGAAGGAATCCACCCGGGCGCGGTACGCCTATCTGCTCCGGCACTATATTCTGCCCGGGCTGGGAGAAACGTCCGTCGGGCAGCTGACGGCGAATGGGATTTCCGATTTTCTGGGCGGCTTGCAGCGCGGCGGCCTGTCGGGCAAAAGCGCGCGGGACGTGGGCGTGCTGCTGAAATCCGTGCTGAAATACAGCACTCGGCGGCTGGAATGCAGCTGCCCGGGGCTGGAAGCGGAACTGCCGGTTTACCGGCGGAAGCAGGTCAGCGTATTTTCCGCCGACGAGGTTCAGCGTCTGGCGCGGTGGGTGCTGTCCGCGCCGGACGGCACCGGCGTCGCCGTTCTGCTGGCGCTGAACACCGGGCTTCGGCTGGGCGAGCTGTGCGCTCTGCAATTTGGGGACATCGACCTAAAAAGCGGCGTGGTGCGGGTCAGCAAGACCGTACAGCGCATCCCCGGCGAGGGCGGCACCCGTCTGGCCGTCCAGCCGCCGAAGAGCGACAGCAGCCGCCGCGCCGTCCCCCTGCCCGGTGACATGGCCGCGCTTCTGAACCGGCTGCCCCGGTCTGACAGCGCCCAGCGCTATTTTCTCACCGGGACGGACACGCCCATGGAGCCGAGGACGATGCAGTACCGCTACCGGGCGCTGCTGAAAGCGGCGGGCATCACCTACCGGAATTTCCACGCCCTGCGCCACACCTACGCCTCTCGCTGCATTGAGCGCGGAGTGGACGTAAAGAGTCTGAGCGAAATGCTGGGTCACGCGGACGTGGGCACCACACTGCAATTTTACGTACATTCCTCAATGGAACACAAGCTGCGGGTGATCCAGAGCATTTGCTTTCTGGAATCGTCGCTGAAAGAAGATTTTTCGCCGTCACCGTCCCCGTCAGGCGGAACGGAAGCGGAACAGTTCCGGGCGCTTTTGTCGAAATTACCGCAAATGGGATAACTTTACGAAAGCGCGGCTTTTTGATGACAGCAGAATATGTGTGTCCGATGACGCCGCATGGCGATTGCCCGAGCCTTAAGTTCGGTCAGGTTTTCGCCCGGAAGGAAAGGGGTGCAATGCCCCACGCGGTCGGCACTGTAAGCGCAAGGATATGGTCGAGGCGGGAAACCGCTGGGGCGAAAGCCCGTCATTGCCGGAAGGTGAGAAGGCAGACCGTAAACGAGGGGCCTCCCCGGGGCGCGAGTCAGTAGAATTGTGCGGTCAGGACACGAAAGGCAGCGGGCGCTCTCTCCGTGGTGCTGAATTGGCAGGAGTGTGCGCCGACGACCCGTAAGCGGGATGTCGGCGTTTTCTTTTGCCGCCATGGAAGGAGTATGCCATAATGAGCAAGGTACAGATTATGAAGGCAGCGTGTTTTTTACAGCACCGACTATAAACACGGCCGATGTGTCGACGGGTGGAGAACACCGTGTCAGATTAGTGCAGGCAAGTGACGATTCTGATGCCAGTGTTTTCCCAGGCAAAATTTGTTCCTTTACCTTGACAGCGTCAGAAGAAATTACAGATACGCAGGAGGCTTCATTTTATACATCTGGTGGGGCGAAGATCAGAGCAGATGGCTTGAATCATGGGACGTCCAACGATGGATTTGATCACGGCTGGCTTGATCCTATCAAGATAGCTATTGTACCCTACGGAGGGACTCCTATTCCCACGACGACCGGCTACTCCGTCTCCATGGGTGCTGACAAGGCGGTCGCCGTTGGCGAAACCGTTTCCATTCCCGTGACCGTCGCTTCCTCTGAGACGAAGATCACCGGCTTCAACGCCTACGACATGACCTTTACTTACGACCCGGCGGCGCTGACCCTGAACACGGCCTCCGACGCCGCCGCCAATCTGACGGTGGAGGATAATAACGGCACCGTCCGCGTCCGCCGCTACGGCGAGACCGCGCCTCTGGGCGAAGCGCTGACGCTGGACTTCACCGCCAAAAAGGGTGCGACCAGCACCGTGACCCTGACGGAAGCCAAGTTCGATCTGGACGCCAACTCCATCAACTTCGACGCCCCGGATGCCACCATCACCGATGCTGCCACCGTGGTGAACGCCAACAACTTCACCGTGACCCTGCCCGATGATTTCACCTCCGACGCGGAGACCCGTCTGGTTCCCGCAGGCGGCAGCTTCACCTTCAAGCCGGTGGACAGCCACTATGACTATGTGTTCACCGTGAAGGTGGGCGATACCGTTACCGAAGGCCAGACCTTCGGCGAGGGCGGCACCTACACCGTCTCCGACGTCAACGGCAACGTGGAAGTTACCGTTACCTCCAAGACGCCCAAGAAGTACGACGTGACCTACAGATACCTGGTCAACTTTAAGGACTTGGAAGTGCCTGAAGAGATCCTCAAGGGCCCGGCCAAGGCCACCTATAATGAAGACTATTCCTTCTCCATCCGCCCCAGAAATGATACGTCCTATCGGGTGGATGCCGTATGGGGCCAATCCACGGATACGCAGAGGACACTGCGGGGAACCGCCAACCCGGACGGCACGATCACATATACGCTGGACAAATATTTCGTGAAGAAGGACTTTACGATTCGCATTATTGCCACACCGGACAACAAGTATAACGTAGTATTCAACGGCAACGGCGCGGAGGATGTGGATCCCGGCGCTCCGTCCTCTGTGGGCGCGAATAACCCCTACTATTTCAAGCTGAACAAGCGGGAGAACTGCGACTACACCGTTACCGCCGTCTTTAAGCCCAACAGATATGATGGCTCTCAAAACATCGACGGGATCGTGACCGAAACTTCGCCCGGCCAGTATATGATCACCACCGTAAACGGCGTCGGCGGCGGCAACGCAAAAACCTGGACGCTGGAAATCACCATCACCAAGGTTTCCCACAACGCCGAGGAAGTGGACGTGACCACCTACCTGAATCTGGACGGCAAGACCATGATGCTGGTCACGGTCAAGGGTACTCCGGAAAACGGCAGCGCCTTTACCTATGACGGCAATACGATGTATAAGGTCGAGGGCTACGGAACCGATTGGTACGCCTGGCTGGTGATCCTGGAGAAAGACCAGACCCTGACCAAAGAGGACGCCGCCGCCAAGGTGGCCGTCTCCGCCGCGGACAATGTGGTCACCATTGCCAATGGATACGACGTGAACATGACCGGCGTCGTGGACATCAACGACGCCCAGCTGGTTTACGACATCTACAACGGTACCTACGGCGATTTTGGCAAGGTCAGCATGGAGAAGTTCCTGCGGGCGGACGTGAACGCCAGCAAGAACGTGGATTCCGCCGACGCCGTGGCCATCGTGAGCCAGTTCAAATGATCCCACTGACCGGACGCGCCCCCACCGGGGCTTCGCACACTTCCGTGGGATAAGGAGAAAAGCATGAAGAAACGCATCATCCCCCTGATGACGGTTCTGTGCCTGCTGCTGTGCCTGCTGCCCTCCGCCGCCTTCGCGGCGGAGACCGGCGGCACCGTGGACACAAGCCGAAGCTACAACTTTGAACTGACCGCCGAACGGGGTCAGACGGAGGTCAAGGCCGCCCCCGGCGACATCATCACCGTGTCGCTGGTGCTGAGGCGCACCGACAGCGCCGAGACCGCCAAAATGTACGGTATGCAGACGGAGATCGAGTACGACGACACCTTCCTCCAGCTGGTGGAGAGCAGCGTCATGACCGCCTCCGGCGTCCGCTGGAACGATCTCGGCCGCCGCACCGGCGGGCGGGCGTTCTACCTGAATTTCGTGTCCTTCAAGGGCGGCGAGAGCTGGGAGCCGGAGGTGCTGGTGGGCAGCTTCCAGATGAAGGTTCTCGGCACGTCGGGCGTTTCCAGCCTGACGCCGGTGAACACCATGGTTCCCACCCAGGACGGCATGGGACGCTACGCGGCGGAGGACAACGCCGTGACCGTCATACCGGCAAGTACACCGACTTCGAGAAGGTCTCCGTGCGGAAGTTCCTGCGGGCGGATGCGACCTGCGACAAGAAGGTCAATTCCGCGGACGCCGTTGCGGTTATCAACTATTCTAAGTAAATCCGGGCGAATCAGCTGCTTCCCCTCCCTAACGGGAGGGGAGGCAATTCGCCGTATTTTGGGGGTTTACCATTGTCCCCCGACGCGGGGGACAATGGTAAGGATCCAAACTGATTTTTGGGGGATATCCGTATGAAAAAACGCAGCGGCCTGCTCAGCGCCGTGAGTATTCTGCTGGTCATCGCGCTGGTCGCGGGGATCGGCGGCTCACTGATCGCCTCCGGGCGGACAAGGCCGGACAACCCAATCGACGCCCAGCCGGAGCAGCTCCGGGCGGAATCCCTGCAAGGCTCCGGCAATACCGGCGGACAGGGTTCCGGAAAGGGGAACGCCCAGTCTGCGGAATCCGCCGAGGGAACAGAAAATACCGACCCGACACAGGAGCCGACGGAGCCTCCCACGGAACCGGAGCGGCAGGATCAGACAGATCCGCCCACGGAACCGACCCGGGGCGAGGAGGATACGGACCCATCAGCACCTACGGATAAACCTGTGGAGAACCCTGACGACAATCAGGGCGGCAATAAGCCAGACGACACCAAGGGCGGCCCGGAGGATTCCGGCGACCACGGCGACGGTACCGGCGGCGACGACGGGGATGACGGCGGAACAGGCGGCGATCACGGCAGCGGGGGCGAGGAAGACGATACGCCCCGTATTTACACGACCCTGAAGACCCAGCAGCTCACCAAGACAGAGCTTCCGGACGGAAGGTTGACCTTCATTGCCTACCCCATCGGCAAGGGCGACCTGCACATTCGTGTCCGGCTGAAAAACGAGACCAATTCCGGCAACGGACTGCTGCTGACCTCCCCGGACAACCGGAACTATGAGGCGCAGCTGGATTTCAACGCGGAAAACCTGTTCGTCCTGTCCCTCTACGATGGGGAGACCTTCCTTGGCCTGGTTCAGTACCGGGTGGGCTATTACGCCGACCTTGCCGATGACGACAATCCGGAGTCCGGTGACTATCCGCCTACCATTTTCACGAGCTTGGACGAGGACAGTCCGGATATAACCTCTCAGTCTTACAACATGTGGGTGACCGCCAGAACAAATGACAAGCTGGGGGGAGACTACATCTTCTCAAATCAGATTCAAGTTACACTGGACGGGAAAGTTGTTCAAAAGAGTTATGGTGACAACCATCCTACCTATGAGCTGCATTTCGATGCGCCCCAGATCGGCGACGAGGAATCCCACATCGTCCGGGTGCTGGCCTGGGACGGAAACGGAAATTCCGCCATGAAGGTCTACACCGTCACCTACCACCAGATCAGCGAGGGCGACGCGGCAGGCTCGGTGAACGTGGTGCTGGACGCGACCACCATCGGTCTGGGAATCCTGGACAGCGGAACGCTGGACATCGTAGAGGGCGAAACGGCGGCGTCTGTCGTGCTGCGTTTCTTGCAGGAGCGGGGCTATGAACCGGATTATCAGGGCAGCGCCACCATGAATTTCTATCTGCGCCGGATCTACCGGGGCGACATCGCCTACCGCGCCGACGTTCCGGAGCATCTCTGGGAGTTGATCCTGCGGGACGGCATGTCTGCCTGAGTGCAACCGATGAGGATCCGACGCAGTCGATGGAAGAAAAGCTCCCCACCTGGTACTACACCAGCAAGGGCGGCTTCTACTGGGCAGGCGCTTATGTGTGCGACGACTTCCTGCTGATCGGCACGGACGACGGTGCTTCCGGCTACACTACCGGAAGGCCCAGCCTGCTTTCCTTTAACCCCAAGACCGGTGAGCTGTTGTCCAGCTACAAGATGAATGTGACCGGCGACATCCGCAGCTCCATTACCCATTACAACGGCAAGTATTACTTTACGAGCAAGGGCGGATATTTCTTTGAGGCATCTGTGGACGCAGAGGGCAATATCGAGGATGTCCGAACTCTGAAGCTTTACAACTACGCGGATGATCCGGCCAATCCGGCCATGTCCACCTGCACACCGACTATTTATAATGGCCGTGCCTATATCGGCATCTCCGGAACGGCACAGTTTGGCGCATACAGCGGCCATAATCTGACGGTCATCGACATTCCCAACTGGGAGATTGCCTACACGGTGCGTACGCACGGTTATCCCCAGACCAGCGGCGTTCTGACTACGGCTTACAAAGAGGAAACCGGTTGTGTCTATGTATACTTCTTTGACAACTTCACTCCCGGCAAGCTCCGTGTGCTGGAGGATCGACCCGGACAGACGGAGGTTTCCCTGAAGACTATGGAGACCTACACTGCCAGCGGCAAGTCGGAGAACTACACGACACCCTACAACATCTTTACCCCCAGCGGCGCACAGGCGCAGTATGCCATTTGCAGCCCCATCATGGACGAGTATGGCACGATCTACTTCAAGAATGACTCTGCCTACCTGATGGCTGTTGGCAGCACCATAGAGCGCATTGGGGTCACGAAGCTGCCGGACAAGACGACATACAAGGTGAAGGACACCTTTGACCCCACTGGAATGCAGGTGACGGCCTACTACGCCAATGGCAAGACCAGAGACATAACAGCGTATGTGACCTGGTCGGAGACGCCTCTGACTGCCAACGATACGGATTTCCAGATCACGTTCCCTTACGCAATGTATCAGAATCGGGAAAACAGTGACACATTGGAAATGGAATATGGCGTTCACTGCGACAAGCCCATGACCACGCTGACGCTGACCATTGAGGATACGACGGAGGTCAAATACGGTGATGTAAATGGGGACGGTAAGGTTGCCTCCACTGATGCTGCTATTGTCTACCGTTATGCAAACGGAAAATACCAACTGTCTGCGGACCAACTCCTGGCGGCTGACGTAAACGGTGACGGTGTGGTTAATTCGACAGATGCCGCACTGATTTACCGCATGGCGAACGGAAAACTCTTGAAGTTCCCTGTGGAGAAGGAAAAACAGTCAGAGCAAACAACCGATTAAATGAGAAATGGCCTAGCCTACAGCATTGTGCGCAGCAACGTACATCCTCCTCTGTAGGCCAACCAGGGGCAGGCATTTTCCTGCCCCGTACAGAAAATAACCCAGCTAAAAACCGGCTCATCCGACGCTGCTCAGGCGCTCCCCCTTACCTGAGATTGCCCGGCGAAGGATGACCGGTTTTTATAAAAAAGAGAGGTGCAGACGTGAAAAAGAGAACAGCAAATCTGATTATGGTTCTCGTCATTGCGGCGATTGTCGTTGCAGGTGTGACTGCGGCCTTTGCATTGAGGGTGGATAACGGCGACGGCCTGGGAAGCCAATACCGGATTCAGAAACTGAAGGACAATGCTGTCATCACCCCCGGCCAAGAGGATAATGTCTGCACCGTCACTATTGTGTGCGACACGATTCTGGACAATATCGGCAAGCTAAATAAGGAAAAGGCTCCCTTCGTGCCAAAGGATGCAGTGATTCTGCCCCAGACCCGCGTTTCCTTTGCCCCGGGGGATACTGTTTTTGATGTGCTGCAAAAAGTCTGTACGGCGGCGGATATCCAGCTGGAATACAGCTGGACGCCCATGTATGACAGCAGCTATATTGAGGGCATCAACCATCTGTACGAGTTCGACTGCGGCAAAGAATCCGGCTGGATGTACAAGGTAAACGACTGGTTTCCCAATTACGGCTGCTCGGCCTACACGGTGGAAAGCGGGGACAACATCGTCTGGTGCTACACCTGCAATGGCTTTGGCGAGGATGTGGGAAGTACATGGGCAACAACAGAAGGCAGCAGTGCGGAATGATGGAGGGCGAAAATGGGCTTTGAAAGCTGTCATCCGGCGGTGAATTTCATTTTCTTTGCCGCAGCGCTGTACGGGACGGTGCGCTTCAACCACCCGGTGTTTCTGGCAATCGCCTATGTCTGCGCCTTTGCCTACAGCGTCAAGCGCTGCGGAAAGCGGGCAGTGGCCTTCAATCTGTGCCTATTGCCGCTGATTCTGATATTCGCACTGTACTACAGCTCCTATCACCACTTCGGTGTCACAGTGCTGAGGCAGAATTTCATCGGCAACAACCTGACAGTGGAAAGCTTTGTCTACGGTCTGGTGATCGGCTTGCGATTTGCAGCATTGTGCATGTGGCTGGAGGCAATCTTCCGCATAGTGACTTCGGACAAAGTGGTATACCTCTTCGGCAGGATCAGCCCGCAGTTGTCGCTTTTCCTTACGATCCTGCTGCGGTTCATCCCCAGAGTTGGCCGGGAGGCGAGGAAAATCAACCTCGCTCAGAAAGGCATCGGCCGGGGCAGCAATCAGGGGAATGTTTTCCAGCGATTCATCAACTGCCTACGGATATTCTCTATGCTGATAACCTGGATGATTTCAGCGCTGGTGCAGGAATCCGATTCCATGCGTTCCCGGGGCAGCCTGCTCCGTGGCCGGACGGCTTTCTCTATTTACCGCTTCGACAACCGGGACAGGGCGTTTGTGATTACCCTGTTCACCTGCATCACCCTGACGGCCATGGGCGTGATACTGGGAGCCAGCAAGATGTGGTACAACCCCAGAATCATCTGGCGGCCATTAAACGGAATTGGCATGACAGCGGCCGTCGGTTATCTGGCGCTCTGCCTGCTGCCCCTTGGGCTGGAGCTTTGGACAGAGTATCGGTTCCGCAGAGCCAGAGAAAAATAAAAGGCCTCCCATTTCGCCATGCGAACCAGCTGATGAAACGGGAGACTTTTATTTGCTTATATTTATGAGGAGAATGTGAAACACATTACTATATATCTTCCCACGGCTCCAATTCCATTTCCTCCCAGGTAAGACCATATGGCACGCCACCGGAGGTGTAACCCGCGATGAAGAAAAAGGTGTCGTCCTGCTCCATGGGCGGAAGCTTCGGCTCCTTTTTGGCACGTTTCTTTCTGCGCTTGGTATGGGCTTTTCTTTCCGCTCGGATGCGCTGCAATTCCTTGATTTCTGCATGGGAACGGATATGCCCCGGCATTCCAAAAATGGTCAGACGCTCGATAATATGAGGGCGTTTCCTGAGATAGACGGCGTGGATTTCCTCGGTGGGGACACGCAAGCCAGAGAGATGATTAAATACCTTCTGGGCAACCGCTTTGCAGTCTTCATCCGTATCCGGCATCCTCCCATTCGTCTGGAAGAAATCCTGCGTTTCCAGATACATATAGTCAGAAATTTTTGCCTTCTGTTTCTGCTTCAGATCTTTATAGGAACGCGGCGGCTTTTTAGACTGCTCCATAGTTTAATCATCCCATAAATGTTTTTGCCAATAGGCATCCATGCAGAGGTTGTAGCGCTTGCGTACAGACGAAATATTTGTTCCTTCCACGATAGAAGAAAACGCCTGCTGATGAATTTCGGAGAATTCAGAATCATGGTGGAACAGGTTATTCATGACCATCATCGTAAACGCTGCGTCTGGGTACTTCTTTGCCAGCGTGTCATAGCTGTTTCCGTCTGCCTGTACCAACTGGGGGAACCCTGGAATTTGAAGCAGTACCGGGGCAGCCTGATTAAGATAGTCCTGTAGAGTATGGATTGGAGCTGTAACAGCCATATCGAATCTCCCTTTCCGCGCACATTGGTGACCATTATACCATGCTATCAGGAGAAAACAAGACTTGCTTTTTCGCCTCGAAACTGCTACATACGGTTTTTAATTGCCGCTCGCGGGCATCCCGTACCCCAGAATGACGCTGCTTCCCAGAGAATACTGGTTCTGCCGACACATATCTCTGGAATTGCCCTCTACCGTATAGACTACGTTATTTTCTACCCGCTCCACAATCCCAACATGATCCGGCACGCCGTCCTGAGTTGCCCAGTCGAAGAAAATGAGCATTCCCGGCACTGGTTCCGCAGAGCCGTCCAGCCAGAGGCCGCGCTGTTGGAACCACTGCATTCCAAAAACGCAGCCGGAGAATTTAGGATAGGCACCGCTGTCCAGATAGCCGCACTGGTCGGCACACCAGCTGACAAAGCAGGCACACCATTCCACACGACTGGTAAAGCCGTACCAGCTCCAATAGGGTTCGCCGCCTACATTGCCTACCTGAGTCAGTGCCACGTCCACAATGGCGTCCCCATCCTCCGGGGTATAGAACACCTTGCCGATTGGGTAGTACCGCAGCACACGGGGGACATACTGCTTGTCTCCATAGCTGTTCCACCACATCTGTTCTGCCATCTTCATGGAAAATTCAACGGCGTTGGCACGGGAGTATTCGCCATATTTCTGCAAGGCCCATGTGATGTAACCGCTGCCAAAGTTATAGCCTTGGAGCGCCAGCTGAATATGTTCCAGATCAATGGGGCTTTCGGCTCCTGCCGTCTGTAAACAGTCCGCCAGATTCTGGATGCCTACTGCAATGGAATACTCCGGGTCAGTGATACCTCCGGGCGTTCTGGGGTACTGGGTATTGTACCCGCATTCGGAGGCTTGCATGGGGTCATTTCCTCTGCCGCCGGATTCCTGCATCATGACGGCCTGAGTCAGCAGAACATAATCCGGAATGCCATACTGCTTGGCGTATTTGCGGATGACCGGCTCATAGGCTTCCACTTCCGCACTGAGAGGCAGCGTTTCCGTGGAATCATCCTGACTGCCAAAGATAGCAGCGCTGCAGCCAATCAGAACGACAATTACGATCACAAGAACAGCCGCAACACCGCCTGCGCCAATGGCGGCGTAAAGTGCCTTTACCGCTTCTGCCGCAGAGCGTGCCAGCTTGGCCGTCAGCTCTGCGGCCTTTTTTTCAGCCAGTGCAGCTCGGCGTCCAGCGGTGACTGCGGCATGGACGCTTTTTTGTGCAGCAGCGGTGGCAGCCTTTTGGGCTTTCTGGGCAGCCTGCTTTGCGGTCGTGTCGGACACTTTCTTTGCAGTTCTCTCGGAGGTCTTGATTGGAACGGAAGAATTTCTGGTACGAATAGGCAGGTCGGATTTCTTCTTGATCGGGATTCCCTTTTTCGTGGGGGTATCACCCGGAGAAAAAGAAGTGTTATGGAAACCACTTGAGACTTGCGTAGTTTCAGTTACGGCGGTGTCAGACGCTTTTGAAGTACAGGGACTTGCCTGAGCGGCTTCCACCTGTTGGGAAAAGTGAGCACGCTCGAAGCCCAGTTCCTCCTCCTTCTGCTGCTTTTTCCGACTAATAATATCCTGCGCAGCGGCTTTTTGCGCCGCCTGCTGTGCGGGAGAGATGCCGGGTTCTGCCGTGGAGCTGTCTGCTGCATATTCTCGCGTGCGGATGGGGGCAGCTTCTCGCGCAGATCTGCTGCGTACTTCCTGGCGATTTCGGAGAATCTTTCGCGCGGTATCCTGCTGACCGGCGTTTTCCGAAGACACCGTGGATTCCGGGGCGCTGTCACGGTAACGAACAGAGCGTATTTCATGCTGCAATAATGACCCTGCATGCCGCCCTTGTCCATGATCTCCTGCACCTTAAAGGGCATGAACACCGCAAGGCTTTCCGTGGTCAGAGTGCGGAAGGCGTTGAGCTTCCGGGTGCCAATGGGAAGCACGGTGTTCAAGCCGTCCATCTGCTGATACTTGAGGATTGCCATCTGACACATGCGCTTCCGGGCGGTGGAGAGAATGGCATCCGTATCCGCGTCCAGCTGATCCTTTGTGCCGGCGGTAATGACCATGGTCAGGATGCCGAAGATCATCCGCTGGTCACGGGTGGTCAGGTCGTCCAGAAATTCCTTGCTTTCCTTCCGCTGCAATTCCATATCATAGGGAACAACGGCAGAGAAATTGTTGTTGCTGTTCTGGCGGCGCTGCCAGTTGGTAATGTTCGTCTCCACACCCAGCAGCCGGTTTTCCACCTCACGGACGGCCTCATCCGTGGGAATAGGCACCATGTCAATGGACAGCATCATGTCCCGGTTCAGGTCGGTCAGTTCGGACACAAAATCATCCTGAATATAACTGGCGTAGTCCTTGAGATACAGTACCCTCGCAAACCGATCTCCAATCTGGAGATAGTCGCTGTGTCGCTCGATGAAATCCGGGCAGATGTAGTCCCGGAAGCTGTGACCCTTTCGGGCAGAATCCCGGAGAGAAAAGCGAAACTCATTTTCTTCTCCGCTGCGATAGAAACGATGGAGAATTTGCAGCCGCTCGATAGCGTTCATGGGGCCGCAGGTGGAACCAAGGGCCGCAAAGTGAGAGGAAAGGTCTGCTTCCACACGAGCAAAGAAGCTCCGGGCGGCATCTACATCCTTTTTACGGACGGAGATGGTGATGAACTTCTCCTGGACAATACCATTGCCATTGGTGGCCTTGTCCAGAAGCATCTGGTTGTATTCCTCCCGGTAGTCGTCCAGGCCGTCCCACTGCATGGGCATGAGAATGGACTTCTCGAAGTTGATCTGGCTCATACGGTGGTTGAAGATAGTGATTTTGGTGGTGGCTCCGCAGTCCAGGCTGTTGATGATGGCGCTATAGCCCCGAAACATCTTCTCCTTGTCCGGCTCCGATGCCACCTGATAATTGATGTCCGTGAAGCGGAAGGTTTTCGCGTACCGCCCGCCGGTGAGGAAGATCCCGTCCTCCCAGATTTTTTGAATGGGGATCACGTCCTGGACACGCCGGGGAATGACATATTTCTCCCGGTCCTGTCGCACCAAAGTACGAATGGATTTCATCATTTCTTATACGCCTCCTTTTCGCGGTTGGAGATGGTGTCCTCCAGCAGTTTGTAATAGAGATTGTCCGGCTCGGAAATGAGCCGCTTGGGTTCCAGCAGCTCCGAACGAATCCAGGTCCAGGCCAGCTGTTCGGCGGTCATACCGTGGTAGTTGACAAAGCCCATGGCCGCAAAGGGCGCGGCTCCCAGAATGCACATCCAGCTGATGGTTTCTGTGCCCACATAGGGCTTCAGCAGAAAATACAACCCAATGGCCACCAGAATCGCCGCCAGGGAAAAGCCGCACTGCCGCATGGACAGCCCCAGGAACATGGACTCACTGTAGGACTGGATTTCTTTGTTGATTTTTACTTCCAATGGTTTCCTCCTTGTTTTGTGTAAAAAGAAAAACGCCTCCCAATTTGGAAGGCGTTGAATTGCGGCTAGGGAACTTTTTGATAAAATATCGGTTAAAAAGTTCCCTAGATTAAAATGTCTTTACGCACTTTTCTTTCATAAAAAGAAAAATGTCGTTGCTTCTGTCCTCGTAAAAGGCGACAAGCAGCCGCTTAAACTCCGGCACCTCTTTTTCCGGAATAATCAGCATTCCTCCACCCTGCGAAATCAGGTAGTGATTCGCAAAAATCACCGAAGCACGTTTGTTGCCATCGGTGAAAATTTGGGCTTTCATGCAGTAAAGGCATAGCTGAATTGCCGCTTCATCAGAAGGCTGCTCCCGTTTCAGAATTTCCTCCAGGTGTTCCTTGATTACGGTTTCAATCGGCAACGGCGGAACATAGCTGGAACCGCCAATCGTGACAGGAACTCCTCGGATTCGTCCACCATCCTGGAAGAATCCCTCATTGACCAGCTTCGCAATGTGGCACAGAATAGAATAGTCGCTGGGGTATGTGATCACATCCCGGTCAAGAATAAATTCCCATGCGTGTTTCAGATTCAGTATTTTTTGCACATCCGTTGCTGTCATGCCGTTGACAATGCCGTTATCAATGATGTCCTCCGTTTGTGGAAAACTGGTGGCGACACCCTCCAAAATTGCCTGATCGTAGATATTGGACTTCATGTTGGCCCGGGCGAAATCCAGGTTCAGCTGCACACGAGGGGAAATCTCCTGGTCTGTGTAGCCGAGCTGTGCCAATTCCTTGTCCAAACGCCGAATATTCTTCCGGTACGCCTTGGCATCGCGGGCATTGCGAAGCAGCAGCTGGTACAGCGTGTCAGAGTACACATCCACATATGTGGAACTCAGCCTCGACCCGATGCGTTTACGAACGTACAAATACTTCTTGCCGCCATCTTCCTTGACTTCCGGCGTTCCGTCGTATGGCAGTAGGTTCAATCGTGCCTGATAGTCAGCCTTTTGATGGAGCAGTTCTTGAATTTGCGGATAGTTGTTGTTCATGCGGCACCTCCTAGGGAACTTTTGCTGCCTATATTATAGCAAAAAGTTCCCTAGTTTGCAATCCCAATCTGTTCGCCTTTATATTCCAATTATAGCCCCGTCATCTCCCGCACGACCCGGTCTGCTATCCTCATGGAACCAATGAGAATGACAAAATACGGACAAACCGGTTTTTGATCTGCCAATAACCCGATGGGGTGCCTACTTTTTATCCAACAGCCAATCCAGCAGATTCAGGGATTTGATCCCATCGTAGGATTTGATGAAGTCCCGATCCATGGACAAAACGATTTTTTCGTAATTATCCGGAATCATTTGCAGGGGCCGCAGTTCCCGTTCCCGTGTTTCCGGAGAAAGCATACTCTCCGTTACCTGAATGTATAGCTTATCGTCCGGCTTTTCCGCTACGAAGTCTACCTCCGTTTCACCTACTTTTCCGATGCAGACCCGATAGTCCCGGCGAAGCAGCTCCAGATAGACAATGTTTTCCAAAATATGCCCACGATCCGCGTCCCGGTAGCCCAGCAGCATATTCCGGAAGCCCATGTCGATGATATAGTTCTTGCCCAGCGTTTTCAGCAGCTGCTTTCCCTTCACATCATAGCGGCCGACGGAGAAGAAAATATAAGCGCTGCGGAGCATGGAGATATACTTCTCAACGGTTTTCCCCGCCACATTCCGTCCTTTAATATCCCCCTCATTGTACAGGACATTTCCAATGCTGCTGGGGGAATTGATACTGCCAATATTGGAGCAGAGAAACAGCATGATTTTCTGAAGCATGACCTGATCGGCACCTTCATTGCGCTGTAAAATATCACGCAGGACGACGGTGGAATAGATACCCTCCAATGCCTGATTGCTCCGGGCTTCGTTGAACTGATACTCCCGCAGAATGGGCATACCGCCGAACTGCAAATACTTCTGAAATTTTTCTTCCAAGGTGACAGACTGGTCAAAGCTGTAGAAGGTCAGGAATTCCTTAAAAGACAGGGGCAGCATCCGGATTTCCACATATCGTCCGGAAAGCAGAGTGGAGAACTCTGTGGACAGCAGATAAGCATTGGAGCCGGTGATGTAAATATCCACATCGTAATCCAGCCGGAAGGATTCAATGGCCTTTTCCCAGTGGCTTACCGCTTGCAGTTCGTCGAAAATCAGATAGGTTTTTCCGCTGTCCGGAATTCTCTGGCTGACATAGTCATAGAAAGCAAGATAATCGGAAAGCGTCCGGTAGCGCAGGGACTCTAGATTCATATGGATAATGTGCGATTCCGCGACGCCCTGCTCCAGAAGATACTGATGGTACAGTTCCAGCAGGGACGATTTGCCGCATCTGCGGATGCCGGTGACGATTTTGACCAAGTCTACATCTCGGTTTTGAATGAGCTGCCTCACATATTCCGGGCGATTGACGAGTTCCGCCATTGCTGCATACCTCCATGGCTTTTCTTTTATTATACTCTGGAACAACACAATGTCAATAGTTTTGAACTTATAAGTCGAAAACTATTCTAAGGAGAATACCGGATTCTCCTTTGCGGATATAGCCTCCCCGGCCACGCCAGAAGTTGGCCTCGCCCAGATCGGTGGCATCCGGCTTCTGGGCAGCTACCAACAGAGCGTTGCTGACGGAATACCGCTCGAATTTGGACTGCACATCTAAGTAGGTCTGAAAAGCCTTTCCGTCTGTGCCGACTTTTTTCAGAGCGTCATCCACCATGGCATATGCCGATTCCCGATCCTGCTGCTTGCGGTTGGCCCATTCCTCCTTGTCAAAAAATTCGTTCATTTCATCGTTCCTTTCCTTTCGTGATTTTCTCCACTACCTTGTCGGCAATGGTGTTCTGGGGCTGGCGTGCAGCCTTTTCCTGCCGAATCTGTTTCATCGCCTCACGGACAGAGGGGCGGCTGTCAGAAAAGATTTCTTCGCCCCGTCTGTTCGGCAATGTACTCTCGGACGGACGTTCGGCCTCGTTCCGTCCGGTCTGAGGGTTTTCCTCCACAATGTGTTTCTCCGGGTCCTCACCAAACAGTTCCTTCACGAAATCATCGTTATGGGGCTTGTCGGAACCGGAGCGCACATCCGCGTCCTCTTCGGTGCGGGTCTTATCCTGCTGCCTGACAAGCTCTGTTTTCAGAGATGCCAAATCCACAGTGGCAAGCCCGAAACGGGTAAAGATGCGGTTGACTTTTGCGGCATCCTCTGCCCGAACCATGATGTCCGTAATGCCGTCGGTGGCATTTTTATCTTTGAGGACACAATAGAGAACACCGTACTTCTTGGCCTCCTCGCAGAATTTCTGAAGATCACCATCCTTGACGGCGAACACCTTCAGCTCCTTGCCGGAGCGGAGCATATTGGTCAGACGGATTTTGCCTTTGGTTTTCTTCTGGTCTTTCAGAATGGCGTAGATCATGATCGCCAGCTGCTTGGCGGCAGAGCCGGACAATTTTGCCGCGACCTCAACCCCGTTCAAGCTCAGACGGACGACCTGATCTGCCGCCTCGCCGGAATAGCTCATGCTGTTCTTCCTCCTTTCTTTCGATTTCCTGTTCCTGCTGCAATTGCTCCAGATTCCGCTCCATCAGAGCGGAACGGGCTTCAATTTCGTCACATAATTTCACCTCCTGACGCAGTGTTTTTATCTCAGAGGATACCTCCTTGATACGGGATTTGAGATTTTCAACCGCGGGTGCATCCTCCCTGCGGGTGGCAGTCCGAAGCTGGCTGCGGAGCGCGTTGCGCTCCTGCTCCAATTCCGCAATTCTGCCTGTGGACTTTGCCCTGTGGGATTCCAGTTCGACTAGACTGCCGTATTCGTGTTTGGCAAGGAAACGGGTTTCCGCATCCAGCTTGTCCAGAAGGATAAGGTCTTGCCGCATAGAATAAGGCACCCGCTTTACGGACGCCGGATGCTTTTGGATAATGCGCAGCTCATAGCAATAGCGCAGATATAGGGCGTGAATGCCTTTGGCTTTTGGGTAGGGAACAAATGGATGGCGTATTTTGGCCGTCCGGTCTGCCTCCGGGAAGGGTGTCTGCCTGCGTACATTGTCATAAACACGGTCCAGGATTTCGGTCAGAGAATACCCCGGCCCCAGCCGGTGGAAGCGGAAGTAGCCTTTCGCTCCGGGTGGTTTTAGAGCCGGATATTTGAGAGGGTGCCCATCCGGGGTGCGGGTTTTGAAGGTGTAGCCCATGGCCTGCATGGCTTCCTGAAAATTCCGCTGGGTGGTAGAGGCCAGAATGGCACGGTCAATGTCGGAGCGGATGACACTGCGCAGGGTGGGCTTTCCATCTTTTTCGGCTGCCCATTCGCTGTAGGTTTTGCCCCGGCCTTTGGGATTCCGAATTACGGACAGGCCGTACTCCTTGCAGAGGGCATCGGACGCTCGCTGCATTTCTTTATAATCTTGCTTGGTGCGGTGGTATTTGATGCCGTCCACAAAGGACACGGTGTTGATAACAAAGTGGGAATGCAGATGGTTGGCGCGGTCCAGGTGGGTAGCCACAAGTACCTGATAGCGGTCCCCCCACAGCCGTTGTGCCAGCTTGACCCCAATCTCATGGGCAATCTCCGGTGTGGCTTCTCCAGGAGCGAAGGACTGATAGCCGTGGTAGGCAATGACACCATCCTCTTTCCCGTAAAACTTCTTGATTTTCTGCATCTCTATTTTGGCGGTACGGGGATTGCAGTTGATACCGGACACAAACCGCTGAACGACCTCCTCACCATCCCGCGCTTGGGACTGGCTGGTCTTGTGCTGCTGGATGGCGTAGTCAATGACATCGGACAGGTCGCTGTCGCCGGTGGAAACGGCGGTGGTTTTCTCCACGTTTTCCACATAGTCCAGGACCTTTCCAACCCTGCCATGAACACGCCAGATGGATGTAACCGCCATGGGTCAGCGCTCCATAGGCACGGGATCAAGGACTGCCGACAGAATTTTCTGAACAGCCTCCTCAAACATCCGGAGGCTATCGTCATAGTGCTTGGCATCGATGGCTCCCAGCGCATGGGCCTTCATGGCAATTTGGTTGAGATTGTTCCCGATGTAATGCAGCTCCCGCATCATGGAAAAGAAATCCGGGGGCGGAGCTTCTTTGGGAACAACACCGTTGATAAGCTGCCGCAGATAGGCGGCAACAGACAGGTGGCTGCGCCTTGCTTTCTCTTGGAGATTCCGGGCTTCCGCTTTGTTCAGCCACAACTGGATTTTGACGTTTCGGTTGCGAATAGATTTCACTCCTTCTCGATTCAGATACAGGGGTATCAGGGGTTTCCCCTGACAAGCGGCCTTTGTGGGAGTACAAAGGCGATGCTTGCTCCATAAAAGACAAACCTCCTATCGATAGTTCTTTTTATGACCGGGCCGAAGAAACAGCCATGCCTCCCGACGCTCCTGCATACATTCGTCGTAACGGGACTGGGACAGTTTTTCTTTCAGCCATCGCTTTTCCTCCGGGGAAATAGGGGTAGTCCTTGGCTTGCCGCAGCCACAGGACGCTGTGGATTTTGTGTTCAAATGGGCATCACCTCCTTGCAATTTGGATATAGAAAAGCACCACCCTTTCGGGCGGTGCGGTGGCAGCAGTCTCTGGAAACGGTATTACCAGAAATTGCTTATATGTTTTCGGATGCATTGATTCATTTTCTGTAATGGCTATTAGTTGACTTAGAATAGATTTTTGCAACCATTCACACTTTTCTATTCTTCACGACACAAATGATTAAAAGCAACCGGTTTGTCTATTGGGGTGGAAAATGAAATTACAGGGAGTATTTTGATTGCTTATATCATATTTTACGTATTTTATGAAAAACTATATTGCCTGTTATTTCAGAAAAACTTGATTTTCTGAAATAACTGTGCTATTATTAGCCGTGTAATTTCATTTTGAGAAAGGAGCTGCCATGAATAACAGAGCCGGTTGCCTTGTAACTAATCTGTCCGGGGAAATGGCTTATCAGTCTTTTCGCCCCAATCCGCTTCCCCCTGAGCCGCCTATTGAGATGAGTAATGAGCTGATTGCCAAGCTGATTGACGCAAATCGAAGGCTGGCTACACTGGATGGTCTGTCTTCCCGTATTCCGAATATGGATTTGTTTGTTTCCATGTATGTGCGGAAGGAAGCACTGCTTTCTTCCCAGATCGAAGGGACGCAGTGTACGCTGGATGACATTTTGAACCCCTTTGCGGAGGAAAACACAAACCTCAATGTATCAGATGTTGTGAATTACATCCGTGCGGAGGAATACGCGATCAATCGCCTTCAAACGCTCCCGCTGTGTAACCGATTGATTAAAGAAACACACGCTGTTCTGATGGAGGGGGTGCGCGGTCAGGAAAAGAATCCCGGTGAATTCCGTTATTCGCAAAATTGGATCGGCGGTCAGGGAAGCACATTGAGAAATGCGCGGTATATTCCGCCGAATCCAGAAGATATGGTAGATGCCATGTCCGATCTGGAGAAATATATGAATGGGGAGGATTCCCTTGACCCGCTGATCCAAGCAGCACTGATCCATTACCAGTTTGAAACAACCCATCCTTTTTTAGATGGAAATGGCCGGGTTGGGCGGCTTCTGATTACGCTGTTTCTCATGGAGAAGAAAATACTCTCCGCACCGTCGCTTTATATCTCCTATTTTCTGAAAATGAACCGGGTCGAATACTATGACCGGATGACGCAAGTACGAAAAACCGGGGACTACGAGCAGTGGGTTCTCTTTTTCCTGCAAGCACTATCCGATTCTGCCGAGGATGCAATTCAAACAATTGACCGTCTTACGGAAATTCACAACCGGAATGTACAAAAATTTAATAGCATGACAAAGCGGCAGCAAACCAACGCAATAAACTTTCTTATTTATTTGGAAAAGAACCCCATTATCGATATTCAAAAAACTGCGACAGCCCTAAATTTGTCCTATAATACAGCCGCAAAAAATGTTGCGTCTTTTGTGGATAATGGGATTTTACAGCAAACAGAAAAGTCGGGAAGAGCAAAAATATATTCCTACGTAGATTATCTGGCGGTGCTGAGAAAGGACACTTAACGCTCTCGATTTTGAGGCTTATATGACACGGCTTCAATGCCGTCTCTTGTGCGGAAGAACCGTTCCGGGAGACGGTATTTTTCCAGATACCGCTTCTGCTGTTCCTCGGAAAGACTGCCGAAGGATTCTTTGCGGCAATCGCAGATGAAGAACGTACCGGCAATGATGTCCACAATCTCATTGGTATCTTCGTCCCGGATGGCCCGGTGCAGGGGCAGGCCATTGATTTTCCCTTCAGAATTGCAGACAATACAGACCTGCTCATCAAAGGGGTAACAGGCTTCAATATCGCCGCCTACGGTCTGCTGCATGGCGTCCAGAGAAGTGCCGACTTCCGCGATCCGTGCCAACTTTCCGGGTTCCACCAAAACAACTTGGATGGTAGAACCCCGGACGGCATCGGCGGCAAGCTCCGGCTGAAAAGGAATCTCCTTGAATCCAAAGCTGTCACAGAAGTAGAAGCCCGGTGTGATGCTGGCGGCGTCCTCCACCTCCACAACATCCGAGACCGAGAGGCTGTGTCCCCGGAAGCCCTCCGGCCTGCCGGATTGAAATAGGACGAACACATCCTCCAGGTTCCGGCATTTCACATCCCCGGAGTAGACCTTATCGTAGGCGGCACTGTCCGGTTCCGCGGAATGCAGCACCTTACGGACAGCATCCAGACCCATGAATTTAAGCTGCTGGGTGTCCCGGTTCCTGTTGATCTGATAGATATGGATTTTCAACGACTGTATTCCTCCTTCTTTTTCAATCCAACCCTGATTTTGAGCTGGTCGTTGACATCCTTGCCGCACTTGGGCGGCTCGTCCCAAATCTCGTACCTGTCACGCAGGCCACCGACAATTCCGGACACCGCGCCCCGGCCAACGGCATCGTTGTCCAGATGGAGCCGCAGCGTCTGAATCTCCGGGTGATCCGCCAGATATCGGGACAGAGCAACCGGCACCACATCTTCCCGTTTGGTGACAAATACCCCGGCAAGAGACAGCAGATGATCTTCGTGCCAGTTCTTTCCCTCGAACAGCTCCAGGGTGGCATAGCTCAGAGCGTCAATGGCCGACTCGAAGACATGAACGGTCTGGCTGCTTCCGGGAATGGAGAAGGAGTAGTGCTTGTCGCTGCCGGACAGCTCCCCTTTGTAGTCACCAACGGTTCCCCGGACATTGCCATAGCGGGGAACACCATCCTTGTCGTAGCCCAGAAACACGGCACTGTGGTATTTCCGGGATTCAAAGAGCAAATTATTTTCCAGACAGTAGCGGATGATAACGTCATGGATGCCGCGGCCTTTCAGATAGCGGATCACGGTGTCCGCGTTGCCGTTTCGCTCAGGGAGCAGCAGCCTTTTTGATTCTGCTCTGGAAACCGGTGCGGGGATCGTCCTAGGCAGGGGCGCGCCATGAATGATCTCCATAGCCTCCATAAAAGAACAGCCCTTGACCTTCACGAGATAGTCAAGGGCTGTTTTGCCGCCCGTTTGCCGGGAGAACCAGTGCCATTTCCCGTTGCTGATTTTGAGGGAATCGTGTTCTTTGGTGCAGTAGGTATCGCTGGATACCCTTACCAACTGATCCGGCTCATTGATTTGAAGATATGTCAGCAAATCCAGCTGTTTTGCCTGCTGAATATCCTCCGGGGTGAAGTATGCCATGGGCTACCGCTCCTCCCGGTGGGGTTTGGCTTTTTCCGCCTGAATGACCGTATTGGCGCGATTCTCGACAACAGACCAAAGCTCCTCCATATGCGAGCTTTCATATTTCTCCCATACCCGAAAAACATCGCTCAGGGGACATGGGGATTTCAGGAGCGCCTGACACTGTTTATCCGTCAGGTCATTGTACTCCAGAGACAGCAGAATATCTTCTCTGGTGGTGTACTCATAGGCACTGTTCAGAATTTCCTCCGGAGGCAGCGACAGAAGATGCTGCCGGTAATGCTCCTGTTCGTCAAACATCTTTTGGTAGAGACGTGTGTTTAATTCCTGATTTGTGATAAATATCGCCTTCCTTTCATTTCCGGGTATAGAAAAAGCACCTGCCGGTGAAGACAGATGCTATTTTCCGGTTTGGATTATTGCAACGCACTTAAATCAATTTCGTATTTCATCTCTTTTGGCGGCTGATAGGCTTTCATGAACATGACCATATACCATGGATAATACCACACCCCATCAACGGATTCGATATTTCCTTTGCAGAGCACGGTCGCTTTTTCAAATTTCCAGCCCTCTGTTTTGCGGATTCTGTCCATGGCGGAATGTACCTTGAAATCGTTTCCGGATTTGGCTTCGATCAGTTCGATTCCCATTCCGTTTTGAATAACAAAGTCGATTTCGCCAGTTTTCTTTCCGTCATAATAATTCAGCTGAAAACCATTGCATTTTAGCTGCTGCGCAACCACATTTTCCAGAATACTGCCCATGTTGATCTGCAGCGCACCGTTGAGAATCTCAAACTGTACATTTTCCATGCAGGCAGCACACAGCAGACCGGTATCTCCCATAAACAGCTTGAAGAGATTCCGCTTTTCATTCAACATGAGCGGTGGTTGCGGCTCCCCCACATTGTAGCAGGGAAGCGCGACGCCCGCGTCGGCCAACCAGTTGAAGCTATCCGCATAGCGGAGCTGTCGACCATTGGGGTCTAATGCGGCCAACACAAACCTGCGCTTTTTATCGTTCAGCTGGCTGGGAATGCTGTCAAAAATAGCACGAACCTTGACCTTTTCGCTGCCCTGTGCATACTGCGCGATATCCAGCCGGTACAGCTCCAGTATCTCCGTTTGGCGAGCGATCACCAGAGCAATATCATGGGTATTCACATAGGTCTGGACTACATCCGGCATACCACCGACCACAATATAGCTATACAGCAGCTTGCACATGGTCTGATGAATGGCATCCGTGACCGGCGTTCCCGTCTCGTAGCAGCCTTTCAGGTACTGAATCGTCGATTTCTGTACGCCGTTGGCCCACAGATATTCCTCCAGATCCATAGGATACATCTGATAAAGCTCCTCAAAGCCGACCGGATAGGATCGCACTTCTCTGTGCCTGACGCCCAAAAGGGAGCCGGATTCGATATAGTCGAAGCGGCCGTCTTCCACCAGAAACTTGATGGCAGTCCTAGCGTTGGGACACGCCTGAATTTCATCCAGAAGCACCAGCGTATTGCCAGGGATCATTGGCTTTCTGGTATAAGCGGTCAGACCCGCAATGATAGTATTGGCATCCAGATTCCCGGAGAAGATCTTTGCCGCATCGGTATCTGTGATGAAATTGACCTCCACAAAACAGGAATACTGTTCCTTGCCAAACTGGCGGATAACGGTCGTTTTGCCGGTCTGACGTGCGCCCATGATACAAAGAGCCTTTTTATTCGGCTGCCCCTTCCATTCCAGCAGTCTGTCATATGCCTTTCGATACAGCATTTGGCCACCCCCTAAGCATATTGTAACACGGCCAGTGTAACATTATTCTTCGGCTTTGTCAAATGGTATGTAACGTTTTTCTTGCTTTACAGGAGACTGCATGTTACGTTTTTCGAATGCGGCAAGAGAGCATTTGTAGCAGTCAATAAAAGCGGTGCATTTGCTTACTTATAGAGCTTCAGCAAGAGGGCGTTTACGTCCTCCGTGGGCAGCTCTTTGGCAATGAGCATATTACGGAACCGGAGAAGCGCGTATTTGGCAAGGCGCAGCTCGGAATCATTCAGGGTTACATAACGCATTTTCTCCTTGGAAAACAACATAATGGACAACTCCTTTTTCTTCCATTATATCGCATTTCCAGAAAGCAGGCAAATGTGCGAAGTGTTTACCGTTCCAAATCACGGGATTCCCGCTGGGGCTGGATTTCGCCTTCATCCTGCACACCGTCCACGATCTCATTTTCCCGCTTGTCCATATTCAGCAGGATATTCAGATGATCCAGACGGGCGGATTTTTCTTTCAGCTCGTCCTCTCTGGGAAAAGACTTCGCAACCTCCTGTTTGGCGTTCTCAACCTGAATTTCCAGATTTTTCAGCTTCTCCTTGTATTCAATCTGTCGTGTCGGCATGCTTTCCAGCAGGTTATCTATGCGCTGGATGTTACCAAATACATCCGTACCCAGACCTACCTTGTAGGTCAGCGCACCCTGCAAGGAAATCTTGAACAGCTTTTCAAAGCTGTCAAAGCAGAGCGTCATCTGAAAGCCTCGGTAGGAGCCGAGGGGAACGGGACCGGTGCCGGTCATGGTATTGCAGGCATCCAGAAGGGCAGTACCGGCAGCTTTCTTCTCCGTGAAGGTGCGCCCGTCTATCACCATGGGGCTGAAACCGGCCTCGTTTGGATGCGTGTTCTCTTTGAGCAGTGCCATATCCGACCGGAGACCATCTATCATCTGCCGCGTGGACGCGATTTGCATGGGGAAGCTGTGAATGAGCTTATCTTCCAGCGCGTACCGCTGGCTCATGTGGTTCGAGCGCAGGAGCTTCAGCTTCTGCACCTCAATATCTAAGTCCATTTTCTCCTTGATCTGAGGATTTCCGGAACACAGTGCCTTGATCTCGGCATAGCTCAGAGCAGTTTCGTCAATGTCCTCCGCGCTGCGCACCGGGGATTTGGAGGTCATGATCTGGCCAATGAACTTCTGCTTGCCCTCCACCAGCTGATACAGATAGCTGTCAAAGGTGTTCTCCGTCACATAGGTGTAGATGTCCACCTTGGGGTTCTCATTGCCTTGCCGGATAATGCGTCCCTCTCGCTGCTGCAGATCGGATGGCCGCCACGGACAATCCATATGGTGCAGGGCAATGAGTTTCCGTTGAGCGTTGGTTCCGGCCCCCATTTTCTGGGTGGAGCCGATCAGCACCCGCACTTCGCCGGAGCGCACCTTTCCAAACAGCTCCTTTTTGGCAGCTTCCGTTTTGGCGTCGTGGATGTAAGCAATTTCGGATTCCGGGATGCCTTTGTCCAGCAGCTTCTTTTTCAGATCGTCATACACATTAAACTGTCCGTCGTTGTGGGGTGTGGGGAGATCAATAAAAACCATCTGCGTGGACTTCTTCTCGGCTGTCCGCTCCCAGATGTTATACACATTTTCGGCGCAGACAGCGACTTTTCCGGTGTCGCTGTCCGGCAGCATGGGGTTAATGAGCCGCTGATCCAACGCCAGCTTCCGACCATCGTTGGTAATGACCAGCATATTGTCCTCATTGGAATCCACCTGCTTATTGCGCACCTTTTCCGCTCGCTCGGAAAGACTGGCGACGATTTCCTTCTGCTGCTCCGAGGGCTTCAGCACTACATTGTGATACTCTGCTTCCGGTACAGGCAGTTTCAGCATATCCGCCGTCTGAATGTCAGCAATTTCCTTGAACATGGACATCAGCTCCGGAAGATTGAAGAATTTGGCGAACCGGGTTTTCGACCGGTAGCCGGTGCCTTCCGGAGCAAGCTCAATAGCGGTGACGGTCTCGCCAAAGGTAGATGCCCATGCGTCAAAGTGGAGCAAGCCTTTCTCTTTCAGAGTGCTGTATTGCAGATATTTCTGCATGGTATAAAGCTCTACCATACTGTTGGATATGGGAGTGCCGGTAGCGAATACCACGCCCCGGTCTCCGGTCAGTTCATCCAGATAGCGGCATTTCATATAAAGGTCGCTGGACTTCTGTGCTTCCGTCTGGGAGATACCGGCCACATTGCGCATTTTTGTAAACGCGGCGAGATTCTTGAACATGTGGGCTTCATCCACAAAAATCCGGTCAACGCCCAGCTCCTCAAAGGTGATGACATCATCCTTGCGGCTCTGGTCATTGAGCCTGTCCAACTTCTGCTGAATGCTTTTCTTACTGCGCGCCAGCTGCTTCACGGAGAAATTGTCGCCGTTATTGCGCTTCAGCTCCCGAATGCCGTCCAGAATCTCTTGTTTCTGCTGTTCCAGTATGAACTTTTGCCGTTCCTGGGACATGGGGATTTTCTCAAACTGGCTGTGGCCGATGATGATGGCATCATAGTCGCCGGTGGCAATTCTGGAACAAAACCGTTTTCGGTTCTTGGTTTCAAAATCCTTTTTGGTGGCAACCAGAATATTGGCCGCCGGATAGAGCTGCAAATATTCGGAAGCCCACTGCTCGGTCAGGTGATTCGGCACCACAAACAGGCTCTTTTGGCACAATCCCAGACGTTTGCTCTCCTGAGCGGCGGCTACCATCTCGAACGTCTTCCCAGCCCCCACCGTGTGTGCCAGCAGAGTGTTTCCGCCATAGAGGATGTGGGCAATGGCATTCACCTGATGGGGCCTGAGCGTAATTTCCGGATTGATTCCCACAAAATTCAGATGGCTTCCGTCATATTCCCGTGGGGTCGCGCAGCAGAGCAATGCCGGTGGCTCCCCGGTTTACCCGGCGTCCCAGACGGTTCCAGATATCGATTTCCGCACAGGCTGTGGCATCCGGACGCTGGGCATGGATAAGCACCTGTTCCCGGAAGGTGTACTTATAGTTCCGGGCAGCAGTCCGCAGGAAGGCAGCGTAATTTCCGGAGCGGGCTACGATTTCCCGCGTTTTGCGGGCAAGCAGCTCCGAAAGAATTTCATCTTTTCTGGGCATAGCTTCCCCCTAACGCAGGGTAACGGAAACTTCCACCGTGACCCCGTCCTCCTGAATGGAGGCGTACAAAAGCCCCGTCCTGGCATTGGATACTTTCGTCACCATCTGGTTCAGCCGGCATACGGTTCCGTTGATCTCCTCCTGGGTGTCGGCGTAGTAGTAGCCTCGCTCGTCGCTGCAAATGGGGTATCCATCCTGCCGCAGACTGTTGATCTTCCTGCGCAGACCCCGCCCGTCAATGGAAAAGAGCCGCTGCAGCTCATGGCTGTAAACGGCCCTTTCTCCACCGGTATGGTACTTCTTGAGATGCTGGCAGATCGCTGTTTTCTTATCCATTGTTTCACATCCTTACTCTTTCAGCAGATTACATCTGACTTATGCTTTCTTACCTTTGACACCGGGAAACTCCATCCTCGTGAACTCCCAATGAATCGCGCCGGTGAACAACTTGCTCATGGCCGCAGCCTCCGCTTTTTCGGGAGAATCCGCTTCCACGGCGACATGGCCCAGGCTGATTGCCTGGACGGTAACTTCATACTTCATCTTGCATCCCTCTCTCTATGATTTTTGATAGGTACGCCCTTGGTATCGTAATTCTTGGGGTCGGCGGCGGGCGTGTCCCAGCCGAACATAGAGCCTGCTACCATGGCGGCTTCCTGCTCCCTGGTGACTTTGGCGGCATCATTGAGGACGGCGGCCGCCTCCTTCGGGGGAATACCATCCTGCGGGTACTGCCCGGTGGGGGTGTAGCCTTTCTCGCCTTTTGTAATGGTGATGATCTCACCGGTGCTTTCCAGAGCGCTGAAACACTTTTCCGGGAGCGACTGACGTAGGGGGATGAGCCGGACACCGCTGCGCTGCGCCAACTCCGCAAACTCGCATATGTGGTAGAGATTATTTCCGACCTCCAGATGGGTTTCATCCACAAACCGGCAGGGCTTATCCTGCGTTTCTCCGGAGGGGAAGGTCATGCGGATGCTGTCACCGTCCGCAATGCGGAACTTCTCCCTGTAGTTGGGGGTAATAAACCGAATGCCATACTCCGCGTTCCGCATATGCCGGTCCAGGTAATCCCGCTTGTAGCAATAGATATAGAAATTGTAGTCGCCGGGATTGGGATTCAGCCGCAGCAGGTAGGCATAGTCCCGGGTATTTACCCGAAAACCAGATTCGTCCCGCCCAAACTTCGGCGTAGCGGATTGGCGGCAGGCATTGGACAGGCTGCTTCGGTCTGCCAGGATACCACAATACTGGGAATCTACCCGCAGGGCGTTTATCACCCGGTCAAGCTCTGCCTTAAATTCCGGCGTTTTCAGATATGCCATGTTGTCGAACCAACCGGAATAGAACTCTTTTCCGGTGGAGCCGAAGTCCCCGCGCAGATACCCGATACATCCTGTCTGGGCATCCAGCTGGTGACTCTGCCGGTAGGTGTACTTCTGCTCGGCTTCTGCCGCTGTAGTTATTGACGAACTCCAGAGTGGTTTTCTCATGGGCGCGGATCACCAGCTGCTTCACGGAATCGTCCATTTTCCAGTAATCGTCCCGCACGTCCTCACTGCCGGTTTCCTTGACCCAATAGGTTCCGGGTTCCAGATAGATGCAAGCGGTTCCGTCCTGACCGGTAATGAGAGTATGGAGTTCCTGAGTGCAGGCTTCGTCCGCATAGACAGTAATATGCCAGCCGGAGATTTCATCTCCTGTATTGGTGGACTTGGTAAAGCAGCCCAGACCCTGCTCCTTGTTCAGCCACTGGTCAACGGCGGTTTTCCCATACTCCACGGTAACAGTGTGGAAGCCCAGTTCCACAGACCAATAGGGGTCCTCGATGGGAGCTTCCATAACGAGATATTTTCCGGGGACCAGATTGGAAATGCGAATGATGCCGGTTTCGTCCGTGGTAAAAGGGGAACCGGGAATTTCCTCGCCGTCCTTTTTCACGATGAATTTCCAACCGCCCAGATGATTGCCCGTATTGGTGGACTTCCGGATTTCCAGTGCGCCCACGGCCAGCCTGTTGTAAAAGCTGACAGTTGCGGTAGCACCGTTGGACACTGTGACTTTCTGCGGATTGTCTCCGGAACAGGTGTAGCGGGAGGAAATACTGCTGTCGGTATGTCCAAGCTCTTTAATGTAGTACGTTCCTGCGTTCAGCCCGGTGATGCTGATTTTACCGCTGCTGTCCGTCGTATGGGGGCCGGATACCAGCGTGGTGCAGGCGGCGTTGGAATACAGAGCAAAACGCCAACCGGACAAATTCTGGCCGTCCTCCGTGGTTTTCACCAAAGCAATGGCTCCGGGATTCGGGGCGTTGATCTTGAAGTAGGCCCGCAGCGTTTCCACTTGGGGAGAATACAGCTTGACGCAGGTCTGGTAGCTGCTGCTGGCGCTGTAATAGATGGACACGGTGGAGTTTTCCGCGGAGGGCAGACTTCTGGTGGCACTGAATACCGTAGAGGGAGAGATGGTGCCGGTTTTGGTGATGGTCAGGGTGTTGCCGGACTTGGAAAACGAGGCACCGTTTCCGTTGGTGAAGGAGAAGTTCCCCAGAACGCCGTTGGAATCCGTGACGCTTATCTGGCTCCCGCTCATGGTGATGGTGGGGGCAGAGCCGGAGGAGCGGCCGGTAAAGCTGGGGACTTTCATAGCGTTTTGGACGCTGGAAACGATGCTGTTGTACTTGCCCGCAAAGCCGGAGACATTGGCCACGCCAGCGTTGTAGAACACATCGCCGCTGGTATAGCCGTTGGAGCTTTTGCGGTTGAAGGTGTCGGCATCCCGCAGGCCGGTGACAATCTCGTAAATGAGAAACTGGGTGGCAATTCGGGTGGACACATTGGGGTTGTTGGCCATGGCCGTGGTTTTGACGCTGTAATTGCTGTTCCACAGCTGCTTGGAGTACAGCAGGGTCAGGGCGATGGCCTGTCGGTAGGAGCTGGGCATGGCATACCAGACATTGCTTCCTCGGGAGCTGCCGCTGCCGGATACCCCCAAATCCTGATCCATGTAGTTGCCGGAGGTGCTGGCGGCATAGTTCTTGCAAGGCTCGATACAGTAGATGGGGTCGTCCTCATAGGGCGTGTTGTTATATCTGGCGAAGTGCCAGCCCAAGTTTTTAATGTAGGCCGTCTTGGCAGCGTCCGTGCCGTTGGGCTGGTAGGTCACGGAAATTTGGCTTTTCAGCACCGTTGTGTAGTTGGGACTGGCCTGATCGAACAGGAGAACATTGGAGACGGTAGAGGCGTAAGTGGAGATGCTGTCAGATAACAGCCGGTCATCCTCCATGTCATCTTCCACCGGGTCAGCATCCGGCTCTGTAGCCTCCGTTGTCACCGGCGGTTCCGTCGCTTCTGACGGCGGCTCTGTGGATTCTGAGGGAACTGTCGTTTCGGGTGGAGCTGTTGTCTCTTCCGTTGGCTCCGCTGCATCCTCAGATACATCCGTTGGCTTTGCTTCATCCGCAAAGGCATAAGGCACCAGCCCTGCCAGCAGCACGGCCACCAGAAACAGGCAGAACCCTCGTTTCATGATTTTTCGCATTGCATTTTCCTTTCCATAAAAAATCACCCGCCGATTCTGGCAGGTGTCTACGCTTCTTTTCAGCCGGTACAGCTGGTTATACAATATAAGGGGGAGTGTGAGGGGGAGGGGAACGACAGGTTGAGACCATTATCTGTCACGCTCCTTCTGCCGGAGCTGATACCGGTGGTAATACTCCAGAGCCTTAATAACGTAGTCCTCCGCCTGTTTAGCGGTGAAGTTTTTTGGGATGAAGGGCTTCAGCCGTTCGGACTGGAAGCTGATTTTCTCCTTCTGGTTGGGCTTCTGCTCGCACATGATGGAGAGAATGACGTCGGCATTGAGCCTGCCATTTTGGGAGAACTCCTTCATCTTCAATGCTTGCGCCAGAGACGGGGTGGACTGCTCGGAATTGATGGAATCCAGCAGACTGTTTTGTTCTCCTTCGGTCAGGTAGGAAAGCTCCACAGCGGGTCGGAAAGCGATTTTCCCGGAATCCACCAAATCAAGCAGGGGCGGGATAAGGTGAGTGAGACGGATATAACGGTGAATCTGATTCCGACTGTCACCCGTTTCAGATGTGAGTTCATCCGAAGAACGCTCCAACTTTGTCCCCACTGGGGACGAAGTTAAATCTGTGCGCTGTCCCTGCCGCTTTACCGCTTCCAGCCGCATTTTGTAGGAAAATGCCTTTTCACTTGGTAGGATGGTGGTGCGCTGCAAATTGCTTTCCACCATAAGGATAATGGCCTCGTCTCTGGAAAGCTCCTTGATTTCCGCTTTGACGGTGGTCAGACCCGCAAGCTCGCAGGCTTTTGCCCTGCGGTGGCCGGAGACGATTTCATACCGCCCGTCTGGCTTCTGCCGCAGCGTGACCGGGGTGATGATGCCCCGCTCTTTAATGCTCTCTACCAGCTGATCCATGTCCTCGTCCAGTCGGACGTGAAAGGGATGATTCGGAAACTCGTCAATCTCCGAAAGCGGTATTTCATAGATTTTCGGGAGCTTGGATTCTGCCCGCTCCTTGTCATCCATGAACAGCTCATCTAGCCCCGTCAGACCGAGATCGATTTGTTTCTTTGCCAAGTTCGGCTACCTCCTTCGTCAAGTTTGCGTAAGCCTGAGCCACCCGGCCTTTGGGGTCGAAGGCGAAAATGCTTTTGCCCTCGCCGGATGCCTCCGCAGCTCGAACGGAACGGGGGATTTCCGTGTCAAATACCCGAATGTTGCCGTCCAGTGTGGTACGCAGGGCGGCGATAATGTTTTTGGCGTTATTGGTACGGCCATCTACCATGGTCATAAGGATGCCGTCGATTTTCAGCTTGGGATTGATCTGCCGCCGCACTTTGCTGATGGTACGAATGAGCAGATTCAGCCCCTTTGTGGAAAGAAAGTCCGGCGCGGACGGAATGATTACGCTGTCGGCAGCAACCAGGGCATTGATGGACATCAGCCCCAAGGACGGCATACAGTCAATGAGAATGTAGTCGTAGTTCTCTTTCACTCGGCTGAGAACGGATTTCAGCACCTGCTCCCGGGACATGGCATTGAACAGACTCATTTCTACGCCGGACAGCTCAATGTTCGCAGGAAGCAGATCAACGCCCTCGTCGCTGTGGATGATGCCTTCTTCCCAGGGAACGGATTCATCCCGGATTTCGGCCTCCATGGCGGTAGCCAGCGTAGTGTCCAGATCTTCGTCGGCGTTCCGTATCCCTAGGCTGATGGTCAAACTGTGCTGGGGGTCATCGTCTACCAGCAGCACCCGGCTTCCGGCTTGAGCAAGGCCGACACCGAGATTGACGGTGGAAGTGGTTTTTCCAACACCTCCCTTCTGATTGACAATGGCAATGGTTTTGCAGTGATTCATTTTGTACCTCCTGATTGTTTTTTTCGCTCCACCAAAACACAGAATCATTTTCTGTGCTTTGGTCGGTGCGTTTCATTCGGCCTCGCCCCCTAAACGCGCAAAGGGAAATCATCTGACGCTCGATTGCGAATCGAGTCCATGGGCCTTCCACCCCTGCCGGGTCCTCCGCCAGCTCCGTAGAGAAGTATCATTGTCCTGTCTGGACCTTCGTCGCCTTGCCGGTGGCAACCCGACATCGGAGGCAGCATTTCTCGCTCAGCACCTTTGCTTCAGCCATCACGGGCTTCCTCGCTTCGTACCCAATAGGGCAGGTGGTCACGGCGCACTGTCCTCCCGGCTCTTGTCCAGAAGAATGTATCAGATGAATGATTATGAAGTTTTCAAGATTCAGCGGAGAGAACCTTGGAAGTCCCTCCATATACTAGGCGGCGGGAAAGCCGAATTTTAAACCAACTCTCCAAAAAACTTGCAAATAAGAAAAAGAAGATGCTTTGATACATATGGCATATTATCCGCAAATGACTTGACTGGTATCCATACAAACAAAAAGAGCGCACACTTTCCGGATCCGGAAGTGTACGCTCTTTTGTGAGCAATGGACAGGAAGCGCGCATGAAAGGGGGATGAATAATACTGCAAAATGCGGTCGAAAAAGTGAATAATTTATCAAATACTTTACTGTGATAAAGCGAAATCGGGATGTAAAAAACGACAGATGAACTTTTTCACACGCTACAACGCAATTTGAAAGCACTTCAACATAGTTTTTTGAATTTTTAGAAAGAAAAACGTCGTAGTTTAATAGGTAACGGGGACATCAAGGTCGCTGGCAGCCTGCATCTTAAACTTGTCCATCGCTTCCCGAGCCTGGGGAATGTTGATCTGATTGTTGCTCTTCATACCGTTTTCTCTCCTTTTTGCTTTCTCGCGGTTTTGTTCCGCAACCATAGCTTTGCCAATATTTTTTGGAGTATTAGCGTGAATTTCCGGAAGGAAATACAGAAAATGACAGATTTTATTGACACCCCCTTCAGATTCTGCACAGATTTTCCCGCGCGGTTGCATTCAATCGGGATTTGTGATATAGTAAGGCAAAATGGATAAAGACGTGGGTGATATTTATGAAAATCATGATTATCGGCGACGGAAAAATCGGCAGTGTCCTTGCTGAGCAGCTGTCGAAGGAAAAGCATGAAGTGACGCTGGTGGACCGCTCCGGGGTCAGGCTGGATCAGTCCAACAACGAGCTGGACGTGATGGTCGTGGAGGGCGACGGCGCTTCCCGGGAGGTTCAGCTGGAGGCAGGAGCGGATCAGGCAGACCTCGTCATTGCCTGTACCGGCGCGGACGAGCTGAACCTGCTGTGCTGCCTCATCGGCAAGAAGCTGGGCGCGCGGCACACCATTGCCCGGGTGCGAAACCCCATGTACGTGGAGGAGCTGAACCTCATCAAGGACGATCTGGGGCTCAGCATGGCCATCAACCCCGAGGAAGCCTGCGCAACGGAAATGGCCCGGGTACTGCGGTTCCCCTCGGCCATCAAGATCGACACCTTTGCCAGAGGGCATGTGGAAATTCTCAAAACCGGCGTGACGGCGGGTTCCCCGCTGGACGGCATGGCGCTGAAGGACATCGGAAAGTTCCGTGCCAACGTGCTGATCTGCGCGGTGGAGCGGGGCGAGCGGGACGTCATTATCCCCTCCGGTGAGTTCCAGCTGAAGGCCGGGGACCGGATCTCCGTGGTGGCAAGTCCGCAGGAGGCGCAGCGGTTTTTCCGGCAGGTCGGCGTGGCGAAGACCCGGGTGCGGCAGGTCATGCTGATCGGCGGCGGACGGATGGGCTATTATCTTGCCCGGCAGCTGCTGGCGACCGGCATGGACGTGAAGATCATCGAATCGGACGCAAAGCGCTGCGAGGAGCTGAGCCAGCTCCTGCCGGAGGCGACGATCCTCCACGGCGACGGCACGGATCAGCACCTGTTACAGGAGGAAGGCATCGAGCACATGGATGCCATTGCGGCGCTGACGGGCATTGACGAGGAAAACATCATCATTTCCCTGTTTGCCGGGAGGACGACCCGTGCCAAGGTCATTACCAAGGTCAACCGCAGCTCTTATGAGCCGCTGGTGGCCAGCCTGTCTCTGGATTCCGTGTTCTATCCCCGGAATATCTGTGCGGACAACGTGGTGCGCTACGTCCGGGCCATGCAGAATTCCGACGCTTATGCCAGCATGGAGACGCTGTGCAAGATCGTCAGCAATAAGGTCGAAGCGATGGAGTTCCGGGTCACGGCCAGCGCCGATTTCTGCGGCATCCCATTGCAGGATCTGCACCTGAAGGACGGCCTGCTGATCGGCTGCATCTCCCGGGGCGGCAAGACCATTACCCCCCGCGGCAGCGACACCATCGAGGTGGGGGACAGCGTGATCGTGGTCGCAGCCCACAGCGGACTGAGAAGCCTCAACGATATCTTCACCACCCGGCGGTAAGGGGGAACGGACATGAATTATCCCTTGCTTCGCTATCTTTTCGGCATGATCCTGCTGATCGTGGCGGCGTTTCTGGTGCTGCCGCTGGCGGTCGCCGTGATCTACGGGGAAAGCTCCGGCATTTACTTTTTGTACACCATGATCGCGGCGGGACTGCTTGGCTTCCTGCTGACCCGATTCAAGCCCGCCAAGCGGGACATGTACGCCCGGGAAGGATTCGTCTTTACGGCGCTGGCATGGGTGGTCATTTCCCTGATCGGCGCGGCGCCCTTTACCCTGTCCGGGCAGATCCCCAGCTACTTAGACGCCGTGTTTGAGACGGTTTCCGGCTTTACCACCACCGGCGCCAGCATCCTGACCGATGTGGAGGCGCTGGACAACGGGATGCTCTTCTGGCGCAGCTTCACCCACTGGTTGGGGGGCATGGGCATTCTGGTGTTCATGCTGTCGCTGGTGAATATGGGCGGACAGGCAAACCACCTGCTCCGGGCGGAAAGCCCCGGCCCCACCGTGAGCAAGATGGTGCCCAATATGCGCAAATCCGCCGCCATTCTTTACGGCATTTACATCGTCATGACGGCGGTGGAGGTGGTGCTGCTGCTCATTGGAGGAATGCCCCTGTTTGACAGCCTGTGTACCGCCTTCGGCACCGCCGGCACCGGCGGCTTCGGCATCAAAAACAACTCCATGGGCTACTATAACAGCTACTACCTTCAGGGCGTGGTCTCCGTGTTCATGGCGCTGTTCGGCGTGAACTTCAACGTTTACTTTTTCCTGCTGATGAAAAAATATGCCATGGCATGGCGGAATACCGAGGTGCGGGCGTATTTTGCCATCATCGCCGGGAGCACGCTGATTATTACCCTTAACATTCTGGGGATGTTCCCCACGGCGTTTGACGCGTTCCACCACGCTTTTTTCGCCGTCTCGTCCGTCATTACCACCACGGGCTTCAGCACAACGGATTTTGACCTGTGGCCCCAGCTCAGCCGGTGTATTCTGGTGCTGCTGATGATCGTGGGTGCCTGTGCCGGGTCTACCGGCGGCGGCGTGAAGGTTTCCCGGCTGGTGATTTTGTGCAAAGCCCTCGGCTCGGAGCTGCGCAAGCTGCTCCATCCCCGCTCCGTGCGGGTGCTGACGGTGGACGGAAAGCCCGTCAGCCGGGAGACGGTTCAGGGCGTTCAGAGTTACATGACCCTGTATTTTCTGGTGACGCTGGTGTCCGTGCTGCTGGTGGCGCTGGACAATCTGGATTTTGTCACCACGTTTACCGCCGTGTTGGCGACGCTGAACAACATTGGCCCCGGCCTGGGGCTGGTCGGCCCCACGGGCTGCTTCGCGGCCTTTTCGCCGCTGGCGAAGATCGTCCTGACGGCGGATATGTTGTTCGGGCGGCTGGAGCTGTTCCCCATGCTGATCCTGCTCATGCCCTCGACATGGCGGAAATATTGATGAAAAACGGCGAATGGATCGTATCGGTACCGATACGATCCATTTCTTGTGCGCCCCCTGGCTCTCCCTCCGGGAGAGCTGTCACCGCAGGTGACTGAGAGGGCTTTGTGTTTGCGTGGGGGTCGTCATGCCCTCGAAATTATTTCAGCTTTTTGCCTTCCTGAAATGCATCGCCCAGCTTTTCACCAAGGGGATAGTAGCCGTTGCCGCAGGGGTCGAAGGTGATGGGGTGGAACTTATTCAGGTCAATCTTGCCGTCGGTGAGAATGGATTCCTCGGCGCTGACGTTTTCGATCCGGCCAATGAGCAGTCCGGTGCCCTCGTCGTAGCTGACGAAGGAACATTCCAGCGTCATGGGCAGTTCGTCGATGATGGGAGCGTCCACGAGATGGCTCTTGCTGGTGCGCCAGCCTGCACGGGCGACCTTATCGGGAACCTTATCGCCGGACACGATGCCCACGTAGTCCGCAGCCACCATGTTTTCCGCGTCCGCCATGGAGACGGTGAAGGCTTTCCGGGCGAAGATGTTCCGGGTGGTCTTGTGGTCCGCAAGACAGATGCCGATGAGATTCGTGTCCACGATGCCGCCCCATGCGGCGTTCATGGCGTTGGGCGTGCCGTCCTCGCCGTAGGTGCCGATGATCAGCACCGGCATGGGGTACAGCATGGGCTTGGAACCAAAATCTTTACGCATATCATTTCCTCCTTATATATCGGGGATGGCGCCCCGGTCGATACGTTATCCGGCGGCGTGTGTCAGAAGCAGGCTCAGGCCGTAAATCACGACCAGATGGGCGGGGTAATACCAGTAAAACAGCGGGCCGATATTCCATGTGCCTTTTTTTCCGTTGTACAGCGCCAGAAGGGGAACGCTCAGAAGCCCCCACCACTGCGCCCCGCCGTAATGCAGACCCAGCAGACCGACACCGACGGCGAACAGCGCCAGTTTCCCCCATTTTCCCCTGCCAAAATACACCAAAACCGGCAGCATTACGCCCCAAAGGCCGTAATCCACGTCGAAATCCGTGTGAATCAGAATCCGGGGCAAGCCCTCGGTGACGAAAACCACGGCGGCAACAGCGGCAGCAGCCGACAGCACCGACACGGGAGTCCGGCGGCGGACGGCGTTATCCAGTGCGTAAATCAGGCAGACAGAAAGGGAAAAGGTCACGAAAATGCACTGGTAGAGCGAGCGCATGGCGGCAAAATAGGCGATCTGGCACAGTGCGGCCATGCCCAGAAGTCTCCCCAGATACCGTCCCCGGTCATGGGTATAGCGGCAGCCCTCGGCAATCATATAGGCGAAAAGCGGCGCGGCCAGCCGCCCGATGATCCGCAGAATGATAAATTGGGGCAGCAGCTGCAATCCCACATGGTCGCAGGTCATGGCGAACAAGGCCAGAAGCTTCAGTTGATTCCCGGTCAGCCCGGCAAATTTTTTCGTTTGTATCTGCATAGGCACTCCTGTGTGACATTCCGGATAAAAATATGATACCACGTTTTCGCCGGAATTGTCAATCCGGGCGGCAAAAAAGCGCCCCGGCCGGGCGCGGAAAGAAATGAAATGACCCTTGACTGCCATGCCTTGTGATCGGCACGTTTTTTTGCAGCCAAGGGTCATTTCTGTTCGCTCTTATTATCTAACATCTGTTGGTTAACCTCTCTTTCTGCGGATTGACGGGCGTATGCGATCCGTTTTTCTGTTCCGATACCTTATCCATTCTCTGTCTGTCTCTTCCGCGAGACGCGCTTATAAGTCGGAATCGCCGGGGACCTCCCTGCCCGCCTGCATTGGCTCCGTTCTGATTCAGAGCCTTCAAGGATTTACCTGTACATCGGTATCCCCTCTTTGTATTTATAAGATAGCATAAATATATCTGCTGTTCAAGACGGAAAATTAGACAATATTACCAACTCGCAGCTGTGGAAAACACAGAATTCCCTTCGACACGGGCGGCCGCGGATTGACAAAGGGAGGGAAGGCTGTTATAATAATTCTGTTCGGCGGCTGTGCGGCCGCTGTTTTTCGTGGTATTTTTGCAGCCGGTATTCCCGGCTGAGCAAGCGCATACAAAGGAGAAACACAATGAAATACGACTTTACTTCCATTCTGGATCGCCGGGGAAAGGACGCCGTCGCCATTGACGCCGTGGGCGCGCCCGGTTCTCCCTATCCCGCGCCCCGGGAGGGATTCGACGTGATCCCCATGTGGGTGGCGGACATGAATTTTCCCGTGGTTCCCACCGTTCAGCAGGCCATGATCCAGCGGGTGGAGCATCCGGCCTTCGGCTATTTTGACCCCCCTGCGGAATATTACGATTCCATTATCCGCTGGCAGGAAAGCCGCAACGGCGTCACCGGCCTGAAACCGGAACACATCGGCTACGAAAACGGCGTACTGGGCGGCGTGATCTCCGCGCTGAACGTTCTGTGCTCCAAAGGGGACAACGTGCTGCTCCACAGCCCGACCTACATCGGCTTTACCCACTGCCTGACGGACAATGGCTATCACATTGTCCACTCCCCGCTGACAAAGGACGAGCAGGGCGTCTGGCGGATGGATTTTGCCGACATGGAAAAGAAGATCGTGGAAAATCACATCCACGCCGCCATTTTCTGTTCCCCCCACAACCCCTGCGGCCGGGTCTGGGAGCGTTGGGAGATCGAGCAGGCCATGGCGCTGTACAAAAAGTACGACGTCATGGTGGTTTCCGACGAGATCTGGAGCGACATTCTGCTGACCGGATATTGCCACATCCCCACCCAGTCCGTCAGCGAGGACGCGAAAATGCGCACCGTGGCGCTGTACGCTCCCTCCAAGACCTTCAATCTGGCGGGACTGGTGGGCAGCTACCATATCATCTACAACAGCTGGCTCCGCGACCGCTGTGACAAAGAGGGCTCCCTCAGTCACTACAACGCCATGAACGTTATGAGTATGCACGCCTTGCTGGGCGCTTACAAGCCCGAGGGCTACGAGTGGGTGGAGGAGCTGCGGCAGGTCATCACCGGCAACGTGGATTTTGCCTGTGATTACATCGCGAAGCACTTTGACGGCGTAGAGGTCAGCCGCCCTCAGGGAACGTACATGCTGTTCCTGGACTGCGGAGAATGGCTGACGGCTCATGGCAAGACCATGGACGAGCTGCTTGCCGCCGGATGGGACGTGGGCGTTATCTGGCAGGACGGACGGGCGTTCCACGGTCAGACCCACATCCGCATGAACCTCGCGCTGCCCCTGAGCCGGGTACGGGAGGCTTTCCGGCGGCTGGATACCTATGTTTTCAATGCCTGATACGATACTCCGGGGCGGATTTCCGCCCCGGAATTTTCGCTTCCGGGAACAGAATTTGCCACTTTACATAGATTTTACAAAGCGCCTATTGTAATTCTTACGGTTTTATCGTACCATCAACAGTAAGATAGAATAAGTATTGGGGGAATCCGAGTGATTTACTGCGTAGAGGACGACGACAGCATCCGGGAGCTGATGCTGTATGCCCTGCGGGCGTCCGGCTTCGAGGCGGAGGGCTTCCGGGACAGTGTGGGGCTGTTCGACGCGCTGAGCCACGCCCAGCCCCAGCTCATTATGCTGGATATCATGCTGCCCGGAATGGACGGCATTGAAATTCTCAAAGCCCTCCGGGGCAATCCCACCACCGCCCGCATCCCGGTCATCATCGCGTCCGCCCGGGGAACGGAGTACGACAAGGTGGTGGGGCTGGACTTGGGCGCGGACGATTACCTCGCCAAGCCCTTCGGCATGATGGAGATGGTGTCCCGCATCCGGGCGGTTCTGCGCCGGGCTGCCCCTGCGGCTGCTCCCGGACTGCTGCAAATGGGGAATCTGCGGATGGATTCCGCGTCCCATACGGTCTACGCCGGGGATACCCGGGTGGAGCTGACACTGAAGGAATTTGAGTTACTGAAGCTCTTTCTGGAGCATCCCGGCCGGGTCTTTACCCGGGATCAGCTGCTGGAACGCATCTGGAGCACGGACTACGTGGGCGAGACCCGGACGGTGGACGTACACATCGGCACCCTGCGCACGAAGCTGGGGCAGTGCGGCGAATACATCCGCACCGTCCGTGGCGTTGGCTACCGGATGGAGGCGTAGGCCATGACGAAGCGGGTTTTTCGCTCGATTTTTCTGGCGTCGCTGGCGGTGCTGCTGGCCACGCTGGCACTGATTCTGGGGGCGCTGTACACCTACTTTTCCGACGTTCAGGCGGAGCAGCTGCGATTGCAGACGGCGCTGGTCGCCCACGCGCTGGAAACGGAAGGGGTTTCCTATTTTGACGATCTCGATACCTCCGACCGGCGCATCACATGGATCGCCGCCGACGGCACGGTGCTTTATGACAGCCGCTCCGATTCCGGCGTGATGGAGAATCATCTGGAGCGGGAAGAGGTAAAGGCCGCGCTGGCCACCGGTTCCGGCACCAGCTTCCGCTATTCCGACACGCTGATGGAGCGGTATATTTACACGGCGCAGCGCCTGAGCGACGGCACGGTGCTTCGCTTTTCCGCGGCGCAGAACACGGTGCCCCATCTGGTGGTGGGGGTGGTGAAGCCGATCATTCTGGTCATCGGTATTGCCGTCGCCCTGTCGGCGCTTCTTGCCGGGCAGCTGACGAAAAACATTGTCGCGCCTCTGAACGAGCTGAATCTGGACGACCCCATGTCCAACCGGGAGTACGTCGAAATTCAGCCCCTTCTGCGGCGGCTGGACTCCCAGCAGGTTCAGCTTCGGGCGCAGTCCCAGGAACTGCGGCAGAAGCAGAAGGAATTCAACACCGTCACCCGTTCCTTAAGCGAGGGACTGGTGCTGATGAACAGCAGCGGCACGGTGCTGAGCATCAACCCTGCTGCCACGCGGCTGCTGGAGATCACCCCCAACTGCTTAGGTGCGGATTTTGGCGTCGCCAACCGGAACGCGGCCATTTCCGCGCTGGTGGAGAAAGCCCTCACCGGGGAAAAGGCGGAGGAAAACGTGGCTCTGACCGGCGGAGAATATCTCGCCGCCGCAAGTCCGGTCAGATCCGACGGGGCGGTTTTCGGCGTGGTGCTGCTGCTGTTTGACGTGACCCAGAAGCAGAAGGCGGAAGCTCTTCGCCGGGAATTCACCGCCAACGTTTCCCATGAGCTGAAAACCCCGCTCCATGCCATTTCCGGCTACGCCGAGCTGATGAAGGACGGGCTGGTTCCTCCGGAGGACACCCGGCACTTTGCGGAGAAGATCTACGGCGAAGCCCAGCGCATGATCGATCTGGTGGAGGATACCCTGCGCCTGTCCCGGCTGGACGAGGGCGCGGCGGATATGCAGTGGGCGCCCATCGATCTGTACGAAACGGCGAAGTCCGCCATGCAGGAGCTGACCGCCCCGGCGGAGCTGAAAAACGTCAGCATCCAGCTGGAAGGGAAGAAGACCGTCATTCAGGGAATCCCCCAGCTGGTTTCCGGGATCGTGTTCAACCTCATGGACAACGCCGTCAAGTACAACAAGGACGGCGGGCTGGTCATTGTGCGGCTTGGGGAAGAAAAGGGGCAGGCCGTTCTCACGGTGACGGACACCGGCATCGGCATCAGCCCGGAGCATCAGGAGCGGGTGTTCGAGCGGTTTTACCGGGTGGACAAGAGCCACTCCAAGGAGATCGGCGGCACCGGTCTGGGACTGTCCATCGTCAAGCACGCGGCGCTGATTCTGGGCGCGGCCATCGAGCTGGACAGCACCGTCGGCAAGGGGACGATTGTCACGGTGCGGTTTCCCATGGAGAAAAAGTAGAATGAATGGGAGGGGCGCTGCCCCTCCCATATTTTCTGCCGGATTTACGCAGATTTTACATTTTTCTGATAATGGATTTGACCTTGTGCTGATAAAATTGAAATATGAAATAATTTAAGATGTGAGAGGTCGAAATCCATGGATATTTTCAACGTTCTGACCATGATCGGCGGGCTGTGCCTGTTTCTGTTCGGCATGAACCTGATGGGAGACGCGCTGGAACGGCGGGCGGGTTCCTCATTGCGGGTGCTTCTGGGGAAGCTCACCACCAACCGGATGCTGGGCTTCCTGACGGGTCTGGCCGTCACGGGCGTCATTCAGTCCTCATCTGCTACCACGGTCATGGTGGTCGGCTTTGTCAACTCCGGGCTGCTGACCCTGGGGCAGGCCATCAACGTCATCATGGGCGCGAACGTTGGAACCACCGTCACCGCCTGGATTCTGAGCCTCAGCGGCATTGAAAGCGGGAACTTCTTCGTCCGGCTGCTGAAGCCCAGCTCCTTTACCCCCATTCTTGCGCTGGTGGGCATTGTGTACTACATGTTCATGAAGGACGGCAAGAAGAAGGACACCGGCATGATCTTTCTGGGGTTTGCGACCCTGATGTTCGGCATGGAGACCATGTCCGGCGCGGTCAGCAGCCTGAAAAATGTGCCGGAATTCCAGCAGATGTTCCTGATGTTCACGAACCCTGTTCTGGGCGTTCTCGTGGGCGCGGTGCTCACCGGAATCATCCAGTCCTCCTCGGCCTCCGTGGGCATTTTGCAGGCGCTGTCCTCCACCGGCTCCGTGACCTATGCCGCCGCCATTCCCATTATCATGGGTCAGAACATCGGCACCTGCGTCACCGCGCTGCTGTCCAGCGTGGGCACCACCAAAAACGCCCGGCGGGCGGCGGTGGTGCATCTGATGTTCAACATCATCGGCACCATTGTGTGCCTGACCCTCTTTGTGCTGGCGGACGCCCTGTTCTCCCCGGCCATTCTGGGAGAAAGCGCTTCTTATCTGGGCATCGCCATCTGCCACACGGTCTTCAACGTCATCTGCACAACCCTGATGCTGCCCGCGGCAGGTCTGCTGGAAAAGCTGGTGTGCAGGATCGTTCCCGACGGGAAGCAGCCGGAGGCGGTCTGCGAGCTGGACGAGCGTCTGCTGGCCACCCCCTCCATCGCCTTGGAGCGCTGCCGTGTGGTCACCAATGAAATGGCGGACGTGGCTGCCGTGACCCTGCGGAGCGCCGCCGCCGCCCTCCAGAACTACACGCCGGAGCTTGCGCAGGCTGTGCGGGAGGGGGAGAGCAAAACCGACCATTATGAGGATATCCTTGGCACCTATCTTGTTAAGCTCAGCGCCCTGAAGATCAGCGAAAACGACAGCAGCGAGGCCGCCATGCTTCTCAAAGCCCTCAGCGATTTTGAGCGCATCGGCGACCACGCTCTGAACATTTTGGAGTCCGCCGAGGAGCTGAAATGTAAGAATCTGTCTCTTTCCGACGCCGCCCGTCATGAGCTGTCCGTTCTGCTGCGGGCTGTGGACGAGATCGTGGACATGACCTTTCAGGCGTTCCGGGACGACGATCTGGAAAAAGCCTACCGGGTGGAGCCGCTGGAACAGGTCATTGACGATCTGAAGGAGAAAATGCGCATCCACCACATTCTGCGGATGCAGCAGGGCAGCTGCAGCATTGAGTCCGGATTTGTCTGGTCGGATCTGCTGACCGCGCTGGAACGGGTGGGCGACCACTGCTCCAACATCGCCGGGTGCATCATCGACCTGCACCACCACAACATGAACACCCACGAGGCCATCCGTTCCGCCCGGATGGAAAACGAGAATTTTGACGATGAATACAAGGCGTATGCGGTGAAATACAGTCTGAAATAAACGAAAAACGCCCGGCAGGAATCAACCTCCTGCCGGGCGCTGCGTTATTTCTTCCACTTTTCGATCAGACTGATGATCTGCCCCGTAAGCTTGGCGTTGTCTTTGTTGGTATTCCCGCGGCGGGTCTTGACCAGCGCAAGAAGCGCTTCCGCCGCCGCGACCATGTCCTCGTAAATCTGCTTCGCCCGCTGGGTGCCCTTGAAGACGGCCGCCCGGTCGATCTTCACGCCCTCGGTGTAGGTCGTGAGCTTGCCGGTGATCAGGTCGTATTCCGTGCCGCTGTAGGGAGCGTCGGCGTGGTAGCCCATGGATTTCAGGGTCGCGCAGAAGGCTTTGCAGCTGCTGTCGTCGCCGTGGTTCACGAACACCATCTTGGGCTTTTCCCGGAAGCCTGCCAACCAGTTCAGCAGCCCCTCTTTGTCCGCGTGGCCGGAGGTGCCGTGGAGCATGGCGATCTCCGCGTTCACCGCGATGTCTTCGCCGAAGAGCTTCACGGACTTCGCGCCGTTTTCCAGCTTCCAGCCGAGAGACCCCTCCGCCTGATAGCCGACAAACAGGATGACGCTTTCCTTGCGCCACAGGTTGTGTTTCAGATGGTGGCGGATTCTGCCCGCCTCGCACATGCCGCTGGCGGAGAGTATGACCTTGGGCTGGGGGTCGGTATTGATGAGCTTGGATTCGTCGGAGGAAACGGACAGCTTCAATCCGTCAAACCAGATGGGGTTGACGCCCTGTTTCAGAATGGCCCGGGTCTCGTCGTCAAAGTCCGTGGGGTCGCATTGCAGGAAAATTCCCGTCGCTTCCACGGCCAGAGGGGAGTCCACGTACACCGGGAAATGGTCGTGTCCCGTCACCAGACCCCGCTGCTTGATCTCCCGGATGGCGTAGAGCATTTCCTGCGTCCGCCCCACGGCAAAGGCGGGGATGACCAGATTGCCGCCCCGGTCCAGCGCCCGCTGGATGCAGGCGGCCAGCTCGCCCACCACGTCGCCCCGCTCCTTGGGATGCAGGCGGTCGCCGTAGGTGGATTCGATGACCAGATATTCCGTCTCCGCAACAGGCTGGGGGTCGCGGAGCAGGGGCTGATTGACGTTGCCCACGTCGCCGCTGAACACGATCTTCCGGGTCTGCTGCCCCTCCGTCAGCCACATCTCGATGGCGGCGGAACCCAGCAGGTGGCCGATGTCCGTCATGCGGATGATAATGCCCTCCGCGGCCTGGACGGCGGCGTTATACTGGCAGGGGCGGAGCAGCCGGAGAGCCGCCGCCGCGTCGTTGGTGTCGTACACCGGCTCCACGGCCCGTTCCCCGGCGCGCTCGGCCTTGCGGGTGCGCCACTGGGCTTCCGATTCCTGAATGTGCGCCGAGTCCATCAGCATGATGCGGCAAAGATTGCAGGTGGCCTCCGTGGCGTAGATCTGCCCCCGGAACCCGTCCTTGCACAGCTTGGGGAGCATACCGGAATGGTCGATATGGGCGTGGGTCAGGAACACCGCTTCGATGGCATTCGCCGGAACGGGCAGCGGGACATTCTGGAAAATGTCCTCCCCCTGCTCCATGCCGCAGTCCACCAGATAGTACCGGCCGTTCACTTCCAGCAGCGTACAGCTACCAGTGACCTCATGGGTCGCGCCGATGAATTGAACTTTCATGTCTGCACCTCCAGGATTCACGTCTGAACATACTATACCACAATTCGCCGCGCAGTGCAAGGTTTTGACTTTTTTGAATACGAAAACGCGCCCGACTCTTTGCAGAATCGGGCGTGTTTTGGGGCTTAATACTCGGTGGGCTTGATGTGCCAGATCTCCTCGGCGTACTGACGGATGGTGCGGTCGGAGGAGAACTTGGCGGCGGAGGCCACGTTCATCAGGCACTTGCGGCCGAAGGCAATGCGGTCGGCATAGTCCCGGTTGGCCTGAAGCTTGGTGTCGAAGTAGGAAGCGTAGTCCAGCAGCAGGAAGTAATGGTCGGCCTGATGCCAGTCGGTGCCGTCCAGCAGAGAATGGAACAGCTCCTTCTGGGCGTCGTCCGTGGGGACGGTGCCGTCCACCAGGGTGTTGATGGCGCGGCGCAGGTCGGCGTTGGAGTCGAAAATATCCCTGGCGTGATAGGTGGGCTTCACAGCATTGATCTCATCCACGGTGTGGCCGAAGATATATTCGTTCTCCCGGCCGGCCTCCTGCGCGATCTCCACATTGGCGCCGTCCAGCGTACCCAGGGTTACGGCGCCGTTGAGCATCAGCTTCATGTTGCCGGTGCCGGAGGCTTCCGTGCCGGCAGGGGAAATCTGCTCGGAAATGTCGGCGGCGGGGATGATATGCTCGGCGTAGGAGCAGTTGTAGTTCTGAACGAATACCACTTTCAGCTTGTCGGCCACGGCGGGGTCGTTGTTGATCATCTTCGCGACCCGGTTGATATAGCGGATGATGGCCTTGGCACGGGCGTAGCCGGGGGCGGACTTGGCGCCGAAGAGGTAAACCGTGGGATGGAAGTCCGGCAGGCGGCCTTCCTTCAGGCGGAAGTAGATGTCCACGATGGACAGAATGTTCATCAGCTGGCGCTTGTACTCGTGCAGACGCTTGACCTGCACGTCGAAGATGAAGTCGGGGTTCAGCGTCACGCCCTCGTGTTTGGCGATGACGGCGCACAGCTGCTCCTTCTTCAGGTGCTTGATATCGTTGAATTCCACCACGGTCTCGTCGTAGATCTGATCTTTCAGCTCACCGATGAGGTCGAGGTTCTTCAGGAAGTCGCCGCCCACCTTTTCCCGCAGCATGGCGGTCAGCTCAGGGTTGCACAGACCCAGCCAGCGGCGGGGGGTGATGCCGTTGGTCTTATTCTGGAACCGCTCGGGGAAGGCGTAGTACCAGTCCTTGAAGCAGTCGTCCTTCAGAATCTGGGTGTGGATCTCCGCCACGCCGTTGATATAGGAGCCGACGTAAATGGACAGGTTCGCCATGTGGGCGGTGTTGTCCTTCACGATGAACAGACCCGGATGCTCCCACTTGAGCTTCTGGTCAATGCGGCAGATGATATCCACGATCTCGGGAACCACGCTGCGCATCAGATCCAGCGGCCACTTTTCCAGTGCCTCGCCCATGACGGTGTGGTTGGTGTAGGAGAAGGTCTTCTGAGCGACATTGAAGGCGTCGTCAAAGCTCATGCCCTCCAGCATCAGCAGGCGGATCAGCTCGGGGATGGACATGGCGGGATGGGTGTCGTTGAGCTGCACCGCGTAGAACTCGGCAAAGCGGCTCAGATCATCGCCGTGGGCAATTTTGAAGGTGCGCAGCATATCCTGCAGGGACGCAGAGGACAGCACATACTGCTGCTTGATGCGCAGGCGCTTACCCTCCCATGTGGAGTCGTTGGGGTACAGGACGCGGGTGATGTCCTCGGCCTTGTTCTTGGCGTCCAGCGCCCGCAGATAGTCCTGATTGTTGAAGGCGTTGAAGTCCAGCTCCTCCTCGGCCTCGCACTGCCACAGGCGCAGTGTGCCCACGTTCTCGGTGCCGTAGCCGATGACGGGAACGTCGTAGGGAACGGCCAGAACGGTATGGTCGGGGAACTTGACCTTCACGGTGTGGTTATAGCGGCGGAAGGACCAAGGGTCGCCGAACTTAGTCCAGTCGTCGGCGTTCTCCACCTGACTGCCGTCGGCATCAAAGCTCTGCTTGAACAGGCCGAACTTGTAGCGCAGGCCGTAGCCGGACAGGGGAATATCAGTGGAAGCAGCGCTGTCCAGGAAGCAGGCCGCCAAACGGCCAAGACCGCCGTTGCCCAGCGCGTCGTCCTCGATGTCCTCGAGAACCGCCAGATCGACCCCGTGCTCGGCAAACAGCTCCTTCATCTCGTCCAGAATTCCCAGATTAAACAGGTTGGAATACACCAGACGGCCGATCAGGTACTCGGCAGAGATGTAATACGCCTTGCGATTGGGCATACGGGTCTTCTTGGAATGGCTCCAATCGTCGGAAATGGCCATCATAACAGCCTGACCCAGCGCTTCATGCAGCTCCTGAGGGGTCGCCTCCTGCAAAGAAACGTCGTAGGTGTACTTGAGCTGTGCCTCCGTCCATTTCAGGATGTTCAGACAGTTGTTGTTCATGTTAGCTCTCCATTCTTAAAGCGGGTGCGCCGCCATGGCTTATTGATACGGTTCCTTCTAGACAGACTTTTGATAGTATATCATATTCTGATCAGCATGTCCAGTTGAAACCGCCCCGAAAACGGCAAACAGGAAACTTTTTGCCGGTATCCGTCTGAGCGTGGGTTCTCCGGAGGAACTCCGGGGGAAGACACCCCTGCGGCGGTGGAAAAACGGCAGTTTCGGAAAATTGAAACGTTTCCAATTCTTGCAGATTCTCTTTTAGAATAATACCATTTTCCCATTTTGTCAAGTAAAACCGGATGTAATATCAGACATAACATTTTTTTGCCGGGTTTTATGGATTCTGCCCGTTTTGGAAGGCCCCTATACCCCGCCCCCCGGCAATGTTAAAGGCACGTTCACATTTCGTCTATTTACTTTTCCCCGGAAGGATGGTATAATGAAAAACCATAGCGGAAAGGAGGCGGTTGTTTGAGCCGGTTTTTGGATGAATTAAAGGACTTCTGGAAAAAAGGCGACATATTTCTGCTGATCCTGTGCCTGATCGTGTCCGGTTTTGGCTGCGTTTTTATTGCCAGCGCCACTTCCGCCGACAAGTTTGGCGGCAATCTCAAATATATTATCATTCAGCTGGCGGCTACCGGTCTGGGCGTCATGATGTACGCGCTGGTGTCCTCCATTGATCTGGACTTTCTCTCGGAACACCGGATGGTGATGGTGGCCTTCAACTGCGCGCTGCTTCTCATGCTGATAAGCCCCCTGGGAACCGACCACGGCTCCGGTAACCGAAGCTGGATCAACCTGGGCTTTATCAGCGTTCAGCCCGCCGAGGTCTGCAAGATCACCTATGTCGTTATTATGGCCTCGGTCATGTCGGCGCACCAGAACCGAATATCCAGCCTGCCGTCTATTATGCACATGTGCCTTCATCTGGGACTGCTGGTGGGACTGAACATGGTGCTGTCCGGCGACGCGGGCGTTTCCCTGATCTTCGTGTTTATCTTCATCGGTATGGCCTTCGGCGGCGGCGTCAGCCTGTGGTGGTTTGCTTTGGCCATCGGTCTGATCGCGGCGGCGTTCCCGATCCTGTGGCAGTTCCTCGGCGAGTACCAGCAGAACCGGTTCCTGATCCTGTTTGACGACACCATCGACCCCACGGGCATCAACGAGCGCTACCACTCCATGATGAACCTGCGCTCCCTCACCGGCGGCGGCCTGACGGGACAGGGACTGTTCAACGGCAACCGTACCCAGAGCGGCAGCCTGTTCGCCCAGCACACGGACTATATTTTCTCGTCCATGGGCGAGGAGCTGGGCTTCGTGGGGTGCCTTGCGATCATGATTATGGAAATGGCCATCATCGCTCGGTGCATCTATGTGGGCATGCACTGTCAGGATTATATGCGCCGGCTGGTATGCTACGGCGCCGCGTCGGCGCTGATGTTCCAGGTGATGATCAACACCGGCATGTGCATCGGCGTTATGCCCGTTATCGGCCTGACCCTGCCGTTGATCAGCTACGGTGGTTCTTCGGTGGTTACGATCTACGCCATGCTCGGCCTTGTCTCCGGTGCCCACGCGCGACCACAAAGTCTGAGCCATGAACGATACGTGCAGCCATACAGGTAAACAAGCCTTATGCGCCCCGTCCTTTTCAGGGCGGGGCGCAAAAAAGAAAAAAGGAAATTCCGGAAAAAGTGGTTGACTTTCCGGAAAAACGTGGTATAATAAGCTCTGCTTCGGTATGGAGGCATAGCTCAGCTGGTTAGAGCGCATGCTTCACACGCATGAGGTCACAGGTTCGAGTCCTGTTGTCTCCACCAGGTATTATATAGAGGATTTGTGTAACGGTAGCACACCGGACTCTGACTCCGTTTGCGGGGGTTCGAATCCCTCATCCTCTGCCAGGTCCACTGTAGTCGCAAGATTACAGTGGACTTTTTTGCATCAAGGGCGCTCCGATGAAAGCGGAGCGCCCTTGATGCTTTATTTGATTGCCGCGCTGTTGTTCAGCAGCAGCGTGCTGTAGAGGAACAGCACGTCCTGACCGTGAAAGTCAAGGAATTGCCCCAGATAGTCGCTTCGGATGTACCGAAGGTCTACCAGCGTCACCTTGGCGTAGTCGTTTACCAGCAGCGGAACCATGCTGCTTCCGAAGGAATCCCGGAATACAATCAGCTCCCGGCCGGTGGCCGCGTTGGGGTTTTCGATGGTCAGCAGACTCCGGGCACCGGAGAGATACACGTCGTACAGATCTCTGCTGTCCAGCTTGGTCATGTCGTAGACAGCGGTGGTTTCTCCCGTTTCGTAGTCGTACACCCGGCAGTCGTCCAGCAGGTCGCTTTTCAGCAGGTACATGGTATCCGGCTGCATGGGCAGCGCCGCCTGACCGTAGTACACGCCGTAGAAGGGCTTGTCCACCGGGGTGACGGTGTAATCCTCCTGCCGGGGAGAGGACACCCCCAGCGCCTGACACAGCGTCTGCGCCGCCGGGAGCAGCCGCTCCTGCCGCCAATGGGTATCGGTGCGGTAATAGTCCTGAATGGACAGGCTGTCCGTCAGGCGGATGGGAGACGCCCAGGGCATCCCGTCCTCCACCATGGTAAAGAGCCGGTCATAGTCCAGGGACAGCTGCCCGACAGACTGCGCCAGATAATAGCCTTTGTCCGGGACGATGGCAAGGTAAATTTTGGAATCGCTAGAAGAAAGGTAAGTTTCGTATACGCTGCTGAACCGCTCCAGTGCGTGGTTGACCGAGGCTTCGCTCAGGGGGTATTCCTGTGCTGCAGCATAGCCTTGGGAGATATAAATGCCGCTTTTGTCGCTTTGCCGCAGGACGAAGCGGTGGAACAGGGACTTCACCTCGCGGAAAGTATCCCGCAGGGGGAACTGATCCAGACTGGCATCCTCAAAATCCGTCATAAAGCTGCCGTCCAGCAGGGCTTTTCCCTGAATGGCAGGCTTCTGTGCCAATTGGCGGCGCTCCGCGATGGAAATGTCCCGGCTGGGCGCCAGCCACGCCCACACAGCCAGCACCGCCCAGACAGCCGCAACAATGATTGCGCAAATTCGATTCTTCATACCTTCGCCCCCTTAAAACCGGAAATACAGGAACGGGCTGAAGGAGCCATCCACCAGATAGGCCGTGCAGACGATCAGCAGCGCCAGCATTGCCGCGGCTTCCAGCACGACGCCCGCCTTCGTCCCGTCCATGCGCCGCGCCGCGTTTTTCACCACTGGCGTGGAGCCGAGAATGCCCAGCACGAACAGGACGGCATAGCTTTTCAGGTAGTACAGCGCTTCGGCGGAGGTCAGGCTCAGGCTGCCGAAGCCGAACAGTCCGGCAAAGTCCTGCCCCGCCTGCGCAAGACTGTCCGCGTTGAACAGGACGAAACTGAGGACTACCGCCAGCAGCACATAGCCATGGCGCAGGACGCCCGGCAGCCTTTGCAGGGCGGGAATCCACTTTTCCGCCAGCAGCAACGCGGCAAACAGCAGCCCCCACAGCACGAAATTCCACGCCGCGCCGTGCCACAGCCCCGTAAGCATCCACACGGTGAGGATGTTCAGAACCCACCGCCAGCGGCTGACCCGGCTGCCGCCCATGGGGATATACACATAGTCCCGGAACCAGCTGCCAAGGCTGATATGCCACCGCCGCCAGAACTCCGTGACGCTTCTGGAGAGGTAGGGGTAGTTGAAATTCTCCACAAAATGGAACCCCAGCACCCGCCCCAGGCCGATGGCCATGTCGGAATAGCCGGAAAAGTCGAAGTAAATGTTCAGGGCAAAGGCCACGGCGTACATCCAGTAAAACAGGACGGACGTTTCCCCGCTCTGACGGAACAGCCGGATCAGCAGGGCAAAGTTATCCGCAAGGATGACCTTTTTCCCCAGCCCTACCAGAAACCGCCGCAGACCCACCGCCGCGTTTTCCCAGCTGTGCTCCCGGTGCTCCAGCTCCCGTGCGATGTCCGCATAGCGGACGATGGGGCCTGCAATCAGCTGGGGGAACAGGGCGACATACGCGCCGAAGTTGATGAGGTTCTTCTGTGCCGGGACGCTGCCACGATAGACGTCGATGGTGTAGCTCAGGCACTGGAAGGTGTAAAAGCTGATGCCGACGGGCAGCGCAAGATGAAGCAGCGGAATTTTCAGGCCGGTGACGGCGTTCAGACTTCCGATAAAGAAGTCCGCGTACTTGAACACCCCCAGCAGACCCACGCTGACGACGATGGACGCCAGCAGCCAGAGCTTTTTCCGGTTCCGGGAGCGTTCGATGCCCAGACCGCAGACATAGCACAGCAGGATGGTGAACACCATCAGGGGCAGCAGCCGCAGCTCCCCCCAGCCGTAAAAAATCAGGCTGGCAAGGAGCAGAACGGCGTTTTTCCCCTTCCGGGGCGTGAGAAAATACACTGCCAGCACCGCCGGGAGGAAATAATATAGGAAGGGAATGCTTGAAAAAACCATAGGCGTGTTCGCTCCTGAGAACTCTTATAAAAATGGCAGCGATGGAATCGCTGCCATTTTGGAAACTTTAAATCACAAATTCGGGTTCGCCGACGACCTTGCCGAAGGCGTCCACAAAGGCCTGGGCGGTGAGGTCGTAGCTGGTGTCCAGCATAATGAGCATCACCACGTCACGGTAGCCGGTGACCAGCATGTCGTCCGCTTCCACGCAGACCCACTTGCGGGGGTTGATGCCGGACTTCATGGCTTCGGCGACGGACTTGATGTCCTCACCCGGTGCGACCCGCACCATGACCATGGAAAAGGCGATGGAGCCGATCATCGGCTCGAACACCGCGGCCTCCGTCAGTACGCCGGCGTTATCCAGACCGGTGCTGCTCTTGATGGCCCACTGCCCTTCCTCGCTGGTGTCGGTGAGGTCGATGGTCTCGACGCCGCCGTCGAACTCCACCGGCTGCTGGGCAACGATTTCGTTCAGCAGCTCTTCCATGGTTCCCTCCACCTGATCGGGGGAGGTGGTTTCCGTGGGCTTGGATCCGGCACAGCCGGAAAACAGGGACAGCGCCATGGCTGCCGCCAGAATTGCAGTTAAAAATCTTTTCATGTTTCATTTCCTCCTGAAATTATTTCGGGTAAATCGTCTCTTCCAATAAGCATGCCCCAAAAACAGCAGAAGCATACCGGCGGCCGCGCCGCAGCTGTCAATGCACACGTCCCGGATGCCGGGGCTGCGGCCGGGGACGAAGACCTGGATGGTCTCGTCGATGCAGGCAGCGGCCAGGCTCAGGGCGAACGCCGGAAGCCGCTTTTTCCCCAGCATCCCGAACAGCCACCCAAGCAGCAGTCCCAACGCGCCGAATTCGGCAAAATGGGCGCACTTTCGCAGCAGGCCGTCGCCGCCGGAGGGAACCGCTTCGCCGGGGGTGAACACGCCGTCCAGCAGCGCCTTCAGCGTGCCGCTGATCTGCCCGGAGACTTCCGCCGGGAGCAGGGAATTGCCCCAGATGAAAACCAGATTGCAGATAAGCAGCACCGTACACACCGTCATGCGGCGTTTTGTGCGCTTCATGTCAGAACCCCCAGATGCTCCAGCAGGATCTTCACGCCCAGCAGAATCAGAATGACGCCGCCGGCAAACTCGGCCTTTTTCTCATACCGGCTGCCGAACACGTTGCCGATCTTCACGCCCAGAGCGGACAGCAGGCAGGTGCAGATGCCGATAAACGCCGCCGCCAGCCAGATGTTCACGCTGCCGACCATGGCAAGGGAAATGCCGACGGCCAGCGCGTCTATGGAAGTCGCCACGGCCATGAGAAACATGGTCCTGACGGACAGGTCGGCGTCCTTTTCCGGGTCGTCGCCGGATTCGTCTTCCTTCTCCAGCGCTTCCTTCAGCATGTTGATGCCGATGATGACCAGCAGACCGAAGGCGACCCAATGGTCGAACGCTTCAATGGCTTCGGCAAACAGCGAGCCAAGGAAAAAGCCGGTCACGGGCATCAGCATCTGGAAGCCGCCGAACCAGAGTCCGCAGGTCGCCTCCGCCTTCAGCGTTGCCTTTTTCATGGCAAGACCCTTGCATACGGATACCGCGAAGGCGTCCATACTCAGCCCCACCGCCAGCAAGAACAGTTCTCCGATTCCCATAAAAAATCCTCCGTACCGAATACATGTCAGCACAGAAGACGCGAAGAGACTGTGCCGGCCTGCAAAAGTCTCGTCATTTCAGGCTGAACCGGGGCCTCACCAGTATGTCGATTCAGTCCCGCGTTGTGCGCCGACTACTCCCTCTTCACGGCGCATTATAACAAAGATTCCTCCGCTCGTCAAGGCGAAGCGGAGGAATACACAGTTATTTTACAAATGGCTCATTGCCCATTCCACAATCAGCACCGCGGCGCTGCTGCTTAAGGCGACCACGATCAGACTCTTGCCCCGGTAGGCCAGAATCACCGCTACCACCAGCGCCGCCGCGCCGCTTAAGATAGAAGCGGTGCTGCTGAGGATGGAGGGGAACGTCATGGCCGTCAGGCAGCAATAGGGAACGTAGTACAAAAACGAGCGCAAAAAACGGCTCTTAATGGGCTTGCGGAAGATCGTCATGGGCAGGACGCGGATGAGGTAGGTCGTCAGCGCCATGGCGAGGATGTACAGATAAATGTTCATGCCGCTTCCCTCTCTTCCTTCACCGGGAACAGCGCGGCGCAGATGGCGGCGGCTGCCACGGTGCAGACCACGATGGACAGTCCCGGGGAAACGGTTTTCAGCCCCGGCGTCCAGGAAAACAGGCTGCTGAAGATCAGCGCCAGCACCACCGCGACAAAAATGTCCCGGTTCTTCTTCGCGGGGGGCACCACGATGGCGATGAACATGCCGTAGAGCATGACCCCCAGCGCCGTCCGGATGGAGAGCGGCAAAATCGACCCGGCCAGTGCGCCGCACAGGGTGCCCAGCGTCCAGCCGATAAAGGGCAGCGTCCCCAGCCCCAGCAGGAACGGCACCGTCAGGGGTGCTTCCCGCGCCATGGCGAGGGCGAAAATTTCGTCCGTATTGAAAAACGCGATCAGCAGCCGGGGCAGCAGGCCGATCTTCTCGCCCATCCGCTGACTCAGCGCCAGACTCATCAGGGCGTAGCGGCTGTTGATGACCAGCTGCGTCAGCACCATTTCCCACAGCGTGGCGGCGGCGACGATGAGGGTCAGCCCCGCGAACTGCCCCGCGCTGGTCAGATTCGTGGCGGAGATCAGCACCGCGTCCAGCGTTTTTACACCCTGGGACACGGCCATGGCGCCGAAACCGAAGCTCACCGAAAAATATCCCATCCCCACAGGCAATCCACGGTTGACGCCCACGCGGTATTCATTGTTGTTCATAAATAACACTTCTCTATGTCTCTTTTTTCCGGCAAACGCCGCCGGATGGTCAGCGGACGCCCTGATATTCCATCAGCTCCAGAACGTCCTGTCCCCGTTTGGTCAGCGCCATGCTGCCCCGGACGGGACTGGCGTCATAGGCGGGGGTATGGTAATCTTTCAGGGGCTTGTCATAGTCAAGGGAAATCAGGCCCTTTTTCTCCAGAATTTGCAGCAGAAGCTCTTTTCCCGGCTCCTCCGGGAAAACCGGCGCTTCCTTTTCCTGAATCACCGGCAGAAAGGCGCACTCTCCCAGCCGGTGCAGAAAGCTGATCTCTTCTTCCGTAAGCTCCAGCTCCAGACCGCACCCGGAACAGCCGCCGCTGCATCCGCCGCAGGATTCACATTTGCTCATATTGGTGTCCTCCCGTTTCTTTCAGGGTATCATAGCAGATGGGCGGCAAAATGTCAAATTGTCTAGGGAACCTCTGAATAAATCGCCTTCGGCCGTGAGTGGATCTTTTCCGTCCACTCTTCGGCATCGAAAACGGGAAATACATACAGTATTCCTCCGTTTCCGATACCTCGATTGGACGAAAAATCTCTCACTCACAGCTCTCGTCGATTTAATCAGAGGTTCCTCCGCTCGACGCGCCCCTTGCGCTTTTTTCAAAATTAGGGTATACTATAGGCACAGAAAAATACCAAGGAGGAATTGTTATGTCCGTCATGCACATTACGAAGGCCAACTACGACGAGCTGGTGAAAAACAGCGATAAGCCCGTGCTGCTGGATTTCTGGGCGCCATGGTGCGGCCCGTGCCGGATGGTCGGCCCCATTGTGGAGGAGATCGCTCAGGAGCGGGAGGATATCGCCGTGGGCAAGATCAACGTGGACGAGGAAGTGGAGCTTGCCATGGAATTCGGCGTCGCCAGCATCCCCACGCTGGTGGTCGTGGAACACGGCGAGGTCATGAACAAGGCCATCGGCTACATGCCGAAGGCGGAGATCGAGGAACTGCTGGGATAAAAACTGCCCCAAAAGGCTCGCTGGTCTTTTGGGGCAAAGGGGCTTTGCTATTGAGACCCGTTTGCGCTATACTGAACATCAATTCAACGAATCGGGGCTTATAAAGAAGGAAATAACAAAATGCAGAAGCTAGAAATCGAAAATAGGAAAGACCTTGTCGAACATATAAAGCAAATCCCAGTTCAAAATATTATCAGCATGGAAGTGGAAACAGACAGCGGTTCATACCTGGAAGGAATTAGTTGGGATTTCTTGAAGTATGTATATAACAGAGAAAAAATTACGAAGAATGAAAGCCCCGCTTGGATAGACTATACAATAGTCTATAAGGATTCCATTTCTCCTGATAGCCTTGTTCTTGACTTTGATGATATACGAAAAAAGGGTATACATGGTTCAAAATCCGTAGTTACCATCATCTATGATGAAGAAAGATGAGCATAAATTCCGGTTTACTGGTCTTATTTCCATTAACCTTTTTGCTCTCTGGGCGCAATTTTTTGCTTTAGAAAATACCCTTGACAAATATCATCTCAGGTACACGCCCCGGCAGAAAATGATTTCATTTTATTTGTCGCCCGCGGGCGACTTTCCTCTGCGAGGCTTTTCGACAGATTAAGGCGGCGCTTTTAAGCGCCGCCTGAATTTTTTACTTTTTGTGCTGGTAATAGTACTGCTTGATGGCCTGGAAGGACTCGTCGCTGATGACGTGCTCGATCCGGCACGCATCGTCGGTGGCGGTCTTTTCGTCCACACCCAGACGGATCAGCAGCTCCGAGAGCACCGTGTGGCGCTCGTAGATGGTTTCCGCCAGCTTTTTTCCGGAATCCGTCAGCGTAATCGCGCCGTCTTTTTCCATGAGGATATAGCCGCCCTCCCGGAGAATGCCCATCGCGCGGGAAACGCTGGGCTTGGAATACCCCAGATATTCGCTGACATCAATGGAGCGGACATACCCGCTTTTCTTCGCCAAAACCAGTATAGCCTCAAGATACATTTCACCCGATTCCCGGACAGTCATTCGGCTCATCTCCTTTTTATAAGGATATCACACTTTCCCGCTGAATGCAAGCGGCGGATTTCCGGGAAAAGGGAAGCCCCATGGGACGTTCGGGGTGAATTGTGAAATGTTCATAAATTTTCGCTGGTTTTTTCTACGTTTTGCCCAGGTGCTTCTGCTCATTTTCGGTTGATGGCCAGCAGGACGGCGCCAAAATACTTGCGTTTGCGGAGGAACTCCGCAAGGCTGCTGCCGTAATTGTCCGCGCCGGTGGAGTTGCGGTAGGTGTTGTAGCCGACGAAGCCCTTCTCCGTGTGGTGCAGCGCTGCGAAATGGGCGCCCAGGCGGCACTTGCTCCGCCAGTGGTAGAACAGGATGCAGGCATCCGCGTTTTTGGCCGCTTCGTCAAAGCGGCGGACGTCCACGACGGTCTTCACCGGGAAGCCCCACTTCCGGAAGCACACCGCAGGCCCCCAGAAGGAGGTGCCGGTGTTGCCGTGGATCAGGGGCAGCTGCCATTCGTAATAGCGGATCAGCGCCGGGATGTCCGTTTTGTACCCCAGAATTTGCAGGGCGTTCCAGGTGGCGACCCATCCGCAGCCCACGTCCGCCGAGGCACGCAGGCCGTAGCGGTACTGCTCCTTGGGGATATCGTGCTGGTTATAGATAAAATCGTTCATAGCTGTTCCATATCCGGCTTTGTCGGCGTGCCGACCGGATGCTCCGCAATGTAATCGTCCAGAATGCCCGCCGCAGTCATGACCATATGGGCGCAGGGGCGGGTCTTGTAAAATTCCGCCGTGCGGGGTGTGGGATTGGGGTCGGATGGCGGATTGTCCAGAATCTCCCGGCAGATAATGCTGCCGATCTTCTCCCGGAACTGTCCGGCCAGGGTCTGCACCAGCCGGTAATGGGCTTTTTTGTTCACGTCGTTCTCGCCGGGGTCGTCATAGCCGTACAGAAGCCCCGCCACCATCAGCATCCCGCTGACCGCACCGCAGACCTCCCGCATCCGCCCCATGCCGCCGCCGAAGGAGGACGCCAGCTTCGCCGCGAAGCTCTTTTCAAGCCCCGTTACGTCGCTGAAGGCTTCCAGCACCGCCTGAGCGCAGTTGCAGTCGGATAAAAAGAGTTCTGCCGCCAATTCCCTGTGATCCATCGCTGTTTCCTCCGTATATTTGATAGAACCAGTTTACCGGGAGAAGAGACAAATGTCAAGCCGGGATTCGCGCACAGATGGGCGACATGTGCCGGATTCGCCGAAATGGAATGGTAGGGTTCGATTCTGATTTGGAAGATTATACAAAAAACGCGGATGCACCGAAAAAGCTATTGACAATCGGAAACCGCGATGCTAGGATACACTCAAAATTGAATCGCTTGATAGAGGCGCGGTACTCATCAGTACCCTCCGGCAAGGTCGTGCAGCCGCCGAAGGGGAAAGGGATCACCGCCGAAGTATGGGAAATCTGCCCGGGTTTTTCATGCTGGGTCGTCAGAGAACATCTGCCGGACTGTCACAAAAATCTTTGTGAAGCGCTATCATTGGCTGTTCGGATTATCCTTTTCTTGTTTGGGTTTTCCGCATTTCCATGGACCGCTTTCCAAAGCGGTTCTTTTTTTATTCCAAAATGCGAAAATGCAAAAAGAAAGGTTGATCTCAAAATGAAGAAGTTCGTATCTGTTATCCTGTCCCTGCTCATGGTCCTGTCCATGACCGCCTGTGGAAGCTCTGCTTCCGACGCTCCCGCCGCACCCACTGCGGCCAGTTCCGTGGTTCTCTCCGGCGTGGAGGACGGCGTGCTCACCGTGGGCATGGAGTGCGCCTACGCCCCCTACAACTGGACCCAGATGGACGACTCCAACGGCGCTGTTCCCATCGCCAACAACCCCGGCGCTTATGCCAACGGCTATGACGTCATGATCGCCAAGAAGATCTGCGAGGCCAACGGCTGGGAGCTGGAGATCATGGCCATCGGCTGGGACGGTCTGGTTCCCGCGCTGAACGCCGGTCAGCTGGACGCCGTCATTGCCGGTCAGTCCATGACCGAGACGCGGCTTCAGGAAGTGGACATGGCAGGCCCTTACTTCTACGCTTCCATCGTCTGCGTCACCCGGAAGGATAGCCCCTTGGCCTCCGCCACCGGCATTTCCCAGCTTTCCGGCTCCTGCACCGCTCAGACCGGCACCATCTGGTATGACACCTGCCTGCCCCAGATCGAGGGCGCGCAGCTGATGCCCGCTTCCGAAACGGCTCCGGCCATGGTCATGGCCGTCACCTCCGGCACTGTGGATTACATCTGCACCGATATGCCCACCGCTATGGGCGCCTGCGCCACCTACGACAATCTGGTGATTCTGGACTTCTCCGGCAGCGAGGACAATTTTCAGGTAGACGCCGGTGAGATCAACATCGGTATCTCCGTGGTCAAGGGCAACACCACCCTGCTGGACGCCATGAATGCGGTCCTCAGCGGAATGACCGTGGAGGACATGAACCAGATCATGAACGAGGCGATTGCCGTTCAGCCCGCGATCTGAGGTGCCTCATGGATAAGCTTGCAAAACTCACGACCGACATCGGAAAGCTCTGGGAAACCTACTCCGGCGCTTATTTTACCGGTATCCGGAACACGCTGGTTCTGGCGGTGGTCGCGACCCTGATCGGTTGCGTGATCGGCCTGCTGTGCGGCATTCTCAACACCATTCCCTACACCCGGCAGGACCCGCCGGTCAAGCGCTTCTTTCTGAAGCTGCTGCGGGCGCTGATCCGGATTTACGTGGAGGTGTTCCGGGGAACGCCCATGGTCTTACAGGCGGTGTTCATCTTCTACGGCCTGCCCTACTTCACCGACGGCGCGGTGGCCTTCAAGGGAATGGGAGGCATCTGGGTGGCAGCCATCATCGTGGTGTCCATCAACACCGGCGCGTACATGGCCGAATCCGTCCGGGGCGGCATTATTTCCATTGACCCCGGCCAGACCGAGGGCGCGAAGGCCATCGGTATGACCCATGTGCAGACCATGGTGAACGTCATCATGCCTCAGGCGCTGCGGAACATCATCCCCCAGATCGGCAACAACTTTATTATCAACATCAAGGACACCTCCGTGATGTTCGTCATCGGCTTCGTGGAATTTTTCGCCACCCATCGGAACATTGTGGGCGTCAATCTGCTGTATTTTCCCTCAGCCGTGATCGAGATGGCGGGGTATCTGATGCTGACGCTGGCGGCGTCTTTCCTGCTGCGCCTGCTTGAAAAGCGGCTGGACGGCAGCGACAATTACGAGCTGGTCAGTACGGACTCTTTGGCCATGAGCGCCGGTACCTATTCCCACCCCAGCCGCAAGACGCCCTTCGACGAGCGCAGCGGCGAGTTTGATTCCGGAAGACCGAAAGGAGAATATTAATATGGAAGACGTGATTTTACAGGTCAACCACCTTTCCAAGTCTTTTGGAAGCCATGAGGTTCTCCGGGACATCGACTTTACCGTTAATAAAGGCGACGTGACCTCCATCATCGGCGCCTCCGGCTCCGGAAAAAGCACGCTGCTTCGGTGCATCAACCTGCTGGAAACGCCCACCTCCGGCGAGGTCTGCTACCACGGCAAGAACGTGGCCGGGCGGGGCATTAACGCGCCGGCCTACCGCGCCCATGTGGGTATGGTGTTTCAGTCCTTCAATCTGTTCAACAATATGACGGTGCTGGAAAACTGCATGGTCGGTCAGGTGAAGGTGCTGAGGCGGAGCCGGGAGGAAGCCCGGGCTCACGCGATGACCTATCTGGAAAAGGTGGGCATGGCGCCCTACATCAACGCCAAGCCCCGGCAGATCTCCGGCGGCCAGAAGCAGCGGGTAGCCATTGCCCGGGCGCTGGCTATGGATCCGGAGGTACTGCTGTTCGACGAACCCACCTCCGCGCTGGACCCGGAGATGGTGGGCGAGGTGCTGAACGTCATGCGGTCTCTTGCGCGGGAAGGGATGACCATGCTGGTGGTGACCCACGAGATGGCCTTCGCCCGGGACGTGAGCAATCATGTGGTGTTTATGAGTCAGGGCGTCATCTGCGAGGAGGGCGTACCCTCCGAAGTGTTTGGAAACCCGCAGAAGCAGGAAACAAAGGATTTCCTCGCCCGGTTCCGCAGCGCCTGATACTATTTCCTGATTAAAATCTTTGATTTTAATCAGGAAGGCATCGCCTAATGGCGCTGCCAGTTTTGTGATTTATAAGGAAAGAAATCACAAAACAAGTCTCATATGAACTCCATGCCCTTCAGGCAATTAAAACCTTTTTTAAAGATTTTAATTGGAGTTCAGTATGATACTGAAAAGAGTTACCGCCGGGGCAATTGCCCCGGCGGTATTTTTTTGTGTTCTTGCGGCCGGATCACGATTACAGTACGCAATGTACGTTTTGCAGGTAGAAAACCGCGGAGTAGGTGGCATTGCCCCGTACTGTCGGGTAAGCGGTGATGGCGTCAAAATTCTTGTAACCATTGAGCTTTATGTCAAAGCATCCGTCCGGCTCTGTGTAATTGATGTCCTGCGCAAACTCCCAGTTGCCGTTGCACCTGATGTAGATTTTCCATGTGCCGTTGACTTTTGCGCCATGCAGGCCGCCTGCTTCCAGACAGAACTGGAAAGAATCGCAGTTTTCTATTTCAGAGTTGAATTCTATAATAGAACTGTGTCCACCGTTTCCGAAGCTGTAGCGTTCATCTGACCAGCTTCCCCAAATTTCATCGTATGTGATTCCTTCTATGATACCGTCGCGGCCTGCATGTAAAGTAGTCCCATAATAGTCCACGTCTTCATTCTCAGCCAGTGCGCCGTCTTCGTCGAAGTAGTACAGCGCGTTGTCGATTTCCTGAAGATCTACATACTTTTCGCCATCCTGAATGTAATAGCGCTTTCCGCTTATGGTGTGCCAGCCGTCCGTGAGGGCCTCTGTTTCCGTCGGGGCGGGAGGCTCGGTGTACGTGACTTTTTCGGTGGGGGCGGCTTCAGTAGCGGCAGGTTCTGTAGTCGCGATCGCTTTCAGCTCGTTCTGGGCATCGGTGCGGTTATGGAACGCGCGCACTGCAAGCAGAACTACGACCACAAGGGCGACGGCTGCCAGAATGATGGGAAGTCTGGACTGCCAGGAATTGTTTTTTCCGCTGTTATTCGCCGCCGGAGGGTTCTGCCACTGGGTGGGCTGCTGAGGGGCCTGCCATTGAGTGTCCTGCTGCTGGGGCTGCTGGACGGGCTGCTGAGGCTGCTGCCACTGAGGGGACTGCTGGGGCTGCTTCTGTTCTGCTCCGCAATAGGGGCAGAATTTCACGGTTTCCGCGATTTCTTTGCCGCAGTTGTAACAATACATGTTCCTCTCTCCTTTATTTTTTAATATGTAACAACTATAACTTTGACCGGGCAATATCAGAGAATTTGCGTTGTATGCCGTTTTTCACTTTGGCACGGGCTCGCCGCAGTTTCCACAGAATTCCGTGGTCGGTGACAACTCGTGGCCGCATTTTTTACAATGGTTCATGGGGTACGCCTTGATTGTTTTTGGGGGATGAGGGGCAATCATTTACTTTGATACCTGAATAAGATTACCGCTGGTTGCGTCATATTCCAGAGAACAAATACTCGTAGTTGTATTGGTATCAGATGTAATTGAGTATATCTCAATAACATAGTTCCTTTCGTGCAAAGTATCGCGATACACCCCGATTGCATACTCTGCATTTATCATGCTCAGTCCAACAAGTGGCACGCCTTCAATACGTCTATTTAGGATATCGTACACCACCTGTAAAGTTTCGGTCCACCCATCCAGATGGTTGTTCCAAAAGAAATACAGGCCCGGGAAGTTACTCGTCCATGCGTCTGCAGGAGTTTGAACGGAATATGTGCCATTTCCTACTGACTTAAATGTCGCAAACTGCCACTCGTACTTATTATCCAAGTACCCAAAAGATCGTTCCGTTGTAATGCCACCTGTCTGGTCTTCGGGGAGAAGCTCGAACAAATTCGATTTCCAAGTCAGTGCAGAATCCGTAATTTCTATCTCTGCCTGCGCACTTTCCAAGGTGTCAAACAGTTCAAAAAGCGATTCCGGGAAAATGGGGAAATCCTTGATGTTTTGAGGTGCAGTTGCTTTTGTCCAGGACTTTGCGGCATCGAGCAGCAGATCAAATTCCTGTTCAAATTCCTCCGGCGTCATGTTTAAGCTGTAAAACACAGGCTGGGGGGATGTTTCCTCTGCGACTGTGGCAGTTGTGGTCGGGGCGGCGGTTGCGGCAGCGGTCGGAGTTGTGGTCGGGGTAGTCGCTGCAAATGCGGCTGTATTGGTGTCATCGGCGGGTTTACCGGCGTTTGCCCATATCAGCGCCCCGCACAGCACGACGGCAATGACCGCCGCCGCAGCAATCCAGAGCTTTTTCCCGGACTTCTTACCCGCTTCCGCCTTGGCCTGAGGTGCGGGTTCCGGTGTCGGCTGGGGTTCCGGTTTGACCTCCTGCTCTGGTTGAGATTCCAGCTTGGTTCCTGGTGCGGGCAGGGGTTCCGGCTGGGTTTCCTGCACCGGCTGAGGTGCTGGCGTGGGGGCCGGTTCCACCGCTGTGCTGTACAGACCCTTTTCCAGTTCCTCCATGCTCTGCATCCGGTTTTTGGCGGATATCACCATGGCCTTTTGCAGCGCTTCCAGCGCCTGCGCCGACAACGCTTTCAGGCCGGGTTCCTCCCATGAGATGGTGTCCTCCACCACCCGGTCGGTGGCGACGGGCGGCAGTTTTCCGGTCAGGGTGTAATAGACCGTGGCGGCCATGGCATAGACGTCCGTCCATGGGCCGGAGCTGCCCCGCTGGGTATACTGCTCAAAGGGACTGAAGCCGCCCTTGGCGACCTGCATGGAGGACGCGCCATTGTTGACGCTCAAGTCCTTCGCCGCGCCCAAGTCCAGAATTTTTACCTTGCCGTCCGGCGTCAGCATCAGGTTGTCCGGGCTGATGTCCCGGTGGACAAGGCCAGCCTGATGCACCTGCTCCATGGCCTGAATGGCGGGAAGGAAAATGCCTTTTGCCTGTTCCCAAGGCAGCGGGCCGGTCTTTTCCAGCCGCGCTTTCAGCGTTTCGCCCTCCACGAAGTCCATGACGATGTAGGCTGTCTCGTTTTCCTGAAAAAGATCCCGCACCCGTACCACGTTGGGGATATCGTCCACTTTGGACATTTTTCGCGCTTCTTTCAGGAATATCTGCGTACCGTTCTGTTTCGCCTGCTGGGACTGCACACTGGTGTACCACGTCAGTCCCCGGGAGCCGGGATTCCGGCTGACCTGACCGGAAGGGTAATATTCCTTGATGGCGACCTTCCGTTCCAGCGCGATATCCCAGCCGACATAGGTGATGCCGAAGCCGCCCTGCCCCAGCACCCGGCCGACCAGATATTTCCCCGCGAGGATCGTTCCCATGGGCAGGGCATATTCTATTCCCGTGACCCGCCGCGGGTCGAAGCCGCAGTGGGGGCAGGGATAGCCCTGAATTTCCTCCATGCAGCCAAAGCATTTGTTCAGTTCCATCTTACTCTCATGCTCCTCTTTGTTCCAGATTTCTGCTTCCTGTTTTACATGTTAACCGATAGATACCCATATGGCGGGACGGACACCGGCTTTCGGAGAGTTTACTGTACCGTCGTGATAGTCGATTATGGTGTCACTGTTTACACTGCACACGGCAAGGTTGTCATCTGCGGAGGTTCTGAGCCACCACCAGCATCCGCCGGTATCCTTGTTTTTGTATGTCCCCTGCTGTACCGCGTAATCCGTGGGATAGCAAAGCAGCGCGTCCTTATCGATATTCCCATTCGACTGAATGAACGCATCCACTTCTTCAAGACTCAAAAGAAATACATAGTCCGCTGTTTCCCTGCCGGAATCGCATTTGATATAGGGATTCCTGTCCGGCAGGAGGGTTGTCCGTTCCATAATTGTTTTTTCATCCTCGGAAAAGGCGGAATTATAAAACGTGCCGTTCAGCCATTGCCGAATCGTGCTGGTGTCCCATGTGACATACTCATACTTCTTGTGAAAAGGCTGAGCATCCAGCGCATAACGGCTCAGCAGCAGCGCCCTGTCCTCCTGAACGTCCAGCACCAGCCATTCAATCGCCTCGGCGCCGTTGCTGCGATTGCCATCCTGCTCGTAATGGCCAAAGCTGACGATATCATTCACGTTCACGACCGGTTTCTTTGCCTGCGTTTCTTCGGGCACGGTAGATGCCGTTGGCTTCGTCGGGTTGGAGCTTGGAGCGGTTGGTTTCGTATACGCTATAGTCGGTTCAACATGGCTTACAGTGGGTTCCGCCTGTACTACGGTTTTGGTAGGCGCAGGCTGCGGCTCGGGCTTTGCTTTTACAAAAAGAGTTACCAATACCGCCGTCATCGCGCAAAGGGCGACAGCCAGACCAATCACCACAGCATTTGCTTTTTTCCGCGAACCGGAATGGTTTGCCCCCGGCCTGGATGCATGGGCGGATTTGGACTGGCACTGGCTCAGAAGCTCTGCCATGGTCTGCGTTCTTTCTCTGGCGTTGAGCTTCATTGCATTTTGCAGGGCCGCAATTACATGATTCGGAACGCCGCCGGTTTCCAGCAATGCCCAGTTTACGGGTTCTCCCTGCATACGATCTACAGCGGTGGGGGGAACGACGCCGGTCAGGCTGTGGTACATGGTTGCGGCCATGGCGTAAACATCCGTCCATGAGCCGGACCCGCCCTGCTGGGCGTACTGCTCCGGAGGGCTGAAGCCGCCTTTCACGACCATCGCCGAGGACGCACCTTTATTGATTGCCAGATCCTTTGCCGCGCCCAGATCGAGGATCATTACCCTGCCGTCCGGCGTCAGCATCAGATTGTCCGGGCTGATGTCACGGTGGACAAGATCGGCCTGATGTACCTGCTCCATGGCCTGAATGGCGGGGAGAAAAATGTCTTTCGCCTGCTTCCATGTCAGAGGGCCGGTCTTATCCAGCCGTGCTTTCAGCGTTTCGCCTTCCACGAAGTCCATGACGATATAGGCCGTCTCGTTTTCCTGAAAAATATCTCGCACCCGCACCACATTGGTGAGATTGTCCACCTTGGACATTTTTCGGGCCTCTTTCAGGAACATCTGCATACCGTTCTGCCTTGCCTGCCGGGACTGCTCGTTGGTATACCATGTCAAATCCCGGGAGCCGGGATTCCGGCTGACCTGACCGGAGGGGTAGTATTCCTTGATGGCGACCTTCCGCTCCATGGCAAGGTCCCAGCCGATATAGGTGATGCCGAAGCCGCCCTGCCCCAGCATTTTTCCTACGATGTATCTGCCGTTCAAAATCGCCCCATAGGGAAGCACATAATTGGGTGCGGCGGCCTGCGCGGGGTCAAAGCCGCAGACGGGGCAGGGGTAGCCGTGAATTTCCTCCATACAGCCAAAACAGCGGTCAAATTTCATGTTTCTCTCCTCTTTCAGTGGCCTGACGTTCGGTTCCGTGTTCCCGGTGATGACCACTATAGTAAAATAATATCATTGCTTGATGATGTTGTCTACTGTCTATCTGGTGATTTTATTATAGCAAATTTACAAAATTTGCGGTTGCGCGGTGTGCGACAATTTTGAAAAAATTTTGCCCGGCTCTGGATGGCAGAGCCGGGCGGGGTGGGGGTTAACGATTGCGGAATTCCTTAAGAATCTTACTGTCGGGGCAGATGATATCGGGCAGATTGTCACAGCCGTAGAACATACTGTCCATCTTCGTTACGGCGGAGGCGTCAAAGCTGGACAGATTCAGATTGGTCAGACTTGTACAGGAGCGGAACATATTACTCATGTCTGCCACGTTGGAGGTATCGAAACCGGTCAAATCCAAACTGGTCAGATCTTCACAGATGCAGAACATAGCGGCCATGTTCGTTACGTGGGAAGTATCGAAGCCCGATAAATCCAGACCGGTGAGACGTTCGCAGTTTGCAAACATGGCGCCCATATCTATCACGTTGGAGGTGTCGAAACTGGATACATCCAGACTGGTCAGATTCGCACAGTTTTGGAACATCACACGCATATCTGTTACGCTGGAAGTATCGAAGCCGGGTAAATCCAAACTGGTCAGACTCGCACAGTTTTGGAACATCATACGCATGTCTGTCACGCTGGAAGTATCGAAGCCGGATAAATCCAAATCGGTGAGACTGCTGCAACCGTTAAACATGCCTCTCATCCGTGTTACGTCGGAAGTGTCAAAGCAGTTCCCGAAATTGATTGTCTTCATATTTACAAAATCTTGAAACAACCAGGCTGCATCGGGGTTTGGCGCGATTGCGCCGTCAGCGGCCACGTACAGATTGCCGTTATCCATCCAGGCCAGCACGCTCCTGTCCCCGGCTTCTGACACGTCCCATGCACTGCTGGGGGCGTTTTGCAGTGAGCTTTGGAAGGTTAGGGTATTTACGTCTTTGCGCAAATACTGACTCTGCCCCCAAAACGGGGTAGCAGAGATGTCGTCTTCATAGACAAAGTCTGCAGCCGCCATAGTATGGACTTCCATGGGGACAGCAGGGACCGCTTTCGTGGGTGCCGGTTCCGCGGCGGTCTGCACGGTTGGAACTTTCACGGAGGGAGCGGGGGCGGACTTTTTCCCGCCGCTGCCGATGGAAATGGCGAGGGCTATCACCGCGACCACCGCCGCAACGCCGGGTATCAGCCATTTGGAAAGCGGCCGCTCCGGCTTCACATCGTGCCGGGGCGGTTGGGTGGGCTGCGCTTCTGGGTTTATCGGTTGGGTCTTCTGGGCTACCGGTTCCGTCTCCATCGGTTTGGGCGGGGCTGCTTTCGTCTCGACCGGCTTGGGCGGTTCCACTTCCGGAATAACTTTGGGCGGTTCCGCTTTCACTTCCCCCTGCGGGTGGGTGAGCATTTGCAGGAGCGTGTCCATGCTCTGCGGACGATCCTGCGGGCGCATATGCATACAGTCCGCCAGAATGTCGAACTGCGCCTGCGTCAGCCGTGGCTGGCAGGCCAACGTATCGTCTATGGTGCGGTCTGTCGCGGGGGGCGGGAGAATGCCGGTGCAGCAATAGTAAATCGTGGCGGCCATGGCGTAAATGTCCGTCCACGGACCGACCTTTCCGCTCTTGCTGTACTGCTCAATGGGGCTGAATCCGTGCTTGGCCACCATCTGGGAGGACTGGACGCTGCCGTCATTTCCCTGAATGTCCAAATCCTTCGCCGCGCCAAGATCCAGCAAAATCAGCTTGCCGTCAGGCCGCACCATGATGTTGTCCGGGCTTATGTCCCGGTGGATAATGCCGTGCTCATGGACTTCTGCCAGTGCCTGCATGATCGGGGTCATGAGTTTGACGCAGCTGTCAAAGTCCATGGGGCCGTTCTTCTGCAATTTTTTCAGGAGGGTCTCGCCCTCGATGAAGTCCATGACGATGTAGGCCGTTTCGTTCTGGATGAAAACCGATTTCACCCCCACGACGCCGGGAATGCCCCCAAGCTTTGCCATTTTCCGGGCTTCCTTCAGGAAACTGTCGAAGCCTTTCTGAGTGCCGGTTTTTCCCATCATGGCGCTGCTCCACACCACGGTGGAGTGTCCCTCCCGGCTGACCATACCGGTGCTCATGGGATAGTATTCCTTGATGGCGACCTTCTGCTCCAGCAGCAGGTCAAAGCCGATGTAGGTGATGCCAAAACCGCCCTGACCCAGCATTTCGCCCACGAGGTACTTTCCCTCCAGAATCGTTCCCGGTTTCAGGGCGAAGGTCTCCGCGTTCGCGCTGCCGTAGGCGCGTCCGCATTCCGGGCAGACGGTTTCTCCCGCCGTCAGCGGGTGCATACATTTCATGCATCTGCGTACTTCCATATTCCATTCCTCTTTCTTTCGGGGGATTCCCCGCCGATTTTTGGAACCATTACGGTAAAATAATATCACCGTTTGATGCTATTGTCCACTGCTTATTTGGCGATTTTAGTATAGCAGATTCCTTCAATTTATGGTCGCGCGGCGTGCGACAATTTTGAAAAAAGTTGCGCACCGCGCACCTCACACCGGGGCGTTATGGTGTATGATGACCATAGTTCCACTGCCCCGTTATCGATGCGCGGAAATGTGCCGGTTTTTGATGACACCGGGTGTTTGCTGTGATACAATGGCAGTCATGATTGTTTTGGATATGTCTGAGAACGGAACGATCAACGGATATCCGTGGGAGGATTTTCCCGACCAATACCGCAGCGCCTGAAAGGGATAACAGTTTTCGCCGCCGGGGCAAAATGCCCCGGCGGTATTTTGTTGGAAAAAGGACGGGCAATGGGGAATACAGTGGCAGTGGAGGTGGCGAACATGTTGGCAGCGGCCTGGCTGATGCTCAGTTCATTATTTTATTCACTGCAGCTGTCCTCGGGCAGCTTTCCCCGCCCGCTGACGGAGGAAGAGGAACGGTACTATCTGGATTTGGCAGGGAAGGGAGATCTGGAAGCGAGGAATGTTCTCATAGAACGGAATCTGCGGCTGGTGGCGCACATTATGAAGAACTGCTAAAGCCCGCAGCAACCCTGTGTGGCGGACGGATGGGGTGCACCTGTCTGTGTACTGCGACCACAGTGCGAGAATTTACTGGAATGTGGTGCTGAACTGAAAATAAACGTCCCCGGCAGGCGAAGGTTGCTTGCCGGGGTTTGTCTATGGGTGGGGGACAGAAAGCTGGGAGGCTGCCACCTGAATATTTGAAAAGTGGGATTTTGGGGCCGGTATATTTATTGAAAAGTCTTGAAAAATAAGCCGAAAAGATATTGAAAAGTTGGTTCGCAAAGAAAGAAAAGTCCGCTGGCTAGAGGGAGTAGAACGAATAGCGATTGGAAAGTGCAATGGGAAAAGAATAGGGCGGTTATCGGATAAAAGCCTATCTATGTCATATTGCACAGAAATAAAAAAAGATCTAGGTGAAAAAGACGAATATTCGTTTCAACTGACGATTTCCGTTGCCTGTCTGGCGCAAAGGTGCTAAGCTAAAAACATAACGAGGAGGGGACTATTATGACAGAACTGGAAATGATACAGCGATCCGGCTAGGAAGCGGCTGCCAACGGCGGCAGGAGAGCAGCTGGGCCTGTCTGTCCGGGAGATGCAGGGGAAGGCCGGGCCTTTTCAGGCGGTGTACTACGGGGCAAACGCACAGCGGTTTATTCTGGACCATCTGATGGACATCCTGCGAGAAGAACAATAGCGCAATAGATAAGGAGCGGAATATGACATTAGAAAAACAAGATGCGGAGCTTTTTTATGAGCTTTGGTTCCCTTTGCTGGACTTCGTAAATCAAAAATACCGGGTATGTCCCGGCACGGGGACCATTGACCGGAGCCGAGGCGTCGATGCTGCCGATGCGAAGAAGATTGCAGATTATTTGTGGTCCCACACGCAGGTGCTTCAGGAATACATTGCCTATGCAAAGCTGCCAGAGGAGCAGGCCCAAATTGTGGCGGGGTGGGCGCAGTGCAAGCCGGGAAAGTACATTATGGAACGGCATTTAAAAAAGGGAACCGTTTTCATTTCAGAGGATGACCAGACGGTCTATATGGTCGAGGGGCTGTTTTCCACCTGGGAGGAGATGATGGGAAAAGGTCCGGTACTGCTGGATGCCGTGTTGATCCCCTTTAAGGATATGATTATTTCGGATGGATTGGTCAGGGCCTATCCGTTCCACTTCGGACGTGGTTACAGCGAAGCGTTTAAGGATATTTACAGAAAGGCCAAGGAGGACAATACGATTCGTTTTTCCTTAAGCGGCGGCGAACCGGAACGTCGTCCCAACAAGGAAAAAGCAACTGGCACGGTGGAAAGCTATGTGATCAAGGTATCTCTGGGACGCAGCTGTTACCGGTACATTCAAATCGGCAAGCAGAAAACCCTTGGCGCATTGAGTGAAGCGATTTTGAGTGCTTTCGAATTTGACGATGACCATTGCCATGCGTTCTTTATGGATGACCGGTATTGGAGCAATTTAGGTGCCTATTATTCCGACGATATGGATGAGGGCTGCCGGTTATCCTACAAGATGCCACTTGGACGACTTGGACTGGAAAAAGGCGATAAATTTAAGTACTTGTTTGATTTTGGAGATGAATGGCGTTTCCAGTGCAGAGTGATGCGGGAATTGGAGGAGAAAACGAAGTCTTTTCGTGTGATCAAAGCGGTTGGAGACCCGCCGGCGCAGTATCCGGGCTGGGATGACGAGGAGCTTTAACCAGGAGCTGCGGGATAGCCTGACGTTTGTAATGCAGAACCATCGTGGATAAGACATTTGAAAAGGAAACATCCCCGGCAGGCGTGATATGCTCCCTTTATGAGAGACAGTGAAATAAAAACACTGTCAATCACGAAGGGAGCATTGTTCATGTCAAGAAACGGTTTGCAATCAGTGTGCGTTCCACGATGCTCCTTGAAATAGTTCGTAATGCTTGAAAAATGAGGCAACGGGAGTTCAGTATGAGGGTGAGCGTTCATGCAATCATCGTGAAGAAAGATGATTCCTGATGGACTTTGCAAAGGAATTATGGTAAAATGATAATATATAGTAGTATTTGATAAGCAAATCGGAAAGGAGTGGCTGGGATGGGAAACATCTATTTTACGTCTGATTTAGAAATACAGGTTTTGAAAGCAATAAAGGAAGCATACGACTGTGCGGATGTAAAAAATGACCTGGACAGAATCCGATGGATGATTCAATACGGGACGAACGGGCAGGCCGGATACCTTGATTGGGAAATGCGGAAAAAATATCCCATGATCGATTACATGCTGCAAGTAGCAAATCATTTTCCAGCCCAAGCGCATTCTCCAGGATATTGCGGGAAAGGCATCACAGCATCTCCCGAAAAATCAAACCTGGAACAGGATTATTGGGGGATTCTTTGTGATACTGCGATCAAAAAAGGAATTAAGAGAAGGCTGGAAGAGTGTATTGATTACATTGGATAGGCTTTACAACAAGCATGAAGTAAAAGATGCTGTGGTAGGAATAGCCGTCCCCAATATTGTGATTAACTTCCAGAGGACTTTGAATTAAATAACCATCAAAAATCGTACTATATTAGGAAATGAGTTGTGCAAATGGAGTTTTTGCTTAAATTTGGGAAAAAGGAACATTTAGAACAGTTAAAAAATGGAATTGTTCATTTTAGCCCCATTGAGTTATTTCAAGAAGATGTTACAACTTTTCGTGGCGATAAAATGGAAGGGAAGGAGTACCTCAATCTATCAAAGCCCTTCGTGGTCAATGGGGTCGATATTTCTGCGTACATAGAAAAAGCAGTTATTTCGAGTATACCGGATTGTCCGGTACGCTCCTTCTCGGCTTCTTTGCTATCGCATAAGAATTGCCACATGGTATCTGAAGACACTTATGCGCTAAACGATAATTTTATAGCAGAAATGAGCCAATTCGGAGATCATGCGTTATTATTCAATTTCTCTGATTTTGTGAATGCACTGGTGAAAAACCTTGAAGCTGCGGGATGTGGATATGGATATCACCCCATAAAATACATCGACAAACGCAATCATGGGCTTATACGTGAGTATTACGATAAAATAGATGAAGACTCAAAAAGCATGGCACATTTGTTTGTCAAGGATACCGCAAATTCATATCCGTTGCAAAATGAATGGAGATTTGTGTTTTTTGATTATAACAACTATTTCCACTTGGGCGAGGGAGATGGAAAAAATCTTTGCACAGAATTTTCTACTCAAATGCCAGTTTTCACAACAGATGAACTTTGCACGCTTAGATGCAGTGGAGATTGCCTTTTTGGTAATTGAGGAGAGAGAATATGCCGACACTTGAATGGATTGGAAAAGAGAAAGTCGTCAATCACCATTTCCTATTGCCAGCTACAAAACAAGTTTGAGGTTGGTTACCAAGCCACGAAGAACGACCCAGAATGGATTTATAACATTAGTGACCTGTTTACCTCCACGAACACCTTTAAGTTCATCGGTGATTTCATCAAGAGACTGGGTGACTATATTCTTAGCCTTGGCGATGATATTAGCGAAAGTCATCTAAAGCTATATGCGGCATTTAAGAAAATCAGAAATGTGGTCACGGTAGTTGCCCAAAAGAAAAAGCTAATTCTGAATTTGCCGCTTGATGTGGCTACTGTATCATTTGAAGAAGGCTTTTCAAGAGATGTTACAAACATCGGTCACTGGGGCTGCGGTGCGGTTGAGCTCTATTTGCAAATCAGATAGACTTTGCAGACATGATAAATGATGCACACTTCTATTTGCAGGAGATTGAGCGGCAGAATGTCACGCTCCCTTACAAGTATATCATCATTGATGAGTTCCAAGACATTGCTCGTCAGAGATTCAATCTAACGAAAAGGCTATCTCAAATTACGCAGGCGAAGGTTGTTGCGGTCGGTGATGACTGGCAGTCGATATATGCGTTTTCTGGCTCTGATATTACGCTATTTACTCGTTTCCTGGAGCTTATGGGAGCTGGAACGGAGTTGAAGATTACTCATACCTACCGTAATTCGCAGGAGCTTATCGATATTGCTGGAGGCTTTGTACAAAGAAATACTTCGCAAATCCGAAAGCAGTTGATTTCTCCGAAGCATCTTGAGAACCCGATTGTTCTTGAAGTTTTCGATGATAGTACCAAACCTATGGAGCGACTTGCAGATACCATCGAGCATATCATTGGTGAGATCCTATCTGAGTACGGCGAGCAGAGTTCGATTTTGTTGATTGGCCGATACAATTATGACATGTACAAGCTGTACCGAACGAATCGGTTCAGCGAATTGCCGGGCGGTGCGATCAGGAGTGAAAAATACCCAAATGCAAAGATCACCTTTATGACAGCGCATAGTTCCAAGGGCCTTGGGTATGACAACGTAATTCTGATCAATATGTTCGAAGGGAAATTCGGGTTCCCGTGCCAGATCGAAGGTGATCCTATTATTAAGCTCGTTACATATGAGGACAATAGTATGCCCTTTGCAGAAGAGCGGCGATTGTTTTATGTGGCGATGACACGGACAAAAAACAGGGTATATATCGCAGCGCCTAGAACAAAACCATCCAGATTTCTTGTAGAGCTCATTAAAGATTTCAACATTCCGCATAATGATGAGATCAATATGCAAGTGGTGGACCTGTTTAACCTGCGTTGTTCTGTATGCGGTTTCCCGCTAAAGTATGAGTTTAATAAAAACTACGGCTTGAATCTCTGGATATGCACAAATGAGGCTGAGCTTTGCGACTTCATGGCCAATGACAGGACACACATGCATGACATTTTGAAATGTCCTAAATGTACAGATGGTTATTTGATCGTCAAAAAGAATCCGAAGAATGGTGACATATTCTATGGCTGCACCAACTATTTTAACGAAGAAAGAAAGTGCACCTATATGGCGCCGTTAGAGAGCGGCAGCAAAAACGATCAATAAAGCAATAGTTTTTGCGATATATCGTATGATGTTTAAATACCACGAGCGCATATGGGCAAGAAAAGTGAGCAAGGATAGACTTTCCTTGTAGTGTTTGTAGTAACATGCTATACCCCATTATGCCCTTGATTTTGAGGGTATAATGGGGTATAATTCTGCATAGGATCCTAACTCACAGGAGGTGCGCTATGGACTTATCTGAGATGCAAACCCGCGCGGCGGAGCTGGAACAGCAGATTTCTGCTTTGCCTGCCGGTTCCATTACGAAGAAAACCGTCAGAGGCAAGGACTATTTCTACCATCGTTGGACAGAGAACAAGAAGCGGCGGGAGAAGTATATTCCCGCTGACGAATTGGAGAATTTCCGCGCCCAAATCGAGCGGCGGAAGGAGCTGGAGCAGGAACTGAAGGCGCTGAAAAAGCAGCTGCCCAGGGCAAAACCTACGAACCTTTCCGCGTTTACCACCAATGTCCGCACCGGCGAGGCGCTGCGTTCCTTTGCGGCATCTGTTCGCGACTATCGCAGGCGCGAGTGCTTCCGGCAGCTGCACGACTTTGTCTACGGTGAGCCGCAGGACAAGGTGTTCATTCTCTACGGTCTGCGCCGGACGGGAAAAACCACCATGATCCGCCAGATTTTTGCGGAGATGAGCGACGCAGAACTATCCAAGGCGGCATTCATTCAGATCACCGCAAAAGACACGCTGGCAGACGTGAACCGCGACCTCAAGGCATTGGAAGCGCAGGGCTTTCGCTATGTGTTCCTCGACGAAGTAACGCTGATGGAGGATTTCATCGAGGGCGCAGCGCTGTTTTCTGACGTGTTTGCAGCCTGCGGCATGAAGATCGTGCTCTCCGGCACGGACTCGCTGGGCTTCCTTTTTACCGAGGACGAGCAGCTTTACGACCGCTGCATCCTGCTGCACACCACATTCATCCCTTACCGCGAGTTTGAATCTGTCCTCGGCGTTCACGGCATCGACGAGTATATCCGCTACGGCGGCACCATGAGTCTCGGCGGCGTTCACTACAACGAGACCTCTACCTTTGCCAGCAAGGAAAGCACCGACGAATACGTGGATACCGCCATTGCCCGCAACATCCAGCACTCCCTGCGTTGCTATCAGTACGAGGGACACTTCCGTCATCTGCGGGATTTATACGAGAAGGGCGAGCTGACCAGTGCCATCAACCGGGTGGTAGAGGACATCAACCACCGCTTCACGCTGGAGGTGCTGTCGCAGGATTGGAAGTCCCACGACCTTGGCGTTTCCGCCAGCAATCTGCGTCGGGATCGGAAAAATCCGACGGACATCCTCGACCGCATCGACCTTGCGCTTGTCACCGACAGTCTGCGGAAGCTGCTGGAAATTCGCAACAGGGCAGAGCAGACCGTGGCGCTGGACGATGTTCACGCGGCGGAGATCAAGGAGTATCTGGACTTGCTGGACTTAACGCGGGAGATCGACGTGCTGCACCTGCCGGATGTCAGCGCGAAATCCAGCCGCACGGTGATTGCACAGCCGGGACTCCGCTATGCGCAGGCGGATGCGCTGATCCGCAGCCTGCTGCTGGATGAGACGTTCAGTGCGTTGTCTCTGGCAGAGCGTACAGCCGTGCAGCAGCGCATCCTGACCGAGATCAAAGGGCGGATGTTGGAGGACATCGTCCTGCTGGAAACCAAGCTGGCAAACCCCAAGAAGCAGGTGTTCGTCCTGCAATTCCCCGTAGGCGAGTTTGATATGGTGGTGTTTGACCCGGAAGCAGGTTCTTGCCGAATTTTTGAGATAAAGCACAGTGAAGAAGCCGTCCCGCAGCAGTACCGCCATCTGATCGACGAGCAAAAATGCGCCCAGACCGAGCACCGCTACGGCCCGATCACTGGAAAGTTCGTCCTTTATCGAGGGAAAAGCCAAGTGGTAAATGGCATTCAGTATCAGAATGTGGAAGAATATCTGCGAAACCTTGCATAATGAACCCGCAGCCCCAACCGAAAAATCGGGGCTGCGGTTTTTCATAGGCCCAATCAGGTAGACTTGCAATGATAGGAGCAAGGTAACGCTATGGCGAGATTCCGGACCAGAAATGGCTTTGAAGTAGGGAGGTAAAATGACGGTACATTTGCGAGGCGTAGAGCGTTGGCTTATAATATGCGTACCATCTGAAAACAAATTGGAGGAATGAATATGAAAATCACCTATACCCGTGTCGGGGACTACTATCTCCCCAATCTGGTTGCACCGGAAAGCCCCAAGGTAGGCCGCTGGGGAATGTTGCGCTTCAACTATTTAAGGAAGCATCGTGAGACACTTTATACCATCATGCTTATGGAGAACACGCTGAACCATCATCTGGAAGAAATTGACCGCCAGGCGCAGGAAATGGAGCAGCGACTCATTTCCCAACTGGCACAGCAGGAGGGCATTACCGAGCAGCTGAAAGCGGAAAATCAAATGGAATGGGTTGCCCGGATGAACAACATTCGAAATCGAGCAGATGAAATTGTGTTGAATGAACTGATTTTTGCCTAGAAAAAGCATATAGCAAGATCGCCATAGTGTGTACTGATTCTGTCAGTCGCACCGTGGCGGTTTTTGTCATTTCTCACAAAAATAATTTATTTTCAGAAATCATATTAGGGTCTATCTGAAAACCGTCAACACGCCCAAACAGCGGGCCTTTTCCACCTGCTGGGCACCATTTTTTCTTGTTGTCAAGAAGGAAAGCACCAAGGATGATATTCATCTCGACATTTTTCTGAAGCTGGACAGCACCTATGAGGCCGTCTATACACCCCTCAAGCACACCGCGGGCATCACCAGTCTAAAAACAGATGATGCAAGGGGAGATTTTCTGTGGCGGACAGAAGAGACGATTTTGTCCGTGCGCTTCGGGCAAATTGCGGGAATATGTTGAAATACGAGACTTACAGCCCGGCGGGGGTCAAACCCCTGCCGGGCTGTATTGTGGTGTGATGGACGTTTGGCTGCGGATGCGTGCAAAAGTGTTTTAATGGGTAGATTCTTCGTTGCGTTTCCTGCAAAATCATGATATGATGAGCAAAGTTGAGGGCTTTGATATCATGGCCTCGGGGATACAGGTTGTTCCGGCTATCCGGACGGGCTGTACCAATCGGAGGATTCTCAGACGAAATTACAGAGAGAGGAAACATACATATGAAGATTCTGGTTGTGAACGACGACTCCATCCACGCTCCCGGTATCGCGCTGCTGGCTAAGGCCGCTATGGAGCTTGGGGAGGTCACAGTGGTGGCGCCTGCCCATCAGTGCAGCGCCATGTCCCAGAAAATAACGATCCGCGGGGATATGCGGGTGGATCAGGTGGCGGATTTCCCCGTTCCCGTGAAGGCGGCTTACATGGTGGACGGCACGCCCGCGGACTGCGTGAAGATCGCGATGCAGTATCTGCTGGTGGAAAGGCCGGACTATGTTTTCTCCGGCATCAACGACGGCTATAACGCGGGCTTCGACATCGCCTATTCCGGCACGCTGGGCGCGGCCTTCGAGGCGGTCATGAACGGCGTTCCGGCCATGGCCTTTTCCAGCACCATGAACGCCCCTCTGCATATTGCCGAAAAGTATCTGGTAAGTATCATGCGGGAGCTGATGGAAGCCGGGCAGGGACGGGGCGAGGTGTGGAACGTGAATTTCCCGGCGGTCGCCCCCGAAAAGCTGAAAGGCATTCTGAGAGAACGCACCGTCGCCCCCCTTCAGTTTTACAGTGAGGACTACCGTAAGACGATACTGCCGGACGGCGCGGTCGCCCTCACCGGACAAGGCTCTCCGCTGACGGAGGGAGACGCGGTCCCGGCAGGCACCGATGTGGAGGCTGTTCTCAAGGGCTACATCTCCATCGGTAAAGTCAAGTGCGCGGTTATGTAAAAAATAGGAAAAATTGTGTCGATGTACTTGCAAAAGCCACAAAATGTGCTATTATTTGGGTGTAGGGACATCTTGTGCCCACACCTATCCGTAATTCCCGGTGTTTCACCGTGAATAAAAATTATAAAGGAGATATTCAAAATGAAAAAGATCCTTGCACTGACCATGGCACTGGTTCTGGTCCTGTCTCTGGGCGCCTGCGGCAAGGCCCCCGCTGCCGAGACCAAGGCTCCCACCGAAGCTGATGTCAGCGTCACCGAGAAGGCCACTGAGACCGAAGCTGCCCGTCCTCACTTCGACAAGCTGACTCTGGAGTTCGTTCCCTCCAAGGACGCCGACGTCATCATTGCCGGCACCGAGAACCTGCCCGAGCTGGTCAAGGCTGAGATGGCAAATCTGGGCTACGACATCGACGAAGTTGACATCACTGTCGGCACCAGCTATGACGCCACCGGTGAGGCCATGTCCGCCGGTACCATCGATCTGGGCTGGCTGCCCGGCGGCACCTACGCCCTGTACTCCGACGATACCGAGGTCATTCTGACCGCTACCCGTAACGGCCTGTCCAACGACAGCGAGAACCCCGCTGACTGGAACGGCGAAGCCAACGCCACCAAGAAGGATGGCCCTCAGGTCACCTACTACCGTTCTCTGATCTACGCAACTCCCTCTCCCTACGGCAAGGAGCTGGCCGCCAAGGTCAACGCCGGTGAGAAGCTGACCTGGGAAGATCTGGACAAGGCTACCTGGGCCGTTCAGAAGACCTCTTCCTCCGCCGGTTACATCTACCCCACTCTGTGGCTGATGGAGAACTACGACGGCAAGAAGATCTCCGACCTGTCCAACGTCGTTCCTCTGGACTCCGGCTACGGTACTGCTTTCTCCTACGCTGCTGCTGAGCAGGTGGACATCATTGTCTGCTACGCCGACGGCCGTAACGACTACGAAGCTTCCTGGACGCTGCCCGTCGATCAGAAGGACGAGACCGGCAAGCAGGGCATGGGCCGTTCCGAATCCATCTGGAATGAGCTGAATGTCATCGGCGTCACCGACGGCATCTACAACGACACCGTTGCCATTTCCAAGGAAAGCCCCTACTACACCCCCGAGCTGATCGACGCTCTGCAGCAGTGCTTCATCAACATCATCAACACCGATGAAGGACAGGCGATCTTCAGCGTCTACAGCCACACCGGCTATGCCATCGCCAAGGACTCCGACTACGACGGCGCCCGCGCTGCTCTGGAAGTTGTTTCCTGATTCATTGAAGTAATTCAGAAAGCGCCCTGCGTCAAAACAGGGCGCTTTCACCCTAATGAAGCCCTTAACACTCTGTTTTTGCGGAATTTTGCGGCAGGGCGGGTTGCCGTCAACCCAACGCCCGCTGGCGGCAAGCCGCCTTGCCGCAGAGCTTCGGCTCGCACGTGTCCAACTTAGCTTAAAGAAAGAGAAGACGCTGATATGATTGAATTTAAAGACGTATACAAAACCTATCCCAACGGCTTCACCGCACTGAAAGGCATCAACCTGCAGATCGAGCAGGGGGAATTTGTCGCCATCATCGGCCTGTCCGGCGCGGGCAAGTCCACCATTCTGCGCTGCATCAACCGGATGCACGATATCACCAAGGGTGAACTGACGGTGGACGGCGTCGATGTGGATGCCCTGAAGGGTAAGACGTTGCGCCGCTACCGCCGGAAGGTGGGCATGATCTTCCAGAGCTTCAATCTGGTCTCCCGCAGCACCGCCATTAAGAACGTTCTGACCGCTGACGTGCCGGATATGAACTTCTTCCGTGTCCTGTTCGGCATTTTCACCAAGGATCAGAAGATGCGCGCCCTGGAAAGTCTGGACAAAGTGGGCATTCTGGACAAAGCCTATACCCGCTGCGACCAGCTGTCCGGCGGCCAGCAGCAGCGTGTCGCGCTGGCGCGTACCCTGAACCAGAACCCCAAGATCATTCTGGCCGACGAGCCGGTGGCCTCCCTCGACCCCATCACGGCCAAGCAGGTCATGGAGGACTTTGTCCGCATCAACAAGGAATACAACATTTCCATTCTGCTGAACATCCACCATGTTGACCTTGCCCTCAAATACTGTGACCGGGTCATCGGCGTCCGTGCCGGTGAGATCGTCTTCGACGGCCCCGCCAGCACCATTACGCAGGAGCAGATCGACGCGGTCTACAACGGCACCAAGGTCCCCACCATGGGCGATGGAGAATGAGTATGGACAACGAAAATACCGCTCTCTACAAGGAGACACTCTTCGATAAGATATTCAAGCCGCAGGTCATCACGCTGGAAAACGGACACACCGTCCGCCGCCCCAGAAGCCGCACCCCGCTCATTGTGATTTGTCTGGCGCTGGCCATCGTGTGGGCGCTGAAAATGACCGGCTTTGATCTCGCGGTCATTGTCAGCCGGTTTTCCAAGATGCTGGACCTGCTGAAAAAGATTTTCCATCCCAACTGGGAGTTTTTCCCCAAGGTCGTCAGCCCCCTGCTGGACACCATCAAGATGTCCATTCTGGGTACGGTCATCGGCTGCGCCATCGCCATGCCGGTGGCAATTCTCGCTTCCTCCAACATCAACCGCAATGCGGTGATCGTCAGCATTTTCCGCTTTATTCTAGCGCTGATCCGTACCCTGCCCACGCTGGTCATCGCGCTGGTGTGCGCGTTGATCTTCTCTCTGGGCACCTTCTCCGGCACGGTTGCCATCGCCATTTTCACCTTCGGCGTCGTGTCCAAGATGCTGTACGAGAGCATCGAGACCATCGATATGGGGCCTTTCGAGGCCATGGAGGCGCTGGGCGCCAATAAATTTCAGGCATTCTGGTCGGCCTGCGTTCCCCAGATCCTGCCCGTTTACCTGAGCCACTGCCTGTACTGCTTTGAAATGAACATCCGCGCCTCCGCCATTCTGGGTTACGTCGGCGCGGGCGGCCTGGGCATCACCATCAACGAGCGGATCGGCTGGCGCGATTATGAGAGCCTGGGCATGGTTCTGCTGACGCTGTTCGTGGTCGTTGCGTTCATCGAATTCTTCAGCGCCTACCTGCGCAAGAAGCTGAGCTGAGAGGAGGATGAACATGTCTGCAAGAACCAAATTGGAAACCTTTGAGGAAGTCTACAACCGGAAGCTTACCGCTGCCGAGGCCTACGCCAACCGTCCCCGGAAGTGGATGCTCTACACCCTGATCGTGCTGATTATCGCGGTAATGGTCAGCTGGTCGTCCTCCAGCATCCAGTTCAACGGCATGACCACAACGGGCTCCGAGGTGGCGAAGGGCGTCCTCCACGGCGTCTTCAATCCCGATACCGCGCTGCTGTTCGGCACCGGAGATACGGATGTGCCCTATCTGCTGCTGCAAACTGTGGCCATTGCGGTGCTGGGCACCCTGTTCGGCGCGATTCTGGCGATTCCCTTTGCTTTTCTGGCCGCGTCTAACATCATGCCGAAGCCCATTTCCTACCTGTTCCGGCTGCTGATCCTGCTGATCCGCACCATTCCCAGTCTGGTGTGGGCGCTGATGTGGATTCGCGTTACCGGACCCGGTGCGGCCTGCGGTGTCATCACCCAGTCCATCTGCTCTATCGGCATGATCTCCAAAATGTATATCACGGCCATTGAGGACTTGGACACCCACATTCTGGAAAGTCTGGACGCCATGGGCTGCAACGCCTTTGAGAAAATCCGCTACGGCGTCATCCCGCAGCTGACGGCGAGCTTTATTTCCACCACCATTTACCGCTTCGATATCAACCTGAAGGACGCTACCACCCTGGGTATCGTCGGCGCAGGCGGTATCGGCGCGTCGCTGGTGCAGTGCCTGAACAGCCGCCGCTGGGCGATGGTCGGCTCCTTCGTCTGGGGGCTGATGGTGCTGGCGCTGATCATTGAGTTCTTCTCCACCAGAATCCGCCGGAAGCTGGCACACGGTCAATAATTTAACATAAAGGCTTCGGCGCGTCAACGCCGAAGCCTTTTTCAAGGGAGTATTTCTATGAACCGAAATCTGACGATCTGCTTTACAAGCGATATTCACGGCTATTTTTCCGATATGGATTACGCCACGGGGACGCCCGGCACCACCGGACTTTCCCGCTGCGCCTTCTCCTTCCCCCACGATGGCAACACCCTGATTCTGGACGGCGGTGATATCTTACAGGGAAGTCCCTTTGCCTACTGGCTCAGCCGGGAGCCGGTGGAGGGTGCGAAGGTGTCCGCACAGGTGATGAATCTGGCGGGTTATCATTTTGTCACTATTGGCAACCACGATTTTAACTTTGGCCGTGAGACGCTGGAAAGCTACCTCAGCCATCTGGACGCGCGCTGTGTCAGCGCCAATGTGGAGGGGGTATCCGGCGTGGAGCGGACTGCTGTGGTCACGCTGGAAAACGGTCTGCGCGTGGGCATTACCGGCGTCACCACTCATTTTGTCAATCTGTGGGAGAAGCCGGAGAATCTGGTGGGTATCAAGGTTCACGAGGCTTTCCCCGCTGCGGCGGCCGCGCTGGAGGAATTGAAGCAGGCGGGTGTGGACATTACGGTCTGCATTTACCACGGCGGTTTTGAAAATGATCTGACCACCGGGGAGCTTCTCTCTGACACCGGCGAAAATCAGGCTTACCGGATCTGCCGGGAGCTGGATTTTGACATTCTGCTGACGGGACACCAGCATCAGGCCAAGGCGGGCTTGCGGCTCTTTGGCACTTACGCCTGTCAGTCCCCGGATCGGTGCAGGCAGTACGTCCGGATGGATGCGGAAGTGTCGGCGGATGGGGACGTGACCGCCCATTCCCGGCTGGTTGAACCCGGAAAGCCCGATGAACGTCTGGCGGCATTTCTGGCGCCGCTGGATGCGCAGAATGCTGTTTTTCTGGATCAGCCCCTTGGAGAGCTGGACATCCCGCTGCTGCCCGGAGATCATATGGAGATGGCGGAAAACGGCTCCCTCATTGCCAATTTCTTCAATCAGGTGCAGCTGGAAGCCTCCGGCGCAGACCTTTCCGTCACCAGCCTTGCCAATGTGGTGAAGGGCTTTAATAAGCAGGTCACCATCCGGGACGTGGTGGCCACCTACGTGTTCCCCAACACGCTGCAAACCCTTCAGGTGGATCGCCGGGTGCTGAAGGCCGGGCTGGAACGCTGCGCGGAATACTTTGAATTGGATGAATCTGGGCGGCTACAGGTGGGGCAGAGCTTCCTCAAGCCTATTGTTCAGCACTATAACTTTGACTATCTGTCCGGTCTGGAAGTGACGATGGACGTCCGTCGGCCGGTGGGTGACCGGGTCACATCCATGGTGTATGAAGGCAAGGAGCTGGAAGAAGGCCGGACGCTGACACTGTGCATGAACAACTACCGGGCCACCGGTACGGGCGGGTATCCGTTCTACGCAAAGTGCAGGCTGGTTAAGGATCAGCCGACGGAAATTTCTCAGATGATCATTGAGTATATCGACCGACATAAGCATGTTGTCGTGGACAAACGGAAATGGCTGCATGTGATCTATTGATACGCGGAATTCCCAGGGCTTGAAGCCCTGGGAATTTTTGCGTTTTAATACTATTTCCTGATTAAAATCTTTGATTTTAATCAGGAAGGCATCGCCTAATGGCGCTGCCGGTTTTGTGATTTATAAGGAAAGAAATCACAAAACAAGTCTCATATGAACTTCATGCCCTTCGGGCAATTAAAATCTTTTTTAAAGATTTTAGGGTCTATCTGAAAACCGGGAATATGACCAACAGCGAGGGATTTTTCGCCTGCTGAAGCCATTTTTCCGCAGGAATACTTTGTGTATTACAAGGGAAAATGGTGCACAGCAGGCGGAAAAGACCCGCTGTTTGGGCGTGTTGACGGTTTTCAGATAGACCCTAATTGAAGTTCAGTATAAGGCCGACAGCATGATGGGAAACAGCGCTCATATGGTGTTACGAGGTGAGCGCATATGGATGAGGTACAGAAGGATGTTTTGTGTGCTCTGCTGCAGGCGCTTCTGGACAGAGGCCTGATTTCGGGGGATGTTTGCGGCAGGGCGCGTGAGAAAGTTCTCGGCACATTGGATTTGCCGCCCTTTTTCCGGAACGGGGAGGATGCTGATGGAAGTTCGGAAAATCCGCGCTGAAATGCGGAATGGCAGGTCATTTTACGACATGCCACTTCGGGTGACATTTTATGCCCGGGTGTCCACAGATCAGGATGAACAGATCAATTCTCTGGAAAATCAGGTGCAGTATTATACGGAGCTGATTCAGAGCAGACCAAATTGGAGATTTGTACCGGGGTATGTGGATGAGGGCATTTCCGGCGGCTCTACGAAGAAACGGGACAATTTTAATCGCATGATCCGGGATGCAAAGGCGGGGATGTTTGATTTCATCATTACCAAGGAGATTTCCCGGTTTTCCAGATCGACTCTGGACAGCATCCGATATACGCAGGAACTGCTGGATTACAATGTGGGTGTGTTTTTTCAGAACGACAATATCAACACACTGGACACGGACAGCGAGTTCCGGCTGGTGATCATGGCGGGGGTTGCCCAGGACGAAATTCGGAAGCTGTCGGAACGGCTGAAATTTGGCTTTCGGCAGGCTATCAAGAACGGCCATGTGCTGGGCAACGACAAGCTCTATGGCTACGATAAAAAGGACTGCGTTCTGACCGTCAATGAGGAGGAAGCGGAGATCATCCGCATCATCTTTGATCTCTACGGAAACCAGCGTCTTGGAACCCGCACGATTTCCAAAAGGTTGATGGAGCTGGGCTACACCAGCCGGGAGGGGAACGCCTTTAACACCCTGACCATCCGGCACATTCTGGAAAATCCTAAGTACAAGGGCTGGTATTGTGGGAATAAGAGCCAGAGCGTGGATTACCGGACAAAGCGGAATGTCTTACTGGATGAAAGTGAGTGGGTGACGTACCCGGATCCCTCTATACCGGCTATCGTTTCCGAAGAACTGTGGAATCGGGCCAACGCCCTGTACAAGAGAAGGAGAGAAGAAATGAAGTCACACAGCAGCGGCCTCAGCTTTCACAATCGCTATCCCTACAGCACAAAAATCTATTGTGAGGAACACGGGACTACCTTTCACCGGCAGGTGATTCAAACAAAAAAGGGACAGCAGGAGGTCTGGCAGTGCAAGGTTTACCGCAGCCACGGAAGGGCGGCCTGCTCGGCACCACAGATTCGCAGCAGTGACCTGGATTTTATCCTCAGCGACATTTTCAAGGAGTTGATTCGGGATAAGCAGAAAATTATCGATTCTCTGGTGACGGTGCTGACCAACATTCCCAAAGAAGTGGATTATGGCAAGCTCCGCTGTCAGGTGGAAAATGAGATGGATGATCTGGAGCGAAAGAAAAATCGGCTGCTGGATTTGAGCATTGCCGGTGCATTGACGGTAGAAGAATTCAAGGAGCGCAACGATGCCTTCAACGCCCAAATTCTGGAGTGCCAGGGAAAGCTGACGGCCATCCGGCAGGAAGAAGAAAATCAGTCTTCTGAGGAACTGGACATCCCAGCCATCCGGCAAGCGCTGGACGAGGCGTTGCGCTTCACCGGGGAAATCGATACGGCGCTGGTGGCGACGATTCTGGATAAGGTTGTTGTCAAGAAGGAAAGCACCAAGGATGATATTCATCTCGACATTTTTCTGAAGCTGGGCAGCACCTATGAGGCCGTCTATACACCGCTCAAGCACACCGCAGGCAACACCAGTCTAAAAAATACTACGCACAAACCGCCGACCAGGAGGATTTGATTTCCATTGGGACGATTGGGCTGATCAAGGGGATCACGACATTCGATGCCAGCAAGGGGGCGAGACTTGCTACCTATGCTGCCCGGTGCGTAGAAAATGAGATACTGATGTATTTTCGGGGGCAGAAGAAGAGTGCGCAGGATGTTTCGCTGTCCGATTATATCGAGACCGGTACCGATGGGGCGGCGCTTTCTTTGATGGATGTGGTCAGCGAGGACGGCGATCTGCTGGAACAGGTGTCCTCCCGGGAGAGCGCGGAACAGCTGCATCGGGCGATTCGGTCTTGTTTGACGGAACAGGAGCGGGAGGTGGTCGTATTGAGGTATGGACTGAATGGAAAGCCGCCGAAGCGGCAGCGGGAGGTGGCGATTATTACCGGGATCAGCCGGAGTTATGTGTCCAGAATCGAAAAGCGGGCGCTGCAAAAGCTGCGGAAGGAATTGGAAGAGTGAGGGACGCTCTGGTTGAATTGCAAAGAGCTGACGGTGAGAGCATCCTCTCTGGACAAAGGGAGCAAAATAGGAGGATGCTGTGTGCTTTTTACGCTTTGAAACTGTGCGGGCGGGGAAGAATATCCGCTGCCCGGTCAGGGATGATTGATACTGAACTCCGATTCAAATCTTTAGAAAAGATTTTAATTGCCCGAAGGGCAAGGAGTTCATATGAGACTTGTTTTGTGATTTCTTTCCTTATAAATCACAAAACCGGCAGCGCCATTAGGCGATGCCTTCCTGATTAAAATCAAAGATTTTAATCAGGAAATAGTATGAGATTTGGAGATTTCTAAGGTATGCGGCGGGGCAGTAATTCGGTGGGTTGACGGCTTGTGCGGGGTTTATGGAAGTGGTCGCGGGCGGCGGGTGGGGAGAAAGATTTTCAGGGATTTATCTGGTTGCACCTTCGGGTGCAACTTTTTTTGCCTTCTTGGGTTTGGATGAAAGGGAGGTTACTATGGAACGCAAAAGCGTGGAAAAGGAACTGAAGCAGCGAATCCAGACGGGGAAAATCCGGAGGGAGGATGTGACGCGGCGGCTGGCGGAACTGGCGTTCGGGAAAGCCAACGACTGCGTGCGGCTGGCGCTGGAGGATGAGCCGAGGCTGGACAAGTTGGACCTGAGTTTGCTCAGCGAGGTCAAGCGCAACGACAAGGGGACGGTGGAGATCAAGCTCATTGACCGGTTACAGGCGCTGGAACAGCTGGCGACGGTGGCGGACGGGGAGCAGACGGACATGGACGATTTCCTGAAGGCGTTGCAGGGCGGCGGGGAAGAATGACGGCATTTTCGCCAAAGCAGCGGACGGTGCTGAGCTGGTGGGTGCCGGGAAATCCCAACCGGGACAGGGAGGCCATCGTGTGCGACGGGGCGGTCCGCTCCGGGAAGACCCTGGCTATGGGGCTGAGCTTCTTCCTGTGGGCCATGAGCTGCTTTAGCGGCCAGAAGTTCGGCGTCTGCGGCAAGACGATCGCGTCTCTGCGGAGAAATGTGTTGTCCGAGATTTTGCCGAAGCTGGAAGCGCTGGGGGCGAAGTGGAAGGAAAAGCGGACGGATAACCTGCTGACTGTAAAATTCCGGGGGCGGGAAAACCAGTTCTACGTCTTCGGCGGGCGGGACGAAAGCTCCGCAAGCCTGATTCAGGGTATCACCTTTGCCGGGGTGCTGCTGGACGAGGTGGCGCTGATGCCCCGCAGCTTTGTGGAGCAGGCATGCGCCCGGTGCTCCGTCGCCGGGAGCCGGTTATGGTTCAACTGCAACCCTGCCGGGCCGGGGCATTGGTTTTACCGGACGTGGATTCTGGAGGCGGAGAAGCGGAACTGTCTGCGGCTCCACTTCACCATGGAGGACAACCCCTCCCTGACGCCTGAGATCCGGCAGCGGTATCAGAAGCTGTACACAGGGGTGTTCTACCGGCGGTTTATTCTCGGACAGTGGGCGCAGGCGGAAGGTCGGGTTTACGACTTTTTCTCGCCGGAAATGGTGGGGAAAGCGCCGGAAAGCTGCGAAAAGTGGTACATATCCTGCGACTACGGGACGGTGAATCCTACGTCCATGGGGCTGTGGGGGCTGCGGGGCGGGGTCTGGTACCGGGTGAAGGAGTTTTACTTCAACTCCCGGGAGGCCCGGCGGCAGATGACCGACGAGGAATACGCCCGGGCGCTGGAGGGACTTGCCGGGGGACGGCGAATTTCGGCGGTGATCGTTGACCCCTCGGCGGCCAGCTTCATTGAGGTTCTGCGGCGGAAGGGATGGCGGGTGCGCAAGGCGGAAAACGATGTTCTCAGCGGCATCCGGCTGACCTCCGATCTGCTGAAGGCCGGAAAGATCGTGATTTGCGAGGGGTGCGCGGACTGTCTGCGGGAGATGGACGAGTACGTCTGGGATTTATCCGGCGGGGGGAAGGACAAGGTGCGCAAGGAGCACGACCACGCCATGGACGACATGCGGTACTTTGCCGCCACGGTTCTGGGGGAGCGGCAGGAGGGAGTTTCCGCGTGGGCGGTGGAAAGAAGGCGCTGACGGGGACGTCAGGGTAATATTTGCTTGAAGGGAGCGATTTTTTGAAACGAAAGCAGAAGGAAACCGGAGGCGTTGCGGCAGTATGCCAGCTTCGCACCGGGAACACCCACCCCTTTGGGGTGATGAAGGGGTTTACGCCTCTGGGCGCCGGGGAGGAGCGGATTTACCGGGAGATGCGGGAAGCCATTCCGGTGCTGGACGCCGCGGTCGCGAAAATGGTGCGGCTGTGCGGCGGGTTTGAGGTCCGGTGCCGGGACCGTGAGGCACAGCACCGGCTCAATGTTTTTTTGCAGATGATGCCCTGCGGCCGGGGACAGATGGGAATCGAAAGCTTTTTGAGCGGGTATCTGGACAGCCTGCTGACCTATGGCCGGGCGGTGGGCGAACTGGTGATCGCCGGTGGAAAACTGCGGGCGGTATGCTGGGGAGACGTGACGGCGCTGGAAGCGCAGGAGGGGGAAAATCCCCTGGAAACGGTGCTGTGGGGCACCGATGAGCATGGCCTGCTGCGGCCGCTCCCTTATCAGCAGCTCCTGCTGTTCACCACGATGAATCCCGAGCCGGCACACCCTTATGGAGTGAGCATGTTCCGGGGGATGCCGTTCCTCGCGGACATTCTTCTGAAAATTTACAACACCATCGGCGTTAACTGGGAACGCGCCGGGAACATCCGCTACAGCGTCATCTGCAAGGGCGGCGAAAACCTCGACCCGGTGACGGCACAGGAGCGGGGGAAAGCCGTGGCGGCGGAATGGAGCCGGGCCATGGAGGACAACAAGAACGGCACGGTGCGGGATTTCGTGGCCGTGGGGGATGTGGAGATCAAGGTCATCGGCGGGGAAGCGCCGATATTGGATTCCGAGACCCCGGTGCGGCAGATCCTGGAGCAGCTGGTGGCAAAAACCGGGCTGCCGCCCTTTTTGCTGGGGCTGAACTGGAGCACCACCGAGCGGATGAGTACCCAGCAGGCGGATCTGCTGACCTCGGAACTGTGGGCGCTGCGGCGGACGGTGGAGCCTGCCATGCGGAAGATCTGTCAGACCTATCTTGCGCTGGAAGGGCTGGACAACCGGGTGGAGATCGAGTGGGACGACATCAGCTTGCAGGATATCACGCAGGAGGCGCAGGCGGCGCTTTACCGGGCGCAGGCGGAAAAGTGTCTGGCGGATGCGTCCCAAAATGAAAATTCTTGAATGGAGGAACCGGCATGGAAATCAACAAGGCGGCACAGGCCGCAAGCAGCGGCGCACCTACGGCGGTACAGCTGGAAGCGATCAATAATCTTGCCAAGGCGCATCTGACAGCCCAGCAGGTTTACGTGTTCTCCCTGCGGCTGTGCGACGATCAGGTAGACCGGGACTTTGAGCGCTTCGACAGCGCCGCGCTCCCCGGACTTGCCAAGCTGTTTATCGGCAAGACGGGGATCGTTGACCACAAGTGGAGCAGCGACAAGCAGGTGGCGCGTATCTTCCAGACCGAGGTGGTGCGGGAGGACGGCGCGGAATTCATCAAAGCATGGGCGTACATCCGGCGGGGGGATGCCAACGACGAGATCATCGCCGACATTGAGGCGGGAATCAAAAAGGAGGTATCCGTGGGGTGCGCCATGGGGCGCTCCGTATGCTCCATCTGCGGGAGCGACTACGGTTCCTGCGGGCATCGGAAGGGCGAGAGCTATGACGGACAGGTCTGCTGCGCCATTTTACAGGAGCCGATGGACGCCTACGAGTTTTCCTTTGTGGCCGTCCCGGCACAGCGGGAGGCCGGGGTGCTGAAGGGGCTGGGCTGCGGAAAGCCAAAGCTCAAGGAGCTGGCCGATGAATTCGGCGCGCAGGCGGAATACCGGGCGCTGTATCAGCAGGCAGAGCTGGGGAAGCGCTACCAGAAGGAACTGGAGGACAGCATTGTGCGTCTGGGGCTGTCGCTGGAGCTGGGCGTGGAAGCGCCGGTGCTGCGGAGCATCGCCAGAACCGCCGCGGCGGAAGACCTGATCAAGCTCAAGTCGGCGCTGGAAGAGCGGCTGGCGGAGAGTATGCCGCTTACGACCCAGCTGGGCGGCTGCCGGGGGAAAGAGGAAAAAGTGGAAAGTGGATTTTTGATTTAGGGATTTTACGGGGCTTCGGGGCGGCGCGGGGCTTTACGTGAATGACACTGCCGCAAATACATCATAGGTTCTCCGGCGAAGGCCGGCAGCCATAAATTTACTTGGGAGGATATCAAATGGGTTATGACAATCTGAAACTGGAAAAGGGTATGTACCGGCAGGAGGGTATGAACTTTACGCAGGTGCTGGAATCTCTGGACCCCAGCGAAAACTACCGGGGCACCGCGCTGGAGGGCACCGACGCCTTTCAGCGGCAGCTGAAGCGCTTCGGCATCCGCGCCAAGGGTGCGGGTTCTTCCCCCGTGGAGAAGTTTTTCCGCACCATGGACTCCGCCGTGCTGTTCCCGGAGTACATCGCCCGCACCGTCCGGCAGGGCATGGAGGAGAATGACATTCTGCCTGCCATCACCGCTACCACCACCGTCATCGACGCCATGGACTACCGCTCCATCTACTCCATCCCCACCGACGCGGACAAGGAGCTGAAGGACGTGATGGAGGGTGCGTCCATCCCCGAGACTGCGGTGAAGACCAAGGAGCATCTGGTTCAGCTGAGCAAGCGGGGCAGAATGCTGGTGGCGTCCTATGAGGCCATCCGCTTCCAGAAGCTGGATCTGTTCGGCGTGATGCTGCGTCAGATCGGCGCCCACATCCAGAAGCAGCAGCTGGCCGACGCGGTGAATGTGCTGATCTCCGGCGACGGCAACGAGAACGCTGCAACCCAGTACACCATCGGCACCGGCCCCATTTCCGGCACTAAGGGTACGCTGGCTTACGACCAGCTGGTGGAGTTCTGGGGGCAGTTTGACCCTTACACCATGAACACCATTCTCTGCTCCACCGCCACCATGACCAGCATGCTGAAGATCTCCGAATTGCAGAATCCTCTCACCGGGCTGAATTTCCAGGGCACCGGCAAGCTCAGCACCCCTCTGGGCGCGCAGCTGCACCGCACCTCTGCCGTGTCCGACGGCGTGATCATCGGTCTGGACAACCGCTACGCGCTGGAGCTGGTTCGTGCCGGCGACGTGCTGGTGGAGTACGACAAGCTCATTGACCGGCAGCTGGAGCGGGCGGCTATCACCTCCATTTCCGGCTTCGGCAAGATCTGTGACGGCGCGTCCCTCGTGCTGAACGTATGACGCTGACGGAACAGGTTTTTGCTCAGGCGGCGCTGCTGGCGGGGGAACTGGACGGGCGGCAGACGAATCTGCTGCGGCTGCTGTGCGGCGCGTCCGCTTCCTCCCTGACGGCGCGGCTGCGGGAGGGATTAACGCCGGAGGACTGCAAGGCGGATTTCATCGCTGCGGCCAGTCTGCTGGCGCTGGCGCAGCTGAACGGCGTGGACGACGACGCGCAGGTGGAGGAGTTCAAGGCCGGTGATCTGACGGTGAAGCAGGGAAGCAAGAATCGGGACGCGGCTTCCCAGTGCTTGCAGCGTCAGGCAGAGCTGATGATCGCGCCCTATCTGAAAGACGGTTTTTCCTTCCGGGGGGTCTGACATGCGGAGAATGGTTGAGAAAATCATTGCTCAGTACGGTACGGATATGCGGCTTACCAGCGGCACTGAGACGAAAACCGTCCGGGCTTTTTTTCGGGCGGTGAACGCCAAAAGCTGGCAGAGCATGGAAAGCGAGGCAACGCTCCTGGGAGAGATCTCCCGGGGGCAGTACGCCTACATCGGCCCCGTCGGCGCGCAGGTGCGGGAGGGGGATACGCTGACCCTTGGGGATAAGACGTATCTGTTCCGGCGGGCGGAGCTTTATTACTACCGCAATCAGCCGGTCTACCAGTGGGGGCTGTGCGTGGAGAAGGGTGTGAACGATACTTGGGCATCTCAATCCTAGAGCTGGTGCTGCGGCGGCTGCGGGAAGCAAAGTTCACGGCGGACGTGGCCTTCCCCGGGCAGAAGTTCCCGCAGATCACGAAGCCTGTGGCGGCGGTCCACATTGAGAAGGTGGACAGAGCAAACATGACGGTGACGGTGGAGGTCAACATCATCTGCCCCGCCGCCATGGGCGGCACCGCCTGTGAGGTGGAGGCTCTGCGGGCAACGGAAATTCTGCGCTGGTCGGGGGCCGTGTGCATACAGAACGGATGTACCTACGACGGGATCAGTCAGGTGTACGTGGTGGCGATACTGGCGACCTTCACCTGTGTGACGGAGGCCAGCAAGTGCAGCCTCGGCCCCGGGTTCCGGGCGTACATCAACGACATCGTTCAGCCCAACGCCATCGCCTTTTCCGAGGAAGAGGTGTCGGGGGTTCAGGCGGAGTATGTTACCGGCGAGTCGGCTCCGGCAGGAGCCAGTCAGGGAAGCAGCCTGTGGTACATCCAGCTGGAGGAGCTGTTCCCCGCCGGTACGCCGGAAAAGGCGGAGCCGGTGGGCGCATTTACGCTGGAGATCTCCACGGACGTCAAGACGGAGCTGTATTATCACTGCCGGTGGACATCCGTCAAGCGGGAATTTTCCAGAGAGGGCCTGCGGAAGACCCGCAAGGGCATCGCCATGCTGCGGCAGGAGCAGGAGGACGAGTAAATGGACAAGCTCAAGTACAAGACCTTTGTCTGGCCCCACAATCCCACGGTGTACAAGGAGGAATATCTCCGGGAACCCCAATACTGCAAGGGGGACGATGGGGAATACTACTTTGACGCCATGGGGGACGAAAAGCTGACCATCACCGGCACCGGGGCATTCTTCGGCGACGACGCCTTTGTCCAGTTCAAGAAGCTGGCGAAGCTTTTTAAGGAGACGACGCCGGGGAATCTGGAGCATCCCATCTGGGGTATCCGGTACTGCTACCTTACCGGGCTGGAAATGACCCAGGAGCCGAAGGACAACTACGTCAGCTACCGTTTTACCTTCACCGGCGCGCAGACAAACGGCGTGGTGCCGAGGTAACGGCAAAAGACGCTTTACGGTAAAAATCCCACGCGGCCGCAAGGCCGCGTGGGATTTTTGTTTGCTCGGAAGATTCTGATTATTCCAGCTCAAACGCGCCGGTGTAGAGCTGATAGTAGGTGCCCTTCTGGGCGATCAGGTCTTCGTGGGTGCCGCGCTCGATGATGCGGCCATGGTCGAGAACCATGATGCAATCGGAGTTCATGACCGTGCTCAGACGGTGGGCGATCACGAAGGTGGTGCGGCCCTTCATCAGGGCGTCCATGCCGTCCTGCACCAGCTTTTCCGTGCGGGTGTCGATGGAGGAGGTGGCTTCGTCCAGAATCATGACGGGAGGATCGGCCACGGCCGCACGGGCAATGGCGATCAGCTGCCGCTGACCTTGGGACAGACTGGCTCCGTTGCCCGTGAGCATGGTGTTGTAGCCGTCGGGCAGGCGGGTGATGAAGTCGTGGGCGTTTGCCAGCTTCGCCGCGTGGATGCACTCTTCGTCAGTGGCATCCAGCTTGCCGTAGCGAATGTTGTCCATCACTGTGCCGGTGAACAGGTTGGTGTCCTGTAAGACGATGCCGAGAGAGCGGCGCAGATCGGGCTTGCGGATCTTGTTGATGTTGATGTTGTCGTAGCGAATTTTGCCGTCGTCAATGTCGTAGAAGCGGTTGATGAGGTTGGTGATGGTGGTCTTGCCCGCGCCGGTGGCACCCACAAAGGCGATCTTCTGGCCGGGCTTGGCGTACAGAGTCACATCGTGCAGCACCAGCTTCTCGGGGACGTAGCCAAAGTCTACGTTGGTCATGGTGATGTCGCCCTTCAGCTCGGTATAGGTGACGGTGCCGTCCGCCTTGTGGGGGTGCTTCCATGCCCAGTGGCCGGTATGCTCCGGAGTTTCGGTGATATTGCCGTTTTCGTCAATTTTGGCGTTGACCAGCTGGACATAGCCGTCGTCCGTCTCCGACTTCTCGTCCATCAGCTCGAAGATGCGCTCCGCACCGGCCAGCGCCATGACGATGGCGTTGATCTGGTTGGAGACCTGACTGATGGGCATGTTGAAAGAACGGGACAGGAGCATGAAGCTCATCAGGCTGCCAAGAGACAGCATATTCCCGCCGGACAGCACGCACAGCGCACCGCCCACGATGGCCAGAATGGCATACTGGACGTAGCCGAGGTTGTTGTTGATGGGACCCATCATGTTGGACAGGGTTCCGGCGATGCGGGCATTGCGGCACAGCTCCTCGTTGAGCTTGTCGAACTGCTCCTTGCAGGCTTCTTCGTGGGTGAAGACCTTGACCACCTTCTGACCGTTGACCATTTCCTCTACGTAGCCGTTCAGTGCGCCAAGAGACTGCTGCTGGCCGACAAAGTATTTGGCGGATTTGCCCGCCACCTTCATGGTGACGAAGACGATGCCGGTGACGGTGAAGAGCATTACGATGGTCAGAATCCAAGAGGTTTGCAGCATTCCCACAAAGACCACCACAATGGTCACCAGGGAGGACGCGCACTGGGGAATGGACTGGGAGATCATCTGCCGCAGAGTGTCAATGTCGCTGGTGTAGCGGGACATGATGTTGCCGGCGGTGTTGGTGTCAAAATACCGCAGGGGAAGTGTCTGCATATGGGCGAACATTTCGTCCCGGATGTGCTTCTGGGTACCCTGACTGACCTTGACCATCAGGAACATGAACAGAAAGGACGAGATCATGCCCACCGCAAAGATGCAGGCAAGCTTGCTGAGATATCCCCACAGGGAAGAAAAATCCGTAGAGCCATCCCGCACCATAGGCAGGATATAGCTGTCCACCAGTGTGCCGAGGGAGCGGCTGCCGGTGGTCTGGGCGACGGCGTTGGCAATGATGCACAGCAGCACCACGCCCAGAGTGGGAAGATAGGGCTTCATGTAGCCCAGCAGCCGCAGCAGGGTCTTCCTGGGGTTCTTGGCTTTGCGGCCGTCGCCGCGCATTCTGACAGGAGGCATTATTCTTCCCCTCCTTTCTGCTGGGAGTAGTAGACTTCCTGATAAATTTTCGACGAGGCCAGCAGGGATTCATGGGTACCTACGTCTTTCACCATGCCGTTGTCCAGCACGACGATCATATCCGCATCCTGCACGGAGGCGATCCGCTGGGCGATGATGAGCTTGGTGGTGCCGGGAATTTCCTCCCGGAACGCCTGACGGATCATGGCGTCGGTACGGGTGTCCACGGCGGAGGTGGAGTCGTCCAGAATGAGGATCTTGGGCTTTTTCAGCAGCGCACGGGCGATGCAAAGACGCTGCTTCTGACCGCCGGAGACGTTGGTGCCGCCCTGCTCAATGTGGGTGTCGTAGCCGTCGGGGAAGCTCCGGATGAACTCGTCGGCGCAGGCCAGACGGCAGGCGTGAACCAATTCCTCGTCGGTGGCGTTGGGGTTGCCCCAGCGGAGGTTTTCCTTGATGGTGCCGGAGAACAGCTCGTTCTTTTGCAGCACCATGGCCACGTTGTCCCGGAGTACCTCAAGATCGTACTTCCGGACGTCGATGCCGCCCACTTTCAAGGTGCCCTCGCTGACGTCGTACAGGCGGGGGATCAGCTGTACCAAGGTCGTTTTGCTGGAACCGGTGCCGCCCAGAATGCCAACCGTCGCGCCGGAGGGGATGTGCAGATTCACTTCCTTCAGCGCCCGGTGTTTGGCAGTGGCGGAATAGCGGAAGCTCACGTTCTCAAAGTCGATGGAGCCGTCGGGAACCTCCATGACGGCGTTTTCCGTGGGGGAGGTCAGGTTCGACTGCTCGGTGAGGATCTCATAGCACCGCTTCAGAGGGGCGCGGCTCATGGTCAGCATGACAGCCACCGTGGACAGCATCATGAGAGACGAGAGAATCTGGCTGGTGTAGGTGAACATGGAGCTGAGCTGGCCGGTGGTGAGGCCGAGATCGGGGTTATTGCCGGAGGCAATGACCAGATGCGCGCCGATCCACGAAATGGCAAGCATACAGCCGTAAACGCACAGCTGCATGATGGGGTTCGCCAGAGACATGATGCGCTCGGCCTTGCAGAAATCCTTGTAAATGGTGCCGGATACGGAGGTGAATTTCTCGGTCTCCCGGTCTTCCCGGACGAAGGATTTGACCACCCGGATGCCGTGGACGTTCTCCTGCACCACATTGTTCATTTTGTCGTAGGTGCGGAAGACCCGGTCAAAAATCCGGAACACCTTGGGGATCAGGCAAAGCAGGGCGCAGATCAGAATGGGCAGCGCCACGCAGTACACGAGGCTCAGCCGCACGCTGATGCCCATGGCGGAAACCAGCGCCAGAATCAGCATCATGGGGCAGCGGATGGCCATACGGATCATCATCTGGAAGGTGTTCTGCAATGTCGCCACGTCGGAGGTCAGCCGGGTGACGATGGAAGCAGTGGAAAATTTGTCGATATTGGAAAAGCTGAAATCCTGCACCTGATGGTACATATCGTGGCGCAGGTTCTTGGCGAAGCCGGTGCCGGCCTTGGACGCAAAGGCGGCGGACAGAACGCCGAAAGACAGCGACGCCAGAGCGCACAGCACCAGAATGCCGGACTTGGCGGCGACCACCTGCATGTTTTGCAGCTTGATGCCGTAGTCGTACAGGTCGGCCATGACCAGAGGGATGAGCACCTCCATGGCGACCTCGCCGACCATGCACAGCGGGCTGAGCAGGGCCGCCCACTTATATTCCCGGATGCACCGGGCGAGTCTTCTTATCATGTATCAGATTCCTCCTTGATTTTACGGATACAGGCGCTTGCGCCCATGTTGTCGATGGCGCGCAGGAGCATGGAAGTGAACAGCTCCCGTTCCTCCGGGGAAAAGCCTGCCACCACCTGAGCTTCGTTGTCGAGAATGACCCGGTTCATGGTCTCGTGAAGCTCGTTTCCCTTGGGCAGCACATAGATGCGCTTGCAGCGGCGGTCGGTTTCGTCCGGCCGAAGCTCGATGAAGTCCTTCTTTTCCAGCCGGGACAGCAGCCCCGAAACGGTGGGGTGGCTCAGATGAAAGGTTTCCTCAATGTCCCGGGAGCAGGGCGGCTGAGAACGCTGCGCGAGGTAGCCCATGATGTGCCCCTGAGCGGACGTCAGATCCATGGATGCCAGCGCGTTATCCATGGATGCCTTCATGTAGCCGCTGAGAACCTTCAATAGATACCCATAGTGATGTGTCAGGATGATCACCACCTTGTCAATAATATGTAGCGTGCTACATATTAGCATATCACTTTTCAAATTGCAAGAGGGTCATAAAAAGTTTACAATCGGGGAGTACAGGGCGCAAAACCGCCGGGATTTTTGCAATCCCGGCGGTGAATCATTATGGACGGAAGCCTTCAAAAATAGACAGCCAGCCTTCTTTCAGGGCGGTGTCGTGGCCTTCTTTGCTCCGCAGCGTCCAGCTGACGCCCTGAACCCGCCACAGCCTGCGGCAGAGCCAGTTGCTTATCGTGCTGTTCCGGTCGGCGAACTTGTAGGCGATAAAATCAGGGCGGGACAGGAAGTTTGCCAGGTTGTGGGTCAGCAGGAATTTAAGCGTGTCCGAAAGGTCGGTGCGGTCCCGGAAAAAATTCTCCGAAAGCTGCCCGCGAATGATGTCCGGACGGTTTTTCCGCAGCCACGCGATGCACCGGGGGTCAAAGGACTCGATGCAGAATACGCCCTTGTACCCCTCCAGCATCTTGCAGGCCGTTTCGGCGAGCTTTGCATGGTTGCCGTCCTCCGGCTTCAGCTCAATGATGAGGGGAACCTTCCCGTCCACCAGGGTCAGGACGTCCGCGAACCGGGGGATGGTGTCTTCCGTGTTTTCCAGACGGTAGTTTTTCAGGTCTTGCGTATACAGGTCTTCGATGCGACCGGCCTGCCCGGTGGTGCGGTTGAGCAGGGAGTCGTGCATCACACCGAGATTGCCGTCCTTGAGCAGATGCAGGTCAAACTCCATGCCGTAGCCGTTCTCCACGGCCAGACGGAAGGCGGTCATGGAGTTTTCGGCGGCACCGTCGCCGTGAAGACCACGGTGGGCATAGTTCCAGCCCCGCAGTTCCTTCATGCCGGGATGGCTGCTCCGTCCCTGAACGGCCAGCACCCACAGCAGCGCGAAAATCAATACAATTATCAACAGAGTCATAATTGTCCCTCCAATGCATCAATCGTCCACATCAAAGGCTTCCAGCCCCTTTTTCGCTTCCACCTTGTTATCGCCATGCTTCACAAAGCCCATGGTGACAAAGGACGCGAACACGAAAATGGCGGCGTAGGGGAACAGGGTCTTATAGTCCACATGCTCCAGCAGCCAGCCCGCCACAATGGGGGTCATGATCTGGGCGGACATGGAGAAGGTGTAATACAGTCCCGTAAACTTGCCCACCTCGCTGCCGCTGCACATTTCCACCACCATGGGCAGACTGTTGACGTTGATGGCCGCCCATGCCATGCCCACCAGAACAAACAGGCCGTACAGCACGGGGCTGAAGGAGTCGGACAGCATGGTATAGAGGAACGCGGCAAAGAAGCTGCTTGCCAGCAGCAGCGTGCCGAAGCGAATGGTCTTCCGGCGGCCGACATTGCTGGCCACATTGCCCACCGGGATGTAGCTGAGGATGGCACCGGCGGTGGCGATGGTCAGGCAGGTGTTGGCCTGAGCCAGCGTCATGTGCCATGTGCGGCCTGCATAGACGGAGAACCAGGTGGTGACGCCGTTATAGCCGATGAACCACAGGGCGATGGAGGCCAGCAGGAAGCAAAGACTCCGCTTGACATCCTTGGGCAGGGTTTCGCCGTTCTCCGTGACCTGCGTCAGGTTGTCCTCGGGGTGGGCGTCCTCATAGCGCCGCTGCTCCGCCACCAGCTTGGGTTCGTCCACGCACAGCAGAATGACGGCAAGGGCGGCCAGCATGATGCCACCCACGATGGCGAACAGGGGCAGGTAGGAAACGTACACATCCGCGGTTGTTTTGTACAGAAATGTGGTAATAATCAGGTAGATGATGCCGCCCAGAGCGCCCATCAGGTTGATGATGGCGTTGGCCTTGGAGCGCAGGGGCTTTGGGGTGACGTCAGGCATCAGCGCCACGGCGGGGCTGCGGTAAGTACCCATGGCGGTCAGCAGGATTCCCAGACCGATGATAAAGCACACCTGTTTCCAGGCATCCGGGGAAGCGTGAAAGCTGTCGGTGAGAATGGGCAGCGCCATCATCACCGCGACGGCCGCGAGGGTGCCGAACAGAATATAGGGACGGCGGCGCCCAAGGCGGGAGGTGCATTTATCGGACAGTCCGCCAAAAAGAGGCAGCAGGAACAGGGCGAGGATATTGTCCGCCGCCATGATGATGCCGGAAACGCTTTCTCCCATGTGGAAGGTTTCCGTGAGTATCTTGGGGATCAGGTTGTCGTACATCTGCCAGAAGGCGCAGATGGACAGAAACGCGAAACCGACCAGTACGGTGCGCTTGGTGTTGAGCTTCATTGAGGAGCCTCCGTTCCCATGTAGATATAACCGTATTATATCTGTTCTTTTGGGAGAAGTCCAGACCTTCTTGTCTAAAGAAAGCAAAAAGTGGGTAAAATAGGCGTCAAGTCCTATTTCCGGCGCAGCACAGAATTGTGTGAATGAATCGTAAATTTTCAGCCCGAATTTACCAAAGGCAGAGAAAACGACTTGCGCATTTTCCCGGGAATGGTATAATAGACAAAAGGGAATACCACAGGATAATCGAGGTTATCGAAATGAAAAAGATGCTGTTTATCATGAATCCATTTGCCGGGATGAAACGGGCGAACCGGCATCTGGCTGACATTTTGCTGACATTTACACAGGCGGGCTATGAGGTCATCACCCACATGACGCTGGGACGGGGCGACGCCACCGCCGTCGCCCGGGAGAAGGGCAAAGATGTTGATCTGGTGGTCTGCTGCGGCGGCGACGGCACGCTGAACGAGACCATTACCGGCCTGCTCAGCGCCGGGGCGGACACCCCCATCGGCTATATCCCCGCCGGTTCCACCAACGACTTTGCCTCCAGCCTGAAGCTGCCCACCAACATTCTCAAGGCCGCCCAGACCATCGTGGAGGGCGAGCCGGTGAGCTACGACGTAGGGCGGTTCGGCGGCCGGTATTTTTCCTATGTTGCCTCCTTCGGTGCGTTTACCAGGTCCAGCTATGCCACACCCCAGAATGTCAAAAACGCTCTGGGCCACACCGCCTACGTTCTCAGCGGCATTACGGAGCTGTCCCAGATCCGCAACGAGCATGTGAAAATGGAGATCGACGGGCAGACGGTGGAGGGGGACTTCCTCTTCGGCGCCATCTGCAATTCCACCTCCGTGGGCGGCATTCTGACGCTGGACCCCAAGCAGGTGGACATGGGCGACGGTCTGTTTGAAATTCTGCTGGTTCGCGCGCCGGAGAATCTGGGGGAAATCCATGAGTGCATCCAGGCGCTGCAAAGCCAGAAGTACAACTGCGCCATGCTCACGTTCCGCAGCGCCCAAAAGGTGCGGATCTTTGCCGACCCGGAAATGCCATGGACGCTGGACGGAGAAAAAGAAGACGGCCACGAGACGGTGGAGGTGGAGAATCTGCACCACGCCATCCGGCTGATGCAGAAGAAGGATGAGGATGCTTAACACCACATTGTGCTATGTCACCCGGGGCAGTCAGGTGCTGATGCTCCACCGGGTAAAAAAGAAAGTTGACATCAACAAGGACAAATGGATCGGCATCGGCGGAAAATTCGAGGGGGAAGAATCCCCGGACGAATGCCTTCTGCGGGAAGCCAAAGAGGAGACCGGTCTGACCCTGACCTCATGGCAATGCCGTGGCGTGGTGACGTTCCTGAACGACACCTGCGAGGGCGAATACATGTACCTGTTCACCGCCGACGGCTTTGAAGGGGAAATGACCCAATGCGACGAGGGCGACCTGCAATGGGTAGAGCGGGAATTCCTGAACGCTCTGCCCAAGTGGGAGGGCGACCAGATTTTTCTGGACTTACTGTGGCAGAACGCGCCGTTTTTCCTGCTGACCCTGCGTTACCACGGGGATACCCTAGTGGAAGCGATACTGAACGGGAAAAAGATACGCTGAGACTTGAGCCGACAGACGTGCGTCTGTCGGCTTAATGTCCCTTAAAGCCTCACAGAGGAAAGCCGCCCGCAGGCGGTAAAATAAATTCGGAATCATTTTGCGTCGGGGCGTGTACCTGGGGCGAGATTTGTCAAGGGCATTTTTGCTATTCGTTGCACCTAAGCGAAAGATGATTTGCAACGCAGTATCGTTTTGTTACATTTAATTTAGGGCAGCACCGCACAATTCGGCAAGAAGTCTCAGGCAGGATTTTTGTTCCAATTCAAAGTTCCGAAAATGGAGGAATACTGTATGTATTTCCCATTTTCGGAACTGCGGAAGTGAAGCAAAAAGACGGCTGAGACTCGCAGACGCAATTGCGCGGTGTTGCCTTATACTGAACTCCAATTAAAATCTTTAAAAAAGATTTTAATTGCCTGAAGGGCATGGAGTTCATATGAGACTTGTTTTGTGATTTCTTTCCTTATAAATCACAAAACAGGCAGCGCCGTCAGGCGATGCCTTCCTGATTAAAATTAAGATTTTAATCAGGAAATAGTATGATACCTTATCGCACAGGAACGATATCTTTCCAATATTACAGCCCACCGGCCATTTGACCGGTGGGCTGTACCACTTTATTTCGTTAATTCTCCGGCCGGTGTTCTGCCGCCCCTTCGGGGTGCTCCTCAATACTACCCCGATACCGGCTGCGCGTTTTCCATTGCATCTGCATCAACGGAAGGGGCATCTGCCCACATGGACCGATCTACATGATCTCGTTGCGCCGGACCTCTCTGCCGAGCTCGCTGGAGCGATAGAACATTTCCAGTGTGGCCGCGGTATTTATGACCTGCTGGGGGGTAATCATCAGGGATTCTGTGCCGTTCAGGACCCCAATCACATGACGGATCAGGTAATAATGCCCGGCAAACGGCCTGTCATCGTACTCGCCCAGACTGAACAGCCGGGGGCTGAAATCCGTCTGATTCTCGCCGAGCGTCCCGTAGAGCTTCAGCTCCGGCAGGGTGAGACCGGATTTGTCGCCGAGGATCATCATGTTGTTTCGGTCGGAAAGATTGGCTGCCCACGCCACCTTGAAATTCAGGCTGATGCCCGCATCCGTGCGGAGGCTTCCGGAGGCGAACTCTTCGACATCGCATTCCGCCGGATCGAATCTGCGCGCGGTATGTACGCCGCTGAATGCGCCGCTTTCTTTCAGGTCGTAGATAACGCCCCGCTCGGAATGGATGATCCGGTCGCTGGTAAAGCCGCTGACCGCTGAGACCTGCGGAGATCCCAGCATCCAGAGCATCGCGTCCAGCGCATGGATGCCGATGTCGGCCAACGCGCCGCCGCCGCTGGCGGCTTTCCGGTGGAAGGTGCCCCATGAGGGGACCCCTCTGCGCCGGATTCGGTCAATTTCCGCGTAATATATATTTCCAAGAACCCCGTCCGCAATGTAATCCCGCGCGGCAAAGTAGGCGCGCTGGAAGCGGGACGTCTGGCACACCACCAGCTGCTTGCCCAGCTTTTCGGCCAGCGCGTAAAGCTCGACTGTATCGGCGTAATGCAGGGTCAGCGGTTTTTCGCAGATCACATTCGCGCCGGCCTTCAACGCCTGCGCAACCAGTCCCTTGTGCGTGGAATTGGGTGTGCAGACGGATACCAGATCGGGATGGACTTCCTCCAGCATAGCCGCCACATCAGAGTACCAGCGGGGAATATCATGACGCAGGGCAGTGTCCCTTGCGGCCGACGCGTTCAGGTCGCACACGGCCTCCAGACTGACGTCCTGCGAAAACGCCTTGTACGCGGGAATATGCCCGGAATTTGCGATCATTCCGGCGCTGATAACAGCGGCTTTCAGTTTCTGTGTTCCCATAAATATCCTCCCTGTGTGCGCCTTTTCATGTCTGTCAAGGCTATCTTTTGCTTTTTTCCGGCCGCTTTTCCGGAATTTTATAATCTTGCATTCTATTTGAGAATTTGGTATACTTTTGCAATACCAGTCAGAAGGACGGTGATCACCATATGTCTGTGCCTGAGCCTGTCATCCTCTGTGACCCCTTTTACCATTCATCCAACTGGTTTCAGGAGATCATTGCCGGATTCCGGGACGCCGCGGCAAAAGACCGGAACAATTCTCCAATCCATATCCACAGCATGGGCACCATCGGCCAGCTGCGGCAGGCGGGAATCCCGGTTATTCTTTCCGGCGTGGACGGCGCCCACTTTGGCTCCGACATCTGCTCCGTAGCGTCGGATTCGGCGCTGGCCATGACCCAGATGGTAAGGTATCTGCTGTCCTATGACCGGAAGCGGATCGCTCTGGCAGGGTTCTGGTCCTCGTCCAGAAACGATATGGCGTTTCTGGATGCGGCCGTCGCCGCCGCGGACCGCTTCGGGTATCCGATTTCTCCGCAGAGTATTTTCCTCTGGGAAAACCAGCTGGATGAAAGCCTGAACGCGTTCTTTCAGAAGTACGAAGACTATAACGCGGTGATCTGCCCCAACGACACCATCGCCATCTGCCTGACGCGGGCGTGCCGGGAGCGGGACATCCGGATACCGGAGACGCTCTTTGTTACCGGCGCAAGCAATATGCGGATCAGTCAGAAGTTTGAACCGTCCATCACGACCATCAGCATGGACTTCCGGGAGATCGGAAAGGAAACCTACTACGTCAGGGAGCATCTTATCCGGAGGGAGAGCAGGTGCAGCCGTATCAGCGTGTCGATCCCGGCCTGTATCATTCCAAGGGAAAGCACGGGAAACCTGTCGCTGAAGGAGGCGCTTCCTCAGGCCGGAAGCCAGAGCGTTTCCACCTTTGAGAGCGGAAACAATTTCTTCACGAACCCTACCATCAATTCCCTGATCCGCTTTGAAAACTGCCTGTCCAACCGGGACGAGATCGATCAGAAGATCATCATGGCAATTCTGCAGGGAAAGAGCTATGAGCAGATGGAGGAGATGCTTTTTATGAGCGGCAGCGCGATCCGCTACCGCCGGAGCAGGATCTTCCGGGACGCAGGGGTCTCCAACCGGGCGGAATTCGAGCAGCTGCTGACATCCCTGTATTCTATCTGACAGTATATATCATTCTTCATTTCCCGGGGATTCACAAGGTCACAATTTGTAATTGGCCAATTCTGAAAAATAACATTGACACGAGAAGCTGACAGGGGATATAATAAAAAAATGCCTTTAGAATTCGGAGTGTGTACCAACTTCCTTGAGACGCCGGACACTGACCCGGTGGGCATGTGTCGGATCCCGGTGATTGCGGAAGCGGGCTTTCAATACGTCGAGCTGCCTCTGTGCCATGTGGCGGCCCTTTTCGACAGGGAGTTTGAACGTCTTGCGGATGTTATTCATAGCAGTGGGCTTCGCAGTCCGGCCGCCTGCAACCTGTTCCCGGATCAGATGCCCCTGCTGGGCGGGCAAGCAAACCCGGGGGAAATTTCCGCCTATCTGGAACACGCCTTATGCCGTGCTTCCCGGCTGGGGATACGGAAAGTTGTGTTTGCCAGCGTTTCCGCATGGACTGCCTCTGACAGCTGTCAGGACAGGCGGGCGGAAATTGTGGAGCTGGTTCGTGGGACAGTGGCTCCCGCCTTTCAAAAATACCAGATCCGGCTGCTGCTGGAGGGACTCCGCAGGCAGGTCTGCAATGCGGTGAATACCCTGCCGGAAGCGGCAGAGATCTGCCGGCAGGCGGCGCATCCTTATGTAGGGGTGATGGCAGACCTGTATCACATGATCTGTAATGGAGAGTCTCCAGACGAGCTTGCCGTATACGGAAACGAGATAGAGCACGTCCACATTGCGGAGAGGGACCGGCTCCTGCCGTTTGCCGGTGTGTCGACGGAGCTGGCCGCCCTGACAAAACAGCTGGCGGACGGCGCCTACGAAGGGCATATCAGTTTCGAGGCCCGTGCCCCGTTTACGGTACCGGCAATGCGGGCAGCCCGGGAAAACATCTGCCGGATTCTTACGTCCGGAATCAGGAACTAAAGAAGCCCTGATAAAATCGCTGTTCGGTCGAAACGATTTTATCAGGGCTTTTCTGCTTGGCAGGTAAGTGCCGTTTTCCGGATGGCTTGCCGATCGTTTGATACTATTTCCTGATTAAAATCTTAATTTTAATCAGGAAGGCATCGCCTGA
>ENA-ORTW01000123-ORTW01000123.1-human-gut-metagenome-genome-assembly--contig:-NODE-123-length-117394-cov-10.501981_pt1 | contig 117394 bp, 110 predicted proteins | sample MGYA00242072_ERZ509193 | MGnify/ENA primary metagenome ERZ509193 (study PRJEB26280, sample SAMEA2338813) | human gut metagenome | biome: human gut; feature: human-associated habitat; material... | reverse complement strand
CAATCCTGCGGCCTAATAAAACGCTTTTAAGCGTTTTATTAAAAACTCGTATAAGGAGGATAATTATGGTAAAGCATATCGTACTGTACACCCTGAAAGAGGGCGTTGACAAGACCGAGGCCGTGAAGCTGATCGCGTCCGTTCTGGAGCCGCTGGTGGGAAAGATTCCGGGTCTGCTGCATCTGGAGATCCGTCAGGCGTTCAACGGCATGGATTACGCTCTGTATTCCGAGTTTGAAAGCCGGGAAGCGCTGGAAAATTATGCCGTGCATCCCCTGCATCAGGAGGCCAAGACCCATTTCTTCCACCTGCTGGACAGCCGGGTGGCAGCAGATTACGAGGTATAATCCCCATATGTGACAGTCCGGTGGACGGGCGCAGGCCGCAGTCCCGGACGGAAGGAGAAAAAGATGAAAGCAATTGTAACCGTAGTCGGAAAAGACCGGGTGGGCATCATCGCGGGTGTCTGCACCGCTCTGGCGGACTTCAACGTCAACGTTCTGGACATCAGCCAGACCGTTATGCAGGGCTATTTCACCATGATGATGGCAACGGAGGTCTCCGCGTGCAATGTGCCGCTGGGAGAGCTTGTCACCCGCATGGACGAGATCGGCAAGGAAATGGGACTGTCCATACGCGTGCAGCGTGAGGACATCTTTGAAGCCATGCACCGGATTTGAGGGACAGACCATGCTGAATCAGAAGGACATCCTGCAAACCCAGGATATGATCGACAAGCGGCATCTGGACATCCGAACCATCACCATGGGCATCAGTCTGTTGGACTGCTGCGACCCGGATTTGAAGACCTGCTGCGATAAGATTTATCGGAAGATCACCCGCTGCGCCAAGGACTTGGTGAAGGTCGGCGAGGACATCGAGAAGGAATTCGGCATTCCCATTGTCAACAAGCGGATTTCCGTTACGCCCATCTCCATCGTGGCCGGTTCCTGCGAGACAGATTCCTATGTGGAGATCGCGAAAACGCTGGACGCGGCGGCGATCACCTGTGGCGTCAACTTCATTGGCGGCTTTTCCGCTCTGGTGCAGAAGGGCTGCACCACGGGAGACTGGAAGCTGATCCGCTCCATCCCCGAGGCCATGGCTGCCACCGAGCGGGTGTGCGCCAGCGTGAATGTTGGCTCTACCAAAGCGGGCATCAACATGGATGCCGTTGCGGAAATGGGTCGAATCATCAAGAAAACCGCCGAGCTGACTGCGGATAACGACGGCCTGGGCTGCGCCAAGGTGGTGGTGTTCGCCAACGCCGTGGAGGATAACCCCTTCATGGCCGGTGCGTTCCACGGCGTGGGCGAGCCGGAGTGCGTGCTGAATGTGGGCGTTTCCGGCCCCGGCGTGGTGTACCACGCTTTGCAGAACGTGAAGGGTCAGCCCTTTGACGTGGTGGCCGAAACCATCAAAAAGACCGCTTTCCAGATTACCCGTATGGGTCAGCTGGTGGGCAAGGAAGCGTCCCGCCGTCTGGGCGTACCCTTCGGAATCGTGGATCTGAGCCTTGCGCCTACTCCCGCCGTGGGGGACAGCGTTGCCCGGATTCTGGAAGAAATGGGGCTGGAGGTCTGCGGCACCCACGGCACCACGGCTGCCCTTGCCATGCTGAACGACGCGGTGAAAAAGGGCGGCGTGATGGCGTCCAACCATGTGGGCGGCCTGTCCGGCGCGTTTATCCCCGTGTCCGAGGACGAGGGCATGATCGCCGCCGCCGAGGGCGGCACGCTGTGCCTTGACAAGCTGGAAGCCATGACCTGTGTCTGCTCCGTGGGGCTGGACATGATCGCGGTCCCCGGCGATACCTCTGCGGCGACCATTTCCGCCATCATTGCGGACGAAGCGGCCATCGGCATGGTGAACACCAAGACCACCGCCGTGCGTATCATCCCCGCCCCCAGCAAGACCGTAGGCGACCGGGTGGAAATGGGCGGATTGCTGGGCAGCGCCCCGGTGATGCCGGTGCACGACAAGGCCAGCGAGGACTTCATAGCCCGCGGCGGCAGAATTCCCGCGCCGCTGCAAAGCCTCAAGAACTGACAGTTGGAGTGGTGAAATAACCTGTTCGACCAAACAAAAGGAGATTCTCGCTTTTTCCAAAACTATTTACCGTAAGGGATAAAGAATGCGCCTGCCATTATGAAATGGCAGGCGCATAAATTTTTACTTTGCCGACAGGTCAACGCTTCTTCTGAGCATACTCATGGGCGGGACGGCCTTTGGCAGCTGGATGGTGAATTTCATCTGGGGGGTTCGCGGTTCTTCTACCGGGTTGCCTTCTAGATCGGCCATGATCGGGGCGGTGATGGGGAAGGGGCGCACGTCGGGGCCGACGACTTCCAGTGCGTCTCCCGCACGGAATTTGTTGTTCAGGCGGCACACCGCCAGTCCGTTTTCGTCGCAGGATTCTACCTTCGCCACGATCTGCCACTCCCGGATGTACCGGGAGGAAGCTACGTATTGCCCCGGCTCGCCGTAATAGAAGCCGGTGGAGTAGATGCGGTGGGAGATGTGATCCACCTCGTCCCGCCAGATGGGGTCCAGCTCTTTACCGGCGGCAACATCGTCGATGCAGTGGCGGTAAGCACCTGTGACGATGGCGGCATAGTAGGCGGATTTCGCACGGCCTTCGATCTTGATGCAGTCCACGCCTGCGTCCATCAGGTCATTCAGGTGGTCGATCATGCACATATCCCGGGAATTTAAGATGTAAGTACCCTTTTCGTCCTCGAAAACCGGGAAATACTCCCCGGGGCGCTTTTCCTCCATCAGAGCGTACTGATACCGGCAAGGCTGGGCGCAGGCGCCGCGATTGCTGTCGCGTCCCGTCATGTAGTTGCTCAGCAGGCACCGGCCGGAGTAGCTGACGCACATGGCACCATGGCCAAAGGTCTCGATTTCCAGCGCGGGGTCTACCTTCTGACGGATGGCGCGGATTTCTTCCAGACTGCATTCCCGTGCCAGCACCACCCGCTTCGCGCCCAGATCAAACCACGCCTGAGCGCAGACGTAATTGGCGATGGACTGCTGGGTGGAAATATGCCGCTCGCAGTGCGGGGCATATTTCCCGGCGAGGGTGAATGCGCCCAGGTCGGCCACGATCAGGGCGTCCACCCCGGCGTCGTCCAGCTGCTCCAGATATTCCGGCAGCCGGACGATTTCGTCATTTCTTGGCATGGTGTTCACGGTGACGTGACACTTGACACCATGGTCATGGGCGTACCGCACCGCCTTGGGCAGCTCCTCGGGGGAGAAATTCCCCGCGAAGGAGCGCATTCCAAAGCTTGTTCCGGCGAAATATACCGCGTCTGCGCCGTAGGCTACGGCCATTTCCAGCCGCTCCATGTCCCCGGCAGGGCTGAGCAATTCCAGCTTTCTCATTCGCCCTCCGACTGTGTGGAAGCGGCAGCGGCGGCAGCAGCAAACTGCGCGCGATACTGCTCATGCTCCTCCTGTGTGGTGGAGAACTGATGGGCGCCGGTGGCGGGATTCAGCACGTAGTAATAGTAGTTGTGGGATTCGGGATTCAGCGCGGCCTGCAGGCTGGCAAGACCCGGGTTCGCAATGGGCGTGGGTGTCAGACCCACGTGAAGGTAGGTGTTGTAAGGGCTGTCCAGACTGGTGTCGATGTGGTCGGACACGCCGTCCTGCGCGTAGATGATGGCGGCGTCGATGTTCAGCAGGGCGGGGTAGTCCCAGTGGAACAGACGGTTATAAATAACACCGGCGATCCGGGGGCTTTCCGACGCGGAGGCGGTTTCCTTCTCGATGAGGGACGCGACAATGGTCACTTCCCGGACGGTGAAGCTGCCGTCGGTGACGGTGGCGTTCAGGGTGTCGATCTGGGCGCGCATTTCCTCGCTGAACCGGTAGTCGAAGTTGTCCAGCATCTTTTCCAGAACCTCACGGGGAGAGGAATTCTTATAGAAGTCGTAGGTATCCGGGAAAAGGAAGCCCTCAAGGCAGTATTTGTCGCCCCGGGTCACGTTTTCAAGGAACCAGTAGTCCTTCAGCGCGCCGTTGGCGGCGTAGGCGCTGAGATCCTGCGCGGTGCAGATGCGGTTTTCCTCCAGCAGAGCGAAAATCTGGCGGCAGGTGTAGCCCTCGGGGATCAGCAGGTCTTCCACGACCTCACGGGTGGAGCTGGCGGACATCATGTTGACCAGCGCGTGATAGTCGTACCGGGTGTTCAGGTCGTAAATGCCGGGGTCGATCTTCTTCTCGGCGTGGGAGATGTCGGCATAGAAGTTGAACAGGCTCTTGTAGCGGATCAGACCGGCGTCGTAGAGCTTGTCGGTGATGCTGTCCATGGTGTCGGACTCGTAAACGGTGATGGTGACGGGCTTGTTTTCCCGCCCGAAAGCCAGCACATCGGCGGCGCAGACCCAGATCATCCGTCCCAGCGTGACGCCGATGACCACGATCAGCGCCAGCCACACGATGGTGACCAGAATGTGGGGGATGCCCAGCAGACCCTCTCCACGGGTTTTCTTAGGACGTCCCTTTTTGACGGGGCGCTGACGACCGGACGCTTTTCTTTCCGGGGCGGGGGCATCCTCTGCGGCGTCAAAATCACCGTCGCTGTCCCGGTATTCCTGTTCCGCAATCTCGTCCTTTGACGGCTCCGGTTCCGCCGGTTCCTCCGGCAACTCCTGCAAATCCGGGTCGTCCAGAATGCTGGGGTCGAAGGGCGGCTCTTCCTCGCCGTGCTCCAGCATACCGTGGGAATCCATGGCGCTCTCGTCGGGGATGATCTCGCTGCCGATCTCCGGCTCGGTGAGCCGGTCGTCGTAGGACTCCTCCATGCCGTCATCCACGTCCGGAATGTGATCCATGAAGGAACGGCCTTTTTCGGAGGTGTCATCGGGCGCGGGAATTTCCTCCGGGGCGGGAGCGTCCGCAATGGGGGGGACGTCCTCAAAAGTGGGAATGTCATCTTGGGCGGAATCATCCTCAAATGCGGGAACGTCTTCCGCCACGGGAGTTTCCTCCGCCACGGGAGTTTCCTCCGCAACGGGTTCTTCCGCCTCTGCGGGGATTTCCTCTGGCTGGGAAGCGGGTTCTTCCCCAATCACGTCTTCGGAGACGGGGGTATCCCCGGTTTCCTCCGATTCCTCGTCTGCGGGAAAGAAGGTCAGCTCTTCGGGAATGATTTCCTCCTCGTCCCGTTCGGGAAACTGTTTGTTGTCCATATTGTGTTCCTCCAAGGTCAGCGAATGACGATCTGTTCTGCGACGGCCTGCGCGGCGGCCTGACCCTTCAGGGCGGCGATCAGCGCCAGACCAAAGGGAACGGCGCAGCCCGCGGACGTGCCGGTGATGAGCTTTCCGTCGGTGACGGCGGGGGCGCAGACCATGTCAGCGCTTCCCATCTGGCCTTCACAGCCGGGGTAGCAGGTGGCGCGTCTGCCATCGGTGATGCCAAGCATGGCAAGAATGGTGGGTGCGGCACAGATGGCGGCGACGAACCGGCCGTTTTTCCATGCGAACTGCACGGCTTCCAGCGCCTCCGGGCAGCCCTTGATGGACGCGACGCCCTTCATTCCGCCGGGGAGAACGATCATATCCAGCTGGGTCAAGTCCATTTGGCCAAGTTCCATATCGGCGGTCACGGGGATGCCGTGGCTTCCGACGATGACCTTTCCGCCAATGCCCACGGTGGCGACGGACACGCCCGCGCGGCGCAGCAAATCAATAGGGGCGACGGCTTCCGTTTCCTCGAAGCCGGTTCCAAGCAACATGTAAACCATATTCAGTCCTCCAGACATGCCGCCACATGGCGGTAGATTTCTTCGTGAATGTCCTCAATACTCCGCATTTTCCCGTTTTCCGTGCAGGAAATGATCGTCCATCCGTAATATTCGGCGGCGGCGCGTCCGGCGCGGCGGCAGGAAGCAAGATAGGCGCTGTTCCGCTCGTGGATGTCTGCGCTGGTGTGGGTATCCTGTTCCCGGTGGCGCAGCAGCTGCTCCGTAAAATCCGTGGGGACGTCCAGATACAGCGTCAGATCAGGGCGGGGAAGCCCCAGCCGGTCGTATTCAAAGTCATACAGCCACTTGAGAAACTCCTGCCGCCTGTCCTCCGGCTCCTTGGAAGCCTGATGGACGGCGTTGGAGGTGGTATAGCGGTCGCAGATTACCAGACCGCCCTGTTCGTACCACTGCCCCCAGATCTTTTTGTAGGAGGCGTAGCGGTCGATGGCGTAAAAGGAGGAAGCGGCGTAGGCGTTGACATCCGACGGGTTCGTGCCGAACTCGCCCCCGAGGTACATCCGGATCAGCGCGGAGCTGGGTTCGGAGTACTGGGGAAAGACGATTTTCTGAAAGGCAATGTTTTCGTTTTCCAGACGCTGGGTCAGCAGACGAAACTGGGTGGACTTGCCGGAGCCGTCCGTGCCTTCAATGACGATTAGTTTGCCCATTTGCATTCTCCTTACATCAAGGACATATTATCATAACCTACAATATAGCATATTTTTCCCCGTTTGTCCACCTTTGCGTGAGATTGAAACCGAGTTTTCTCGAATCGACTATCGGAAAACAAAAAAAGTTGCAAACACCTGGGAAAAGTGATACAATAAAGAAAATTTCGATGGAAAAGGGAAAGAGAAACATGGAAGTCACATTTGAAAGTCTCGGCCTCAGCGAGGCCATGCTGAAAGCGCTGGAGGAAAAGGGCTACGGCTACCCCACCACAATTCAGGCGGAGGCCATTCCATATTTTCTGCAATGGCGGGACGTTATTGCCAAAGCGCCCACCGGCACCGGAAAGACCTTTGCCTTCGGCATCCCCATGATCGAGCACATCGACCCGTCCAATGAGGGCGTTCAGGGCCTAATCCTTGCCCCTACTCGGGAGCTTGCCATCCAGATCGGCGACGAGCTGCGGGGGCTGCTGACCTATTTTCAGGGCATTCGGGTAGCGGTGCTGTACGGCGGCGCGGGCATTGGCGGCCAGATCAAGCAGCTGGAGCGCAAGCCCCAGATCGTGGTGGCGACGCCGGGACGGCTGATGGATCACTACAACCGCAAGACCATCCGTCTGGACAAAATTCAGACTGTGGTGCTGGACGAGGCCGACCGGATGCTGGACATGGGCTTTTTCAAGGACGTGACCCGGATCATCGATAAGGTAAAGAACCGGAAAAATCTGGGGCTGTTTTCTGCCACCATCTCTCAGGAGGTCATGACGGTTTCGTGGATGTACCAGCGGGACGAGGTGGAGATCACCGTGGAGCCAAAGCAGGAAGACCGCCCGGACATCGACCAGTTCAGCATCACCTGCACGCCGCTGGAAAAGGCGGAGACGTCTCTGCGCCTGATCCGCAGTCAGGGCTATGAGCGGGTGATGATCTTCTGCAACACCAAGCACATGTGCCAGCGTCTCTGCGACGAATTCCAGCGGGCGGGCTTGGACTGCGACTGCATCCACGGCGATATCCGCCAGAGCCAGCGGGAAAAGACCATGCAGCGCTATCGGGACGGCAAGCTGGCCGTGCTGATCGCAACGGACGTGGCCTCCCGGGGCATCGACGTGGACGATGTGGACTGCGTTATCAATTATGACGTGCCGGAGGAAAATGAATACTACGTCCACCGCATTGGCCGCACCGGCCGGGCGAAGAAAAAGGGCGTGGCATGGAGCATCGTCAGCAATTTCCCAGAGAAGGCCAGACTGGATGACATCTGCAAATACTGCAATTTCACCATTCAGCCCATGGTGATGGACAAGGACGGAAATCTGTCGCCCGAGGAAGTCAAAGCCCCCGTGACGCCAAAAAGGAGATTCCGTTGAATCCCCGGGAAAGGGGCTTCCTGCTGCTGACGAGCCGTCTTGGAAACCCTGACCGTCAGGTTCTTTCTACCGCTCAGCTGCGCATGTTGGCGCTGCGGATGCGGGGCAAGGAATGCGCCCAGCCGGAGCGGGAAATGACGCGGCAGGATTTCATTGAGCTTGGATACGACCGGGAGACGGCGGAGCGGTATTGCGCCCTGCTTTCGGATACGGAGCAGCTGGACTATTACCTGAGCCGGGGGAGAAAAATGGACTGCACCCCCGTCACAAGGGTCAGCGAGGATTACCCCGGAATTCTGCGGCAGCGCCTTGGGATGGACGCACCCGGGTGCCTGTGGGCGAAGGGCGATTTGTCCATTCTGAGCACCCCGGCGGTTGCGCTGGTGGGAAGCCGGGAGCTGCGGGCGGAGAACCGGGAATTTGCCGCGGCGGTGGGATACCGGGCGGCGGAGGAAGGCTTGACGCTGGTTTCCGGCAACGCCCGGGGTGCTGACCGCACGGCACAGGAAGCGTGTCTTGCCGCCGGTGGACGGGTCATCAGCATCGTCGCCGACGAGCTGAGTAAACAGGCCAGACGGCGGAATCTGCTATACTTAAGCGAGGACGATTTTGACGGCGCGTTTTCCACCCAGCGGGCGCTGAGCCGCAACCGCTGCATCCACGCGCTGGGGCGCATGGTGTTTGTCGCCCAGTCCGACTTTGGACACGGCGGTACGTGGGATGGCACGGTGAAAAATCTGCGCTTCGGGTGGAGTCCTGTAGCCTGTTTTCGCGACGGCAGTCAGGCTGCCCGTCAGCTGGAACAGATGGGGGCATACCTGATCGGCACGGATGATTTGCAGGACTTCGGCGGCCTGATGGAGGAAGAAAAAACACTTTTTTAGCCCATGGCGCACCCGCCGTGGGCTTTTCGCCGTGACTGCACATGTAATAAGGAAACTTATCCGTCCTTCAAATAGCGGTTTACATTTCTGACAAAACATGCTAAAATAAACCCGATATAGGGGAACACCCCCGGGAAAGGAATCGGCATATGAAAGGTATCATTTTAGCCGGTGGATCCGGCACACGGCTCTATCCTCTGACAAAGGTCACCTCCAAACAGCTGCTTCCCGTTTATGACAAGCCCATGATCTATTATCCGCTGTCCACCCTGATGCTTGCCGGAATTCGGGATATTCTGATCATTTCTACCCCGTCGGATACCCCACGGTTTCAGGATCTGCTGGGGGACGGCAGCCATTTTGGCATCCGTCTGCAATATGCCGTCCAGCCTTCGCCCGATGGGCTGGCACAGGCGTTTCTGATTGGCAAGGAATTTATCGGGGACGATTCCTGCGCCATGGTATTGGGCGACAATATCTTCTACGGCAACGGTTTTTCCGACATCCTCGCCAGCGCGAGGGACACCGCCGAAAACGGAAGAGCTACCGTGTTCGGCTACTATGTGTCCGACCCCCAGCGTTTCGGCGTGGTGGAGTTTGACGAAAACGACCGGGTCATCTCCGTGGAGGAGAAGCCCGCCAACCCAAAGAGCAATTACGCCATTACCGGCCTGTACTTTTACCCCAAGGGCGTGGCGGAAAAGGCCGAGCAGGTGAAGCCCTCCGTCCGGGGGGAGCTGGAAATCACCACTCTGAATGAAATGTATCTGAAAGAGGGGCGGCTGGACGTGGAGCTTATGGGACGTGGCTTTGCCTGGCTGGACACCGGCACCATTGAGAGCCTGCTGGAAGCGGCGGAATTTGTCCACATGGTGGAAAAACGGCAGGGCGTCAAAATATCCGCACCGGAAGAAATTGCCTACCGTTTCGGCTGGATTTCCGGCGATGAGCTGCTGGAGGCCGCCGAGATTTACGGAAAATCTCCCTACGGCCGCCATCTGCGGCAGGTCGCGGAGGATCGTTTCAAGAGCTTCATGAAGAAAAAGGAAAGCGGGGGAGAGAAGTGACCATCATCGTGACCGGCGGCGCCGGATTTATCGGCTCCAATTTCATTTTCCATATGCTCCGCAAATACCCGGACTACCGGATCGTCTGCCTGGACAAGCTGACCTATGCCGGCAATCTGTCCACGCTGGCTCCTGTCATGGATACCCCCAACTTCCGCTTTGTGAAGCTGGACATCTGCGACCGGGAGGGGGTGTATCGGCTTTTTGAGGAGGAGCATCCCGACATGGTGGTGAACTTCGCCGCCGAAAGTCATGTGGATCGCTCCATTGAAAATCCCGAGGTGTTCCTGCAAACCAACATTCTGGGTACGCAGGTGCTGATGGACGCGTGCAGGAAGTACGGCATCCGCCGCTACCATCAGGTTTCCACCGACGAGGTCTACGGCGATCTGCCCCTTGACCGGCCTGACCTCTTTTTCACCGAGGAAACGCCCATCCACACCAGCTCTCCCTATTCCGCGTCCAAGGCAAGTGCCGACCTGCTGGTGCTGGCGTATCACCGTACCTACGGTTTACCGGTGACGATTTCCCGGTGCTCCAACAATTACGGCCCCTATCACTTCCCGGAGAAGCTGATTCCGCTGATGATTGCCAACGCCCTGAACGACAAGCCGCTGCCCGTCTACGGGACAGGTGAGAATGTCCGGGACTGGCTGTATGTGGAAGATCACTGCAAGGCCATTGATCGGATTCTCCACAATGGCCGGGTGGGAGAGGTCTACAACATCGGCGGGCATAATGAAATGCGCAACATTGACATTGTGAAGATCATCTGCAAGGCGCTGGGCAAGCCCGAGAGCCTGATTACATACGTCACTGACCGCAAGGGGCATGATATGCGTTATGCCATCGATCCCACAAAGATTCACAGAGAGCTGGGCTGGCTTCCTGAGACGAAGTTTGCCGACGGGATTCAGAAGACCATCCGGTGGTATCTGGACAACCGGGCGTGGTGGGAGACGATCATCAGCGGCGAGTACCGGGATTACTATGAAAAAATGTATGGGAACCGATAAGGAGCATTCAAATGGGGCAGATTACTGTATCCAAGTGCCCGATTGAGGGCTTATATATCATCGAACCGACGGTTCACGGCGACAACCGGGGTTACTTCATGGAAACCTACAACCGGAAGGACATGGAGGAAGCCGGGCTGAATATGGTGTTTGTGCAGGACAACCAGAGCATGTCCACAAAGGGCGTTCTCCGGGGACTGCACACCCAGAAGGAGTATCCCCAGGGGAAGCTGGTGCGGGTGATTCGGGGGCGCGTTTTTGACGTGGCCGTCGATGTGCGCCCCGGTTCCGAAACCTATGGGAAATGGTACGGCGTGGAGCTGACGGAGGAAAATAAGAAGCAGTTCTATATTTCCGAGGGCTTTGCCCACGGCTTCCTGGTACTCAGCGATGTCGCTGAATTCTGCTACAAGGTGACGGATTTTTACCATCCGGAGGACGAGATGGGCATTGCCTGGAACGACCCCGACATTGCCGTGGCCTGGCCGGAGGTAGTGGGCAGCTATTCCGGCTCTGCGTCCGGGGAGGGCTATACCCTGGCAGACGGCACGCCTTTGCGGCTGAGTGCCAAAGACCGGATTCTGCCCACCCTGAAGCAGCGGAGGGACTGAAAAAATGTACAGTATCGATTACCAATACCTGCGCCCCAAAAAGGCAGAGGCGCTGAAAGCGTGGTACGACGAGCCTTTGGCGATTATGGAGAACCCTGCCGTGTGGCGCGGGAAAAACGCCACCATTCTTCCCCTGCGCCGTCAGGCGGAGGACAATCTGCTGTTTGGCAGAGGCGGCGTCGTGGACGAAAACGGGGAATACGTGCCGCTTTCCGGTATCGAAGGCCGGGTGCAGTTTGCCTATCCCGCGGAAAAGAAGGAATACCGGGACGAAACGGTGGTTTACTGCGGCTATCTGGTGAACCACTGGGGACATTTTCTCATTGAGGGCGTGACCCGTCTCTGGTATTTTCTGGAAAATGACCCCGGAGTGGACAAGTACGTTTTCTTCCTGGATGAAAACGAGGAACGGGAGATCAGGGCGAATTACCGGGAATTCCTGGAGCTGCTGGGCATTTGGGAGCATCTGGAGATCATCAACACCCCCACGACTTACCGGGAGGTCATCGTCCCGGAGCTGGGGCTGTACTGCCGCAGGCGCTATACGCCCAAGCTCCTGAAGGTCTATGACACGGTGGCGAACAATGCGGTGCCAGACCCCAATTGGGAGCGCCCGGCGAAAATCTACTATAGCCGTAGCCAATTCAAGAAGGGAATGCCCTTTGAATCCGGCTTTGACACGCTGGACGATTTTTTCCGGAGAAACGGCTACACCATTCTCTATCCGGAAAAAGTGCCGCTCGGCCGGATGATCTCCTACATCCGCAACGCCGATGTGGTGGCGTCTCTCTCCGGTTCGCTGCCCCACAATATGCTTTTTGCCCGTCCCGGGCAGAAGCTGGAAATTGTGGAGCGATTGACCATCAATGTGGATAACCAGGTCGGAATCAACCGGATCATGGATCTGGATGTGACCTATATTGATGCACATATTCCCATCTATCCTGTGGATTTCGCCGGACCTATTATTATGGGTTATACGGATTGCTTGCAGCGTTTTGCCGCTGACCGCGGCTATCAGCCGCCGGATGGTCGCTTTTTGACGGAAAAGCATTATCGCAAATGCTTTATCAAATATATGAAGGCTTACGAAGATCTGTACAACTATAATTGGTTCATGTTTGACTGGTATGCGCCTTTAACGGAATCTCTGATCGAAGGGTTCCGCGCTGGCCAAGCATACTTTGGGGATTATCTTAACCGAAGAAAGCCTTTTCGGTGGTATCATTACTTGGAGTTCCACTACTGGAAGCAGTTTATAAGACGCCTTATAAAGAGATAGGAAAATGAACGGCAAAAACAGACCTGGAGGTGCTGTGCGTGTACACAGTGGATTATCGGTACTTACGCCCTCAAAAAGCTGCGGCTCTGAAAAAACAGCATGAGGTGGCTTACGAGAAGCGGGAAACTCCCTCCGTGTGGCAGGGAAAGAATGCCACTGTTCTACCTGTGCGGAAAACGGATAAATTCGGTTGGATTGGCTGCGGAGGTGTTGTGGATGAGGATGGGAACAGCGTTGGGATTTCTGCGGTGGAGTGCTGTGTCAAACCGTGCAATTCCTTTGAATCCGCGGAATACAGGGATAAAAAAGTTGTTTATTGCGGGTATCTGATTCACCATTGGGGACATTTTCTTGTGGAGGGAGTTGCCAGGCTTTGGTATTTTCTGGAAAATGATTCCTCCGTGGATAGCTATGTATTTGCTCTGGACGAGGGCGAGACAAGAGAAATCAAGGGAAATTACAAAGAGTTTCTCACGCTCTTGAATATCTGGGACAAGCTGGAATTTGTCAATAAGCCGACAACCTACCGGGAAGTGATTGTTCCAGATTTGGCTTTTCGCAGATGGGGAGCGTATTCTCCCAAATATCTGCGCGTATTCGATACAGTAGCAGCAAATGTCCGTGGGGGGGGGGAAACACTCCTGAAAAAGTGTATATGAGCCGCAGCCTTTTGCCCAAACACAGGGATTTGGAATTTGGATTTGAGGCGCTGGATGATTTCTTTAAAAAGAATGGCTATACGGTTCTTTATCCGGAAAAGATACCCTTGTCTCAACTGATTCAGTATATCCGAAATGCTGAGGTTGTTGCGACTGTATCCGGAACACTGCCTCAGAACATGTTGTTCGGTAAACAGGGGCAAAGGCTGCTCATTATGGAGCGATGCGCATTCATTAACGATTGGCAGCCGCCGGTTGACCGTATAAAGGAATTGCAGACGACTTACGTTGATGCCAACATTCCAATCTATACCGTACCAATGACCGGACCTTTTATCATGGGGTATAACGACATTGTACAGCGTTTTACGGAAGATAATGGCCTCCTGCCACCGGATGCCAGATTTTATTCCGATAGGTATTTTCGGGCTTGTTTTATTGGATACATGAAGTCATATCGGGATTTGTACCGGTATCAGTGGTTCATGGAGCCGTATCTGATCCCGGAAATGGACTATCATTTGGAAGCGTACGAATACGGTGCTCAGTTTTATAAAGAATATCTGAATGGGAGCCGTCCGTTCCTGTGGCATCATTATTTTGAGGTTCATTACTGGAAGCAGTTTGTAAAGCGTATCTTGAAGAATTTACAAAGCCGAGAATGCTGCGAATCGGAATGAAAGAGTTTCGGGAGAGATTGATATGAAGTTTTTCGTAACCGGCGTTGGCGGTCAACTGGGACACGATGTCATGAACGAGCTGCTGAAACGCGGATATGAGGGCGTAGGGTCTGATATGCAGGAAGCATGTGACATAGCCGCGCCCTACATGTCATTGGATATCACCGATAGGAACGCCGTAGAAAAGGCAATTACGGATGTGAATCCGGATGCCGTGATCCACTGCGCAGCGTGGACGGCCGTGGACATGGCGGAGGATGATGAAAACGTGGCGAAAGTACGTGCTGTCAACGCTGGCGGCACGAAGAACATTGCGGATGTCTGCAAGAAGCTGAACTGTAAAATGACATATATCAGCACAGACTATGTGTTTGACGGTCAGGGAACAGAGCCATGGAAGCCGGACTGCAAGGACTATAAGCCCCTGAATGTGTATGGTCAGACGAAATTGGAAGGTGAGCTGGCGGTCAGCCGGGAACTTGAAAAGTACTTTATCGTCCGCATTGCCTGGGTCTTTGGACGAAACGGGAAGAATTTTGTCAAGACCATGCTGAACGTTGGTAAAACTCATGACACGGTTCGCGTCGTAAATGACCAGATCGGCACGCCAACCTATACGTACGATTTGTCACGGCTGCTGGTGGACATGAATGAGACCGAGAAATACGGATACTACCATGCAACCAATGAAGGCGGCTATATCAGCTGGTACGATTTTACCAAGGAAATCTACCGTCAGGCCGACTATCAGACGAAGGTTCTGCCTGTGACAACGGAGGAGTACGGTTTGAATAAGGCGGCGCGTCCGTTCAACAGCCGTCTTGACAGGAGCAAGCTTATAGAAGCCGGCTTTACGCCCCTTCCGACTTGGCAGGACGCGCTGAGCCGCTATCTGAAGGAAATCGGGTACTGAAAGAATACCGCGTTTCTCCACATTTAGTGCTATAATTTGTCAAATATATCCGCAGGGGACGAAGGTTTATCGTCCCCTGCGGTTTTGTCAATTTTTCCGCATGAAATGCTCTTTCAGAGCAATCTCATTTACCGTTTTCCAAATCTGCGGCAATGATCCGCTTCATGGCTTCGATGCCCACCTTGACGGCGCCGGTGGTGTCCTCGGTCATGGGCATGGCGAGACCCGCTTTTTCCCGCTCCTGATTCCACACGGCGTGGAAGCAGCTGCCGCAGCGCACGCCCAGGGCGGCGGCGACCACAAACAGGGCAGCGGATTCCATTTCACTGGCCTTCACGCCCAAGCGCTTCCAGCTTTCCCACTTTTGCAGCAGATCGTAATATACAGGAGATTTTTCCGGGCTGTGCTGACCATAAAAAGAATCCTTGCATTGGACGACGCCGGTGTGGGTGCGGTAGCCCAGACTCTCACTGGCAGCTTTCAGCGCGGCCGTGACGTCAAAGTCAGGCACGGCGGGGAACTCAATGGGGGCGTATTCCAGAGAGGTATGCTCGTAACGGATAGCGCCCGTGGCGACAACCACGTCCCCGGGCAGAACGTCCATGGCGATACCGCCGCAGGTGCCGACCCGAATGAAGGTATCCGCGCCGATGGCCGCCAGCTCCTCCATGGCGATGGAGGCCGACGGGCCGCCGATGCCGGTGGAGCAGACGGACACTTTCTGCCCCAGCATGGTGCCTGTGTAAATATTGTACTCCCGGTTCATGCCGATATGGACGGGGTTGTCAAAGTAGCTGGCAATGGACTGGCAGCGTCCCGGGTCGCCGGGGAGAAAGACATAACGTCCCACATCGCCCTTGTTGCAGTGAATGTGATACTGCATTCCGACATCCTGCATATAAAACACCTCTTAATTGGGGGTGTATCTGAAAACTGTCAAAACGCCCGATCAACGGTTCTTTTTGCCCTGTGCCGCGCCATTTTCCCTTGAAATACAGCAAGTATTCCTGCGGAAAAATGGCTTGCCCAGGACAAAAATTCCTCGCTGCTGGGCATTTCGCCAGTTTTCAGATACACCCTGATTTTGTTTTTATATTATATTACAAAATTCTGAAATTTGCAAGCAGTAATCGGAGTGCATGAACACTCCGATTATCTGTCAGAAGAAGCTGACCTGACTGGTATCGGGCAGGTCGCCGAAAGCACCGGCCTCTCTGAGCATCTGAATGTGGGTCTTGGACACCTTGGGGCAGGCGGCGGCGACTTCCTCCACGGACAGGAAGGTTTTGCCCTCACGACCCCGCATCAAGTCCCATGCCGCGTTTTCACCGAGGCCGGAGATCGCAACGAAGGGGGGCAGCAGCTTGCCGTCCTTGATGATGAATTTCGTGGCGTGGCTGTCGTAAATGCTGATGGGCAGGAATTCAAAGCCCCGGATGTAGTATTCGTAGGCCACTTCCAGCGTGGTCAGCAGGTCTTCGTCTTTGTCCGTGGCGTTTTCGTTGTTCTCGATGGCGTCGATGTTGGCGACCACCGCATCCTTGCCGTGGGTCATCAGCACCGCGTCGAAGCCGCCCTTCTGACTGCGGCGGTAGAAATAGGCGGAGTAGAAGGCCAGCGGATGATGTACCTTGAACCATGCGATACGGAAAGCCATCATAACATAGGCCACGGCGTGGGCCTTGGGGAACAGATACTTGATCTTTTTGCAGGAGCCGATGTACCATTCCGGCACGCCTGCGGCCTTCATTTCCTCCTCCGCGCCTTCGGGTAGGCCGCGGCCTTTTCGCACGGCCTCCATGATCTTAAAGGAGCGCTTTTCCGGCATTCCACAGGAGATCAGATAAAGCATGATGTCGTCACGGCAGCCGATGGCCTGATCAACGGTGGCGGTTTTGGAGGTAATCAGGTCTTTGGCGTTGCCCAGCCACACGTCGGTGCCGTGGGAGAAGCCGGACAGACGCAGAAGCGTATCAAACCGGGTGGGCATGGTATCCATCAGCATCCCCCGGGTGAAGCGGGTGTTGAATTCCGGAATGGCGACGGCGCCGGTGGGGCCGAGAATCTTGTCGTCCTCGTAGCCCAGCACCTTGGAGGAGATGAAAATGGACATGGTGTCCTTGTCGTCCAGCGGGATGGTCTTGGCGTCGATGCCGGTCATATCCTCCATCATGCGGATCATGGTGGGGTCGTCGTGACCCAGCATGTCCAGCTTCAGAAGGTTTTCCTCCATGGAGTGGTATTCAAAATGGGTGGTGATCTGGTCGGCCTGAGGGTCGTCCGCCGGGTGCTGCACCGGGCAGAAGTCCCAAATCTCGTTTTCCTGTGGGATGACAACCAGACCGCCGGGGTGCTGGCCGGTGGTGCGCCGGACGCCTACGCATCCCGCCGCGAGGCGGGCTTCCTCCGCCCGGGAGGCAGTCTTGCCACGTTCGGACAGGTATTTCTTTACGTAGCCGAAGGCGGTTTTTTCCGCCACGGTGCCAATGGTTCCCGCCCGGAAAACGTGGGATTTTCCGAACATTTCGATACAGTAAGCGTGGGCTTTTGACTGGTATTCGCCGGAAAAGTTCAGGTCGATATCGGGAACCTTGTCGCCGCCGAAGCCAAGGAAGGTCTCAAAGGGAATATTGAAGCCGTCTTTCTCGAATTTCGTGCCACACTTGGGACAGACGGCGTCCGGCAAATCCGCGCCGCAGCCGTAGCCCTTGGGAACGTCGAAGGTGGTGTACTTGCATTCCGGGTTGGGGCAGCGGTAGTGGGGCGGGAAGGAGTTGACCTCGGTGATGCCGGACATGTAGGCCACGATGGACGAGCCGACGGAGCCACGGGAGCCGACCAGATAGCCATGCTCCAGCGAATTCTGCACCAGCTTCTGGGCGGACATGTAGATCACGTCGTAGTGGCAGTTGATGATGTCGTGCAGCTCCGTCTCCACGCGCTTTACCATCAGCTCCGGGGGATTGTCCCCGTAAAGGCGGTGGAATTTGGTGTAGACCAGATTTTTCAGGTCTTCCACGGAGTTCTCGATTTTGGGAGCGAACAGATTGTGGGGGACGGGACGCAGAGATTCGCACATGTCGGCGATGCGGTTGGGGTTGGTGATGACTACCTCGTAGGCTTTTTCCTCGCCTAAATAGGAGAATTCCCGCAGCATATCATCCGTAGTGCGGAAATACAGGGGCATATCCTTGTCCGCGTCGTCGAAGCCCTTGGTCGCCAGCAGAATGTGACGGAAAATCTCGTCCTCGGGGTTCAGGAAGTGAACGTCTCCGGTGGCGACCACCGGCTTGCCCAGTTCCTCGCCCAGCCGGACGATTTTCCGGTTGTACTCCCGGAGGTCTTCATCGGTTTTGGCTTCGTATTTTTCGTTTGCCAGCATAAAGCGGTTGTTTGCCAGAGGCTGGATTTCCAGAAAGTCGTAAAAGGACGCAATGCGTTTCAGCTCGTCGTCGCTTTTCCGGTCGAGAATGGCCTGAAACAGTTCGCCCGCTTCGCAGGCAGAACCGATGATCAGCCCCTCCCGCAGATTAAGAATGTCGGACTTGGGCATCCGGGGCACCCGGCGGAAGTATTGCAGATTGGAATCGGAAATCAGGTGGTACAGGTTGCGCAGACCGATCTGGTTCTTGGCAAAAATAATGATGTGCCTTGCCTGCCGATCAGTGATGCGGCCGCCGGAACGCAGATGGGTCATTGCAGGGTTGATGGCCTGCAAGTTGTGGATGTCATGCTCCTCTTCCAGTTTGGACATGAGCTTTGCCATAATTAAGCCGCAGGTCATGGCGTCGTCCGCCGCCCGGTGATGGTTGAAGTCGGGCAAGCTCAGGGCATTGGAGACGATGTTCAGCTTGAATTTGTTCAGCTGGGGCAGAAGATTCTGAGACAGAATCAGGGTATCCGTCGCGGTGTAATGATAATCGTAGCCAAGGCGCTGGCACTCGGCGCGGATAAAGCCGGTGTCGAAGTCGGAATTGTGAGCGACCAGAACCCGGTCGCCGATGAAGTCCAGAAATTTGGGCAGCACCTCTTCGATTTTCGGTGCGCCGACAAGCATTTCGTCGGTGATGCCGGTCAGCTCCACGATTTTCCGTTCCAGCGGACGCTCCGGGTCAACGAAGGTCTGGAAACGGTCCACTTCCTCACCGCTTTTCAGCACAACAGCGCCGATCTCGATGATGCGGTCGCTGCGGGAGGACAGACCAGTGGTTTCCAGGTCGAAGGCGACGAATTCCTGATCGAAGGTGATATCCTGCTCGCCGTGGACTACAATGCGGTCGTCTACGTCGTTTACATAATACCCCTCACAGCCGTAGAGAATCTTGATATTCTGGTCGGTTCCGGCCACCTTGGCCTTGGAGGCGGCCTTCATGGCGTCGGGGAAGGACTGGGCGACGCCGTGGTCGGTGATGGCGATGGCCTTGTGACCCCAGGCCGCCGCCTGCTTCACGGCGGCGGCGGTATCCGTCAGAGCGTCCATGTTGGACATGGTGGTGTGCAGATGCAGCTCCACCCGCTTTTCCCCCGGGGCAGTGTCCTGCCGCTTGGGCATGGAGCCGGGCTGCATGGCGTAGGGCTTGAGAACCATTTCGCCCTCGTATCGATCTTCACCCAGCTTGCCCTGCACCCGCAGGACGGAGCCGACCTGAACGTTTTCCAGAATGGGCTTGGCCTCTCCGGCCTCCATAAAGCGGCTGACACGGACGGAGTTGGTGTTGTCCGTCATGTCGAATTTCACAACATAGGCGTTGCGCTTTTTCAGCTCCTTGTGGTCCACGGCGAAGACCTTGCCCTCCACGATGACGGTTCCCATGTCCAGACTCAGCTCCTTCATGGGAGCGGGCGTGCCCTTGAAGGGCTTGCCATAGAAAGTTTCGCTGGGGGCGGCGGACTTGTCCTCCTTCTTCGGCTGAGCGGCGGAGGTGGTGGGGAGTTTCTGAATCTCCGATTCCCGCATGGATTCCGTGGCGGCAAACAGCGCTTTTCCCTCCAGGGCGTTGCCCGCCTCCACGGTGATATGCACCGGGGCGGCGAACCGCTCCCGCAGTACCTTTTCCACAGACGGGATGTGCTCCAGAAGGGTTTCTTTTCCGTTGGCGGCGAGCTTTACCGTGAGATTCTGTTCGTTCCATTCCCACTTTGCCCCGGCGAGGGAACCCCGCGCCATGGAGTTGCGGCTGACAAACAGCCACATCAGCTCTTCCGGTTCGATTTTTTGCAGCTCCGATTCCGGGTGGGTCGCGGTCAGCTCCAGCTTTTGCAGGCCGTACAGACCACAAATGTCCTTGCGAACCTGTTCCAGCAGCCGTTGGGGGATGTAACGCTCGGAATGCAGCGCCACGTGGACGCTTCGGGTCTCGGGGTCAATGTCCGCAGCGGCGATAGCCGCCTGAGAAAGGGCTGCATACAGCTCCTCAGGCGGCTCATAGTCCGGAAACATATTCAGAAAGAAAATTTGTTCTTCCATATCGTGTCTCTACAGTGCTTCAATTCGTTTCAGCAGGGCGGGGAGCAGCTCGTCATAGGGGAGCTTTTCCACCTGCACGCCCTTTTCAAAAATCATGCCCCAGCCGTCGCCGCCGGCAATGCCGATGTCCGCTTCGCGGGCTTCGCCGGGGCCGTTGACCACGCAGCCCATGACCGCTACGGTGATGGGCTTTTCGCAGTTTTTCAGCGCTTCGTCCACCCGGTTCACCAGACCGATCAGGTCGATGCGGGTTCGTCCGCAGGTGGGGCAGGAGATAATGTTCACGCCGTCCTTCCGAAGCCCTGCGGCCTTGAGAATGTCCCGGGCGGCGTAGACCTCCTGCACCGGGTCGTCGGTCAGGCTGACCCGGACGGTGTCGCCGATGCCGTCCAGAAGCAGCGCGCCGATGCCCATGGCGGACTTGATCAGACCCTGCCGGACGGGGCCGGTCTCGGTCACGCCGATGTGGAGGGGATAGTCGCATTTGGCGCGGAACAGCCGCGCGGCGGCTACCATGGTGGGGACGGTGGAGGACTTCATGGAGACGCAGGTGTCGTAAAAGCCCTGTTTTTCCAGCAGCTCCAGATGTTCAAAGGCGCTTTCCACCAGCGCTTCGGCGGTGGGATGGCCGTATTTTTCCAGCAGACGCTTGTCAAGACTGCCACCGTTGACGCCGATGCGGATGGGGATGTGCTTGTCCTTGCACACCTCCACCACGGCCTTGACCCGGTCTTCGCCGCCGATGTTGCCGGGGTTGATGCGGATTTTGGACGCGCCGCCCTCCGCGGCGGCAATGGCAAGCTTATAATCAAAATGAATGTCTGCCACCAGGGGCAGGGGAGAGTCCTTGCAGATGTCAGCAAAGCTCCGGGCGGCTTCCATGTTGGGAACTGCCAGTCGGGCGATCTGGCACCCGGCGGAGGCAAGCTGACGGATCTGCTTCAGGCTGCCCTCCACATCCGTGGTTTTGGTATTGAGCATGGACTGGATGACCACCGGGGCGCCGCCGCCGATGGGAACGCCGCCCACCAGAATTTGTTTTGTCATCGTCTTCACCTCTTGAACAGGAAAATGACGTCCTTGAACATAATAATCGCCATCAGGGCAAGCAACAGGATCATGCCCGCGCCGTGGAGATAGCCTTCATATTTGGGGTTGATCTTCTTTTTCGTGATGGCCTCCACCACAACCGTGATCAGCAGACACACAATACGCCCGCCGTCCAGCGCGGGGATGGGCAGCAGATTCATCACCGCCAGATTGATGGCGATGAAGCCGCCGAAATACAGCATATTCAGCAGCGCAGTGACCTTGCTGTCGGAGGCTGCCGCCACTTTGGACATTTCACTGACAATGCCCACGGGGCCGGACATATCCTTAATGCCCACCTTGCCGCCAAGCAGCATTTGCAGGCTCAGGCGAACCATGCGCACCGTATCCAGCGACTGGTTCCACGCCATTCCCAGCTTCTCCCAGAAGTTCGGGGTGCTGAGGGTGAAATTCATGCCGTAGCGCAGGCCGGTCGAGCCGTTTTCCAGAGTCACTTCGTGCTTTTCCAGCAGGAAATCTTTCAGAACGACCTTTTCGCCGTTCCGGCGCACCGTGATGTCGTGAACGTCGCCGGGGTTCAGTGACAGGATCATGGAGAAATCGGAATAGGAGTAGAGCTTTTCGCCGTCCACCTCCACAATGCGGTCACCGGCTTGCAGGCCGTTTTCGCCGTTCACCGTGGCGTAGTCTTCAAAGCTGGCGATCACGGGGACGACGGTCTGCTTTACGGGGAGGCAGACAATGACCATCAGTACCACGCCGATGAGAAAGTTCATCGCCGCACCGGCGGCCAGAATAATCAGCCGCTTCCACCATGCCGCCTTGTCGAAGGAACGGGGATTGTCGCTTCCGCCGTCCTCGCCCTCCATGGCGCAGTAGCCGCCGATGGGGATGCAGCGGATGGCGTACAGAGTCTCGCCCACCTGTTTTTTCCAGATGGCGGGACCCATAAACATGGAAAATTCGTTGACCTGAACGCCGGAGAGCTTGGCGGCGGTAAAATGCCCCAGCTCATGGACGAAAATCAGGACGCTGAACAGGAAAATCGCAAAAATAACGCTCATAGAAAAAATGCCTCGCAATTATCAAGAGTTCGCCCGAACCGCCTCACGAGCCAGACGGTCGGCTTCCAGAATCTGCTCCAAAGTGGGGTCGGCGATGAACGGCACCTGCGGCACGGCGGCATTTACCAGCCGATAGATGTCGTAAAAGCCGATTTTGTCATTCAGAAACATGGCGACCGCTTCCTCATTTGCGCCGTTCATGGCAGGGCAGGCCGTGCCGCCCGCTTTTGCGCAGTCCCGCGCCAGCGCCAGACAGGGGAAATTCTCCGTATCCGGCGGGGAAAACGTCAGCGGGCCGCAGGACAGTAAGTCCAGCCGCTCCACCGGGGAGGGAATACGCTCCGGGTAGGTCAGTGCCAGCTGAATGGGCAGACGCATATCCGGTGTGCCCATCTGCGCCATCACCGCGCCGTCGGTGAATTCCACCATGCTGTGAACGATGCTTTGCCGGTGAATGACCACGTCCACCTGTTCCAGGGGCAGACGGTACAGCCGCATGGCTTCGATGACTTCCAGCCCCTTGTTCATCAGGGTGGCGCAGTCAACGGTGATTTTCGCGCCCATTTTCCAGTTGGGGTGCTTCAGGGCGTCGGCCTTGGTCACCGTTTCCAGCTGAGGGCGGGTCATGCCGAAAAATGGGCCGCCGGAGCAGGTGAGAATCAGCCGCCGGATCTCTTTTCTGCTGCCGCAGCCCATAAGGCATTGAAAGATTGCGGAATGCTCGGAATCCACGGGGACGATCTCCGCACCGTACTTCTCCGCCTCAGCCATCATCAGTTCCCCGGCGCAGACAAGAGTTTCCTTGTTGGCAAGGCCAATGCGCTTTTTCGCCCGGATGGCGGCGAGGGTGGGCTTCAAACCGACCATGCCAACCACGGCGGTGATAACGCAGTCGGCATCCGCCATGGATGCCGCTTCCATCAGACCCGCCTCACCCCAGTTTACCCGGATAGGCAGACCTTTTATTCGTTCCGCCAGTGCCTGAGCGGCTTCCTGCGTTGCCATGACGGCGAGCTTCGGTGAAAACTCCCGGCACTGCTGCGCCATCCGCTCCACGTTGGTTCCGGCGGTGAGCGCCGCTACCCGGATGCCGGGCAGACGGCGGATAATGTCCAGGCTTTGCCGGCCGATGGAGCCGGTGGAGCCGAGAATACTGACACACTGCACCATAGGCTGCTCCTTACACCGCCATGGGAAGCAGCACCAACAATACTTCCATGGCCGGGGCGACCAGAGTCAGAGAATCGAACCGATCCAGTACGCCGCCGTGACCGGGAATCAGATTGCCGTAATCCTTGATACCGGTCTGCCGCTTGACGATGGAGAAGCACAGGTCGCCGAAAATGCCCAGCAGGGAACCGGCGAAGCCGTACAGCAGCGCAAGACCGTAGTTGACCCGGAGATTGCCGGGCAGCAGGTCGATGATCAGGGCGTAAACAAGCATACTGACCACGGCGAAGGCAATGCCGCCCAGCGCGCCCTCGATGGTCTTGTTGGGGCTGACCACAGGCGCCAGCTTGTGCCGCCCGAATTTCAGGCCGATAAAGTAAGCGCCTGCGTCGGACATGAACGCCACCACGAAGGGAATCAGGATGACATACCGTCCGAGATCCATATTCAGAATGCGGATGAGGGAGCTGAGCATGTAGGGGATGAGAAGACCCGCCACAAAGCACATGGACAGATCCTCAAAGTGAACCTTTATGTGGTCAAGCATCATCTCCGAGAACATCAGGATAAAGAACACAATCATGAGGATGACAAAGTAGGAATGAATCGCGCCGAAATAGCTCCACATGCACACGGCGGCTGCCATGATGCAGGAGTAGATCACCAGCCGCGGCTGCTTTACAAGCCCTGTGCGGTACAGAAGCTCGTAGGCCGCGATGGCCATGAGCGCACTCATGACCAGTGACGCGGCAATCACCGGTGCGGCCAGTGTCAGAAGAAAGAGGATCGGCACCAGAATCGCTGCGGAAATAATGCGTTTTTTCATTTCTCTATGTCCCTCCGAACCGGCGGCTGCGCCGGTGAAATTCCTCAATGGCGCTGTCCAGATGTTCCGGTGTGAAATCAGGCCAAAGTACGTTCATAATTACATATTCCGAGTACGCGGACTGCCACAGCAGGAAGTTGCTGACCCGCATCTCTCCGGATGGCCGGATGATCAGCTCCGGGTCGGGCACGCCCGCCGAGTACAGATACCGGGAGAAAACATCCTCGGTCAATTTTTCCGGGTCGGCCTTTCCGGCGGCGACATCCGCCGTGTAAGCCTTCACAGCATGGATAATTTCATCCCGCCCGCCGTAGTTCAGGCAGAAGTTCACCTGCACGTCGTATTCCTCCGAGCGGCTTTCCGCATCGTGGCAGAGCGTTTGCAGCTCCGGGCTGAGACGGGTCAGGTCGCCGAAAAATCGGAATTTTACCCGGTTTTTTTCCATGTCCCGCAGCGCCTCTTCCAGATACCGGCGCAGCAGTTTCATGATTCCCGTCACTTCCTCCGCAGAACGTTTCCAGTTCTCCGTGGAAAAGGCGTACACCGTCAGGTATTCCACGCCTAGCGTGCGGCAGTAGTTGGCGATCCGCCGGAAGGCTTCCGCGCCTGCGGCGTGACCGGCGGTGCGGGGCAGACCCCGCTGCTTTGCCCAGCGGCCGTTGCCGTCCATGATGATGGCAATATGCCGGGGCGGGGGAGAGCTTTGCGAAAGTGCCATAAAGCACCTCTTTCTACATGGTTAGTGAACAGATCTGCGAAGATAAAAAAGTAATTTCTGCTGGCGGCTGCTTCCAGCCGCCAGCAGGGGTGCTTTGTTTTGGCTGACGGCGTTAAATCGCCATCAGTTCCTTTTCCTTGGCGGCAAGAGCGGTGTCGGCGCGCTTGATGTTCTTGTCCAGCAGATCCTGCAAATCCTTCTCGGCCTTCTTCTGGTCGTCCTCGGTGATCTCGCTGTTCTTTTTCAGCTTTTTGACATAGTCCATGCCGTCCCGACGGATGTTGCGCATGGCGACCTTGGCTTCCTCGGAATACTTCTTGACCTGCTTGGCCAGATCCTTACGGCGCTCCTCGGTGAGCTGGGGGAACACCAGACGGATGACGCGGCCGTCGTTCTGGGGGTTGATGCCCAGATCGGAGGTTTGGATGGCCTTCTGGATGTCCTTGAGCAGCTTGGTGTCCCAGGGCTGAATGATCAGGGTACGGGCGTCGGGGGTGGAAATGGTGGCGACGCCGTTCAGGGGCGTTTCACTGCCATAGTATTCCACGGTGATCCGATCGAGAACCTTTGCGTTGGCGCGGCCAGCACGGACGGAGGCGAATTCCTCGTCCAGATGCTCCAGAGCCTTGTCCATTCTCCGGGAATATTCTTTGAAATCGACGGTCATTTTGTGTTCCTCCTTAGAAATGATTTTTTACGGTAGTACCGATCTCTTCACCGCGAACCACGCGGACGATGCTGTTTTCTTCATTCAGGCCAAAGCAGACCATGGTCATGTCGTTGTCCATAGCCAGCGCCATAGCGGTGATGTCCGTGGCCTTCAGGTTCTTCGCCAGCACCTCGCCATAGGTCAGGCGGGAGTAGCGGACGGCGGTGGGGTCTTTGGCGGGGTCGGCGGAATAAATGGCGTCCACGTTCTTCGCCATCAGCACGGCGTCGGCCTCAATCTCCACGCCCCGGAGCACCGCGCCGGTGTCGGTGGAGAAGTAGGGGTTGCCGGTACCGGCGGCAAAGAGGACGACCTTCCCCTCATTTAAGTACCGCTCGGCAAGGTCGCGGGTAAAGTACTCAGCGAACTTGTTCATCTCCACGGCGCTGAGAACGCGGGCGTCCATGCCGTGGCGGTTCAGGGCATCAGCCACGGCAATGGCGTTCATCACCGTACCAAGCATTCCCATGGAGTCGGCGTGGGAACGCTGCATCTTATCCGCGCCGTCCTTGACGCCCCGCCAGAAGTTTCCGGCGCCGATGACCAGACCGATCTGCACGCCCATGTCCACGCAGGTTTTGATAGACTCGCAAAGCTCGTTCACAATGGTAAAATCAAGCCCCCGATGTGCGTCCCCGGCGAGAGCCTCGCCGCTGACCTTCAGCAGGATGCGCTTATATTTAAGCTCAGGCAAAATGAAATCACTCCTTATCTTCATATCCTTTCCTATTCTAGCGTATCCAGCCCGAATTGACAACTACTAATTTAAGATTTCTTAAAATGTTTTCCGATTTTTCACAATGCGGGGCCTTCTGTGTAATTTCCACACAGCTTGCCCTCTGGAAAAGATGGATTCTGGCGGGATTTTTGGTTGCAAAACTGGAAACAGTAGGGTATAATGTCTGGTAATTGGAAAAACCCAAGGAAATGAGAGGGATTATCATGGCTGAAATGACTGAAAGCAAAAACTTTATCCACGCATTCATCGACGAGGACATCGCCCCCGGCGGGCAGTTTGCGGGTCAGACCGTCCATACCCGGTTTCCGCCGGAACCCAACGGCTATCTGCATATCGGCCACTGCAAGGCGCTGATCATCGACTTCGGCACCGCCGAGAAGTACAATGGCCTGTGCAACCTCCGCATGGACGACACCAACCCCACCAAAGAGGACGTGGAGTTTGTGGAGGCCATCAAGGAGGATATCCACTGGCTGGGCTTCGACTGGGGCGACCGCTTCTACTACGGTTCCGACTATTTTGAGAAGGACTACGAATACGCGGTGGAGCTGATCAAGAAGGGACTGGCCTACGTCTGTGAGCTGACGCCGGAGCAGTTCAAGGAGTACCGGGGCGACCTGAATACCCCTGCCGTTTCCCCTTACCGCGACCGCCCCATTGAGGAAAGTCTGGACCTGTTCGCCAGAATGCGCGCCGGAGAATTTGAGGACAACCGTTATACCCTCCGCGCCAAGATCGATCTGGCTTCCGGCAACTTCAATATGCGCGACCCGGTCATCTATCGCATCCGTCATATGCACCACCACCGTCAGGGAGACAAGTGGTGCATCTACCCCATGTACGACTTTGCACACCCCATTCAGGACGCGCTGGAGGGCATTACCCATTCTCTGTGCTCTCTGGAATTCGAGAACCACCGTCCTCTTTATAATTGGGTCGTGGAGCATGTTTCCGTACCCCATCATCCCCGGCAGATCGAGTTTGCGAGGCTGGGCATTGACCACACCGTGCTCAGCAAGCGCAAGCTCAGAGCGCTGGTGGAAAACGGCTATGTCTCCGGCTGGGACGACCCCCGGATGCCCACCCTCTGCGGCCTGCGCCGCCGGGGCTATACCCCTAAGTCCATCCGCAACTTCTGCGAGCGGGTGGGCGTGGCCAAGTCTCCCAACACCATTCCCTACGCATTCCTGGAGTTCTGCCTGCGGGAAGACCTGAACGAGACCGCCCAGCGTGTCATGGCGGTGCTGAAGCCCGTGAAGCTCACCATCACCAACTATCCCGAGGGCAAGTCCGAGATGGTCACCGTGGAAAATAATCCCAACCGTCCCGAGGACGGCACCCGGGAGGTCAGCTTCTCCCGGCACCTGTGGATTGAGCAGGACGATTTCCTTGCCGAGCCGATTCCCAAGTACAAGCGTCTGTATCCCAATGGGCCGGAGTGCCGCCTGAAGGGCGCGTACCTCATCACCTGCACCGGCTGTGTCAAGGATGAAAACGGTAACGTGGTGGAGATTCTGGCCACCTACGATCCCGAAAGCCGGGGCGGCGACCCCGCCGACGGCCGGAAGGTCAAGGGCGCGACCATTCACTGGGTGGATGCGGAGAACTGCTGCGACGCGGAGGTCAGACAGTACGACAACCTGTTCAACGATCCCGACCCCGACGCGGCGGGCAAGGATTTTCTGGCCTGCCTGAACGAGAAGTCTCTGGAAGTCCTCACCGGCTGCAAGGTGGAGGCCAGCCTCCGGGACGCCAAGGCTCCCGCTTCCTACCAGTTCATGCGGCTGGGCTATTTCTGCCCGGACAGCAAGGACTGCGCACCCGGCCATCTGGTGTTCAACCGCTCCGTGAGCCTGAAGGATTCCTTCAAGCCGGGAAAGTAATTCCTCATAGTATTGAAAATCCCGCTGCAATGAGCGGGTCGTATCAGACAGTTAACAGGCACAGTAGGTTAATCTACTGTGCCTGTTCCTGTATAATTTAATGTAATGTAAGCACCCCTTGCCTCTCCCTTTGGGAGAGGTGGCCGAGCGCAGCGAGGACGGAAAGGGGACACAGGGGGGCAAAGCCCTCTCAGTCACCTTCGGTGACAGCTCTCCCAGAGGGAGAGCCAAGTGGAGTACCTCTCCAAAAAAGTATTTGTTATTTTGCAAAGTATGCTTGACAAATTTTGCAAAGCATGCTATACTTTGCTTGCAAAGTTAACTTAGCATTTTCCCTTGCGGACGCGCGGGGAAATCAAAGGAGTGTTTATGAAAACGAATATCCGCGAACTGCGAAGGAAGAACAAGCTGTCTCAGGAGGAGTTGGCGGATGCCGTGGGAACCACCCGGCAGACGATCACCTCAATTGAGGTGGGGAAGTATACCGCCTCTCTGCCCCTGGCGTACAAAATTGCCCGCTATTTCGGGCTGACCATCGAAGAAGTGTTTGACTTCTCGGATTTGGAGGGATAAATTATGGAAAGCTATCGTGAAAAACTCAAATTGCAGAATGCGGTTTTTGCCATCGGGTGCGTCGCGCTTGCCCTATTCTCCGTACTGGGCTTTTTGGGCGAAGCCGGAGTCGTGAAGCTGGCGCCGTCTGTCGGAGACGGTCACTGGCAGTCCCGGTGGCGCGGCTTCATTTCCGGCGCGAGCTTCGGCATTCTGGTGCTGCTGCTGACCGGATTGATCCGGAACCTGCGCGCCCTCAAGGATGAGAAAAAGCTGAAAAAGCTGTATATTAAGGAGAGCGACGAGCGTCAGGCACAGATTGTGGCCAAGGCGCTGTGCGAGGCCATGCGGGCAACTCTGATTCTGGGACTGGCGGCGGTTATCGTGGCGGGGTATTTCAGCATGACCGTCAGCCTTACGCTGCTGGTAACAGTCTTATTGGTCAGTCTGATGACCCTGGCATTCAAGCTGTATTTCGGCAAAAAATATTGAGACAGTGGGAAAATCCCGCTTTAACGTGCTTTGGTTCTTCCGACAGGGGGAGTCAAAGCACGTTTTTGAATCGCGTGGTTCCGGCCTGAGTGCCGGAATGCCCGCCTGCAAAAGTTAGCAAATGCTAACTAATAAAGGAGAAATAAGGGAAATTGCTGAAAAAAGATGGGAAAATGCTGGACATTTGCATGGAGCGTATGGTATAATCCAATGGTGGTCGTTTGCGTATAAACGGACAACAAAACGATAAGAAGGTGGTATTTGGTGGACTATACCAAGTATGTGTTGAAAAACAGGGATGAGCTGGAAGGCTTGCTTGCCGGGAAGGATAACTTCTTTGTTGTCGCCTGCAACAAGTGCTTCAAGGAGTTCAACACGACCGAAGAGCCGGAGTGCGACAGCTTTGCGGCCATTGCCGAGGAGCAGGGCAAGCACATCACCGGTACGGTAAAAGTGGACTTCTTGTGCAATAAGGTTCAGACCGAGAAGAAGCTGGCAGGTATCGTACCCGAAGGCACTGAGAACGTGGTCGTCATTTCCTGCGGTCTGGGCGTGCAGACCGTGGCGGATCTGGAGTCCGTTCCCGTGTTTACGGCAACCAATTCCCTCAATTACACCGGCCATCATGGCATGGCCCTGACGAAGAAGACCTGCGGTGCCTGCGCCCAGTGCTATCTGAACGTCACCGGCGGCATCTGCCCCATCGTGGACTGCTCCAAGAGTCTGGTCAACGGCCAGTGCGGCGGCGCGAAGAACGGCAAATGCGAGATCGACCCCAAGAAGGACTGCGCATGGGAAAAGATTTACCAGCGTCTGGAAAAGCAGGGTCGTACCAAGGAATTTCTGGATCAGCCCATTCAGCTGCGGGACTACTCCGTGGCCAACGTGGACGAGATCAAGGCTTATGTAGCCGAGGCGCGTGCCAAGCGGTACGAGGGCTTCTACGGCGGCGTCCATCCCACGGAGAATAAGGAGTTCACGGAGCACCTTGCGCTTCAGAAGTTCCCCGAACCCGATACCGTTATCATTCCTCTGGCCATGCACATCGGCGCACCGGCGAACCCCGTGGTTCAGCCCGGCGACACCGTGAAGGTGGGTCAGCTCATTGGTGAGCAGGCGGGCTTCATCAGCGCCCCCGTGCATTCCAGCGTCAGCGGCACGGTCATCGCGGTAGAACCCCATACCCATCCCAACAAAGGCCCCGGCGTCATGAGTGTCGTCATCAAGAACGACGGCAAGAATACGCTGCACGAGTCCGTAGTCCCCAACAAGCCCCTCGAGGAACTGACCCCAGACGAGATCGTCGAGATTGTCAAGGAGAAGGGCATCGTGGGCATGGGCGGCGCAACGTTCCCCACTTACGTAAAGCTGAAGCCCGGCAAACCCATCGACGCCGTGCTGATCAACGGCTCCGAGTGCGAGCCTTACCTGACCGCCGACCATCGGGTCATGCTGGAATTCGCCGACGACATCGTGTTCGGCCTGCGTGCCATGATGAAGGCCGTCAGCGCGCCGGAAGGCGTCATCCTCATTGAGGACAACAAGCCCGACGCCATCGCCCTGATGGAAGAAAGGGTCGCGCCTTACGACAACATCCGCGTCTGCGCCGCTAAAACCCAGTACCCCGAGGGCGCTGAAAAAATGCTCATCAAGAAGGTCATGGGCCGTCAGGTTCCCAGCGGCAAGCTGCCCGCCGACGTTGGCTGCGTGGTAAGCAACACCTCCACCGCCAAGGCCATTTCCGACGCCATCCAGAAGGGTCTGCCTCTGGTGGAGCGTGTGGTCTCCGTCACCGGCGAGTTCATCCGCAATCCCGGCAACTACATCGTCAAGCTGGGCACCAACGTGCAGGAGATCATTGATCACTGCGGCGGCATCACCGGCGACGACGTGGTGCTGAAAATGGGCGGCCCCATGATGGGCGCTCCCATCAAGGACACCAATGTGCCCATTATCAAAGGCTCCAATGGCATTATCGCCATTGCCGCCGATCACACCGAGGAGAAAGAATGCATCAAGTGCGGCCGCTGCATGGACGTATGTCCCATGGAGCTGGCGCCTCTGGATATCTACAAGTACGCCCAGCTGGGTGACGCGGAAACCCTGCTGAAGCTGAACGTGATGGACTGCTTCTCCTGCAAGTGCTGTGAGTACATCTGCTCTTCCAAGATTCCTCTGGTTTCCAAGATCAACGCTGCCAAGGGCCTGGTCATGCCCTTGCTGAAGAAGAAGTAAGGGGGACGAACACTTATGTTAATGACAAAACTGAAATCCGAAGAGGTCATCGGCTCCCTGACTTCCGGCAAGGTCTTCATCATCAACTGCCACGGCTGCAAGGAAGTCGGCTTCCCTGAGGAGGAAGCTAAGGCTCTGCAGAAGAAGCTCCAGGAGGAGGGCAAGGTCGTGGGCATTCTCACCACCGACTACGTCTGCAACCCCGACGAGCTGGCGCTGCGGCTGCGCGCCCCCATGGCGAAGATCGCCGAGGCGGATGCCGTGCTGGTGTTCTCCTGCGGTGTCGGCGTGCAGACCATCTCCCAGATGCTGGAGGACAAGCCGGTCTACGCCTGCTGCGACACCATCGAGCTGCCCGGCTTCCAGGGCGTGACCCCGCTGGAATACGACTGCGGCCAGTGCGGCGAGTGCTTCCTGAACCTGACTGGTGGCATCTGCCCCATCACCGCCTGCTCCAAGAGTCTGGTGAACGGCCCCTGCGGCGGCACCAAGAACGGCAAGTGTGAGGTCAACCCCGCCATGGACTGCGGCTGGGAGCGCATCATTCAGCGTCTGAAGGCTCAGGGCCGTCTGGATGTTCTGCGCTGCCCCACCCAAATGCACGATTTCAATACCGACGAGGCTACCAAGTCCGCCAAAGAATCTGAATAATCAGGAGTGTATAGAATTATGAGAATTACTGAACTGTTTGACAACGGTGAGTTTGTGGTTTCTGCCGAGGTCGGCCCTCCCAAAGGAATTCATATTGACGGCATGGTAGAGGAAGCGAAGAAGTACCTCGCCGGCGTCCATTTTGTCAACGTTACTGACAACCAGTCCTCCGTCATGCGCCTCGGTTCCCTCGCCACCTGCAAGGTGCTGAAGGATGCCGGACTGAACCCCATCTTCCAGCTGACCTGCCGCGATCGGAACCGTATTGCTCTGGAATCCGACCTGCTCAGCGCCGCCATGCTGGGGATCGACAACATCCTCTGCCTCACCGGCGACCACACCAAGCTGGGTGACCATCCCCAGGCCAAGCCCGTGTTCGATCTGGATTCCGTGTCTCTGCTGCATACCGCCAGCCTGCTGGAAACCGGCAAGGATCTGGGCGGCAACGACTTGGTTGGCGAGCCTCCCAAGTTCGCCAAGGGCGCTGTCGTGTCTCCCTGCTCCGACTCCGTGGACGCGCAGCTGGTGAAGATGGAGCGCAAGGTCAAGGCCGGCGCCGAGTTTTTCCAGACCCAAGCCGTGTTTGAGCCTGAGAAGTTCATCAAGTTCATGGAAGCTGCCAAACAGTTTGGCAAGCCCGTTCAGGTGGGCATCATCATTCCCAAGTCCGCCGGTATGTGCAAGTTCATGAACAACAACGTGGCCGGTGTCCACATTCCCGACGAGCTGATCGCCGAGCTGCAGGCCGACAAGGAGAAGACCAAGGCCGGTATCACCGGCGTGGAGATCGCTGCCCGCATCATCCGGGAGTGCAAGCCCTACTGTCAGGGTGTCCATATCATGTCTCTGGGCTGGGAGTCCAAGGTTCCCGCTCTGCTGGAGCAGGCCGGTCTGTAATAGGGGACTGCCCACAAAATTGGTTAAGCAAGGAGCTTGCCGCCTGTGTTGCACAGGCGGCAGGTTTTTTCTGTCAATTCGCTTTTAATACTATTTCCTGATTAAAATCTTAATTTTAATCAGGAAGGCATCGCCTGACGGCGCTGCCTGTTTTGTGATTTATAAGGAAAGAAATCACAAAACAAGTCTCATATGAACTCCATGCCCTTCAGGCAATTAAAATCTTTTTTAAAGATTTTAGGGTCTATCTGAAAACCGTCAACATGCCCAAACAGCGGGTCTTTTCCGCCTGCTGTGCACCATTTTCCCTTGTAATACACAAAGTATTCCTGCGGAAAAATGGCTTCAGCAGGCGAAAAATCCCTCGCTGTTTGTCATATTCCCGGTTTTCAGATAGACCCTAATTGGAGTTCAGTATGAATTTGTTGTTTCATTGTTTTCTCCCTGACCGGCATTCGGCGGAATCCGCCGTGGCCGGTGTTATTTTTTCTTTTGAATCAGCCTGTCCGTTTCTTCCCGGAGGTGGCTGGTCAGGCGGCTTGTCAATTCGAGATAGGTTTGCAGATCTTCTTCGGACATCCTGCTGTAAGCCCGCTGTTCCGCCTCCTTCAGGCGGTTGACCGTCCTGTCTGCCAGCGCCTGACCGGAAGCCGTCAGAAGGATTTTTTTGTGATTGCGGGTGCCGGGAATCGGGATCAGCTCCACGAAGCCGTTTTTCACAAGGCCGTTGATGGCTGTGTGAATTGTCTGCTTGGCAGAAAAATTCTGACGGCATAAATCCTGCTGGGTCAGCACCTCGTCAGTTTCCGAGACGAGATACAGGACCCGCATGGCCGTATCGGACAGGCCGAAGCGGACGGCGGTGTTGTGATAAATGGAATCCTGTTCCCGCAGAAGCTGCTCGATTTGCTGAATAAGATAGGCTGTGTTCATAGTACCCTCCTGCACATGAAAAAAAGAGTACGGTTACGGACTCTTACACATTGTAGTCTGAAAACGGACTCTTGTCAATAGGGGAAATGCGCGATTTCAGCAGGCAGGGGAGAGGACGGCTTGTTTTTCGCTGCGGTGGATGATAAAATAACAAAAATGTAAAAAATTTTGAAATCCCATGCAACGAAACCCTCCCTTTTTACGCCTATATAAGTGAAACCCCAAGCGAGACAGACAACAGGAGGTGATCCCGTGGAGGATCAGGGCATTATTGATCTGTTCTTTGAACGATCGGAACAGGCTATCACGGAAACGGACAAAAAATATGGCGGGTATTGCTACGCCATCGCTTACAACATTCTTTCCTCCCGCGAGGACTCGGAGGAAAGCGTCAGCGATACATATTTGACGGCGTGGAACACCATTCCGCCCCGAAAACCCAACATTTTTAGCGCATTTCTTGGAAAAATCACCCGGCATATCTCCATCGACCGCTGGCGCAAACAGAGCGCCCAGAAGCGGGGCGGCAAGGAAATGATCTTTGCACTGGATGAGCTGGGGGAGTGCATGGACGAGAACACACTGGAAGCGACGGTTTCCCAGCGGGAGCTGACCCGCATTCTCAACGATTTTCTGACAGGCTTGCCGGAAACGGAACGCAACGTGTTCCTGAGCCGCTACTGGTACATGGATTCCATTGATACGATCGTGAAGATCACGGGATTCAGCCAGAGCAAGGTCACGTCCATGCTCCACCGAACCCGGAATAAGCTTCGTAAACGGCTCAGCGAGGAGGGATACGTATGAACGCAATGGACTTAATGACCGGACTGAACAATGTGCGGGATAAATTCGTTGTCAGCGCCGGGGAGTTCCGGCAGGGCGAGCGGCAGGTTCGCGCTCTGTCAAAACGAAAACTGTGGCTGATCGCGGCGGTGATCGCCCTTGCGCTGCTGCTGGTGGGTTGTGCGGTGGTCTACGTTCTCAGAATGCAGAGCCTGAAAGTGGGGGAGTTCAGCTTCTACATTCCCACGGAGTATGACGAGAACGGCGAAGCCATTCCCATGGCGAGCCATGAGCCGATCACATTGCTTTCCCGGCAGGGAACCAATATGGAAGCGCTCAAAGAATGGATAGCCTTCAAGAACTCATACGATCAGGATTCGACGGTCATGATTGAGTCGGATTTGGCCATGAAATCCGGTCATCCATGGGACATCCCGGAAAACTATTACTTCACCTACGACTGCTACAGCCCGGAAATGGTGGACAAACTGAACGAAATCGTGGAAAAATACGATTTGAAGCTGCTGTCCACCATCATTCAACTGGATCGGTATGAAGGGAGCGTTCCGCTCGATTCTCTCGGCCTGACCGGACTAACCTACGATGAACCCAATGTTCAGGTGGCATACGAGGGCGGCAGCTTTCATCTGGAGGGCACCTTCCACATGGATATGCGCATCACCGGGGATTTTGGAGACTGGAAATGGGAGAAAAGCTGGGTATCCGTCCGGTATTCTTTGAAAGACTATTTTGACCCCAGCACCGGCGCCATGCTGGAATCCAAGGACTATGACGAGTGGGACTATACCCGCCGGGACGGGAAAACGGTTTTGCTGGTGCTGAACGAGGACACCGCCGAGATTTTCGCGGACTTGCCGGACGCGTTCATCACGATCGATCTGGATTCCAAAATACTGGTGGACGGCAAGGAAGTCCCGATGACCCGGGCGGCGCTGGAACAGCTTGCGGAGTTGTTTGACCTGTCCATCCAGCCCCACCCCACGACCATGGAGCAGGTGGAGAAATACAAGGCGGATGCCAAGGCCGCCTACGAAGCGGAAAGAGCGGCTAAACGTGCCGAACAAGAGGCCATATGTACCATGGGCTATCAGGAATACGTGAACTACCGGCTGGGAGAAGATGGGGCGGAATGGCAGTCCTATATTCTGTACGACCTGAACGGGGACGGCGTTGAGGAACTGATTATCAGAGGGGTGGACATTCTTTCCATGAAGGATGGAGAATCCTACCGCTATTTTGACATGATCGGAGCCGCCGGGTCTAGTATCAGGGGATTTGCTCCGTGTGAAAAAGGCGTTTTTGAGATGTATACGGATGAAATTTTCCGGATGTGCCAATACAATTACTATCGAGCAAATCTGGAAAGCGCGGAATTCCTGACCGGTGTTGTCTACGATACGAAGACGGACAAATGGTACAGAAGTCTGGACGGCAGCACCGAAAACACACAGCCCATTTCGGAAGCGGAAGCCAGAAGCATCATGGACGCCCATCCACAGGAGGAAATACAGTGGATTCCGCTGGTGAAATTTGGTCAGCCCTATACTTTTGTTGCCTATTCCGACCCCTACGCGGCGTATATTGCGAATATTCTGGATCGCTTCAGCAATGGGGAAGACTTTACGTACACCCTCATGGATCTGAACGGAGACGGGGTTCAGGAATTGATCACAAAAGAGCCGGACGGACAGGAGATGACGATTTTCACGATCCGGAATGGAGAGCGGAAGGATTATGCACGCGGCGTCTCGTACATCTGTGAGGGCAATATTCTGGAAGAGTGCGAAATATGGGATGATACCGAGCGCAGATACTATGGTTTCTACCGCTGCGGCGCGGAAGAGGCCGAGTTCATTGAAAAAGTCGTCCGTGACCCGTACACCCTGTATTGGGGTCACGCGTTTGCCGGACAGGATGGAAAAACCATACGGGAAGATCAGGCTTGGGAGATCATCAATTCATATAAGCACATCGATCGGACCATGAAATCCTTCACGGAATACCCCCTGCGGTGACGCAAAAAGAGCTGACTGGCAAATGGGGGTACAGTTCAAATCCGCTGTGCCTGTTCTTGCGCAATTTTACGCTAAGGTCAATCAAACGGTGAAAATCCATAATACGCATGAAAGCCTCTGCTGCACTGTTCAGGATGCAGCAGAGGCTTTTTGAGTAATTTAATACGCTTTTATACTGAACTCCAATTAAAATCTTTAAAAAAGATTTTAATTGCCTGAAGGGCATGGAGTTCATATGAGACTTGTTTTGTGATTTCTTTCCTTATAAATCACAAAACTGGCAGCGCCATTAGGCGATGCCTTCCTGATTAAAATCAAAGATTTTAATCAGGAAATAGTATTAGTGTTGCAAATCGCTCATAATTCTGCTATACTTGTTAACAACGCTGTCAAGTGTTGGAATACACTCTGGCAGTATAGCTGCGATGGACCAAATGCCCTGCCGGATGGCGGGGCATTTTTTTCATGTCGATATGGGGGATTCCTATGAATGCGCAAAAGCGTCTGATTATCATAAAGGGGAAGGACAAAACGGACTCGGTCGCCAGTTTCCGGTTTCATGATGGAAAGTGCGACGTTGTTTATACCAGTTCACCCGGCAGAATATATAGCTTTCAGAACAGAAATGTGGAGATTCTCCCCCTGAAAAAACAAATCGACCCGGCGCAGGTGATCGTTACCGCGAATGGACAAACGTTCGGCGAGATTGACGAGATTCTTGACTTTGGCGCGTATTACCGCATCATTCGCGCGGGGAGAAAGGACCTCTCGTTTCATAGGAGTGAGGTGCAGTTTCAGCGGAATTGTCTGGCGGATGGCAAAAACAAGAAAGCGTTCCAGTATTTTAAGGAGACCGCTGCGGCAATCAGTCTGGTGACGGATAACGGCATCAATATTCTGAAAATGCAGTATGACAAAATTCAGCAGCTCAGTGAGAACACTGTTTTGGCAAGCTATCTTGCGCCGCAGAAAGAAACCGAAGCACCTCGCAGGCCGGCAGCTGTGATCTATCCGTTTGGCCTGAATCAAAGTCAGAAGCTGGCGGTGGAGCGGGCGCTTTCCTCAAAAATCAGCATTATCCAGGGGCCGCCGGGTACGGGGAAAACCCAGACGATTTTGAATATTATTGCCAATGTTGTCAGAAGCGGGAAAACCGTGGCAGTCGTCTCCAACAATAATTCCGCGACGCATAACGTTGCGGAAAAACTGGAAAAGAAGGATGCCGTCTTTCTGACTGCGTTTCTCGGCAGTCTGGCCAATAAACAGAAATTTCTGGATACACAGACCGGCGTCTATCCGGACATGCACGACTGGGAGATGCCGCTGGAGAAACGACGTCAACTGGAGCTGGAGACGACTGCACTTTCCACGGAATTGAACGAAATGCTCAACACTAAGAACCGCATAGCGGAAATTGAGCAGGAATTATTGCGGCTTAACCCTGAGCAGCACTATTTTGAGGAATATTATGCGGCGTATGGCAATGTGCTGACGGAGCGTCTGGACAGGCTGCCCTCGCAGAAGATACTCGCACTTTGGATGGAATTTGAACAGCACGCGGAGCGTGAGACCCGTCTGGGACTTCTGCAAAAGCTTTCCATCGTACTTCGGTTCAACCGCGATGCGCTCAGGCTGTTTCTTTCTTCTCCGGAACAGGTCATTCCCTATTTACAGAGCCGGTTTTATGTTGTAAAAAGACGGGAGTTGGAGAGTGAAAAGCGGAAACTGACCCGGAAGTTGGAGCATTACGCGTTCGACGCGAAAATGGATGAACTTACGAAAAAATCCTTGCGGCTGTTCCGTGCAGAGCTGGCGGCGCGGTATCCCTGGAAAGGCACTCGGAAACGTTTTGAAGAGGGGGATTTCCGGCGGAACTCCGCAGAATTTACCCGCGAATATCCGGTGGTGCTCAGCACGACCTACTCCATCAAGGGGACGCTGAGCATAGAGCATGTCTATGATTACCTTATCGTGGACGAAGCATCGCAGGTCGATTTGACTACCGGAGTCTTGGCCTTTTCCTGTGCGCGGAATATCGTGATTGTCGGGGATATGAAGCAGCTGCCCAACGTGTTAACGGAGGATGACATCCGCACCAGCGATGATATTTGGGCAAAGTATTCTCTGGATGAGCGGTATCGCTTCTCAACCCACAGTCTGCTTTCCTCTGCGTTGGAAACATGGCAGAATGCACCCGTCACGCTGCTGCGGGAGCATTACCGCTGTCACCCGAAGATCATCAACTTCTGCAACCAGAAGTTCTATCATGGACAGCTGATCATCATGACGAAGGATCATGACGAATCGGATGTGCTGACCATGTATCGGACGGCTGCCGGTAATCATGCCCGTGGGCATCTCAACCAGCGCCAGATAGACGTCATCCAGCAGGAAGTGCTTCCACGACTGAATCAGCAGAATTTCCAAAGCATCGGCATTATCACGCCGTATCGGGATCAGGTGGCGGCCATCCGGAAACAGCTGGGCGGCGCTTATGAGGTGGATACAGTTCACAAATTTCAGGGACGGGAACAGGACGCTATCATTCTGACCTCGGTTGACAATGTGATTACGGATTTTGTGGACGATCCCCATATGCTGAATGTGGCGGTTTCCAGAGCGGTTCATTCTCTGACGGTGGTCACATCTCAGGACCCCCGCAACGACCAGACCAACTACGGCGACCTGACACGATACATCGAATATAACAATTTTGAAGTCGTTCAGAGTCAGGTCTACTCTGTGTTCGATATGCTTTATCAAGGCTATGCAGAACAGCGCAGGACGTATCTGAGAAAGCACAGGCGAGTGTCCGAGTACGATTCTGAGAACCTCATGTACTCTGTGATTCAGGAAGTACTGTCAGAGGAAGCGTTTTCTTCGATCGGGTGTGCAGTGCACGTTTCTCTTGCAGCGTTGGTGAAAGACTATGAACCGCTAACAGAGGAGGAACGCAGGTACGCCCGCAACCCATTGACACATATCGATTTTCTGCTTTTCCGTCAGATGGACAAGCAGCCCGTGCTGGCGATTGAAGTGGATGGGACGAGCTTCCATGAAGCCGGGAGCACGCAGGCAGGACGGGATGAGAAAAAGAACCGTATTATGGAAAAGTGTGGCGTCCCGCTGCTTCGTCTGCGGACAGACGGCAGTGGGGAGCGGGAGAAAATCAGAGACGCACTGGTTTAATTTGAATTTAAAGGTTGGTGATAAAAATGCCTCTGGAAATTGTTCGCAATGATATTACACAAATGCGCGTGGACGCCATCGTCAACGCGGCAAATGAAACCCTTTTGGGCGGGGGCGGTGTGGACGGCTGCATTCACCGCGCGGCGGGGCCGGAGCTGCTGGCCGAGTGCCGGACGCTGGGCGGCTGCAAGACCGGCAACGCCAAAATCACGGGGGCGTATCGTCTGCCCTGCAAATATGTGATCCACACCGTCGGTCCCGTGTGGCACGGCGGCACGCACGGCGAGCGGGAACAGCTCGTCTCCTGCTACCGGACGAGCCTTGCGTTGGCGAAGGCGCACGACTGTGAGACGGTGGCGTTTCCGCTGATTTCCTCCGGCGTCTACGGCTATCCAAAAGATCAGGCGCTTCGGGTGGCGGTGGACACCATTGGGGAATTTCTGCTGAACAACGATATGACGGTCTATCTGGTCATTTTCGACCGTAAGTCCTACCAGATCAGCGGCAAGCTGTTTGCCGATATCGCCGAATACATCGATGACCACTATGTAGACATACACGCCGACGTCATAAGTGAACGCCGACGCAGTATGAGCATTTTCGGAAGCCGTGGAAAGGCCGTCTGCGAGGAAGCAAAGTCCATGCCTATGATGGCGCCCTCGTTCGTCGGCGGGCTGGACGATCTTCTGGCGCATCTGGATGCCGGTTTCTCGGAGACCCTGCTGAAGCTCATTGACAAAAGCGGAAAAAAGGACTCCGAGATCTATAAAAAGGCCAACGTTGACCGCAAGCTGTTCTCCAAAATCCGAAATAATCCGTACTACAAACCCTCCAAAACCACGGCCATTGCCTTCGCCATCGCTTTGGAGCTGGATTTGGACGAGACCCGCGACCTCATCGCCCGCGCAGGCTACGCTCTCAGCGCCAGCAGCAAGTTCGATGTGATTATTGAGTATTTTATTCGGCAGAAAAAGTATGACGTTTTTGAGATCAACGAAGCGCTGTTTGCGTTTGACCAGAGCTTGCTGGGGGCGTGAGGAATGAGAAGGATAGGAGTCCACGCTGCGAACGGCCGAATTGTTCGTCATTTTTGAAGGAGAAAAAGGATGCGAGAAGTGGAGTATTATATTTCCAAAGATTCCTGTGGAAAAGAATACAAAACCAAGACAACGACCATCTGCGGGTTCGATGAAATCAAAAAAGAGATCGAAGAAAACGAATGTCTGCACGATTGGAGTTTGGAATATGTGGCCTACGATGGGACAACGGGACAAATAACCGCAAAATCCTATAGCAGCCCAACGCTATTTCACTTTTCTTTTGCCGGTATACAGGAGATTTCCATTGATCTTGATGTTCTGGTTCGGTGGATCATGGAGGTTGAAATGGTGAAGGGCGACAATGTTACGCTTACCTTTGACGGCGTCGGAATCATAATCACGGCAAAAAAAGTTGCGCTGAAAATCCAAACGCAGGAATCATGAATTTGTCGCCTGACAGGCGACCAAACCCTCCTTCCAATCCGCTACAATAAGCGCGTAATCAAACGAAGGAGGGTTTTCATTATGACAGAATTGGTTTTTATCCTGGATCGCAGCGGTTCCATGGCGGGGCTGGAGGCGGATACCATCGGCGGCTTCAACTCCATGATCGCCAAGCAGAAAAAGGAAGCGGGCGAGGCGTTGGTCTCCACCGTGCTGTTTGACAACGAGAGTGTGGTCATCCACGACCGCCTGCCGCTGGAAAAGGTGCCGCCCATGACGGAGAAGGAGTATTTCACCCGTGGCTGTACAGCGCTGCTGGACGCCGTGGGCGGCGCGATCCACCACATTGGCAACATTCACAAGTACGCCCGCCGCGAGGACGTCCCGGAAAAGACAATGTTCATCATCACCACCGACGGCTACGAAAACGCCAGCCGCCGCTACAGCTACGAGACGGTGAGCAGGATGATTGAACGGCAGAAGGAAAAATACGGCTGGGAATTCCTGTTTCTGGGCGCGAACATCGACGCGGCGAAGGAAGCGGCTCGTTTCGGCATCGCCGCCGACCGGGCGGTGAACTACAAGTGCGACGAGGCAGGCACGGCGCTGAACTATGAAGTCATCAGCGAGGCCGTGTGCTGTGTCCGCGCGGCAAGCCCGCTCAGTGCCGATTGGAAACGCCGCATCGACGAAGACGTAGAAAAGAGGGGGAGATAAGCATGTACGGGGCAATTCTCGGCGATATCGTAGGCAGCCCCTATGAATTCGACTGCAACAATTACAAAGCAAAAGACTTTCCGCTGTTCAGCCAGCAATCCGAATTCACCGACGACACGGTTATGACTTTGGCGGTGGCGAAAGCGCTTATGGACACCCGCGGGCAGGATGACGCGGCCATCAAAGCGGCGCTGGTGCGGGAAATGCAGCGTTTGGGGCGCGCTTATCCCGACCGGGGCTACGGTGTACGGTTCGGCGGTTGGCTTTATGAGGACGCGCCGAAGCCCTATAACAGCTACGGCAACGGCAGCGCCATGCGGGTATCTCCGGCGGCGTGGCTGGGAGGGGACATGGAGGAGGTGCTGCATCTGGCGCGGCTTACCGCCGAGGTCACCCACAACCATCCGGAGGGCATCAAGGGCGCGCAGGCCACCGCCGCGGCGATTTACCTTGCCCGCACCGGACATAGCAAGGCGGACATCAAAGCGTATGTGGAGCGGGAATTCGGCTATGATCTCAGCCGCACCTGCGACGAAATCCGCCCAACCTATCATCATGTAGAAAGCTGTCAGGAGACGGTGCCGCAGGCCATTACTGCGTTTCTGGAAAGCACGGATTTCGAGGATGCTCTCCGCACGGCGGTATCCCTCGGCGGCGACAGCGACACTCTGGCCGCCATCACAGGCAGCATCGCCGAAGGGTTCTACGGCGTGCCGGAGGATTTGAAGCAGGAATGCCGTCAACGCCTGACACCGGAGCTGACGGAAATTCTGCTTGCGTTTCAAAACAACGATTGAGTGAAAAAACGGTACGAACAGGAAGCGCTTCTCCAAAGTTTTCTTGCAAATAATGGGAGTAGGGAAGATTGAACGCGGTGGGTACTATGGCTACTTTACTGCTTCAAAGCTGCACATGAAGGGCTGCCCTGTGGCTGAACCTGATACTATTTCCTGATTAAAATCTTTGATTTTAATCAGGAAGGCATCGCCTAATGGCGCTGCCAGTTTTGTGATTTATAAGGAAAGAAATCACAAAACAAGTCTCATATGAACTCCTTGCCCTTCGGGCAATTAAAATCTTTTCTAAAGATTTTAATTGGAGTTCAGTATTAAAATGTTATTGCATAAGTTTACCATAAATAAAAAGAAAAATCGGCAAGTTCCGTAAGGAACTTGCCGATTGCATGGTCCGAGTGGGGAGATTCGAACTCCCGGCATCTTGAACCCAAATCAAGCGCCCTACCAACTGGGCCACACCCGGATGCCTGTAGGGCATTATACACCATCCGTCGGGAAATTGCAACCAGAAAATGTATGGTTCTGATATGCTAGGCGTTTTTCGCCCGGGCGGCTAAGAGACGCTTCCACTGCACGGGGCGCTGCAGGAGCCACATCAGGGAGAAGCCCCAGCGGGTGTGCAGGTGGCGGCACAGCCAATCCAGAAATGTTCCCACACAGCCGGTCTGGCGGGTCATATAGGCGCGGGTCAGCGTACACTGCGGGGGACGGTGGAAGGGATACAGCCCCTTTTGGCGCAGCTGACGCAATACGGCGGCGGCATCCTTGCGGGGAAGTGAGGCGGTTACATACAGGGTAAACCATAAAAAGACCATCAGCTTGTCGGCAGTGGTGGGATCCTGACGGCCATCACGGTAATAACCCAGAAGGATTTCCGAAATGCGTATGTAGGAGCGGATTTTCTTGTGGTAATTCTCCAGGCTGACGGTCGTTTCGGCAGAACCGGAATGCTCGCGGTAACAATACAGCGCCAGCTTAATCTCGACACTTTTCGGGGCGCAAAGACCGACTTCGTACATGTATAACCCGTCCTCGCCGTGGGTCAGTTCGGGATAACGGAAGTTCAGGCCGTTTTCAAGCAGAAATTCCCGGCGCAAAAGACTTCTCCACACCACGGAATCATACCATTGGGAATTTATGGGCAGCTTCCTCTGCCGGGACAGGGCAATCTCCTCGTCGGTCAGTCGGTCTGTGAACTGATAGCCGCCGACGATCAGTCGGTCACAGGCGGTTTCCGTCGCTTTGTCTTTGAGGAAGCCAAGGATGTTGGGCAGCAGAAAATCGTCCGCGTCCACGAACCAGATAAAATCCCCCTGAGCAGCCGACAGACCGGCGTTGCGTGCCGAGACCACGCCGCCGTTCTCCTTGTTAATCACGCGGATATTGCCGTGCTCCGCCGCGTACTGCCGCAGAATTTCCGGGCTGGCATCTTTGGAGCCGTCGTTGACGCAGATGATCTCGTAGTCGGAAATATCCTGCGCCAGCAGCGAATCCAGACATTCGGGAAGATACTGCGCCGCGTTGTAAACGGGAACCACAAAGCTGAGAAACATCCCGTACACCCCCTTTTCTGTCATTATATCCCGACTTCCCTGAAAAAGCAACAAAACGTTTGCAGTTTTTCCCATGGCGCGCTATAATGGCGGAAACAATGTTACGCCGCAGACGGTGGAGGGGAGTGCTGTATGAAAAAATCCGGTCTTTCTCAGGAAACGCTGAAAATCATTGCCTGCGTCACCATGCTGATCGACCATGTGGGCGCGACCGTGGTGGAGTCGCAGTTTTTTGTAACGCCATTCGATGGGATCTACTACCTGTATTTTGCCATGCGGATCATTGGCCGGGTGGCGTTTCCGATTTACTGCTTTCTGCTGGCTGAGGGGGCGCATTATACCCATAACCCTCGGAAGTATGCCCTCCGGCTGTTCATTGGCGCACTGCTGTCGGAGCCGGGATTTGACATTGCCCTGTTCGGCGGATGGACGTGGGAAAATCAGAGCGTGATGGTGACGCTGCTTCTGGGCTTCGGAATGGTGGAGCTGATGAAGAAATGTCCCAAATACTGGATGAAGCTGCTGGCCGTCGTGCCGTTTTTCTTCGCGGCGGAGTGGCTGAAAACGGATTACGGCGGATACGGTGTGGCCATAGTCGCGCTGTTCTGGCTGACGCGGGAGCTGCCGAACCGCCGGATGATACAGCTTGTGGGGCTGGCGGCGCTGTGCCTGATGATGAATAACGCGGCGATCTCCTTTGGCGTCATTCAGATTCCCATAGAGCTGTTTGCGCTGTTTGCCATGATCCCCATTTGCCTGTATTCCGGCCGGAAAGCCACGGCAAGCCGGGCGGTGCAGCTGGGATTTTACCTGTTCTATCCCGTACATCTGGCAGTGCTTGCGGTGATCATGAAGCTCTGCTTTGGAGGCTGACGCCCTATGAAAATTGCACTGCTGCAAATTCTGCCCACCGGTTCTCTGAACGGAAACCGGGAAAAGGGCGTGGAGGCGTGCCGGAAGGCGAAGGTGCTGGGGGCGGATATCGCGCTGTTTCCTGAGATGTGGAGTAATGGATATGACATTCCCGAGGACGCGGAAGCGCTGCAGCGCGCGGCGGTTCCGGCGGACGGGGAATTCGTGTCCGGATTTGGTGAATTGGCGGCGGAACTCAATATGGCGATCGCCATCACGTTTCTGGAAAAGACAGAGAAACGGCCAAGAAATGCGGTCAGCCTGTTTGACCGCCACGGGCGGCGGCTGTACACCTACGCCAAGGTGCATACCTGTGATTTTGGGGACGAGTGCCGTCTGGACGCGGGGGAGGACTTTTTTGTCGCTTCGCTGGATACGGAAGAGGGAGCTGTGCAGGTCGGCTCCATGATCTGCTACGACCGGGAATTCCCGGAAAGCGCACGGATTCTGATGCTGAAGGGCGCGGAGCTGATCCTCACGCCCAACGCCTGCCCCATGGAGATCAACCGAATGTCCCAGCTTCGGGGCAGGGCGTATGAAAACATGGCCGCCATCGCAACTTGCAACTATCCCTCGCCCCACCCGGACTGCAACGGACATTCCACCGTATTTGACGGCGTGGCTTATCTGCCGGAACTTTCCGGGTCCCGGAACACCTGTATTCTGGAGGCGGGGGAGGACGAAGGGATTTATCTGGCAGAGCTGGATTTGGACATGCTGCGGGAATACCGGAAGCGGGAGGTTCACGGTAACGCCTACCGCCGCCCGGAAAAGTACGGGATTCTCACGGAAACGGCGATTCAGGAGCCGTTCATCCGGGCCGACCGTCGGAGAGAATGCTATGAGACAGTCCGCTATAACGAAAAAGTGTGACATTTTCATATTGAAAAACGCATTTTTCCGTGGTATACTCGCTGAAGATATAGTAAAGAGGTGAGATCGTTGACAGAGCAGAGGCTCTTTTCCAACCAAAGACTGATACGCCTGATTATTCCTCTCGTCATCGAGCAGGCGCTGACCATTCTGGTGGGAATGTGCGACGGCGTGATGGTTTCCTCCGTGGGCGAGGCGGCGATTTCCGGCGTTTCTCTGGTGGACATGATCAACAACGTGATTCTGGTGCTGTTTGCCGCGCTGGCTACCGGCGGCGCGGTGGTCACAAGCCAGTTTCTGGGGGCGCGGCAGGGGGAGAAAGCCCGGCAGAGTGCCGGTCAGCTGGTGCTGATGTCGGCAGTCCTTGGTGTCGCCGCGGCGGCGCTGTGCCTTGTGTTCGCCAAAAATCTGATGCGGCTGTTTTTTGGCTCCATCGATGACGATGTGATGGCGGCGGGACTTACCTATCTGCACATCACCGCGCTTTCTTTCCCGTTCATCGCCCTGTATAACGCGGGTGCGGCGATATTCCGCAGCGTGGGCAACAGCAAGGTGTCCATGCAGGTGAGTCTTTTGATGAACGGCATCAATGTGGTGGGCAACGCCATCTGCATTTTTGTGCTGAAAATGGGCGTGGCCGGTGTTGCCGTTCCTACGGTGGTTTCCCGGTGCGTGGCGGCGGTGGTCATTCTGCTTCTCGCGGCCAAGCCCAATCAGGAGCTTTGCCTGAAATGGGGCGCCATTTGCCATGCTGATGGCAAGATGATGGGCAGTATCCTGAGAATCGGCGTTCCCAACGCCTGCGAGAACAGCCTGTTCCAGCTGGGACGGCTGATCGTGGTGAGCATGATCGCCCTGTTCGGCACGGTGCAGACCTCCGCCAACGCGGTGGCGAACACCTTGGACGGCATGGGTATCATCATCGGGCAGGCTATGGGACTTGCCATGGTGACGGTGGTCGGCCAGTGCGTGGGCGCGGGCGACCCGGAGCAGGTCAAGTACTACGTAAAGAAGCTGATGCTCTGGTCGTATCTGTCCATGGCCGTGTGCAATGTCCTGATTATCGTATTTGTCGAAGATCTGATTTCTCTTTACAGTTCCCTGTCGCCAGAGACGGTGGAGTTGACGAAGACGCTGGTCATTATTCATGAGAGCTGTGCCATCCTTTTGTGGGCGGCGGCCTTTGTCCTGCCCAACGCCTTGCGGGCGGCCAATGACGTGCGCTTTACCATGTGGGTGGGAGTTGGCTCCATGGTGGCGTTCCGCATCCTCGGTTCATGGATCCTGTGCGTTCAGATGGAGTGGGGCGCGATGGGCGTCTGGATCGCCATGATTATTGACTGGGTATGCCGGACCGCGTTCTTTGTGACCCGGATGATTTCGGGAAAATGGCAGAGTAAATATATTCCCTCATAATGCGCTGCGCCGCCGATGGATGACCCATCGGCGGCGCTTCTGTGTTACAGATTTTCCCCGAAATCCGGCATAGCTTCAAACCGGCGCTGTTCCCCGCGCCACGGGAAGCGGATGCAGCAGGAAAACAGCATCGGGTCTGTGCGCTCATCCCGGGAACCGTATTTGTGGTCGCCCACCAGCGGATACCCTCTGGAGGCAAACTGTACCCGGATCTGGTGGCTCCGCCCCGTATGCAGGCGAATGCGGACGAGACTGCACTCCCCGGCGGAAAGACGGGTGAATTCCAGCCGCGCCTTTTTGACGCCCGACCGTTCCCGCTTTACCACATACACCTTGTTTTTCCGACTGTCCTTCCACAGAAGGTCTTCCCAGTCCCCGGATTCCGGGGGAAGCCCATGAACCATGGCCACGTATTCCTTTACCATAGCGCCGTCCTGCACTGCCTTGGACAGGGCGGCGGCGGCTTGCTTTGTGCGGGCGTAGACCATGACCCCGCCCACATTTTTGTCCAGCCGGTGGACAGGAAAAATTTCCCCACTCAGCGTTTTTTTCAGCTCTGCGGGAACCTGCGCTTCGGAATCCAGTCCCACGGGCTTGACGCAGACGGCCAGGTCATGATCGTAAAATAAAATCTCCATTTGAGAGCCTCCTTCGGTTCAGCTGACGGTGACGCTACTATAGCACAGTTTTACGGATTCCGAAAGGTAGACGCTTGAATTTCCTGTAAAATCATGTATAATGAACGGAGAAATGGAGGATTTATGACATGACGACGCAAGATTATCGGGAAAAATCGCCGCTGATGATTTTCCTGAGCTACTTCAAGAACCATAGATGGTTGTTTGCCGCCGATGTGACCTGCGCTGTGGGAATCGCGGCCATCGACCTGCTGTTCCCGCTGGTGACCCGCAGTGCGCTTTATGAGATGCTGCCCAACCAGATGTACCGTACGTTCTTTACCATCATGGTCATTGTGGCGGTGTGCTATGTTCTGCGGTCGTTTCTGAATTATGTTGTGGCGTATTACGGCCATACCTTCGGCATCCGGGTGGAGGCGGACATCCGCCGTGACCTGTTCCGCCATATGCAGGAGCTGAGCGTGGATTTCTATGACCGCAACCGCACCGGTAAGCTGATGGCGCGGCTGACCTCCGATCTGTTCGAGCTGACGGAGCTTGCCCACCACGGCCCCGAGGATTTGATCACTTCCGTGCTGACCATTCTGGGGGCGCTCATCGTGATGGCGTCCATTCGCTGGCAGCTTGCCGTGATCGTGGCGCTGACCATTCCGGTGTTTCTGACGGTGGCAATGGCCATGCGCGGCCGGATGGGGCGGGCGTCCGCCGCGGCAAAGGAGAAGATCGGCCACATCAATCAGGAGATCGAAAGCAGCCTTTCCGGCGTCCGCACCGCGAAAGCCTTCGCCAACGAGACGGTGGAAGCCGCCCGTTTTGACGCGGCCAATGCGGAATTCAAAACTTCCAAGCGGGCGTTCCACAAGGCAATGGGCATGTTCCACAGCAGCGTGGAGTTCTTTTTGTGCAGTTTGAATGTTATTATCATCGGCTTCGGCGGTTATTATGTCATGCAAGGGGAAATGGACTACCGTGACCTGCTGACCTTCAGCCTGTATATTTCCTCTTTTATCAGCCCCATGCGCAAGCTCGCCAACTTCTCCGAGACGTTTGCCAACGGCTTTGCGGGCCTGAATCGCTTCGTGGAGGTCATGCGCACCGAACCCACCGTGCAGGATAAGCCCGACGCGAAGGAACTGAAAAACGTCCGGGGTGAAATCAGGGTCGACCATGTTTCCTTTGCCTACGACGCCGATCTGGCGGTGCTTCACGACGTGAGCCTGACCGTCGCCCCCGGGGAAACGGTCGCCATCGTCGGCCCCTCCGGCGGCGGTAAGTCTACATTGTGCCAGCTGATCCCCCGGTTTTACGACGTCAGTTCCGGCTCTATTTCCATTGACGGTCAGGACATCCGGGACGTGACCCAGCGAAGCATCCACGAAAACATCGGCATTGTCCAGCAGGACGTGTTCCTGTTTGCCGACACCATTCTGGAAAACATCCGCTACGGCAAGCCTGACGCCACCATGGAGCAGGTCATCGACGCGGCCAAGAAGGCGGAGATCTACGACGACATTCAGGCCATGCCCGACGGCTTTAACACCTACGTGGGCGAGCGGGGTACGCTTCTTTCCGGCGGGCAGAAGCAGCGGATCGCCATTGCCCGTATCTTCCTGAAAAACCCGCCCATCCTGATTCTGGACGAGGCGACCTCCGCGCTGGACTCCGTGACGGAGGCAAAAATCCAGCACGCCTTCGACAAACTGGCGGCCGGCCGGACGACCCTGATCATCGCCCACCGCTTAAGCACCATCCGCAACGCCGACCGCATCATCTCGATTTCCGACGGCGTCATCACGGAATGCGGCACCCACGACGAGCTGCTTAGGAAGGGCGGCATTTACGCCGAGCTGTATAAGACGCAGAATGCACTGGCGTTGGAGACGCTCAGGCAGTAGTGATTATGAAGACATAGTTCTTTTTATGATATAGTCGATGAATTCTTCAAGCGTCAGTTTATCACCTTTTCGGGGAATGGAGTTCCACTGTGCCTGTACTGCCGGGTCGGGATTGGATTGACCCACATACATGGCATACTCCATTTCCCTTCGTACTTCTTGGACAGTGGTATGATGTTCGGTTGCAATGGATGCTAGAACTTTATCGAGTTTATTTGTTTTCATAATATCACCTCTTGTGTATTATATCACAATGGGCTTAACTCCACAATATGGAAAAACTGCATTCTTTCCTATAATGATGAGAGATTCTAGGAAAGTTGGTGCAGCCATGCTGGATTATTCGCCCCTGTGGACGACCATGAAAGAAAAGGGAATCAGCCAATACCGGCTGCTAAAATGCGGCGTGGACAATAAGACGCTGGATACACTTAAGAAGGGCGGCAATATCACATTGCTGACCCTGGAAAAGATATGCTCCGTTCTTGACTGCACACCCAACGATGTTGTGCGTTTCACAAAATAGCGCCGCCTTGCAATGAGCAGGCCGCATCAGACACTTAACAGGCACAGTAGGATTATCTCTGCTGTGCCTGTTCTTGTATGAGCACCCCTTGCCTCTCCCTTTGGGAGAGGTGGCCGAGCGCAGCGAGGACGGAGAGGGGAAACAAGGGTGAAAAGCCCTCTCAGTCACCTTCGGTGACAGCTCTCCCAGAGGGAGAGCCAAGGCGGGCTTTTTTCTTGATTATCTGTCCGAACCGCCCGTCCTTTGCGTCTTATAGAGCAGAAGGGCCTTTCACAGAAGCGGGACGTCCCGGAATAGACCCGGGACGCCCAAGGAGGAACAGCATGAACGATGAACAGATTCTGGACTTGTATTTTGCCAGAGATGAACAGGCAGTGGCGGAAACCGACCGGAAATACGGCGGCTATTGCTTCACCCTCGCCAATTCCATCCTGCACAGCGATCAGGACGCGGAGGAAACCGTGAGCGATACATATTTAAGAGCATGGAACACCATCCCGCCCAAGCGTCCGGGCATCTTCAAAATGTTCCTCGCCAAAATCACCCGGAACCTCGCCTTTTCCCGCTGGCGGAGCATGAACGCCGAAAAGCGGGGCGGCGGGGAGATGACACTGGTGCTGGAAGAGCTGGACGACTGCATTGCCGCGCCCGGCTGTGTGGGGGATGGGATGGACGCCAAGGAGCTGGCCAAGGCCATCCGGGCGTTCCTGAACACCCTCCCGGCGCGGGAGCAGGACATTTTCCTGCGGCGGTATTTCTTCGTGGAGGAAAGCGGCGTGATCGCCCAGCGGTACGGCATGAAGCCTGCCACGGTGCTGCGCACCCTTTCCCGCACCAGGCAGAAGCTCAAAAATTATCTGATACAGGAGGGCTATACGGTATGAAAGCGGAAGAACTGTTTCTCGCCATCGGCGAGGTGGAATCCAGCCGCCTGACGCGCAGTGAGCTGACGACGGCAAGACCCTCCGGTCAAAGGGAACAGGAGGAACCCCAAATGAAGAAAAGAAACGTTTCCCGGATTCTTCGGAATCTGCTGGTGGCGGCGCTGATCGTAAGTGCGCTTGCGGTGACGGCCTACGCGGTGGCGGGCTTTGTGATCTTCGACAGTCCCCAGGACATGATATCCGGTCTGTTCGGCGACAAAACGGGCTATGACCACAAGGATGTAACGCATTTTACAGACCCGGAAAAGCCCGGCGAGGTCTACGACATCCCGGCCTATGACCGGGTGCCGGTGGACGAAAGCGTGGCGGCGTCCGAGGCGGTGCCGCTGGTCAGCCCCGTGGGGCAGAGCATTTCCTGGGAGGGCTACACCCTGACGGTGGACGCCAATATGTACGATCAGGTGACCAAATGCGGCGTGCTGACCTACACTTTGGAGAATCCCGACGGCATTGCCGACTATGCATTACAGGAGAACGGTGAAATTTATTTCCCGGAGGGGGAAATCCTGGACATCAATCAGTACGGCTACAGCTATATTATTCCCGATCAGTCCACGGACACCAAGCTGACGGCGGCGTATTACTACCGGCTGGACAACCCGGAAAGCACCGATCTGGTGCTGAGCTTCACCCAGTGGGCGCCGATCCGTCTGTCGGATTATAAGGAACTGTGGAAACAGACCAAGGAGCAGGTCAAGCAGGAGTTCAGCGAGGACGAGGTGATAGAGCATCTGAAGCAGGCGCTGGGCGACGAATACGAGGAAGTGGCGTCTGGGGCTTCCCGTGAGGAAATCGTGGATACCGGATATGAGAGACTTGTGTACGAGCGGCTGGATGGGCGGTTTGACTGCCCGGAGAAGATCACGATCCCCGAAAAAGCGCTGGGAGAAATGAGCAATCTGACCCTGGCGGACGGGAATATCAAGGTTTCGCCCATTGCCATCTGCGTGGATACCAGAGAAATGCAGGACTATCCAGAAAGGTGCATTGGACGGGTGAAGATTTCCTTCAAGGACGGCACGGAGTACGTGGTTATGGACGAGAATGTTGCCAACCATATGTTTGCGGTAGGATACACCGACCGTGACGTCACCTTTATGTTCAACCGCATGATCGACGTGAACGAGATCGCGTCCGTCATTCTGGACGGCGATGTTGAGTTTCGGGTGTCGTAAATAGCGGTATGCCCCCTCCCGGTCGGGAGGGGGCATTGCTGCGTGAATCATTCCGGGTCGGTCAGGAATTGGGGGATGCCGTGCAGCTCCTGATATAAGCCGACGGCGCGGGTGACGCCCAGTGATTCGCCCTCGGTCAGCAGTGCGTCCAAATCCTCCGGAGTGCGGAACAGGGTGAAGCGCGCGCTGTCCGCGTCCGTGTGGATTTGATAATGGCAGTGCAGCTTTTCGTCCCGGTGCCCGCCTGAAAGCTGCGCCGCCGGGGGCAGGGGAGCTGTGGTAGCGCCTGCGGGTGTCAGGGTAATGGTCTCGCCGTCCAACGCCAGCTCCAGCCAGATTTCCCGCCCCTGCCATGGGGCAAGATAATTTGCAAGGCATACGTCCAACGGTGCTGGCGGCAGAAAGACCGGACAGGTCAGCCCCCGCCCGTAAAGCGCGGACACGCCCACGGGGCAGGGGAGGGCTTCGGAAAGTCGCCTCGCCAGAAGTTCGGCTTCTTCATACCCCGGCCGCTGGAAATCCAGCAGAACGCCGCTGCATTTAAGCGCATCCAACCGGGGGCGCAGCTGGGCGGCGATGGTTTCGGAGTCATGCCCATGGATGGGGGTGATGTCGTCCAGAATCACCATGGAGCCGGGGGGTAGTGCCTTCGGCAGATTGGAAAGCCCCGTGGAATAGGGGGAAAAATGACAGGCCATCCATGCAGTTTTCGGCGGAAGCGTCTCAGTTCCCCGGATTTCCGCCGCTGTCATGGCAAGAAACGGACGAATCGCCATGGACAAATCCTCCTTTCCGTGATATAATGTAAGCCGAAGCGCGGAGACGACTCCGCTCTACGAACACTATACGAACCACGGGAGAACATTATGCCCTTTTCTCTTCTGCCCAAAATCATCGCAAACCGTCTCACCGACATAACGCCGGAGCTGCTGCACACCCGTGACATCCGGCTGCTGATGCTGGATTTTGACAATACCATCGTGCCCTACACCACTGACATTCCCACGGCGGAGATGACGGCGTGGCTGGACCGGATGAAGCAGACGGACATCACCGTGTGCATCGTCTCCAACAGCCACAAAGACCGGGTGCCCCGTTTCTGCAGGGAGCATGGTCTGGACTGCATCACCCACGCGAAAAAGCCATTTTCCAAGGGCATCCGGGAGTGTCTGGCGAAATATGACATCCCGGCAAAGAACGCCGCGCTGGTGGGCGATCAAATCTACACCGATACCCTTGGCGCGAACTGCGTCGGCGTGACCTCCATTCTGGTCAGCGCCATCAACAATCACAATTTCTGGCTGAAGGCACGTCACGTGCTGGAACTGCCATTTATTTTACCTGCAAAGAAAAGGAGAATCTGACCATGAAAAATCTTGACAAGTATCTGACCCTGCTGGACGGGGATGTGGACGGCCTGCTGCTGACCTCCCGCTACAGCCGCCATTACGGCGCGGAATTCGACATCGCCGAGGGCGTCGCCATCGTCACAAAGAAGGGCTGCCGCTACTTCACCGACAGCCGCTACATCGAGTCCGCCGAAAAGAACCTGAAGGGCTTTGAGGTTATGGACGTGAATCGGGAGATCGGTTACATCCAGCGCCTGAACACGGCCATTGCCGATTTCGGCGTGACCACTCTTGGCTACGAGGAACATTACCTCACCGCCGAGGAGTATTTCTACTACGACGAGAAGCTGAACGCCAAGCTGGTGCCCTTCCACAAGCCCATCTACGCTTTCCGCGCCACCAAGGAGGACTGGGAGCTGGAGCTGATGCGCAAGGCGCAGGCCATCACCGACAGAGCCTTTGCCGAGGTCATCACCCGCATCAAGCCCGGCATGACCGAGCTGGAGCTTCAGGCGGAGCTGATCTACTGCATGTACAAGAACGGCGGCACCGGTCTGGCCTTTGACCCCATTGTGGTATCCGGCCCCAATACCAGCCTGCCCCACGGCGTCGCCGGTGAGCGCGTCATTCAGAAGGGCGACTTCGTCACCATGGACTTCGGCGCGTCCTACATGGGCTACTGCTCCGACATGACCCGTACTGTCGCCGTCGGCTACGCCACCGACGAGATGAAGCACGTATACGACACCGTTCTCAAGGCGCAGCTAACCGCCATCGCCGCCACGAAGGCCGGCGTTCCCGGCAAGGAGATCGATGGTACCGCCCGGAAGGTCATTGCCGATGCCGGTTACGGCGAATACTTCGGCCACGGCTACGGCCACAGCCTTGGTCTGGAGATCCACGAGAACCCCAGCCCCAACGCCAGCAACACCGAGCCGCTGCCTGCAGGCGTCGTCTGCTCCGCCGAACCCGGCATCTATCTGCCCGGAAAATTCGGCGTCCGCATTGAGGACGTGACCATTATCACGGAAAATGGCTGCGAGGACGTTACCGGAAGCCCGAAAAATCTGATTATTCTGTAAAAAAAGCAGATTCCCCCTTGAAAAAATATAATTCTTGCGGTATACTATATGCGCTAGTTTTGTGCATTCAATGCGCCCCCCGGTCAGGGGAGGTAGTTTAGGAGGAAAAATACAATGATTTCTGCAGGCGAATTTAGAAACGGCGTTACCTTTGATATGGACGGAAAGGTTATGCAGGTCGTGGAGTTCCAGCACGTCAAGCCCGGTAAGGGCGCGGCGTTTGTCCGTGTGAAGATGAAGAACGTCATCACCGGCGCTGTCACCGAGACCAGCTTCAACCCCACCGCCAAGTTCCCCACCGCGTTCGTTGAGCGCAAGAAGATGGAGTATTCCTACAATGACGGTGCTCTGTACTACTTCATGGATCAGGAGACCTATGAACTGGAGCCCATCGACGCTTCCGCTCTGGACGATTCCTTCAAGTTCGTTAAGGAGAACGACGTCTGCACCATTATGAGCTACAAGGGCAAGGTGTTCGGCGTGGAAGTTCCCAACTTTGCCGATCTGGTCGTCACCAAGACCGAGCCCGGTTTTGCCGGCAACACCGCCACCAACGTCACCAAGCCCGCCACTGTGGAGACTGGCGCTGAGGTGAAGGTGCCCCTCTTCATCAACGAGGGTGACAAGATCCAGATCGACACCCGCACCGGCGAGTATCTGGGCCGCTCCAAGGCTTAAATCCATAAAAGCAGGGGACGTTTTTCGCCCCCTCTTTTCCAATTACGTGTAAAGGAGAATCATTATGACGATTTCCGAAAAGTCCGCCTACCTCAAGGGCCTGATGGAGGGCATGAACCTGAACACTGAGTCCAACGAGGGCAAGATGATCGCTGCCATCGTGGACCTGCTGGGGGACATGGCCAAGCGCGTCACCGACATTGAGGAGACCACCATTGCCATTTCCGACGAGCTTGATGAGATCGAGGAAGATCTGGACGCCATCGAGGACTTCATCATGGATGAGGACGATGATGACGACGAGGATTACGACGACGAAGACGAGTGGGATGACGACGAGGATTCCGACGAAGGCTTTGAGTTCGGCGACGAGGAGACCACCATTTACGAGGCGGAATGTCCCAGCTGCGGCGAAGTGGTTGACTTTGACGAGGAGACTCTGGAAAAGGGAAGCATCGTTTGCCCCAACTGCGGTGAGACGCTGGAGTTTTCTCTGGAAGACGAAGAAGAGTGATTTGACGTGTGAATCCCCTGCCTGAGTTCAGGCAGGGGATTTCTTCATATGGGAACATTGAAAACGGGCTGCCTTGCTGAGAGGCAGCCCGGTGCTGTATCCTTTTTGCAAAGTGCGTCATGCTTCCCGGTAGCGGATAAAGTCAAGCGTCAGATAATCCAGATACACCTGCTTGTCCGGGGTTTTGCCCATGGTGACGCGGTGGCAGTTGACCTCCCAGACGGGGAAGCTATCCAGCTCACCCTTCCTGATCTCAAAAACATGGTTCCAGCTTCTGCCTTCCAGATAAGGGGTGTCCTGCTGGACACGGATCAGCTCCAGACGACGGAAGGTAAAGGTGGGGAAAGCGTTTTTGACGATGGTTTCGAACAGAAGCTCCGCGTCCCGGACACTGCCCAGTTCAAAGGTGCTGCGAATCATTGCGCCATAGTCTTGCATATTGATGACCTCCTTTTGCTAAGAAATCGTATTACAGTTTGCTGTATGCTTTATCCAGAAATTTCTGGTTGTTGACGACCACACGCTGGTGGGTACCATGGCCGATCTCACCGGCTTCGTCGAAGGCACGGACGGCAAAGGTGATGACCTTTCCCGCCACGGCGGTGACCTCCGCTTCTGCCCGGACTTCCAGTCCTACCGGCGTCGCGGAGATGTGTTCAATATTCAGCGCGGTGCCGACGGTGGTCTGGCCTTCTTCCAGCCCTTCCGCCACGGCGTCGCAGGCTGCGCCCTCCATCAGCGCGACCATGCAGGGAGTGGCGTAGACCAGCAGATCGCCGGAGCCGACCTCCTTGGCGGTGTCCTCCCGCTCACAGAGCGTTTCGGCCACGCCCTTCATGCCAACGGTAATTCCCATAGGTATCACGACCTTTCTGTAATCTAATAATACTCTAACTTCCGGAAGGTGTCAACGAAAAAGGTTGCTATTTTCCGAAAGGTTTTGTATAATAGCCGCAAATATGAAAATGAGGTGACCAGAATGGTTGTCAACGACAAGCTGAATCTGACGATGCTCTGCGATTTTTACGAGCTGACCATGGGCGCGGGGTACTTCGCCAACGGCTATACCGACCGCATAACCTATTTTGACCTGTTTTTCCGCCGCTGCCCTGACGGGGGCGGGTTCGCCATTGCGGCCGGTCTGGAGCAGATCGTCCAGTATATTCAGGAGCTGCATTTTGACCCGGAGGACATCGCGTACCTGCGGGAACGGAAGTGCTTCAGCGAGGATTTCCTGAACTATCTTGCGAATTTCAAATTCACCGGCGACATCTGGGCGGTGCCGGAGGGAACGCCCATTTTCCCCCGGGAGCCGATCATCACCGTCCGCGCGCCCGCCATTCAGGCGCAGCTGGTGGAGACGTATCTGCTGCTGTGCGTGAACCATCAGAGCCTGATCGCCACCAAGGCCAACCGTGTTGTCCGTGCCGCCGAGGGACGCACCGTGCTGGAATTCGGTTCCCGCCGGGCGCAGGGCGCGGACGCCGCCATCCTGGGCGCGAGAGCCGCGTACATCGGCGGCTGCCATGGCACGGCCTGCACCATTTCCGACCAGCTCTACGGCGTCCACGCGGGCGGCACCATGGCCCACGCATGGGTTCAGATGTTTGACAGCGAGTACGAGGCGTTCAAGGCTTATGTGAAGATGTTCCCCAACAACGCGACGCTGCTTGTGGACACCTACAACACCCTGAAATCCGGCGTCCCCAACGCCATCCGGGCGTTCAACGAAATCCTGAAACCCATGGGCATCACGAAGTGCGGCATCCGTCTGGACTCCGGCGACCTCGCGTATCTGACCCGGGAAGCCCGGAAAATGCTGGACGAGGCCGGGTGGACGGACTGCAAAATTTCCGTGTCCAACTCTCTGGACGAGTACATCATCCGCGACCTTCTCCGGCAGGGGGCGCAGATCGACATGTTCGGCGTGGGCGAGCGGCTGATCACCGCGAAGAGCGAGCCGGTATTCGGCGGCGTGTACAAGCTGGCCGCCATCGAGGAACCGGACGGCACAGTGGTTCCCAAGATCAAGATTTCCGAGAACGTGGAGAAGATCACCAACCCCCACCATAAGAAGCTGTACCGCTTCTACGCCAAGGACACCGGCAAGGCCATTGCCGACTATCTGACGGTCTACGACGAAGTGGTGGATGACAGCAAGGATATGACGATCTTTGACCCGGACGCCACTTGGAAAACCAAAAAGGTTTACAATTTCACGGCCAGAGAATTGCAGGTTCCCGTGTTCAAGAGCGGCGAGCTGGTCTACAAGCTGCCCAGCCTTGAGGAGATCCGCGCCTACTGTCTTGCACAGGTGGACACCCTGTGGGACGAAGTCAAGCGCTTTGACAATCCCCAGACCTACTATGTTGACCTGAGCCAGAAACTCTGGGACATCAAGTACGACCTGCTGAAATCCAATGGCAGGTAAACGAACGCCTGCCTCGTCCGTGGCGCTGGGCGGGGTGCTTGCGGCGCTGGCGGTGGTCGTCATGAGCCTGGGGACGACCATCCCCATCGCAACCTATGTCTGCCCCATGCTCTGTGCGCTGCTTCTGCAAGCCGTGCTGAAAACCTGCGGCGTCCGCATTGCGTGGGCGTGGTATGGCGCGGTGGCGATTTTGTCACTGCTGCTCGCCCCGGACAAGGAAGCCGCGGCGGTATTCGCGTTTCTGGGATATTATCCTATCGTCAAGCCCCGGCTGGATAAAACCAGACTCCGCTGGCTTTGGAAAGGACTGCTGTTTAACGCTTCCGTGCTGGTGATGTACTGGCTGCTGCTTCGGGTATTCGGTCTTGCTCAGGTCACAGAGGATTTTGAAGAAATCGGCGTGGTCATGCTGATTGTCCTCCTGATTCTGGGGAACGTGACCTTCTTTCTGCTGGATAAGCTGCTGGAAAAGCGGTTTGTAAAGCATAAGTAGGAGGGACGCGGAATGTGGTATCTGTACATTCTGCAATGCGGCGACGGCTCGCTCTACACCGGCATCACGACGGACGTGGAGAAGCGGCTGGAAGCCCACCGCAGCGGAAAGGGCGCGAAATACACCCGGGGAAGGTCACCGCTGGAACTGAAATACCGGGAAGGCTGCGGCACCCACTCCGACGCCCTGAAGCGGGAATTGGAGATCAAGCACCTTTCCAGGGAGGAAAAGCTGGCGCTGATCGGGGAAACGGAATAATGATTACGCCCTGCGGGCTGCTCAGAGCTTTCAAAAGCCTGAACTCCCCGCAGGGCGTTGTTTTTGATGTGTCAGATATTTCCGGCGGCGGTGACGAAGTCCACGCCCCACAGGACGATGCGCAGAATGCCGCAGGCGGCCAGATGGGCGGGGTAGTAGGCGTAGAACAGCTTGCCCATGCCCTTCCAAGAGCCGCGCTCGCCATTGTACAGCCGCAGCAGCGGAATGGTCAGGCAGGTGCCCAGCTGAACCAGCGCGTAAACCCGGTCAATAAAGAAGAAATAAACCAGCGCGTAGAGAAGTGTCCAGAACATCATCCAGAGCATCTGCTTGCGGAAATTGCCACGGTAGGAGCCGATGAACAGAATCGCCATGGATGCGATGCAGCTCCAATCGGAGGGAAATGTGATGACGCATACCAGCAGGATGATGACAGTCTTCTGCCACGATTTCAGCTTGTCGCTGTTGTTGACGCACAGCAGTACCAGTCCCCAGGCCAGCGACCACGCAACGCTGGTCTGGTTGAACACCGAGGTCTGGAAGGGGATAAACGAAATGCCGAAGCAGAAGTTATAGGCAAAATGGGAAATGAGTGCCAGCAGGAACAGACGCCCGGCGTATTTTTTGACGTCATGGGTGTAATGGTAGCCCTCCGCAATGAAGTACCACATAATGGGCGCAGTGAGCCGCCCGATGATGTGCGCCAGCAGCACCCACCAGACCCGTGAATACCCCGGACAGATCGTCCAGACCAGATGGTCGAGGGTCATGGCGGCAATGGCGATGAGCTTCAGCTGATTGGAATTAAGCGCGGTTTTTTTCATGGAATCTGCCCCTTTTCGGTCATTTCTGCATCTTTCCATCAGAATTATAGCATCGTGCCAGACGAAAAGCAAGCCCTCCGGAAGAGTTTTACGAGGGCTTGCAGAGGGCTTAACGATTGCTTACATGTCGTAAATTCCCATGATCAGGATACCGGCAAAGGTGACCAGAATGCAGGTGTAGTGCTTCCAGCTCAGCTTTTCCTTCAGGAACAGGCGGCTCCACAGGACGGAAGCCATGCAGTAGGAGGCGATGATGGGGGCGGCCAGCGCGGACTCGCCGCTGGCGAGAGCGTAGATGTAGGCCAGCTGACCGGCGGTCTCAAAGGCCGCGCCGATGTACTTGGGGCCTTCCGCCTTGGGCAGCAGCTTCTGCTTCTTGATGATGACGGTGTAGACGAAGCTGACGATGCCCGCGATCAGGAAGGTCAGCTCGTAGGCGACGTTGGCGGAATCCTCGTTCAGGGTTTCCAGCACCAGATCGTCGGCGAAGGTTCCCGCCGCGTCCAGAATGCAGTAGGCAATGGGCAGCGCCAGCGCCAGCCAAGATTTTGCGTACTTGTAATTGGAAGCCTCCTGCCGGGCAGCGCGAAGGTCATCGTCCTCGTTGGCCTCCACAAAGCCAAGACCGATGACACCGGCACAGGCGAGGAAAATGGCGATGTACTGGGCAATCGCCATTTTTCCGGCGGTGCCGCTGACAATGGCAATGATGGCGACCAGCGCACCGCTGGCGTTGCAGATGGGGGAGGAGATGGACAGCTCAATGTAGCGAAGGCCAACATAGCCCAGGGTCATGGAGCCGATGTACAGCAGGGAGACAGGCAGGTACGTCCAGATGACCTGCCAGGAAATCTCTACGCCGCCGACGAAAATCTCAAAGGCGGCATGAATGCCCATGACCACGCCCACGGCTGTGACCATTTTATACTGACTGTATTTGTCGGATGCGTCCCGGCAGCCGATCTTGGAAAAGAAATCGGAACCGGACCAGCACAGCAAAGCAATAATGGAAAACCAAAACCAACTCATTTTTCTACCTCAATTTCTAATTTATAATGTTACCAATCCGGCATCCGCCATTTTTTGCAGGCTCATGAGAATGCCGATCTTGGCATGGTTCCAGGTCAGACCGCCCTGAAAATACACGGCGTAGGGCGGACGGATGGGACCGTCCGCGGAAAGCTCGATGGAGCTGCCCTGAACGAAGGCACCGGCGGCCATGATGACCTTGTCGTTGTAGCCGGGCATGTCGGAAGGATAGGGGGTGGCGAAGGAATCCACGGGAGCTGCCGCCTGAATGCCCTTGCAGAAGGCGACCATGCCCGCTTCGCTGCCCAGCTCCACTGCCTGAATGATGTCGTGACGGCTTTCCTCCGCACCGGGGACGCAGCGGAAGCCCAGCGGCTCATACAGGTTGGCGGCGAAAATCGCGCCCTTTTCCGCGCCTGCCACCACCGTGGGGGCGAGGAAGAAGCCCTGATACAGCGCCGGCATCAGTCCCAGGTTCGCGCCGACCTCCTGCCCCAGACCGGGAGCGGAAAGCCGGTAGGCGCACCGGTCAACGCACGTTTTCGTGCCGCAGATATAGCCGCCAATGGGGGCAAGGCCGCCGCCGGGGTTTTTAATCAGGCTGCCCACGGTCATGTCCGCGCCCACGTCGGAGGGTTCGATGGTTTCCACAAACTCGCCGTAGCAGTTGTCCACCATGACGGTGACGTCGGGCTTGACATTCTTGCAGAAGGCGATCAGTTCGCCGATCTGCTTGACGGAGAAGGTGGGGCGGGTGGCGTAGCCTTTGGAGCGCTGAATGGTGATGAGCTTCGTCTTTTCGTTGATGGCCTTACGGATGCCGTCATAGTCAAAGCTGCCGTCGGGAAGCAAATCCACCTGACGGTAGGTAACGCCGTACTCCGCCAGAGAGCAGGGGCTTTCCCGGATGCCGATGACCTCCTGCAAGGTATCGTAGGGCATACCGACAGGGGAGAGCAGCTCGTCCCCGGGCAGCAGGTTGGCGCTGAGGGCGACGGTGAGGGCATGGGTGCCGCAGGTAATCTGGGGACGCACCAGCGCGGCCTCGGTGTGGAACACGTCGGCATAGACCCGCTCCAGATTGTCCCGGCCGAAATCGTCATAGCCGTAGCCGGTGGTTGCGGCAAAGCAGGCGGCGGAGACCCGGTTCTTCTGCATGGCCCACAGCACCTTTGCCTGATTGTGCTCCGCGACTTGGTCGATGGCGGCGAAGCGGTCTTTCAGCTTCTCCAGCGTCCGCTCGCCGTAAGCGTATACCGCAGGGGAGATCCCCATGGTTTCGTAAAGCTCCAATAATTCGTCCATATTCAATCCTCTTTTTTCACATTGTTCAGTATTTCGTCTGCCAGATTGTTGAGAACGTCCGGGCGGGACACGATCAGACCTGTTTCCGCTTCGCCAAGAATGAGCAGGGTGTCGCCGGGCTTGATTCCGAACAGCTCCCGTGCCTCCTTGGGTATGACGATCTGCCCCCGGTCGCCCACTTTTGCGGTGCCGAAGACCCGCTGTTGATTGATTTTACCGAGGACATGCTTGCCTCCGGGCATAAAACCGCCTCCAATCACATTTTTCATACTTTTCACACCAGCAGATTATACAAAAAACCGTCCCGGTTGTCAATACCGGGACGGAAGAATTTGGTCAGATCGTGGAAATTTGTACCACTTCTGTCTTTTTCAGTCTCTTCTCCTGCGGCCGTTACCGCCGAAGATCACCAGCAGACGCAGCAGCTGCGCCAGAGCAGTGGCAGTAGCGGCGACGTAGGTCAGCGCGGCGGCGGTGAGGGTTTTCTTTGCGCCCTTCTGTTCCTCCTCCGTCAGCAGGCCGCCCTCGTCGATGGCGACAAGAGCGCGGTGGCTGGCGTTGAATTCCACGGGAAGGGTCACCAGCTGGAACACCAGGGAAAGACCAAAGCAGGCGATGCCAAGATATACGAAGAAATAGGAAACATCCGCCGCGTAGGACAGCAGCAGGCCAATGAGAATCAGCGGCATGGCCAGCTTCGAGCCGATGTTGGTGACGGGGATAATGGCGGCTCTCAGCTTGATGGGAGCGTAGCTCTCGGCGTACTGCACCGCGTGTCCGGCCTCGTGACAGGCCACGCCGATGGCGGCGGTGGAAGTATTGTCATACACGCTGTCGGACAGGCGGATGACGTTGGTTCTGGGGTCGTAATGGTCGGTCAGATTTCCGCTGATGCGCTCAATGCGCACGCCGTACACCCCGTTGGCGGACAGCACCCGCTGGGCGGCCTCCGCACCGGTGAGGCGGCGGGAAGAATACTGCTGGGAATATTTCCGGAAGGTGGAGTTGACATTGGCACTTGCCCAGAGGGACAGCAGCACGCAGGGAAGAACGAGGACAACATATGTCCAGTCAAAATAGTAGTAGGGCATAACGAACCTCCTGACGGGATTTTCTTTTCCTTATTATATCCCAAACGTGGAAAAATGGCAAGGCCGGGAGGGGAGGACGGTCATGAGATTTTTGTAAACTTTTTGTCGGGGGCAAAAGAAAAAAGGGGATTGTTCACAAATTATTCATACTGGAACGGTCGAATGCTGGTATACTTTCCATAGAGTTCTTTGGGGGTGGAAACATGAAGGACCCTGTCAAGCGGCGGTATGTATATCTGATGCTGTCCATATTCGGCGGTATCGGTTTGAGTGTCGTGCTGTTTTTTGTCGTTTACCGTTTTCGGGGCGTGGGCGACGCGCTGAACAAGCTGGGGAGCATCCTTGCGCCCTTCGCTTACGGCGGCGTTGTGGCGTATCTGCTGCGGCCAATGTGCAATCTCTACGAGGGACTGTTTCAGAAGTATCTGCCGAAAAAGCTGAAAAAGCTGTCCAACGGTCTGGCGGTGGGTCTCAGCATGATCTCGGGGCTTCTGATCGTGTACGCTCTGATCATCATGATCGCGCCCCAGCTGTTTTCCAGCATCCAGACCTTGTGGCTCAGCCTTCCCGACAAGATTTCCGCGCTGTACGCCTGGGCGATGGCGACCTTCGGGGAGAATGAAAAGCTGGTGTCCCTGTTCAACACCGTTTACAACACTGTGAATACCGATCTGCAAAACTGGGCGGACAACACTCTTGCGCCCTATGTTTCCAGCGTAGTGAGCATCGTCTCCGGCGTGGGCAGCAGCGTGTGGAAGGTACTGATGTTCCTGTACAATCTGCTGATTGGTCTGATCGTGGCGGTGTACCTGCTGTTCAGCAGAAAGAAGTTTGCCCGGCAAAGCGTTCTCATCATCCGCAGCGCCCTGAAGCCCAAGTGGGCGGAGCTGCTGCTGGACGAGGTCGCGTTCATTGACCGGATGTTCGGCGGATTTATCGACGGAAAAATTCTGGACTCCGCCATCATCGGTGTGCTGTGCTACATCGGCTGCACGATTTTCCGATTCCCCAATGCACTGCTGGTTTCCGCCGTTGTGGGCATCACCAATGTGATCCCATTCTTTGGCCCCATCATCGGCGCGGTTCCTTCTACGCTGCTGATTCTGATTGAAAGTCCCATCAAGGCACTCTGGTTCGTGGTTTTTGTTCTGGCGCTGCAGCAGCTGGACGGCAACGTCATTGGGCCGAAGATTCTGGGCGACCGCACAGGCCTGTCCAGCTTCTGGGTGCTGTTTACCATCATCCTGTTCGGCGGATTGTGGGGCGTCTTCGGCATGGTTATTGGGGTGCCGCTGTTCGGGGTCATCTATGACACTGTGAAGAAGCTGGTTCGCCGTGGTCTGGACAGAAAGGGTCAGATCGAGGTCTGGGAAAAGTACAAGGCCGATTATCCCGACGAAGAACCAAAGAAAACCTGATACAATTTCACAACGCCGCCGTGAAGTGTCACGGCGGCTTTTTTTCGAGATAACGGTGGAAATACAGGGCGAGATGTGGTATACTGATACAAATACGCTTTAGGGGGAAGAATATGAATTACGCGACGATCAAAAACTGCGACATTGCCAACGGCCCCGGCGTGCGGGTGAGTCTGTTTGTCTCCGGCTGCACCCATCACTGCCCCGGCTGCTTTAATGAAGTTGCCTGGGACTTTGGTTATGGCGAACCCTTTACCCAGCAGACCATCGATACCATTCTGGATATGCTCCGCCCGGACTACATCCGCGGCCTGACGCTGTTGGGAGGCGAACCCTTCGAGCCGGAAAACCAGGGGGCGATCCTGGAGCTGCTCCGACAGATCAAGCGGGAAATGCCAAAGAAAAGCATCTGGGCATTCTCCGGCTATCTGTTTGAGAAGGACATCCTCTCCGGTAGGCTGGGGGATACACGGGAATACTTAAGCTACCTGGACGTCCTGGTGGACGGACCCTTTGTGGAGGCAAAGAAAAATCTGTCCCTGCGATTCCGGGGTTCGGAAAACCAGCGGATCATTGACGTCCCGGCATCCCTGGCCGCGGGAAAAACCATCCTCTGGGAGGACTGGCAGGGGGAAAAGAGAGGAATGAAATAATGAATCCAATCCATGTGAAAATCCTCCGGGACGGGGCAAAGCTTCCCACCTACGGCACCGCCGGGGCGGCGGGCGCTGATTTGTACGCCTGCGTTGACGCGCCGGTGACCATCCGGCCGGGAGAGACGGTGTTCATCCCCACGGGCATCGCTTTGGAGGTTCCCGAGGGCTGCGCGGGGCTGGTATATGCCCGCAGCGGCCTTGCCTGCAAGCGGGGGCTTGCGCCCGCCAATAAGGTCGGCGTGGTGGACAGCGACTACCGGGGGGAGATCAACGTGGTTCTCCACAACCACGGAAGCGCCCCCCAGACCATCGAAAACGGCGAACGCGTCGCCCAGCTCCTGATCACGCCGGTGCTGCAGCCGGCCTACGAAATTGCCGAGACCCTGACGGATACGGCCAGAAATGCGGGAGGATTCGGTTCCACCGGTAAATAATTGGCGTTTCTTATAAAATTTGCGTACGGTGTATGTAAAATTTATGCAAATTTTGTCACTGTACTTTTTAGGCTTCTTTTTTTATAATAGGATTGAGCCTTGTTGGGGCGACTACGGAAGAGATATTAGGAGTTTCATATGGAGATTTTAAGTGCCATCGTGCAGCTTCTGGGCGGACTTGCCCTGTTCCTGTACGGCATCGAGCTGATGGGCGACGGCCTGAAAAACAGCTCCGGCGCCGCACTGAAACGCGTGCTGGAAAAGGTCACCGGAAATGTTGTGATGGGCGTTCTCACGGGCGCGCTGGTCACCGCCGTGATCCAAAGCTCCACCGCTACCATCGTTCTGACGGTCGCCCTGATCGGCGCGGGCGTGCTGAATCTGAGGCAGGCCGTGTCCATCGTCATGGGCGCCAATATCGGCACCACCGTCACGGCACAGATCATCCGTCTCGGCTCCATTCAGTCCGACGGAAGCTGGCTGCTGTGGCTGTTCGACACGGACACGCTTGCGCCTATCGCTCTTGTCATCGGCATTGTGCTGCTGATGTTCATTAAGTCCAAGCGCTCCAATACCATCGGCGATATCTGCATTGGCTTCGGCATCCTGTTTGTAGGTTTGAACCTGATGACCAGCGGCGTGGAGCCTCTGGTGGGTACGGACGCGTTTATTGCCTTTGTGCGGTTCCTGAATAATCCCTTGTTCGGCATTCTCTTTGGCCTTGTCCTGACGGTCATTGTCCAAAGCTCGTCGGCGACGGTTGGTATGCTCCAGACGGTGGCGTCTGTGCCGGGGGCGGGGATCACTTTCGCCATGGCCTATCCGGTCATCATGGGCATCAATCTGGGCACCTGCGTCACCACGGCCATGGTCTGCTCCATCGGCTCGTCCAAGGACGCCAAGCGGACGGGCGTCGTCCACATCGCGTTCAATACCATCGGAACGATTCTGTTCCTGCTTCTGATGACTGTTCTGCGGAAGCTGTCTGTGTTCTCGGCGGAATTCTGGGTGCGCAGTGTGGACAGCGGAAATATCGCGAATTTCCAGACGATTTTCAATCTGGTCACTGCCGTTGTGCTGGTTCCCTTTGCGGATCAGCTGGTGAAGCTGTCCATGGTCATCGTCAAGGATGACAAGCAGAAACAGCTGCGCCATCCCGAGCTTCATACGCTGGATGAAAAGCTTTATAATTCTCCCGCCCTTGCCGTGTCCGTCGCCATCAAGGCCGTGTCGGATGTGGGTACGCTGGCGAAGGAGAATTTTGAAAAGGGCTGCCGGATGCTGGAAAAGTACGACCCCGCCGTTGCCGGCGAGATCGACGTGGACGAGGACTGCATCGACGAGTTCACGGACAGGGCAGACCGTTTCTTCATTGGCCTGTCCAAGGCGGTGGAAACGGAGTGGGACGACCGTCAGCTGGATATGCTGATGCAGACGGTGCCCAACTTCGAGCGTATCGGCGACTACGCCACCAATCTGGTGGAGCTGTCCCAGCGGCTGGTTGCGGACAACGCGACCTTCTCCGACATGGCGCAGCGGGAATTGAAGCTGATTTTTGATGCCGTCAATGAGATCCTGACCATTACCGTGGACGCCTTTGCCAAGGGCGACAACGAAGCCGCCAAGCGCATCGAGCCGCTGGAGGAAACCATCGACGACATGGTGATGATCCTCCGGGACCGCCACACCAAGCGTTTGAAGAGCGGCGCCTGTTCCGTGGGCAGCGGTCTGGTGTTCATGGAGACGCTGACCTATCTGGAGCGTGCTTCCGACCAGTGTTCCTCCATCGCCGTGATGATGCTGGCGCGGAACAACGAGAATATCCTGCAAAACCATTATGATTATCTCCGGGAGATTCACGCGGGCAACGACGCCGCCTACAGTGCGGAAAAGGAACGCCGCCGCGAGCAGTATATCAAGCCTTTGAAAGAGACCAACTGATACTATTTCCTGATTAAAATCTTTTTTAAAGATTTTAATTGGAGTTCAGTATGAGTTGGTAAAAGCCCCGAAAGCTTCGGCTTTCGGGGCTTTTTGCATCGTACTGAATGAAAATTGTGAAGGGAAATCAGCCGCAGAGTCTGGCCTGTTCCGCCGCAACACCGGCTTCACAGCTGCGCATGGCGAGGATGGTCTTTTCCATCAGTTCCTCCAGCGTCCAGCCAAGACGGTCAGCGCCGGTCTGGATCACGTCACGGGAGCATCCGGCGGCGAACTTCTTGTCCTTGTATTTCTTTTTCAGACTGCTGACCTCCATGTCCATGACGCTCTTGCTGGGGCGCATCCGGGCGGCTGCACCGATCAGGCCGGTCAGCTCGTCGGCGGCAAAGAGAATCTTCTCCATTTTGTGAGTCGGCTCCACGTCACAGCACAGGCCGTAGCCGTGGGAGCAAATGGCGTGAACCATTTCCGGACTGGCATTGATCTCAGCCAGCAGCGCTGGCGCCTTGATGCAGTGCTGCTCGGGGTAGCGTTCAAAGTCCACATCATGCAGAAGGCCGCACAGACCCCAGAAGTCCGCGTCTTCGCCCTCCTGCTGGGCGAACCAGCGCATGACGCCCTCAACGGTCAGGGCGTGGAGAATGTGAAACGGCTCCTGATTGTATTTTTGCAGCAGGGCAAGCGCCTGCTCCCGTGTTACTTCCATAAAAATACCTCCTGTAAGAAGTTTGCAATCATTCTACGACTGCCGGGGATATTTGTCAATGAAAAAAACGACCGGATTCTCTTAGGGTCTATCTGAAAACCGTCAACATGCCCAAACAGCGGGTCTTTTCCGCCTGCTGTGCACCATTTTCCCTTGTAATACACAAAGTATTCCTGCGGAAAAATGGCTTCAGCAGGCGAAAAATCCCTCGCTGTTGGTCATATTCCCGGTTTTCAGATAGACCCTAAATTTCCATGAAGGAAGCCCCGGCTTCGCATCAGCGAAGCCGGGGCAGCGGTTTTTACTTGGAATGCTTATCTGGCGCTGATGACCAGATCCTTGCGGATATATCTGGTGTCGCCGTCGGTCATGGGCATGGCCTCCACCGTGGCGTCATACCATTCCTGCGTGTCGGTGCTGCGCAGCTCGGTTTCGATCTGGTAGTCGCGGTAGGTGGTATCGCTCTTGCCAACGAAGTACATAACATGGTAGCCGTACTGGGACTCGATGATGCCGGTGTTGCCGGTCTGGCGGCTTTCGTCGAAGCACCAGTCGTTGAAGCTGGACACCATCTGGCCGGGGTAGACGTTCTCGTACAGGCCGCCGGTGGTGCCGTTGCCGTCGTCGGACTTCTCATTGGCCAGAGCAGCGAAGGAATCCTCGGTGGCGTCGCCGGACATCCACTCGTCCAGAATTTCCTCGGCCTTCTGCTTGGCAGCTTCCTTCTCCTCGTCGGAGTAGGTGGTGGTACCGGTGGTGGAATCGGTGGTGCCGCCCTCAAACTTGATCAGAATGTGGCGCACGTTCACCAGCGGGAAGGTGTTGTCGTTGGAACCGGTGAAGAACACGGCATAGTAGCCCTGCGTGGTGGTGGTTTCCTTGCCGTCATCATCGGTAGAGGTGGAAGTATTGGCGATGACGGTCTTGTCGCCTTCCTTGCGGGCGCTGTCGATGACCCAGTCTCTGATGGTGGTGGAGACGGAGGAATACTGCTGGTCGGTGTAGGCGGTGCTGGAAGCCTCGGTGTCCCGGTTGACATCCAGAGCGGCGATGGCGGCGTCAAAGTCCTCGACGGTGGCGACATCCTCGCCGATCAGGGAATCAGCGGCTTCCTTGGCGGCCTTCACGGCCTCATCGCTGTCCGCGTCAACCTCATCCGTCTGGAACTTGCTGGCGGCGAGGTAGTAGGTGTTGTAGGTGAAGGAGGAATACTTCTCGTAGTTCTCGCTCTCAGCGGCGCGCAGGTCGGCGTCGGTATAGGTCAGGGAAGACGAATAGCTGTTGCGGTAGGCACTGGCGAGGGCGTTGAGGGTAACGTACTGTCTGTAGCTTTCCTCCGTTGCGCCGTTGCCGTACTGGGCTTTCAGGAAGTCCTTGGTGCTGGAATAGCCGTACAGGTTGGCATAGAGCTTCATGTTGTTAATGGCGCTGTCGATATCGGCAAGGTCGTCTTCGGACAGGGTGAAGCCTGCGGCCTCAGCGGCGTCTGCCAAGGCGTAGGCGCTGCGGGCATTGTCCTTGGCGGTGTTCAGAAAATCGTCCGCCCAGGTCAGGCCGGTGTCATTGTTGATGACCTGCTCGTTCAGGGGCTTGGAGGTGTCCAGACCAAGCATGGCGGCGTAGCTGCCGTAGTTGGAGTTAAAGTTGTTGATGGCGCTCATATAGAAGTAGTTCAGCTCGGCATTGCTGATCTCGTGATCGCCCACGGTCAGTGCCACGGTGTTCCGCTCGTGGACACCGCTGTTAGTGATGCTTCTGGTGACGCCAATGGCGATCGCGAATACCACCATGACAGCCAGAACGACGACAAAAATGGTGGTGTAAAGCGTCAGTTTCTTTGCTTCTTTCTGCTCAGCGACCTGTTTTTCCGTCATTTTGGCGGTTTGCTGCTCATTGCGAAGCTTCTTCTTGCTGGATGCGCTCATGTAATCAAATCCTCTCATTTGTCCTTTTGGTCATAACGCGATTGGTTTTACGCACAGACCAGAGTATTATAATCTATTTTTCCGCCGGTTTCAAGGGGCAATCTGCTGAAGAAGACGGAATTAGAAAAAAATTTACAGAAAATCTGCACCGGCTGCCCTACAAGGGCGCGTATATGACCCGCAGGTGCGATAACCAAGGGTGAGAAAAACGTTGCTAAGCCGAAGGCGATCTGGTCAGAGTTTCCCCCAATAAAAAACACGGGGAGCCGAAGCTCCCCATGCACCCCGCTTTAGCCGTATCGCATCCAATTATGACCTGCACGAAAAGGCAGGTGGGATGCCGCTCCCGACCATTACTGCTCCCAGCGTCCACCATCCGTCGATGCGGGGGCGGGAGGTCTGCAAACAGGCCGGGAAGTCTAACGTCCCAATAAGAAAATGTGGGTCCAAAAGGACACGCTACGCACCAAGCAGGAGGAATATCGCGCTTATTCCGCGTCCTCCGAGTAAAGAGAATCCATAATCAGGTCGTACACGGCCTGCAATTCCGCCTCGTCCTCAATGGCGCAGAGGATCGGCTCTCCGTCTTCCTCAATGGATTTGAAAATGCTGACCTCCAGATCCAACGAATCGGAACCGTCGTCGGCGGGAATGACTGCCATATAGGTATTGCCGTTGTACTCCAGTGTGCTGAGTACCTCCAGCTCGTATTCGGTGCCTTCCTCATCCACGATGGTGATGAAATCAGAACCGTATTGGTCTGCCAAGGAAATCGCCCCCCGCTTTTGATGCCTATATTCTACCGCAGGGCGCGCGCAAAATCAAGAGGTCATTTTGTACAGAAACAGGGCGGCATTTTAGGACAGAAAATCTTCCAGAAACTGATTCAGTTCGTCCTCTGACCGGACGGGAATGCCTTTTTCCAGAGCCTCCCGGTCGGCGTCGGGGAGGGAGGACACCTGACAGGGGAAAATCTGCTTCGGTTCGGAAGCGCCTTTGTCGAACAGCGCCAGATACCCCCGGAAGCACCCCAATGTGAGGTACAGAAGCAAAATAAGGCTTGCCGATTTTTTCAGCATATCATGCATTCCTCCTTTTGCTGCTAGTATTTCCCACAATTAAAACTTTATTTATAAATTGGGGCTTTCGTTTTTTCATCCGGTATGGTATAATGATATGAGTAGTGTTATGCGAATATGACACTGGTTATAATGGATTTACCAGGCAGGCGCGTCCTGCTTCTATTGGAGGTACCCTATGGCAAACGAAAAAAGACCCAGGAGGCGCAAGAAGCTCCGGCAGGAGTGGAATCCCCACTGGTCGCTGAAACTGCTGTATATGATCTTCTCCGTAGCCGGTTCCGTGCTGAAAATTGCCGTCGGCGCGGCGGCGACGGTTCTGCTGATCGTGCTGATCTGCGGTACGGTCTTTGTCGGCACGCTGGGAGATTATTTGCAGGAGGATATTCTGACGGAGGCCGCCGACTGGTCTCTGGACGACTACGATCTGGAACAGACCTCCTTCATTTATTATGTGGACAACCACGGCGATATCCAGCTGCTGCAGCAGATTTATACCACCACCGACCGTCAGTGGGCGTCCATTGACGAGATTCCCGAAGACCTGATTCACGCCGCCGTGGCCATCGAGGACAAGAGGTTCTACGAGCATCAGGGCGTGGACTGGATCACCACCATGAAAGCCTGCCTGAATATGTTCTTCGGCGGCGACGAGCAGTTCGGCGGCTCCACCATCACCCAGCAGTTCATCAAAAACCACACGGGTGAAAAGAGCGTTACCGTCCAGCGAAAGGTCATGGAGATTTTCCGGGCGCAGATTTTCGAGCGGGAATACGACAAAGACCTTATCATGGAGTATTACCTCAACGAGATTTATCTGGGGCGGGGCTGCTACGGCGTCAAGAGCGCCGCGGCGGAGTATTTCGGTAAGGAGCTACGGAACCTGACCACCGCCGAGTGCGCCAGCCTCATCAGTATCACCAATAACCCGTCCCTGTTCAACCCCTATTCCGAGAGCGTGTATATGTACAAGGGCGAGGAGCGGGACGGTGCCGGACGGAACCGCTACCGTCAGCTGAACGTCCTGAGCGAGATGCTGGATCAGGGCTATCTGACGCAGGAGGAATACGACGCGGCTGTGGCGCAGGAAATGGTGTTCAAAGAGGGCATCGACGATGCCGACCGCTGGACGATCTGCGACAACTGCGGCTATGAGAACACCCGCAGCCACTTCACCGGCGAGGGGGATACCTGCTACTGCCCCCAGTGCGGCGAGCAGGTGGCCGTCAGCACCGACGCTTCCCAGCACATTTATTCATGGTTTGTGGACGCTGTGATTGTGGACTTTGCCAGCTATCTGGCAGATCAGGACGGCAAGGTCTGGGACGACTTAAGCACTAACGACCAGAGCATCTACCTCAACCGCATCCAGAAGGGCGGCTACCATATTTATGCCACCTTGGACATGGACGTGCAGAAGCAGGTGGACGCGGTTTATACCGACCTGAGCAACATTCCCACCACCCGCAGTGAGCAGCAGCTCCAGTCCGCCATCGTGGTCATCAACAACGAGACGGGCGACGTGGTTGCTTTGTCCGGCGGCGTGGGGGAGAAGACGACTTTCCTTGCCTACAACAAGGCTACGCAGGCGAAGCTCCAGACCGGTTCTTCCCAGAAGCCCATTTCCGTTTACGCCCCGGCCTTTGAGTCCGGCGAGGTCACCCCGGCGTCGGTGATGAAAGACCTGCCCATGACCTATATCGACGGCAACAACTGGCCGAAGAACGATAACCGGCAGTACCAGTACGCGAGGACTGTCTATCAGGGCATTGTTTCCTCCGTCAACACCGTTTCTGCCCGGACGCTGGACACCATCGGTGCGGATTACGGATACAGCTTTGCCAAGTATAACTTCGGCCAAAGCTCCCTGACCGACAATTACCCCCTGCCAAACGGGCAGAGCCTGTCCGACGTGGGTCTGGCGCCTCTGGCGCTGGGCGCGCTGACGGTCGGCTCCACTGTGCGGGAGATGTCCGCCGCCTACGCGACCTTCGCCAACGACGGCGTTTACCGGGAGCCGAGACTGTTCACCAAGGTCTACGACAGCAACGGCAAAGTTGTGGTGGACAATGAGCAGGAGTCCCGGAAGATCCTCAGCCAGAAGACTGTGGATTATATGAACTACTGCCTGTTCAACGCGGCGAACAACGGCACCGGCGGCGCGGCCATCTTTGCGGGACAGAACATCGCGGGCAAGACCGGTACCACGTCTTCCAACCGCGACCGGTGGTTCTGCGGCTATACCACCCACTACACCGCAGCCGTATGGTGCGGCTACGACATCCCCGAACAGATCTACCTCACCGGCAGCAGCGCCAACCCGGCGGCACGGCTGTGGAAGGCGGTCATGCAGCCCATCCACGACGGCCTGCCCAGAGAAGGATTGTATAACGGCAACGCTTTCCACAGCGTTGCCGTGTGTCTGGATTCCGGCAAGAAGGCCACCGCGGCGTGCAGCGCCGACGTGCGCGGACTGGAGCGTGTGGTCTACGTGAACGTCTACGACGGCGACGAGCCGGAGGGAACCTGCGACAAGCACATTCAGGTGGACTATTGCGTCACCGGCGGCGGTGTGGCGACGGACTACTGCTATATGTTCAGCGACGCCCAGATCGAGTCCCGGTCTCTTGTGAAGCTGACGCAGGCCGAGGTGGACGAGATCAAGGCGGCGGACGGCTTCGGGCTGAACGACATTTACACCGCCAACTACTATGTATATCTCATTGATTCCGACGGTAACCCAGCTTCGTGGCACGGGTTCTACAACAACCTGAACAACGGCGTGGACGCCCCCTATATCGTGTGTCCGCTGCACAACCAGAGCTCCTGGGAGGAGTATCAGCCCGGCGGTACGGAGGAAGACACCACCGGCGGCTGGGACAACAGCTCGGACGGCGGCTGGCATGGCGGCTGGGACGGCTTCGTCGGCTGAGATAAGGAGAAAGAGGGAGGAGACCCAATGCTCTGGATTTCCGATGAATGGAAGGAATATGAGGTTTTGGACGCCAGCGGCGGCGAGCGGCTGGAACGGTGGGGCAAGTTCATTCTGGTGCGCCCTGACCCACAGGTGATCTGGGATACGCCACGGACGGTACCCCAATGGAAGCGCTATGATGCCCGCTACGTCCGCTCCAATACCGGCGGCGGACACTGGACGGACAACAAGCTTCCCGAGCGGTGGCAGATTCACTATAAGGACTACCTGACCTTTAACGTCAAGCCCATGAACTTCAAGCACACGGGCGTTTTCCCGGAACAGGCAGCGAACTGGGATTTCATCCGGGAGAAGGTGGCGGCGGCTTCCGCCCGCCGTCCTGTCCGGGTATTGAACCTGTTTGCCTATTCCGGCGGCGCGACACTGGCGGCGGCCGCCGGGGGAGCGGAGGTGTACCATGTGGACGCCTCCAAGGGCATGGTGGCATGGGCGAAGGAAAACGCCGTGGCTTCCGGCCTTGCCGACCGCCCCATCCACTGGATCGTGGACGACTGCGGCAAATTTATCCAGCGGGAGATCCGCCGGGGACGGCGCTATGACGGCATTATCATGGATCCGCCCAGCTATGGCCGTGGGCCAAGCGGTGAGATCTGGAAGATGGAGACCAGCTTTTATCCCTTCTTACAGGAGACGGTGAAGCTGCTGTCCGACGACCCGCTGTTCGTCATCATCAATTCGTACACCACCGGGCTTGCGCCCTCCGCTGTGGCCTATGCTTCCGACGTGGTGTTCGGGGCGGCACATGGCGGCAAAACCGCTGCCGGTGAGCTGGGACTGCCGGTGAAGCAGTCCGGACTGGTTCTTCCCTGCGGTGCCACCGGACGGTGGACGCCGTAACAAATAGGAGGATGCCTGATTTGAGCGACATAATTTCTGTAGAGCATCTGGCATACACGTACCCGGGCGTGGAGGACACGCCCGGTGTTCCCGTGTTTGCGGATTTGAATCTGACCATTGAAGAAGGCAGCTTTGTTGCCGTACTCGGCACCAACGGCTGCGGAAAATCCACCCTTGCCAAGCATTTCAACGCCATTCTGCTTCCCTCCGGGGGAAAAGTCTACGTCTGCGGCATCGACACCGCCAATGAAGACAGGCTCATCGCCATCCGCCGGAACGTGGGCATGGTTTTCCAGAACCCGGACAACCAGATCGTGGCGAATGTGGTGGAGGAGGACGTTGCTTTCGGACCTGAGAATCTGGGCATTGCCAGCCCAGAGATCCGCCGCAGAGTGGACGGCGCCCTGAAACAGGTGGACATGTACGAGTACCGCACCCACGCGCCCCATTTACTGTCCGGCGGACAGAAGCAGCGCATTGCCATTGCGGGCGTGATTGCCATGGAGCCGAAGTGCATTGTTCTGGACGAACCCACCGCCATGCTTGACCCGAGAGGCCGCCGAGAGGTGATCGACACCATCGGACGGCTGAACCGGGAGAAGGGCATCACGGTGGTTCTGATCACCCACCACATGGACGAAGCGGCCAAGGCGCAGCGCGTCGTGGTGCTGGATAAGGGGAAGGTTGCGGCGGATGGCACACCGAAGGAGGTCTTCTCTCAGGTGGAGCTGCTGCACGACATCGGACTTGCCGCACCGGAGACGGTGGAGCTGTGCTGGGAGCTGAATCAGGAGGGCTTTGACCTTCCGCTGGATAAATTAGACCCGAAAGAATGCGCGCAGGCACTTTACGATATGGTGATGGCCTGACCCGCTGGGAGGTATTTTCTTGAAACCCATTCTGGAAGTGAAGAATCTCACTTATATTTACAGCGCCGGGACGCCCTTTGAGCATAAGGCGCTGGACGACATATCCTTTTCCGTAGAGCGGGGGGAGTTTATTGGCATCATCGGCCACACCGGCTCCGGAAAATCCACCCTGATGCAGCAGCTGAACGGGCTGCTGAAGCCCACCTCCGGCACGGTGCTGCTGGACGGGCAGGACATCTGGTCGGACAAGAAGCTGACCCGGCAGGCGCGGTTCCGGGTGGGGCTGGTGTTCCAGTACCCGGAGTATCAGCTGTTTGAGGAAACCGTGTACAAGGACATTGCCTTCGGCCCCAAGAACATGGGGCTGTCAGCGGAGGAAGTCGATCGCCGCGTCCGGGAAGCCGCCGGGTTCGTGGGGCTTACGGAGCAGCAGCTGGAGGTTTCGCCCTTTGACCTTTCCGGCGGGCAGAAGCGCCGGGTGGCCATTGCGGGTGTGATTGCCATGGAGCCGGAAGTTCTCATTCTGGACGAACCCACCGCCGGCCTTGACCCCGTGGGGCGCTCGGAAATTCTGGGCAATATTCAGTCCTACCGCAAGGCGAAGAACGCCACAATCATGATGGTCTCCCACTCCATGGAGGACGTGGCACGGCTGACGGATCGCCTGCTGGTGATGAACGGCTCCAAGCTTGCCATGGACGCGCCCCCCGCGCAGGTTTTTACCCACGCTGAGGAACTGACCCAAATGGGACTGAACATACCCCAGGTGACACAGGTATTTCTGGAGCTGAAAAAGCTGGGGCTGGACGTGAAGAACGTCTACACCATCGAGCAGGCCGCTGCGGAGATCAGGCGGCTCAAGGGGGGAAACTGCCATGCTTAAAGACATTACCCTCGGCCAGTATTTCCCGGGCAATTCCGTCATTCACCGCCTTGACCCAAGAACGAAGCTCATTGTTCTGGTCGTATATATGGTGACGCTTTTCGTTGCCTCCGGGTGGGTATCCTACGGCGTGCTGCTCCTGTTCCTGCTGACAGTAATCAAAATTTCCGCCATTCCGGGAAAATCCATCGTCCGGGGCATGAAGCCGCTGGTGATGATCCTTGTTTTCACCGGCGTGCTGAATCTGTTTTTTAACAAGGACGGCAGGGTGCTGGTGGATTTCTGGGGCATTACCATCACCACCGGCGGCGCGGAGCGTGCGGCCTTTATGCTGGTGCGTATTCTGATGCTGGTCACTGCGACCTTCCTGCTGACCTACACCACCTCGCCCATCTCCCTGACGGACGGGCTGGAAAGCCTGATGAATCCGCTGAAGGTCATCAAGGTGCCTGTCCATGAGCTGTCCATGATGATGTGCATTGCCCTGCGGTTCATCCCCACGCTGATCGAGGAAACGGATAAGATCATGTCCGCCCAGAAAGCCCGTGGTGCGGACTTTGAAAGCGGCAAGCTGATGGAGCGGGCAAAGGCGCTGATCCCCATTCTGGTGCCGCTGTTCATCAGTGCGTTCCGCCGTGCGGACGAGCTGGCCACCGCCATGGAGTGCCGCTGCTATCAGGGCGGCGAGGGGAGAACCAAGATGAAGCAGCTGCATTATCAGCGTAACGACTTTGCCGCGTTCGGCGCGGCGGCGCTGCTGACGGCGGCGGTCATTATTCTGAAAAAGTTTGGTATGTGAGGGAAATATGCGCAATATCGCCCTGTTTTTGACTTATCTCGGCACCCATTACCACGGCTGGCAGGTGCAGAAAAATCTGCCCACCGTAGCGGAGACCATGGAGAAGGCCGCCGCCATGGTGGTTGGGCATCCGGTGCATATGACGGGCTGCGGCCGGACGGACGCGGGTGTTCATGCGCGGGTGTACGTGGCGAATTTCCGCACGTCCTCCACCATCCCGGTGGAGCGGCTGCCCTATGCGCTGAATACCCACCTTCCCTGCGACATCGTGGTGACGAAGGCCTTTGCCGTTCATGAGAATTTCAACGCCATCGGCTCCTGCGCCCGGAAGGAATACACCTATCAGATTTACAATTCCCGGTTGAAAGACCCATTTTATGTCAACCGCGCCTGGTTTTACCCCCGGCACCTGGACGAGAACGTGATGCAGGCGGCGGCGAGCCAGTTCGTGGGCACCCACGATTTTGCCGCCGTAAGAAGCGTCGGCACGGATGTCAAATCCACCGTCCGCACTGTATACTATTACAATGTGGAGCGGCAGGGGGAGCTTGTCACCCTCAGGGTCTGCGCCAACGGTTTCCTTTACAACATGGCGCGGGCTATGGCGGGGACGGTAGTCTACGCCGCCGAGGGAAAGATACGCCCGGAGGAGATCGGCGAAATTCTGGCCTCCGGCAACCGCACCGCCGCCGGCCCGACAGTCCCGGCGGGAGGGCTGTACATGACCCGTCTGTGGTATGACGATGGAATCGAACAATTTGAGGTCGGAAGCGACGGAACAAGATAACCGTTGTTCTGTCAAACAGGAGTGTAGTTTATGGAATTTGGTTCACTGGAAGAGGTAGAGGTTCGCCATCTGTGGAAACATGAGCAATACGATTTTTCCAACTGGTTAGCCAGACCGGAAAGCATAGAACGGCTCAATGATGTTCTTGGGCTTACCCTGACGGATGTGAAAAAGGAAGTCTTTGTAGGCGCTTACCGCTGCGACCTTGTTGCAAAAGATGAAACAACGGGAACAAAGGTCATCATTGAAAATCAGCTGGAAGCGTCCAATCACGACCATCTGGGAAAAATCATTACTTACGCTTCCGGGCTGGACGCCAAGGTGATCGTCTGGATTGTGACGCAGGCGAGAGAGGAACACCGAAGCGCAATCGAATGGCTAAACAACAATACGGGAAATGACATAGGCTTTTTCCTGATCGAGCTTCACGCCTACCGTATCGGGGATTCCCTTCCGGCACCCAAATTTGAAATCATTGAGAAACCGAACGGATTTATCAAGTATTCCAAAGAAAACAGCGACAACAATGAGATCAACAAATCTCAGTCAGAGCGTCTGGCGTTCTGGACACGGTTCAACGAGATGGTCGCGGCGAAGGGCAAGCCCTTCAATATCAGAAATGCGACCACCGATCATTGGTACAATGTTGCGATTGGTACAAGTGAAGCTTGCGTTTCCATAAATCTGGTCAACAAGCTTTCCAGAGTTACGGTTGAGATTTATATTGCCGACAATAAAAATCTGTTTGATTATCTGGCTGAGCGTAAGGACGAAATTGAAAATGCGCTGGGATTCCCCATGGAGTGGGTGCGGCTGGACAATAAGAAGGCGTCCAGAATTAAGTACGCAATACCGGGGCTGAATTTTGATGACCATTCCAACTATGATGCTTTGATGGACAAAATTATCGAAAAGGTTATCGTTCTGAAAAAGGTGTTCCCGGAGTATATCGCACAATTCTGATGCGTTCATAATTTGTTTTACCTTTTTCAGACGCAATATGCTATACTGCACCGAAAAGGAGTGAGCGTTATGCAGCCAAAAATGTGCAGCAAATGTAAGAAAAATATCGCCGTTGTGTTTATTACCAAAGTTGAAAACGGCGTTACCATGAATGAAGGCTACTGCCTGAAATGTGCCCGGAGTCTGGGAATTCCCCAGATCGATCAGGCCGTGAAGCAGATGGGCATTTCCGACGAAGATCTGGATATGCTCAGCGACGAAATGAGCAGCATGTTCGGCCAGAAGGACGACAGCGACAGCTCTGACGACGATGAGATCGACAGCCAGACCGCCACGTTCCCGCTGCTGAACCAGCTTTTCGGCGGCAGCAATACCCCCGCGCCCCAGCCCCGTCCTTCCAGAAAGGAAGAGGGAGAGCCGAAGGAAAAGAAAAAGTCCAAGCGGCATAAATTTCTGGACAGCTATTGCATGGACTTGACCGGCCGGGCACGGGAGGGCAAGCTGGATAAGGTCATCGGCCGGGATGTGGAGACGGAGCGGGTCATCCAGATCCTCAACCGCCGCCAGAAGAACAACCCCTGCCTCATCGGCGAACCCGGCGTGGGCAAAACCGCCATTGCCGAGGGACTTGCCCAGCGGATTGCGGCGGGGGATGTCCCCTACAAGCTGCGGGACAAGGAGGTATTCCTGCTTGATCTCACCGCGCTGGTGGCCGGCACCCAGTTCCGCGGGCAGTTTGAAAGCCGCATGAAGAGTCTGATCGGTGAGATCAAGGAATGCGGCAACATCATTCTGGTCATCGACGAAGTCCACAATCTGGTGGGTGCGGGAGACGCGGAGGGCAGCATGAACGCCGCCAACATCCTGAAGCCCGCCCTGTCCCGGGGCGAAATACAGGTCATCGGCGCGACGACCTTTGCCGAGTACCGTAAGTATATTGAAAAGGACGCCGCTCTGGAGCGCCGTTTCCAGCCCGTCACCGTGGCGGAACCCACCATCGCCGAGGCAAGCCTTATCATGCAGGGCATTGCCAAATCCTATGCCGAGTTCCACGGGGTGGAGATTTCCCCGGAAATCGCCCACCAGTGCGTCGTCCTCTCCGAGCGCTACATCACCGACCGGTTCCTGCCGGATAAGGCTATCGACCTGCTGGACGAAGCCTGTTCCGACGTCAACCTGCAGTGCAAGGAGATTTCCCAGCTTGCCGAGCTGAAAAAGGAGCGGGACGACTACGAGCTGGAACTGCGGATGCTCAACGAAAATACGGAGAATCAGGACTATGAGCGCCTGGCGCTGATCCGCAGTAAGCTGATGCAGCTGGCAGCGAAGATCGAGGAGCTGGAAAAGCTGCCCAAGCCCGCCGTGACCATGGAGAATCTGGCGCGGATCATCGAGCTGTGGACGAAAATTCCCGCGTCCAAGATCAAGGCGCAGGAGTACGAGCAGATCAAGGGGCTGAGCGACCGCCTGAAAACCCACATCGTCGGTCAGGACGAGGCGGTAGACGCTGTGTCCCGTGCCATCCGCCGCAACCGGGTGGGCATTTCCCCCAAGAAGCGGCCCGTGTCCTTTATCTTTGTCGGCCCCACCGGCGTGGGTAAGACGGAGCTGGTCAAGCAGCTGGCAAGCGATCTGTTTGACAATGTGGACAGCCTGATTCGCCTGGACATGTCGGAATATATGGAGAAGCACACCGTCTCCAAGCTCATCGGTTCGCCTCCCGGCTATGTTGGCTATGACGAGGCCGGACAGCTGACGGAGAAGATCCGCCGCCGCCCCTACAGCATCGTGCTGTTCGATGAAATCGAAAAAGCGCACCCGGATGTGCTGAACATTCTGCTGCAGGTGCTGGACGACGGACGCATTACGGACGCCCAGGGCAGGGTGGTGAACTTTGAGAACACCATCATCGTCATGACCTCCAACGCCGGTTCCGAAGGCAGTGTGGGCGGCATGGGCTTTGGCCGAAGCGATGGCGACAAGGTGAAGGAAAAGACCATGAAGGCATTGCAGGGCTTCCTGAGGCCGGAATTTCTCAACCGTGTGGACGAGATCATCACCTTCAACCACCTGACGGAGGAAAACTTCCTGGGCATCGCGGACATCATGCTCAAGGAGCTGCAAGACAGCCTGTCCACCCGCGGCCTGAACCTTTTCTGGGACGACGATCTGCGCCAGCTGCTGGTGAAGAAAGCCTATTCCGTGACCTACGGCGCGAGAAATCTTCGCCGCACCATCCAGAAGGAGCTGGAAGACCCGATTTCCGAAGCAATCATTGACAGTTTTGAGCATCCCATTTCCGCCATCCGCATCCGGGTGGAGGGAGAGACCGTCAAGCTGGACATTACCTGACATATGGGAGGGGAAAAATCCCCTCCCATTTTTTCACGAATGCTGTAAGATTTTCCCCATTCCCGCGTCTAATGGGTGTAGGAGGTGAGGCCGTGACGGAGTTTGAACAAATATACCGGGCGTATTTTCAGGATGTGGAGCTGTACCTGCGGGCGATCAGTCATAACGAAAGTCTTGCGGAGGAGCTGACGGAACAGGTATTCTTTCAGGCGTTGAATGCTCTGCCGAAATTTCGGGGCGACTGCGACGTCCGCACCTGGTTATGCTCCATGGCGAGAAACGCCTACCTCAGCCATCTGCGCAAGGAGCGCCCGTCCCAGCCTATCGACGAGCTGGAAATCAGCGACCCGAAGCAGGCGGTGGAGGAACAGATCATGGACGCTCAGCAGGCCATGGCCGTTCACCGGGTGCTTCACGACTTGCCGGAACCCTATAAGGAGGTTTTCTCCCTGCGGGTCTTCGGGCAGCTTTCCTTTGGTGACATCGGAAGCCTGTTCGGACGCACGGCAAACTGGGCCTGTGTGACCTACCACCGGGCAAGGCAGAAAATACGGGATGAAATGGGGGAATATGTATGAAACTATCCTGTAATGTGATCCGGGATCTGCTCCCGCTGTATGCGGAAAATCTGACCAGCGAAGAGAGCAACGCCCTCGTGGACGAGCATCTGTGCGGGTGCGACGAATGCGCGAAGCAGCTGGGGATACTGAAAAAAGCCCAGGCGATTCCGGTGGAAACAGACGCGCCGGGACTGAAAAAGATCAGAAAGGCCATTGTGCGCCGCCGGGTTTTAGCGGTGACCATGGCGGTGATGCTGGTGATCACGCTCGTGCTGGGCGCGGCGTTCCTCTGGGAAGCGCCGGTCTGGCTGGACGCAGATCAGGCGGTGAAGGAAGTCATGAAGATGGAGGACGGCAGCATCCGTATCTACTATACGGACATTATTCAGGGAATCAGCAGTGAGGACGACATGGCCGGAAACAGGGGCACTCTGTGCTGGAGCTCATGGGGCAGGGTATACTTCGGGGAGCAAATGCCCCCTGACCCTTATGTTACGCCGGATGACGCGGGGGGAACCACAGCCTACAGCTGCTACGGTGCCCCCACTTTGCCGGAAGAATTGCAGGAACTGGATGCCGCGCGGAACAATTATTGGTATATCAGCCCCAAGAATGGCAGGGCGGAGGTGCTTCTGCTGAAAGGGGAGGGGGACGTGGAAGCCCCTGAGGAGCCGCTTCTGACGGTCAGTCACAACGGGGCGATCTCCTGCGTCGTTCTCGCGGTCATGGCAATTATTTTGGCGATTCTGGCGTACCGTTTCAGAAAGCACCGGGGCGCCCCATGGCTGACCCATGGCGCCGCCCTTGCCGGGTGCGGGTGTGTGTCGCTTCTGGTCGTTTCCGGCGGGCAGTTTGTGGAGTTTTACGGCGACTACACGGCGCATGTGAGCAACGCCTGCATTTTGCTGATACCGATGTTCCTTACGGCGGTGTGCGCCATCCGTCTGCAAAAGCTGAAAGCGCAGGATAAGGGTTTATGAGGAAACATCCCGGAAGGACAGCCTTCCGGGATGTTCTGTGTTAACTTGTCAAAGAACCTCGTTCATTTTGTCCTCGACCTTCCAGGCAAGGTCTTCGGCCTTATTGGCGGCTTTTGCCGCCACGCGCCGCACGGGATTCTGCCTGGGCATCATCAGAACCGCTACCGCACCCGCAGCAGCGCCAAGACCGGCGGAAAGCATCCATCCTTTTGCGTTCATAAATTCTCCCTCCCTTCACAGGTAGTATACCCCAAAGGAAAAAAATCAGGACTGGAAGGTTTTTATCTTTGCAGATGGAAAAAGTTGTGATACAATAAACAAAAAACATGCCGGAGGCGGGATTATGTCTATTGATATATTACAAGAAAAGATTCGCAAGCTGAAGAATCCTTCCGTGGTGGAGCTGATGCTGCCGCTGACCGACTTGCCGCCCCGGTATGCTCACGACGCTAAAGGGTACGGTGAATTTTGCCGGGATTTGCTCGGCGGGTTGAAAGGGATCGTCCCGGCAGTTCGGCTGAGCTTCGGCGTGTTTGCCCTTCTGGGCGGCGATGGCTTGCAGGAGCTGGCGCAGACGCTGAACACCGCCCGGAACATGGGCTATTACGCGGTGCTGGATGCGCCGGAACTGCTCAGCCCGACCGCCGCCCAGATAACGGCGGAAGCGTTTTTCGGCGGGGAAACCGACTATCCCTGTGACGGGCTGGTCGTTTCCGGATACTTGGGCAGCGATATCATCAAGCCCTTCCTGCCCGGGTGCCGAGAGGGGAAGAAGGACTTGTTCGTGGCAGCGCGCACCGGAAATAAATCCGCTCCGGAATTGCAGGACTTGCTCTGCGGTTCCCGGCTGGTGCATATGGTGGCTGTGGACTTGATAAACCGGTTCGCGCCGGAGGCGGTGGGAAAGCTGGGCTATTCCCGAATCGGCGCTCTGACGGCGGCAAGCTCTGCCGAAAGTCTGCGCAGTCTTCGCGGCAAGTATCCACGGGTGTTTTTCCTGGTGGACGGCTACGATTCCCCCAGCGCCAATGCCAAAAACTGCTCTTACGCCTTTGACAGGCTGGGGCACGGCGCGGTGGTGTGCGCGGGGGAGACGGTCACCTGCGCATGGAAGCAGGCACAGTCCGACGGCGGGGATTTTCTGGAACAGGCCGTGGCTGCCGCCGAAAGAATGAAGAAAAATCTGACGAGATATGTAACGATTCTTTAAGGAGGAAACGTGATGCGTCGAACTGACCGGGAAGTGACCGACCCCGCCGAGATCACGGAGATGATGACCCGCTGCGAGGTGCTTCATCTGGCGCTGAACACGGACACAGTACCCTACATTCTCCCCGTGAACTTCGGGATGGAGCCGGATGGGATGACGCTGTACATCCACGGCGCGTGGGAGGGAACGAAGTATACCCTGATAGAAAAGGACAACTGCGCCAGCTTTGAGCTGGACTGTACCCACGGTCTGGTTCTGGAAAATGGGATGTGCTCCATCAACTACGAAAGCGTCATCGGCTGGGGCTATCTGGAGGACGTGACTGAGCCAGAGGAAAAGCGCAGGGCACTGGATTTGATCATGAAGCAGTACCGGGGCGAGGATTTCCCATACAGCACTGCCGTGATTCCCAAAACCCGTGTACTTCGTCTGCGGGTGCAGGCGCGGACGGCGAAACGGAGACGCATTGGGTAATATGTACCGGGGCGAACTGCCCCGGGGTGTTATCGGACACCAGCTGTACCCTGACGGGCGGCGGTGTTTTCCGTGATGTCGTCCATCCCGTCCAGAGGGCCGTTGCCGTTGTCGATGGTGGCGTTGGTAGAAGGCTCAACGCTGGGCATCGTGGTGGGCGCGGTGGTAGCCCGGGTCGTCTCAGTGGTCGCGGCGGTAGGCGTCGTGGTGGGAACGGTAGTGTTTCTGCTGGGGTCCTGGTTGGTGCAGCCGCAGCCGGTAAACAGCGCCGCGGTAAGGACGAGAACCAGTACGAGAATGGCATATTTTTTCATGTTTTTACCTCCAAATGAATCTTGCTTCAAACGTATTATTTCCCGTATGCCGGGGTTTACGCTGGTAATAATACCCAGTTTTCTGCAACTTTATAAGAGCAAACACTTTTTCTTCCGTTTCCTGCAAAGTGGACGTTTTCTTTATTTTCTTTTGCAAGTTAGCATATGATAACTCGCAAAATCGGATTTTCTGAAATTTTTTGTTGCTTTTTCTTGCATAGACATGTATAATGAAAAGGAATAAAAAAATGAAGGAGAGTTCTGCGCTATGAAGAAGCTCGCTGCTAAGAAAAATGTGGAGTGCATGGCATGTCTGCAATGCGTCGCCGCCTGTTCCGAGGCGTTCTATAAGGAATTTGACGAGGAGAAGAGCTGTGTCCGCATCGTGGCCAAGGGTACCGGCGCCAAGCCCAATACCTGCATTCAGTGCGGCAAGTGTATGCGTACCTGTGAGCATGAAGCCATCACCCAGAACCCCAAGACCGGCGTGTACATGATCAACAAGAAGAAGTGCGTCAGCTGCGGCAAGTGCGCCGAAGCCTGCCCCATGCACGTGATCGTGTTCGAGGAAGGCAGCCCTGCCTCCAAGTGCATTGCCTGCGGCATCTGCGTCAAAGCATGCCCTATGGAACTGCTGGAAATCGTGGAGAAATAAGTCAAGCAACCGGATGGGCAGCCTTTGGCTGCCCATCTTTCCATTTTTAAGAAAAGGCTAAAAATGAAAAATAGGCTTGTAATCCCGGCGGCATCATGATATAATGTTCCCTAGTGTATCTTCGACTACTATCCCTCAGGAGGAACAACATGAGCGGACGCTATGAAAGAAAAAAGCCACAGAACCAAAGTACGGGCGGCTGGAAGAAGACCGTTCTGATCGTGGTTCTGGTTATTATGATCTTGATTGCCGCACTGGTGGTTGCGGCTGTTGTGTATTACAACTCCATGCTCAAGAAGCTGAATCAGGTGCAGGTGCCGACGATCAACTATGCCGATCTGGCAACGGAGCCGACGGAGACGACGGCAGCTGCTACGGAAGCGACGGCCGCCACGGTGGAAACTACCGTGGCCGCGACGGAACCCCATGTTGCATCCAGCGCCGACTATATCAATATCCTTCTGGTCGGTCAGGCGTCCCGTGAGGGAGAGGCCGAGCGGTTCGCGGATACCATGATTCTCTGCACGGTGAACACATACGAAAAGACCGTCACCCTGACCTCCCTGCTTCGGGACACGCTGGTGCAGTATCCCAACTATACGGACACCAACGGAAAGAATCACAGCGGCGGCAAGATCAAGCTCACCAGCATCTACCACAACGGCTATATCTGCACCAACAGCACGGCGGATGCTATGGGCCTGATGAACCTGACGCTGTACAAGAACTTCGGCATTGAAGTGGATTACGATGTGGAGATCGATTTCGACGCCTTTATCAAGGCAATCAACCTGGTCGGCGGCCTGAATATTGAGCTGACCGAGGCGGAAGCTAACTACCTCAACGACTTCCATGACCGCTATTACTACGAGGTGAAGGAAGGCAAAAACTGGCTGGACGGCTCTACCGCCCTTGCTTACGTCCGTATGCGGAAGGCGGAGGGTGACGGCGAAAGCGACATCAAGCGTACCGCCCGTCAGCGTCAGTTTATGGAGGCATTGCTGGCCAAGGTCAAGAAGATGAGCCTTTCCGACGTGCAGAATCTGGCCAATGAGGTTCTGCCGCTGGTGTCCGTGAGCATGACAAATTCCCAGATCACGGATCTGCTTATGAAGATGCTGCCCATGCTGTCCGGTCTGGAAATCAAATCCAGCGGCACCTGCCCGGTGCGTGCCAGAGGCTACTCGTGGGGAGATATGGTGGACATCTACGGAGATGGTCAAATCCACAGTGTCATGCTGTACGATAAGGACAAGAATGTGGCCTACATGCGGGCGATCACCGAGGGCGAGGGCGAGATCCCCGAGACGGTGCCGATTCAGGATTGATGTGAAAAGATTGCGGGGAAGCAGTGCTTTCCCGCAATTTCTTTCTGCATGGGCTTTTGTTACATAAATTTCATGTTTGTCATAATTGCAAACCGCCGGGGAATATGCTATACTGTACTATAGTTTACACCCGGAGGCGTTTATGACTGAGTTGACTGAATTCCAGCGGAAACTCTCCGCTTTACTGCCCGATGTGGAGCTTCGGTTTGAAGAAGCTCTGGCAAAGCATACCTCCTTTCGCATCGGCGGAGACGCCGAGGTAATGGCGTTTCCCAAAACCAAAATCGAACTGGCGGATATCCTGAAAGCCTGCGCCAAGCTGAACTGCAAATGCGCCATTCTGGGCGCGGGAACCAACGTGCTGGCGCCGGATGAGGGTGTCCGGGGGCTGGTGGTCTGCCTGAAGGATTGCCTTGGCGGCATGGAACGGCTGGACGAGACCCACATCCGGGTGATGGCGGGCGTGACCATGGCACGGGCGGCGGTGAACGCTGCGAACATGTGTCTCACCGGCATGGAATTCGCCCACGGCATACCGGGAACCGTCGGCGGCGGCGTGTATATGAACGCCGGGGCTTACGGCGGCGAGATTTGCCAGATCTGCGAAAGTGTTGAGGTCATGGATTTGGATGGCAATCTTTCCCGTCTGTCCAACGCCGAGATGGCCTTCTCCTATCGTCACAGTGCGCTGGAAAACCGCCCGGGAATCGTGGTCAGCGCGGATTTTGCCCTGAAAAAAGGAAATTCCGAAGAAATTTGGACGAAAATGAAGGACCTAATTGCCCGCCGCACCGCTTCCCAGCCGTTGGACGTTCCTTCGGCCGGTTCTGCATTCAAACGCCCGACGGGCGGTTATGCAGCGGCGCTGATCGAAGAAGCGGGACTGAAGGGCTATCAGGTAGGCGGCGCGGCGATCTCCGCGAAGCACGCCGGGTTTGCCGTCAATCTGGGCGGCGCGACGGCGGCGGATGTGAAGGCTCTGCTGTCCCAGGTGTCCGAGCAGGTCTATCAGAAAAGCGGCATCCGGTTGGAGCCGGAGGTTCGTATCTGGTAACGTATAGATAACATTCGGAAAGGTGGCCTCCCCATGGCAAGCTCTTTTTCCTCTGCCGCCAAGGCGGAGGTCTGCCGGATTTTGCCCCAGAAACATTGCTGCGCTCTGGCGGAGTGCTTCGGCATTCTGCTGTTTGCCAACAATTTCTCCGCTGACGGTATTAAAATCATCACCGAAAGCCGGGATTTTGCTTATATTCTGCCGAAGCTGTTCAAAAAAGCTTTTGATCTGTCCTTCGACAGCTACCCCAGCCTTGCATCGCCGGGAAAGCTGGTGTTCCAGATATGGGACAGCGATAAAATCGAGACGATCATGGAAGCCTTCGGCTTTGACGCGCAGGACACACTGGCGCTCCATGTGAACCTGCCGGTGGTGGAGGAGGACTGCTGCAAGGCGTCGTTCCTCCGGGGTGCGTTCCTCGCCGGGGGAAGCGTCACCGACCCGGGGAAGGGCTATCATATGGAACTGGCGACCACCCACCAGAGCGTTGCCCGGGAGACGGATTCGCTGATGCGGGAGGTCATGGGCTTTTCCCCAAAGATGGCCAGCCGAAGCGGGGGACAGGTGCTGTATCTGAAGCACAGCGAGCTGATCTCCGATTTTCTCACGTTCCTCGGCGCACCGGTGGCGGCCATGGGCATTATGGAAGCCCGGCTGGAAAAGGAACTGAACAACAAGGTCAACCGCCGCTGCAACTGCGACGACGCCAACACCTCCAAGGTGGTGGAGGCCGCGCAGGAACAGCTTGCGGCAATTCGCATTATAAGAGAGACGGGCGCGATGGATAAATTGCCCGAAAAGCTCAGACGGGCAGCGATTGCGAGGGAGGAAAACCCCTCCGCGTCATTGTCCGAGCTGGCGGGGATGATGGAGCCGCCCATTACGAAGCCCGCCATGGGCAGCCGGATGCGGCGGCTGCTGGAGCTGGCGGAAGAGGTGAAGGCATGAGCTTTGTACATTTGCATGTCCATACGGAGTACAGCTTACTGGACGGCGCGTGCCGCATTGACGGCATCATGGATCGGGTCAAGGAGCTGGGGCAGACCGCCATTGCCATCACCGACCACGGCGTGATGTACGGCTGCATTGACTTTTATAAAGCGGCCAAAGCCGCCGGGATCAAGCCCATCATCGGCTGCGAGGTCTACGTCGCCCGACGGGGCATGGCCGACCGGGTTCATGGAATTGATAACGACCCCTACCATCTGGTGCTGCTGTGCGAAAACCGTAAGGGGTACGAGAACCTCTGCTATCTGGTGTCGGAAGCTTTTATCCACGGCTTTTACGGCAAGCCCAGAATCGACCTTCAGCTGCTCCAGCAGCACCACGAGGGGCTGATCGCCCTGTCCGCGTGTCTTGCCGGTGCGATTCCGCAGTATCTGATGGAAGAAGACTACGATTCCGCGAAGGAATACGCAAAAAAGATGTCCGGCATTTTCGGGGAGGGGAATTTCTTTCTGGAAATGCAGGATCACGGCATTCCGGAGCAGCGGCCGGTGAATCAGGGCGTCCAGCGCCTTGCCCGGGAGCTGGGACTGCCGTTGGTGGTGACCAACGACGCCCACTACCTGCGCAAAGAGGACGCAGAAATGCAGGACGTCCTGCTGTGCATCCAGACAGGCAAGACCGTGGACGACACCAACCGGATGAAATTCCAGACGCAGGAGTTCTACCTCAAGAGCGAAGACGAGATGAAAGGGCTGTTCCCCGGCTGCGAGGAAGCCTTTGAAAACACCGTCCGCATTGCCGAGCGGTGCAATCTGGAATTTACCTTCCACGAATATCATCTGCCCTCTTACCCGATGCCGGAGGGCTATACGGACGAGGAATATTTCCGTAAGCTGTGCGCTGAGGGCTTTGCCGAGCGGTATCCTGACGCGCCCGAAGCATACCGGGAGCGGCTGGAATATGAGATCGGCGTCATCAGCCGTATGGGTTATGTAAACTACTATCTCATCGTCTGGGACTTTATCCACTACGCCAAGGTCAACGGCATTCCCGTGGGGCCGGGACGCGGTTCCGGTGCGGCTTCCATTGTGGCATACTGTATGCACATCACGGAAGTCGACCCCATGAAGTATAACCTCATTTTCGAGCGGTTTCTCAACCCGGAACGGGTGAGTATGCCGGATTTCGACACGGATTTCAGCCCGGAGCGTCGGGGCGAGGTCATGGAATACGTCATGGAGAAATACGGCGCGGATCATGTTGCCCAGATCGTCACCTTCGGCACCATGGCCGCCCGTGGCGCCATCCGGGACGTTGGCCGGGCGCTGAACTTCTCCTACGCGGAGACGGACGTGGTGGCCAAGCTGGTACCCACCATGCCGCTCCACCTGACGCTGGCGGAGGCTATGAAGATTTCCCCCAAACTCAAGGAGATGTACGACGGCGACCAGCGGGTAAAAACGCTCATCGACACGGCTATGCGTCTGGAGGGAATGCCCCGGAACACGTCCACCCACGCCGCTGGCGTGGTCATCACGGCGCAGCCGGTCAATACCTATGTACCGCTGTCCCGGAACGACGATACCGTGGTCACCCAGTACACCATGACCACCATCGAAGAGTTGGGACTTCTGAAAATGGACTTTCTGGGTCTGCGGAACCTGTCGGTGATTCAGGACGCGGAAGCGCTGGCGCAGCAGGAAGACCCTGACTTTCAGATTGCAAAAGCACCGGATAACGACCCGGAGACCTTCGCCATGCTGGCCGAGGGCAAGACCCAGGGCGTTTTTCAGATGGAATCCACCGGCATGACCGGGGTGTGCGTCAGCATGAAGCCCACCTCCATCGAAGACCTGACAGCTATCGTGGCGCTCTACCGCCCCGGCCCTATGGAATCCATTCCCAAGTTCGTTGAAAATAAGTTCAACCCCGGGAAAGTGACTTACAAAACGCCCCTTCTGGAGCCAATTCTGAAGGTGACCTACGGCTGTATCGTCTATCAGGAGCAGGTCATTGAGATTTTCCGGACTCTGGGCGGCTACTCCATGGGTCAGGCGGACAACATCCGCCGGGCAATTTCCAAGAAAAAGCAGAAGATCATTGACGCCGAGCGGAAGACCTTCGTTTACGGCGACCGGGAACAGAAAATCGACGGCTGTATCGCCCGGGGCGTGCCCGAGGCGGTGGCGCAGTCGATTTACGACGAAATTGTGGATTTCGCCAACTACGCCTTCAACAAGGCCCACGCGGTGTGCTATGCAGTGGTCGCCTACCAGACGGCCTACCTCAAGTGCCACTATCCAAGGCAGTACATGGCGGCGCTGATGACCTCCGTTCTGGACTCTGCCACCAAAATCTCCGGTTATATCGCCGAGTGCCGGGAGCTGGGAATCCCGGTTCTGCCGCCGGACATCAACCATTCCGAGGACTACTTCACCGTCGAGGGCGACGCCATCCGCTTCGGCCTCGGCGCGGTGAAAAACGTAGGCCGCGGTCTTATCCGTTCCATGGCGGCCAAACGGGCGGAGGGCGGCGCTTTCCGCTCTCTGGAAGATTTTCTGGAGCGGATGGGGGAGGGCGAGCTGAACAAGCGCGCTGTGGAAAACTTTATAAAATGTGGCGCGATGGACTGCTTCGGCTATCACCGCAGCGAACTTCTGGCAGTGTACGACCAGATGATGGACAGCGTGTCCGCCTCCCGGAAGAAGAATCTGGAAGGGCAGATGGGTCTGTTCGCCATGCTGGACGAGGACGACGAGGCGGGCAAAGTGCCGATCCCCAAGCTCAAGGAGCTTGACAAGGGGGAGCTTCTCTCCATGGAGAAGGAGACCACCGGCATCTACATTTCCGGCCATCCCATGGACGATTACCGGCCGTACCTGCGCAACACCCACGTTGTCCATATCGGCAGCCTTATGGAAGAGGACAACGGCTTTCAGGACGACCAGATCATCAGCGTTGCGGGTATTGTCCAGACCGTGAAAATGAAGACCACCCGGAACAATTCCATGATGGCGTATGTCACGGTGGAAGACGATACCGCGTCCATAGAGATGCTGGCATTTTCCAATGTGCTGGATCAGTACGGCGGCTACCTCCGGGAAAACAGCGCCGTGGTCATCACCGGGCGGCTGTCCCTCCGGGACGATAAGGAGCCGCAGATCGTCATCAACCGTGCCCGCCCCATTTCGGACTACGCCGACGGCAGCGCGCCGCCGGAGCAGCCGCAGAATGTGAATAAGAGCGGCACATTGTACCTCCGGCTTCCCGGGGAGGAAGGGATGCTGTATCCCAAGATCCGGTGCATCCTGAACATGTTCCCGGGGGACAGCACAGCGGTGCTTTACTTTGCGGACACAAGACGACGCCGGGGTACCCGGTGCTGCATCCGGGAAAGTATGCTTTCTGAGCTGAAAAATGTGCTCGGAGAAGCAAATGTTGTACTGAAATAGCTTTTCTTTTAGAACATATTGTGGTATAATAATCAATCAAGAGGAGTTGATGCCGTGAAAAAGCGAATATGGCTGTTTCCACTGCTTATCCTCGCGTCGCTTTTGCTGACCGGCTGCGCCTTGCAGACGGTGGATGAAATGTATGCGCTGCCAAAGCGCTCGAAAGAGTATGACAGCCTGCAATCCGCCATCGATTCCGCCATGTACGGCCTGAGCTACTCCGCACCGGTCTCCGGAGAAAACCAGCAGACGGTGCAGATGGCAGATCTGGACGGCGACGGCGTGGAGGAATATATCGTCTTTGCGCAGGGAAACTCTGCCAACCCTTTACAGGTGCTGATTTTCCGGCAGGAGGAGGACGGCACGTGCCGCCTGATGGAGGTCATCCAGAGCAATGGCTCCGCCTTTGAGCAGGTGGAATACGTGCAGATGGACAACGCCCCCGGCTACGAGCTGGTGGTCGGGCGGCAGCTCAGCGATCAGGTGCTGCGCAGTGTGTCGGTGTACTCCTTTTCCAGCGGCAGCGCCGAGCAGCTGATGATGGTGGGCTACTCCAAATTTATTACCTGCGACTTGAATGACGACGGATGCAGCGAGCTGATGGTCATTCTTCCCGGTGAATCGGAAACCGGGACAGGCTCTGCGGTGCTGTACCGGATGCAGGATGGCAATATTGAACGCTCGGTGGAGGTCAACGTGTCGGAGGACGCGACCCACATCCGGCGGATCACGGTGGGACGGCTGCTGGGCGGAACGCCCGCGGTGTTCGTCGCCAGCGCGGTGAATAACAGCGCCATCGTAACCGACGTATTTGCCTGGAGAAACGACCGCTTTTCCAATATTTCCTATTCCCGGGATTCGGACACCAGCGTCCAGACTTTGCGGAACTATTACGTCTACGCCGAGGACATCGACGGCGACGGCGTGATGGAGCTTCCCAGCCTGATCACCATGAAGCGTGTCTTCCCGGAACAGGAGGGCAAGCAGAAATTCCTCATCCGCTGGTTCGCCATGGATCTGGAGGGCAGGGAAATGGACAAGTTCTTTACCTTCCACAATTACTTAGGCGGCTGGTATATGCAGCTGGCGAGCAGCTGGGCGCCGCGGGTGTCGGTGGAGCAGGAGGGCGGTAAGTATACGTTCTACGTATGGGACGAGGATTACCGGCAGGCGCTGGACGTGTTTTCCATATACGCGCTCACCGGCGGAAGCCGGGAGGAAGACGCCACGGTGGACGGCCGGTTTGCCTTCTATCGGGCAGAGGGCGTGGTCTATGCCGCAAAGCTGGAGGCGAACGCGGCGGAATTCGGCATTACAGAGAATCAACTTATCAACAACTTCCATCTGATTCAGCAGGATTGGAAAACGGGAGAGACTTGAGGGGTGTCATATGAAAAAAGTATTGATTATGGAAGATGAACTGAATATCCGAAGCTTTGTGGTCATTAACCTGAAGCGGGCGGGGTACGACGCCATCGAGGCGGGGAACGGTCAGGAGGCGCTGGACGCCATCGCCCAGACCCCGGACATTGGCGTTGCCATTCTGGATATTATGGTGCCGGGGGACATGGACGGCTTTGAGGTCTGCCGCCGCATCCGCGCCTCCAACAAGCAGATGGGTATTATCATGCTCACTGCCCGCACGCAGGAGATGGACAAGGTCACCGGCCTGATGACCGGCGCGGACGACTATGTCACCAAGCCCTTTTCTCCCGCCGAGCTGACTGCCCGCATTGACGCGCTGTACCGCCGTATCGGCGGCGACAGTTCCGCCAGCTCCGAGCTGCTGACGCAGGGACCCTTCGTGATGAACACCCGCAACCACACGCTGGAAAAGAACGGGAACCGTATCCGCCTGACGCAGGTGGAGTACGCGATCCTGAAGCTGTTCATGCAGAATCCGGGCAGAGCGCTTTCCCGTGAAGACATTCTCTCTGCCGTCTGGGGACGGGATTACGAGGGCGAGCTGAAGATCGTGGACGTGAACATCCGCCGTCTCCGCCTGAAAATCGAGGACGATACTTCCAATCCCACCTATATCACCACGGTCTGGGGCCTGGGCTACAAGTGGGGCGCCTAACCCGGAATGAACATGAAATCCATGAAAAAGACGGGCGGCCTGCGAAGACGCTGGCTGCTGAACACCGTCGGCGTTGTCTTCGCCCTGGGGCTGGTGTGCGTGATGGCGGTAACGGCGTCCTACGCCACCTACTACTACTCCAACATGCAGTCTGACATGGAAAACCGGGCGAAAACCACTACGGATTTTTTTGCCGACTATATCAATCAAGACTACGGCGACTACTACCAGTCCTGTATCACCTATGCCAAGACCTTTGAGGACAAGGGCAAGATTGAGCTGCAATTTATCAACAATCAGGGCAGTCTCGTGGCGTCCTCCTACGGCCCCTGGGCGGGGCCGTCTCCCAGCACGTCGGATATCTGGGACGCCATCAGCATCCGGGACAAAAGCTCCTACATCGGCCGCGACCCGGACACCGGAGAACGCATCATGGCGGTTTCCTGCCCCATGATCTATTCCAACGGCGAGGTCATCGGTGTGCTGCGCTACGTGACCTCCACCCGGCTGGTGAACAGGCAGATCATTCTGGTGTGCTTGGTTTGCTGCTTTGTGCTGACGGTGGTGCTGGCGGTGGTGCTGCTCAGCAGCGGCTACTGCATCCGCTCCATCTTAAATCCTGTGGCGGAGATCACGGAAAAAGCCCAGAGAATCGCCTCCGGCAGCTACGGCGTCCAGATTCAGACGCCCTTCAAGGACGAGATCGGCGATCTGGCGGACACCATCAACGAAATGTCCACGAAAATCGCCCAGAACGAAAAAATGCAGGCGGAGTTCGTCTCCCAGCTGTCCCATGAGCTGCGCACCCCGCTGACCGTTATCAACGGATGGAGTGAGACGCTGCTGGCCGGAGACGACCTGAACGACGACACCCGGCAGGGCATGAAGATCATTTCCAGCGAGGCCAAGCGCCTGACGGAAATGGTCATGGACTTGCTGGACTTCACCCGGATGCAGGACGGCCGCATGACGCTGGCCGTGGAAATGACGGACATCCGGGGTGAATTCGAGGACACGGTGTATATGTACGGCGGCCGTCTGGCACAGGACGGCATTCAGCTGGTCTATCTGGACAACGACGAGGACATTCCGGAAATTCCCTGCGACCCCCAGCGGATGCGGCAGGTGTTCCTGAATCTTCTGGACAACGCCGCCAAGCATGGCGGCTCGGGCAAGCGTATTGAGGCCTCCATGTCCTATGACGGCAAAGATGTGATCGTCTATATCCGGGACTTTGGCCCCGGCATTCCGGAGGACGAGCTGCCGCTGGTGAAGAAAAAATTCTACAAGGGCAGCTCCAGCGTCCGGGGCACGGGCATTGGCCTTGCGGTGTGCGACGAGATCGTGGAAATGCACGGCGGCACGCTGACGCTGGAAAACGCCGAGGGCGGCGGCACGCTGGTGACCATTCGTCTTCCGGCGGAACATTAAGGAGAAACCATGGCAAACAAAGAAACCGAGAACTGTGAAAAATTCAAGACCATGATCGGCGGTCAGGCACTGATCGAGGGCATCATGATGCGCGGCCCGGAGAAGGACGCTATCGTCATCCGGGGCAAGGACGGCTTGACCGTGGAGGTTTCGCCGCGGAAGCTGAACCCGCCCGGCTCATGGAAAAACTGGCCGTTTATCCGGGGCATTTTCAACTTCTTCGACGCGCAGATCGTGGGCGTGAAGGCGCTGCTGCGGTCTGCTGATCTGGCTCCCGACGAAATGCAGGAGGAGCCGTCCAAATTTGACAAGTGGCTGGAAAAGAAGCTGGGAAGCGAAGCTTTCCAGAAGGCTATCGTCGGCATTGCCGTGGCCATGGGACTGCTGCTTTCCACCGGCCTGTTTTTCCTGCTGCCCATGGTCATCGGCGGATTTTTTGACAAAATCATTACCAGTACGCTGCTTCTGAATCTGGTGGAGGGCGTCATCCGCATGGTGATCTTCATGGCCTATATGATTCTGGTGTCCCGGATGCCGGATATGAAGCGGGTGTTTTCCTACCACGGCGCGGAGCACAAGACCATCCGCTGCTACGAGGCGAAACTGCCCCTGACGGTGGAAAATGTGCGCAAAATGACCCGGCTGCACCCCCGGTGCGGCACCAGCTTCCTTCTGGTGGTCATGGTGATCTCCATTCTTGTGTTTTCCATCGCGTCGTCAGCGCTGCTGGCGATCTTCCCCGGACTGGAAACCATCCGCGGCACCTTCGGTTATCGGATGCTGATGATCGCCTTCAAGCTGCTGCTTCTGCCGGTGGTGGTGGGCATCACCTATGAGATCAACCGCTGGTGCGGAAGAAACGACAACGCTTTTACGCGGGCGCTTTCTGCGCCGGGCATGTGGATGCAGCATTTTACCACCAACGAGCCGGACGACTCCATGATTGAGGTTGGCATTGCGGCGGTACAGGCCGTGCTGCCGGAGAAGGAGGGTTCTGATCGTTGGTGAAGCAATACGGCCAGCTGTATCTGGACACCCGCCATGCGCTGCTGGAAACCGAGGACGCCCAGACGGCGGGGATGATGGCGCGGCAGCTGCTGTGCCATTTTTCCGGGAAAAGTCCGGAAGCCATTCTGGCAGACAGTGACCTGTATGCGTCGGAGCAAGTCTGCCGGGACATGAGCCGCGCCGTCCGGCGGCTGCTGGACGGGGAGCCGCTGGCCTACGTGCTGGGGGAGTGGGAGTTTTACGGCCTGCCCCTTCGGGTGACGCCGGATGTGCTGATTCCCCGGGACGATACCTGCGCCGTGGCCGAGCTTGCCATCCGCAAGGCGCTGTTTCTGGAGCAGGACCCCCGGATTCTGGATTTGTGCTGCGGTTCCGGCTGCATCGGCCTTGCCATTGCCAGCCGGGTCAAGGACGCGAAGGTGACGCTGGCAGATTTGAGCATGGAGGCGCTGGCCATCGCCAAGGAAAACACCGGCCTGAACCGTCTCGGCGGGCGGGTGCGGTGCGTTCAGGCGGACGCCACGAAGAAAGCCCCGGCATTTCTCGGGAAATATGATATGATCGTCTCCAACCCGCCCTACGTTACCGGGGCGGAAATGCAGGCGCTTCCCCACAGCGTCAAGGATTTTGAACCGGCAATGGCGCTTTACGGCGGGGAGGATGGTCTGGACTTCTACCGCGCCATCGTGGAGAACTACACGCCCGCGCTGAAGAAGGGTGGATTTGTCTGCTTCGAGTTCGGCATGGGACAGGGAGACGATGTGTGCCGGATTCTGGAAGAAAATGGGTATGCCATTCTGGAACGAACCAGAGATTATAATGACAGAGAACGTGCCGTGCTTGCCCAGTACGGCAGGAAGGAAGATTGATTATGGCTACAAAGAAAACGGTTTATGAAGCCCCCGCCCCCGCGTCGGACAAGAAGAAGGCATTGCAGACGGCTCTTGCCCAGATCGACAAGAACTTCGGCAAGGGCACGGTCATGCGTCTGGGCGACCGCCCGGAGATGAACGTGGAGGCCATCCCCACCGGCTCTCTGGCGCTGGACGCAGCGCTGGGCATCGGCGGCGTGCCCAAGGGCAGAATCATTGAGATTTACGGCCCCGAATCCTCCGGTAAGACCACCCTGGCGCTGCACATTCTGGCAGAAGCCCAGAAGCGGGGCGGCGAAGTGGCCTTCGTGGACGCGGAACATGCCCTTGACCCTGTGTATGCCGCCGCGCTGGGCGTGGATACGGACAATCTGCTGGTGTCCCAGCCCGATACCGGCGAGCAGGCGCTGGAGATTACCGACGCGCTGGTTCGCTCCGGTGCCGTTGACGCGGTGGTTGTAGACTCCGTGGCCGCACTGGTTCCCAAGCAGGAAATCGAGGGCGAAATGGGCGATACCTTTGTCGGCTTGCAGGCGCGTCTGATGTCTCAGGCGCTGCGGAAGCTGGCAGGCACCATTGCCAAGACCAACTGTGTGGTCATCTTCATCAACCAGTTGCGCATGAAGATCGGCGTGATGTACGGCAACCCGGAGACCACAACCGGCGGCAACGCGCTGAAATTCTATTCCTCCGTCCGTCTGGACGTGCGCCGCATTGAGTCCATCAAAGAGGGCAATAACGTCATCGGCAACAAGACCCGCGTCAAGGTGGTCAAGAACAAGGTCGCGCCCCCATTCCGGGAAGCCGTGTTTGAGATTCTCTACGGCAAGGGCATTTCCAAGTGGGGCGAGCTGGTGGATCTGGCGGTTCAGCTGGACATCATCCAGAAGAGCGGCAGCTGGTTCTCCATGGGCGACGAGCGCATCGGTCAGGGCGCGAACTCCGTGAAGGATTACCTCATCGCCAACCCCGACATCGCCGAGAAGGTGGAAGCCGAGGTGCGGGAGAACCTGTGGAAGCTGAACAACGGCGCACCCAAAGCCCCCGCCAAGGCCGCCGATAAAGCGGTAGCCGTCAGCGCCGACGATTTCGACGATGAAGGTTGAGTCCCTGAAAACGGCTCCGGACCGGGCAGGGCGCTATTGGGTGACCTTTGACGACGGGAGCCGGATAGGACTGTACCGCCAGACGGTGGAGGATTTCGCGCTCTATTCCGGTAAAGAGCTGGACGAGCAGGAGGCGGAAGCCCTCCGCACAGCCGCCGGACAGATGTCCGCCAAAATGCGGGCAGTCCGCATTGTCTCCGCGGCCAGCGTTTCCCGCCGGGACTTGGAAGCCCGGCTGGTGCGCAAGGGGGAGGACCCCCAACAGGCCAAAGAGGCAGTTGCATGGATGGAAGATCTGCATCTGGTAGATGACCGGGCGACGGCGGAGCAGGTGGTCAGTTCCTGCATCTCCAAGGGCTACGGCTTGATGCGCGCCAAGCAGGCGCTTTACGAGAAACGTATCCCCAAGGAATACTGGGACGAGGCACTTGCGGACTACCCCGACCAGACGGAGAAAATCACGGCGTTTCTGAAAAGCCGTCTGGACGCGGACTCCGATGAAAAGCAGGTCAGGCGTGCCGTGGACGCCCTGATCCGCCGGGGACACAATTACGGAGCCATCCGGCGTGCGCTGGACGCGCTTTCCTTTGACACAGAAGATTTTCAGGAGGAATTCTGAATTATGGCAAATATTGGTTTTATCTCCCTCGGCTGCGCCAAGAATCAGGTGGACTGCGAGCGGATGATGTATCGGGTGCAGGAGGCGGGACATACCGTCAAGTCCGATGTGGTCGGCAGCGACGTGGTGGTCATCAACACCTGCGGCTTTATCGACTCGGCGAAATCCGAAGCCATCGACTACATTTTGCAGACCGCCGCCCTGAAGGCGGAGGGTCTGGTGGGCAAAATTCTGGTCACCGGCTGCCTGTCTCAGCGGTATCAGGAGGACATTCTGAAGGAAATGCCCGAGGTGGACGGTATTCTGGGTACCGGCAGCTACACGGAAATCGTTCCCGCCATCGAAAAGCTCCTGAATGGGGAGCAGGTGGTGGACTTCGGCTCCATCGACGCACCGGAAGTGGAAACGGGACGCATCATGACCACGGCGGGACACTACGCCTTTATCAAAATCGCCGAGGGCTGCGACAACCACTGCTCCTACTGCGTCATTCCCTCCCTTCGGGGCAAATACCGCAGCCGCCAGATGGACGACGTGCTTTACGAAGCCCGGATGCTGGCGGACAGCGGCGTGAAGGAGCTGATCGTGGTCGCGCAGGACACCAGCCGTTACGGCACAGACTTGCCCGGGCACAAGCGGCTCCTGCCGGAGCTTCTGCGGAAGCTCTGCGAGATCGACGGACTGCACTGGATTCGCGTCCACTACGTCTATCCCGACGAAATTGACGACGAATTCATTCAGGTCATGGCCTCCGAGCCGAAGATCGTCAAATATCTGGACATCCCCATCCAGCACTGCAACAGCAAAATCCTGAAGCTGATGAACCGCCGGGGCGACGGGGAGTTCCTGAAAGCCCTGTTCGCAAGGCTGAGAGCCGGGATTCCCGGACTGGTCATCCGCACCAGCTTGATCACCGGCCTGCCCGGTGAGGGGGAGGAAGAATTCGCCGAGCTGTGCGATTTCCTGCGGGAGGAACGTCTGGAGCGCGTCGGCGCGTTCGCGTTCTCGCCGGAGGAAGGCACCCCTGCCGCGCAGATGGAGCACGTGGACACGGACACCGCCGTCAAGCGGGCGGAGATCGTGGAAATGCTGCAATCGGAGATTATGGACGCCTACAACGCCGAAAAGCTGGGCAAGACCATGGAGGTTCTGGTGGACGGGTACGACGAGGAAAGCGGACAGTTCTACGGCCGCACCTTCGCCGACTCCCCGGACATTGACGGCCGGGTCTGGATTGCGTCCGACGAGCCGGTTCACGAGGGCGATTTTGTCATGGTAAAAATTGACGGCTGCACCGACGGCGATCTGTGCGGCTATGTAGTGGAGGAAGAAGCATGACGCTGGCAAGTAAAATCACGCTGGTGAGGGTGGCAATGATCCCGGCGTTTATGGTGACCATGTACTTATCCGGCGGCGCGCCGGGGATGTGGATGTACATTTCTCTCGCAATTTTTATCGTTGCCAGCCTGACGGATTCTTTAGATGGCTATATCGCCCGGCATTACAATCAGGTCACGGATTTTGGAAAATTCCTTGACCCCTTGGCTGACAAGCTGCTGGTGATCGCCGCCATGTGTATGTTCTGCCAGTGGGGCGTGTTTCCCGCGTGGGCGTTGATGATCGTGCTGACCCGGGAATTTGCCGTAACGGGACTGCGGCTGATCGCCGTCCAGAAGGGGCACGTGATCGCCGCCGGATGGAGCGGCAAAGTCAAGACCGCCAGCACCATGGTGGGGCTTTGCGTCATGATGGCGCTGCCCGGTGTGGCCGTTCTCAACTGGGTCGTTATCGGCATCATTGTCCTCACCACGGTTTACTCCGGCGTGGAATATTTTATCCAGAACTGGAAATGCCTGTGGAGCTGAAAAACGAAGCGCTGTCATCCCGCTGCGGCGGGATGACAGCATTTTTGTGAAAAAATAATCTGCCATGCAACATTTTGACCCATTGAATCGTTTCTTATCTGAGAGGAGGGGAAGGCAAATGCCTACTTTGCTGCGCACCAACAAAGAAATCATGGAAATCTATGACCGCCAGGTAGACACCGTTTACCGTGTCTGCTATGCATACATGAAAAACGCCCCGGAAGCAGAGGATATGACCCAGGAGACCTTCCTGCGGCTGATGTCCAACGGAAAACCCTTTGCAGACCAACGCCACGAAAAGGCGTGGCTCATTATCACGGCGTCAAACCTCTGCAAGGACACCCTGAAAAAGTGGTGGCGTAAAAATGAGAACATAGACGATTACACGTCCCTGCCCCAGGAGCGGACGGAGACGGGAAACGACGTGCTGGACGCCATTCTGGCGCTGCCCCAGGACTACAAGGACGTCGTCTATCTGTACTACTACGAGGGATACACCACTGCGGAAATTGCTGCCCATCAGAACTGTCCGGAAAGCACCGTCCGCAGCCGCCTGTCCCGGGCAAGAAAGCAGCTTATGACCATGTTAGGAGGTGCTGACAGATGAAAAGTCAAGTGATTTGTGACGCCTTGAACGCGGTCAACCCCACGCCCGCCCAGAGAGCCAGAATGCGCGCGGCTCTGGAAGCCCAGCTTCCCGCCGAAAAGCCCCATCGTCGGGGCGCGCATCAGCAGAAAGCATCGTCTCAGCGCTGGTGGACGATCATTCCCGCCGCTGCGGCGCTGTTCGCGGTGGTGCTGCTGGGCATTTTTGTCCTCGGACGGACGGATAAGACTCCGCCGTCCATGTCCAATGTCCCTACCGAGCCGCTGACGCTGGAAAGCCTCCAATCCTCGGCGAATTACAAGGCCAGCATGGAGATCAAGGACTACGTCCAGAGCTACAACGCCACTGGCGATGTAGACGAGACCCTCTCCGAAGCCTACCGCGCCTATGGCTGCCGGAATACGGAAATGGCGCAGAAGGTGGACGAAATCTGCACGAAATACGGCCTGAACAAAGTCGGAGACGGAATTTCCCCGGATACCACCGAAGAAATGTTCACCGCACTGAATGTCAGAAGCATGGTCAAAGTCTCCGGGAACGGGGACGTGACCACCAGCAATCCCAGCTATTCCGCCGACGGAAACTTTGAATTCTGGGGCGCGACCACGGTCAGCGGCGTAGACTACCCCATAGAATACCGGGTGTACCGCGCCATGAAGCAGAGCCTGTCCACGGCCTATTGGGAAATCGAGAATACGAGCGATTACCAGTGGTCGAACTATGTCACCACCGCCGGGACGGATGTCCTCATTGCCGTGGGGCAGAACAATTCCCTTGTGCTGACGGACACCGGCGACTCCGTTGTCGTGATCGTTGTGATGAACGCCACGACGGGGGACACCCAGACGGGAAAGGCGGCGCTGGAAGCCTTTGCCAACACCTTTGACCTGTCCCTCGCCCCGAGAACCCGGAACGCCCCCGTTGAAACCACCGCGCCAACCGAAAGCGGCACCGCGATTCCGGAAGCCTACCAGCCGGTTATCGCCAAATATGTCACCGCCCTGACGGAACACTGGGGCGGGGAGGCGTGCAGCAACGCGGACATCAGCCTTCTGGTGAGCTACGCAACCTCTCCCAGCGAGCTGGGCTATGCGCTCCTTGATCTGGACAATGACGGCACGGACGAGCTTATCATCGCCAACGACGCCGAACGGCAGGTCATTTACGACCTGTATTCTCTGGTGGACGGCAAGCTGGTGCATGTGTTCACCGGCTGGGATCGGAATTCCTATGAGCTGCGGGAAGGCTACCGCATTCTGAACATCGGGTCGAACGGCGCGGCGTCCGCGGACTATGTGTACTGCCACCTGAGCAATGGGCAGCTGGTCACGGACAGCCTTATCCGGTTTGACGCGGCGACAGACCCGGATCACCCCTGGTTCCGGGGAACGGGCGAGAATGATCTCGCGCCGATCACCGACGAAAACTGGTCGGAGGACGAAATTTACAGCACCGCCGCCAGTCTTCCCATTGCAATTACATCATTCGCAGACGACAGTGTCGGGAGTTATGACCCGGCACTGGCCGATTATGAGGGATATCTCTCCACGATTGACACAAGTTCCATAAAATACTATGCGCTTCGTGACCTGGACGGTGATGGGCAGGACGAATTGCTGCTGTATAATTCAGGAGAAACTTTGATGAAGGTGGCCGCAATTCAAAATGGCACTGCGCAGGAGATTTTGTCCGGCAATGTGCTTGATATTTGCGAAGGCAATGTTCTGGAAGCATGGGAAGGCGGTTCCGGCGCGGAACAGCGGACGTATTACCGGGTGGAAAACCACACAGCAGTTCCGTTTGAGTGCATTATTTATAATATCGATGAAAACCAATGCTACCGGGATAGTAATTACGACTTTTATGAAGAAAATCTGACGCCCATCACTGAGGAAGAGTATAATCGGGTCGTTAACACTTATCCCGGTATGTCCTTCTGGGATTGTAACCCAAAGCCGCTTGAGAAAATGAATTCCGCAGACAGCAGTGCGGCGGAAGATGCCCAGCTGTTGGCCAATTACGGGGGATATCTTTCTTCAATCGACACGTATTGGATAAAATACTACGCGCTTCGTGATCTGGACGGCGACGGGCAGGATGAACTGCTGCTGTTTAACAGGGACAAGACGCTTAGCAATGTAGCCGGCGTTCTAAACGGCACCGCGCGGGAAATTCTGAGCGGAAGTTCGCTTTATTTGTGTGCTGGAAATGTTCTGGAGTACTGGGGCGAGGGTTCCGGCGGAAGCGGCTGTACCTATTATCAGGTGGAAAACAAAACGGCTGTTCCGATAGAGAGTATTACTTACCGCGGCAATAATGACCAATGGTATCGGGACGGAGATTTTGACTTTATGAAAGAAGACCTGACACCCATCACGAATGAGGAATATCAGCGCATCGTGGACACCTATCCCCGCATGACCATGAGCGATTGCAACGCGAGGGCACTCCCAGAAATATAACCTGACGAAGGCGGGCGAAAGCGCCCGCCTTCGATTTTGACTGGATTTTTCTGTTTTGATGTGATATAATGTTCGGGCATTTCAACATACAAGCGAGGGAAAACCATGAACGATAAGGAAATCGGCGAGATCCGGCGGCATCTGCGGCGGGATCGCAGCAATATCACGGCCATTTACGGCTGCTATGTGAACGACAATAAGGAGGTCATCTCCGAGTTTCGCCAGAGTACCGGCATCATGCCGGAGAATGAGTCCGACAAATATTTTGCCCTTCTGCGCCGCTCCCTTTCCGGCGCCATCGGCAAGAATCTCATTGACATCACCTTCAAGACAAGTCAGGTGGCAGGCTCTCCGGAGCATAAAATGCTCATGGATTTGCGGGAGACCAAGCTGGCGGACGACGCGCTTCGCCGGGAATTCTGCCAGAAGATCATCGACACCGTGACCATTGAGGGCAATTACCTGATTCTGCTGTGCTGCGACAGCTACGACGTCCCCTTCAAGAGCAAGGACGGCGATTCTCAGGCGGACAATTCCGACGAGACCTACACCTTCATTCTCTGCGCCATCTGCCCCGTCAAGCAGACCAAGGCGAATCTTCACTACGTCCCGGAGGAAAAGCTGTTCCACGACGGCGCGATGAACCAGATGGTCTCCGCCCCCGCGCTGGGATTCCTGTTCCCGGCCTTCGACGACCGGGCGACCAATATTTATAACGCCCTGTACTACACCCACGACATTACGGCCTCTCAGGACGCGCTGATCGAGGCGGTGTTCAACACCCCGGTGCCCCAGCCCGCCGCCGAGCAGAAGAAGTCCTTCGAGGCGCTGCTCACCACGTCGTTGGGGGACGATTGCAGTCTGGACGTGGTGCAGACCGTCCACGACCAGCTGTGCCAGCGCATCGAGCTGCACAAGGAGAGCAAAGTGCCGGAGCCGCTGATGATCTCCAAGGAGGACGTGAAGGAGGTGCTGACCTCCTGCGGCGTTTCCGAGGAGCATCTGGCCAAATTCAGCGTGGACTACGACGAGGCCTTCGGCTTCGAGGCCGACCTGCACCCCAAGAACATCATTGACAACAAGCATTTTGAGGTGAAGACCCCGGATGTGGTCATCAAGGTAGACCCCGCCCGGAGCGACCTGATCGAGACCCGCGTCATCGGCGGCGTGAAGTACATTCTGATCTCCGCCGACGAGAGCGTGGAGGTCAACGGCGTCAATATCAACATTGCCGATTCCGAAAAGGAAACGGCCACTGTCTGAGCGAAAAAATTTGCCCTGCACCGGAAGGTGCAGGGCAAACCTATGTAATTTACTTTTTGGAATTTTCCACGGCGCCGACGATGATATCGACACACTGGTCAATGCCGAGAATGCCGGAATTCAGGCAGATATGGTAGTTCTGGGACTGACCCCAAGTGCGGCCGGTGTAGTGCTGATAGTTCACGCGGCGGCGCTTATCCTTCTCGTTCAGACGCGCTTCCGGGCTCTTGTCGGACTCACCGTACAGACGGACGATGCGGTCGGCGCGGAAGGCCATATCCGCGAAAATGAAGGTATGCAGCGCATCGGGACGATCCTTCAGAATGTAGTCCGCGTTCCGGCCGACGATGACGCAAGCGCCTTTCTCCGCCAGCTGAAGAATCACGCTGCACTGGATATTCCACAGGAAATCGGCTGTGGACAGGCCGTTCATCACGCCGGGAACGCCCTGGGGGGCGAAAGCGTAGGAAAACAGACTGCTGCTGGGGGAATGCTCGCCGTGCTCTTCCACAAATTTGGGGGCGAAGCCGGACTCCAGGGCGACCTGATTGACCAGCTCCTTGTCATAGAAGGGAATGCCCAGACGCTCAGCGACCTTGTGGCCGACGGTGCGTCCGCCGGAACCAAATTCACGGCTGATGGTGATGATTTTCTTTTCCATAAAGAACCTCCTTCAGAGAATGCAGTGGCTTCTCCTGCTGTTATTATAGTAAAAATGCTGTCAAATGTCAAGAATTGGTTCGCTCGTTTGGGAAAATCGACGATGGCACTTTCTCAGAGCGGTTTCTTGCCACCGTATACCCGGTCAATTTCTTTCAGAATGTCTGCGTCGGCGGGGCAGAAAGTGAAATTTTTCGTTTCGCAGGGGTGAATCCAGCGCAGGGCGTTGTGTTCCAGCGCCTGGGGGACGCCCTCGGAGATGACGCAGTGAAACAGCGTCAGGCGGATGAAAATGTCCGGGTATTTGTGTTCGACCTGCATGAACCGGTCGCGGACGTCCAGCTTGACGGCCAGTTCCTCCATGCACTCCCGCTGGAGCGCCTGAGGCAGCGTTTCGCCCGCTTCCACTTTGCCGCCGGGGAATTCCCAGAGCAGTCCACGCGCCTTGTTTTCCGGGCGCTGGCAGATCAGAAATTTGTTTTTGTCCCAGATCAGCCCCGCCACGACCTCGATTGCTTTTCTGCGGGTCAGAACCATGGCGGAAATGGGGGAGACGGAAACCGTTCCGGACACCGTTTCCATGGTTTCCGTTCCGGCGCGGCCGTCCCGGATGCTTACGTTCCAATGCCCATCCGGCAGGGAAACGGGAACAGGCTGGGTGTCGGCGTTGAAGATAGCGAAAATCTCTCCCTCCGGCTCGTCGATACGGAACGCCACACAGTGTTCATTTTCACAGTACACCGGGTGGACACAGCGCTGAACATCCTCCCGTGTGGACAGATGAAGTGCCGCGTGGGCTTTCCGGAACGCAATCAGGCCCTTGTAGTAGCTGAGAACGTCCTGATATTCCGGCTTGTCCAGAGTCGCCCATTTCAGGGAATTGACGCTGTCCGGGGAGCGGTAGCTGTTGTCGTCAAAGCCGCCGTGCTTTCCGGGCTTGGTGCGGAGCATTTCCTCACCGGCTTGCAGGAAGGGGACGCCCTGGGACAGCATATAGAACGCGGCGGCGAGGTTGTTCATCCGAATCCGGGATTCAACGGGCGCGTCCGGGGCGGTGAGGGCAATACGGTCAAAGAGGGTGGTATTGTCGTGGCAGGAGGCGTAGTTCACGCACTGGTCTGGCTGAGCCGCCCATGACGGCATTCCCATGAAGCAGGCTTCCAGCGCTTCTTTGGACACGACCGCCCCGGCGACGAACCCCGGCGCGGTGCTTTCAAAGGTAGTCCCGCGAAGCAAGTCGCGGATGGTGTCGCTGAAAAAGCCGAAGCCGGGAACCACCGCGGAATTGGTCTGCACCGCCAGCTGGACACCGGGCTTGGTCAGCTCGGTCTTCATATCCCAGCCCTCACCGTAGAAAATCACGTTGGGGTGCTTTTGATGGACGGCGGCCATGATCTCGTTGATTGTCACGGTGTCGATCAGACTGGCGATATCGAAGCGGAAGCCGTCCATGTGGTATTCGTCCGCCCAGTAGCAGACGGAATCCACGATGTACTTGCGTACCATGCTCCGCTCGGAAGCGGTGTCGTTGCCGCAGAAGGAGCCGTTGGAGTATTTGCCGTCACTGCTGATACGGCTGAAATAGCCGGGGACGATCTGGTTGATGCAGAACGCCCCTGCGTCATACACGTGGTTGTATACTACGTCCATGACCACACTCAGGCCGTTGTCGTGGAGCGCCTTGACCATCTGCTTCACCTCCGCCACACGGACGGCGCCGTGAAACGGGTCGGTGGCGTAAGACCCTTCGGGGACGTTGTAATTCAGCGGGTCGTAGCCCCAGTTGTATTGGGGATGGCGGCGGCTTTCGTCGGTAAAGCCGAAGTCATACATCGGCAGGAGGTGGACATGGGTGATGCCCAGCGCCTTGATGTGGTCAAGACCGGTGGGGTGGCCGCCCCGGGTCTTTGTGCCGGTTTCGGTCAGCCCCAGAAATTTGCCCTTGTGCGCAATATGGGCGCTGGGGGCAGAGGACAGGTCGCGGACGTGCAGCTCGTAAATTACGGCGTCGGTGATGGACTTACCGGCGTGGGGGTCTGCATCGGTGTCCCACTGCGGGGGATTGACGGAAGCCAAGTCCAGAATCATCCCCCGGCAGCCGTTGACGCCGGTGGTTCTTGCATAGGGGTCGCAGACTTCCCGGGTCTGGCCGTCCACGGTGACGAGGTAAGTGTAGTAAATGCCGTTCAGATTTCCGAACCGTTCCGCCGTCCATGTGCCGCAGATGTCGGGCTGCATCCGAAGCTGGGCAAGAAGGTCGTCGGCACCCGGGTCGCCGCTGCGGTACAGGCGGATGGAAACCGCCTCGGCAGTGGGCGCCCACAGGCGGAAAGCTGTCTTTTCCGGCGTCCAGAATGCGCCTAAATTACCGGAATAGGTGTTTTTTTCTTCAAATTCCTGAGAAGAATATTGTTCATACATAGTGGCGGATGCTCCTTATTTTTGCCGGTAAACCGGAAATCGTTTCCTAAAGTATAGCACAGTCCGCGGGGGAAGTAAAGAAGAAGGCGTGATTGTAAAGAAGCTTTACAATTTCCCGGTAACAAATTTTACATAGATTGGATAAAGTAAAGAGGAAACAGAGATTATGAAGAAAGAAGGTATCCCGGCGGGATACCAAGGAGGAAAAATATGACTTACGAACAGGTGAAAGAGGACGAAGCGGTCAGGGTGTACATCGATCAGGCAGATGCATCGCTGAAAGCCCTTGGATTTACGGAACACAGCTTCCAGCATGTGACACGGGTCGCTCAGACGGCCGGATGGATTCTGGAAACGCTGGGCTACCCGGAGAGAACCGTGGAGCTGGTGAAGATCGCCGGTTATCTCCACGACATTGGTAACGTTGTGAACCGGGTGGATCACAGCCAGAGCGGCGCGGTGATGGCGTTCCGCATCCTTGACAGAATGAACTTTCCGCCGGAGGAAATTGCTGCCATCGTCACGGCCATCGGCAACCACGACGAAGGCACCGGCCAGCCGGTGAGCGCCTTCGCGGCAGCGCTGATTCTGGCGGACAAATCCGACGTTCGCCGTTCCAGAGTGCGGGACAAGGCCACCGTGGCGCTGGACATCCACGACCGGGTGAATTACTCCGTAACGGACTGCCATCTGGAATTTGACGAGCAGCACACCAGCATCCGCCTGATTCTGACGGTGGATACCGAGCTGGGTTCCGTGATGGAATATCTGGAAATTTTCATGAAGCGGATGCTTCTGTGCCAGAAGGCGGCGCAGGCGTTGGGACTGACGTTTCATCTGGTGATCAACGGGCAGCTGTTGGTATAATATTTCTGCCCGGCGTCGAATCGACGCCGGGCAGTTTTAGCCATCATACTATTTCTCGATAAAATGGTTAACACCATTTTATCCTGCGAATCCTTCGCAGGCCGCCGGTGGCGGCGAGAAATGTATGGACTTACGTTTTTTGCGGCTACGCCGCTGGCTGCTGAAACAGCAGCCAAATAAAACGGTTAAGAACCGTTTTATTGAAAACTAGTATCAAAGCTGAGAAATGCAGTCGCGGATACGCGCCACGGTGCGGTCGTAGCACAGAATCTGCATAATGGTGTACAGGTCGGGGCTGTCGGTCTTCCCGGTGACGGCCTGCCGCAGGAAGGTGGAAACGTCGGCCACTGTGCCGGGGAAAGCGGTGGGGTCTGCCTTGTAGGCTTTCATATCCGTGGTGAAGCCGATGGCCTCGGTAATCTCCTTGACCTTGGTAAACCACGCGGCGGAGTCGTCGGCAAAGTCGTAGACGCTCAGGAAGCGTTCCAGCACGTCCCGGATGACGGCTTTGGAGAACTTCTCGTCCCAGACGGGCGCTTCCAGATACTCGTCGTAGAAGAATCCCATGTAGGGCTTGGCGTCCTTCCAGACGGCGAGGTCTTTTCTCGGCTTCTTGCCGCCCCGGCCAATGGCGAGAATCCGCTTCGCGTAGTCCGGGTCGGCCTCCAGTTTGGCGGCAAAGTCGGTGTCGAACTCCTTCGCCCACTCCAACAGCTGGGCGTACACGTCCTCCGCACTCATGCGGGAAATGACGTTCTTCGATACGTCCACCAGCTTGGCGTAGTCGAACAGGCTCCCGGCGGGGTTCAGCTTCTTGGGGCTGAACTTGAAGGATTCAATGTCCGCATCGGGGTTCGCCCGCCGCCAGTCCTCAAAATTGGAGTTCAGCACGGTCATGATATATTCCCGCACGGAGGGGATGGGGAAGCCCTCGGCCTTGTAGTAGGTCAGCGCCAGTTCAGGGTCCTTGCGCTTGGAAAGCTTACGCTTGGAGCTGCCGTCCATCTTCATCAGCGGCCCGATGTGAACATACTTGGGCAGCTTGAAGCCCAGCGCCTGAAACAGCTGAATGTGGAAGGGCAGGCTGGGCAGCCATTCGTCGCCCCGGACGACGTGGGTGGTGCGCATGAGGTGATCGTCCACGGCGTGGGCAAAGTGATAGGTGGGAATGCCATCGGATTTAAGGAGCACGTGATCGACGTTGTTCTCTGTGATGGTCAGCTTGCCCTTTACCAGATCGTCGAATTTGAACTGGCGGTCAATGCTGCCCTCGGAACGGAACCGCAGGACCCATGGATTTCCGGCGGCCAGCTGCGCCTGAATATCCTCCATGGGACGGTCGCGCCAGACGGCATATTTGCCGTAGTAGCCGGTGGTCTCCTTGTTCGCTTCCTGTTTTTCCCGAAGGGCGGACAGCTCGTCCTCTGTGCAGAAGCAGGGGTAGGCTTTGCCCTCGGACACCAGCTTTTTGGCATAAACGTGGTAAATTGCGGCTCTCTGACGCTGACGGTAGGGGCCATAAGCGCCGTCGTCGCCGTCCACGGTGGCACCTTCGTCAAAGTTGATGTTGTAGAATTTCAGGGTGTTGATCAGCACCTCCACCGCACCGGGAATCTCCCGCTTGGCGTCGGTATTCTCCACCCGGAGGTACAGCACGCCGCCGGACTGGTGGGTCATCCGCTCCGAAATCGTGCCCTGCACCAGATTGCCCAGATGGACAAATCCGGTAGGGGAGGGAGCCATCCGGGAAACCACCGCGCCCTCGGGAAGATTGCGCTGGGGGAACCGGGCTTCCAGCTGCTCGGGAGTTTCGGTCACATCGGGAAAAAGCAATTCGGCAAGCGCCTGATAATCCATAGTCAACTACCTCTTTTTCTTGGGAAACTTTGATGAAATCGTCTTCGGCTGGCAAGCGAATCTTTTGCCCCATCCGCGCAGTTCTGAAAGCGGGAAATACATACAGTATTCCTCCGCTTTCAGAACTTTCGGCTGAGCCAAAATCTTCTGCTGCCAGCTCTCGCCGATTTCACCAGAGCTTCCCTTGTTTTCTGGGATAAAGTATAGCATAGGGCGGGGGAGAAATCAAGTACGCACCGGAATGAGAAATTGCTTTCATTCGCAGTAAAATACCCCCTTGCGGAACCTCCCGGGCTGTGCTAGAATAGGGCTATAGATTTGAAAAAAGGAATGTGACGACCATGAGTGAGGTTATTACCGAAACTGCTGCACCGAAAAAGAGAATGCTCTCCGGCATCAAGCCCTCCGGAGATCTGACACTGGGTTCTTACTTAGGCGCAGTGAAAAACTGGGCGGAACGCGCCAACGACTATGACTGCTTCTATTTCATGGCAGACCTCCATGCCATCACCGTGCGTCAGAATCCGGCTGACCTGCGCAGACGGACGCTGGAGCAGCTGGCACAGTACATCGCCTGCGGCCTTGACCCGGAAAAGAACACCCTGTTCATCCAGAGCCATGTCCACCAGCATGCGGAGCTGGGCTGGGTGCTGGACTGCTACTCCATGTTCGGCGAGCTGAGCCGCATGACCCAGTTCAAGGACAAGTCCGCCAAGAATGCGGACAACATCAACGGCGGTTTGTTCACCTATCCCGCTCTGATGGCGGCGGACATTTTGCTGTACCAGCCCGATCTGGTGCCTGTGGGCGAGGATCAGAAGCAGCACGTGGAGCTGTGCCATACCATCGCCCGCCGGTTCAACGGCATTTACGGCGACGTGTTCAAACTGCCGGAACCTTTTGTCCCCAAGGTCGGCGCGCGGATCATGAGCCTGACCAACCCCACCGCCAAGATGTCCAAGTCGGAGAACGAGGACACCGGCCGCATTCTGCTGATGGACACCCCCGAGACCATCATGCGACAGTTCAAGCGCGCCATCACCGACTCCGACACGGAGAACTGCGTCCGCTTCGACCGGGAGAACAAGCCCGGCGTTGCCAACCTGATGACCATTTACTCCGCCGTCACCGGCAAGACATTTGATCAGATCGAGACGGAATTTGCGGGCTGCGGCTACGGCAAGTTCAAGCCCGCCGTGGGTGAAGCAGTCGTGGAGACTCTGCGTCCCATCCGGGAGGAAGCGACCCGCCTGATGAAGGACAAGGGCTATCTGGAAAGCGTCTACAAGGCCGGTGCCGAGAAGGCGGGTTATGTTGCCGAGAAGACCCTGCGGAAGGTCTACAAGAAAGTGGGCTTTGTGGCAAGATAATGGCTGACGAGAAAATGACCCCGGAACCGGACATCTACGACCGGGAGGATCAGTGCCGCAAGGCCATCCGCACGGTTGGGAAGGCTGTTTTCATGCGGCTGCTTGTGACCGCACTGCTGATTTTTGTTCTGATCGGCAATGGAATGCAGGGCTGGGTCATCGGTCTGATCGTGTTTGTTCTGATCATCAATCTGACAGGAATGCTGCCGCTGGTGCAGGAACTGCGCAAGCAGAGAAAGCTATTGAAGAAAATCCTCGACGAAGAGGAATAAGATTTACCCCGTAAGCCAACGCTTACGGGGTATTTTCTGTCATTGCGGCATAATCCGGCAGGCCGTAGCCCCGGATGTGAATTTCTCCCAGAGGAATGACGCGGTAGGCAACGGCATCGTCCCGGTTGCCCTCGATGACCTTCACAAACGGCCACTTCGTCCCGACTACGATCCCCACATGGTCAGCCCAGCCGGTGCAGTCGCCGGGGCGCTTTTCGTCCCAGTCGTAGAAGATGATGTCGCCGGGGAGAGGCGTATAGTTGTCGTCCTCCTGCCAGCGGCCAAGCTCTCCGAACAGGCCGATGAGACGTTCACAGCTGCATTCTGTGGGAATGATGTCCGTCAGGCCGCAGCGGATGGAAACGGCGCTGACGAAGGTAGCGCACCAGCTGTCGGTGTACTGCACGGTGTAGTTCTGCGCCAGCGGCTCGTGAGCGTTGTACTGATCGATAATGGCTTCGTGACTGCCGTCTGATTCCCGGCAGCCGAGGTAGCTTTCGGCGGTTTGAACGACCTGCATCCGAAGTGCCGCTTCGCTGCCTGAGATCTTCCGGTAAAATCCCCACGGCTCCAGCGAGTAGTGGGCGGCAATGGCCGCAGCGAACAGCAGAAGCACAAGAATGGGAAGAATGGTGTCTGATTTCGGCTTGCTTTTGGTAATCACGTCGAATCCTCCTGCAATAGAGTGTTCACCATTCTACCACAATATTCTCTTTTCCGCAACAAAAAATACGCCGGATTCGTCTCAACGCGACGAAAACCGGCGTATTTGCGCTATAAGAAAAGATACAGTCCCAGCGTCAGCAGCGCGAAATTCTGGTCTTCCTCGCCGCTGCCGGACATGAGCAAAAGCAGCAGCACGACCATCAGGTCTTCCATGCAGAAATCCTTTGGCAGAAGCTGGTGCAGAAAATTGCCGATACCCAGAAAGGAATCCTGAGGCGGCTGCTGGGGCGGTTTTCGCCGGGGCGGAGGTGGGGGAGCGGGACGCTCCTGCCTGCGCTGATGGGAACAGGGCGGATTTTTCTGGCAGGGCGGCTTTCCCTGCGGCTCCGGCGGCGGGCAGAAATCGGGATTCCGGCGGGGTGGCTCCTGTCGGGGTGGTTCCGGCCGGGGCGGCGGGGCGGACTGGGGGACGTCTGCCGGCCGGCGGCGATAGCTGCCGTCGGGTTGGGGAATATAGCGGTTGTACATTCCTTGTCACCTCCCGGTCAGCATATCCAGCCCCCCGGCATTGAGAAACGCCGAGGCAAGCCGTGCCATTTTTGCCGCGCGCATGGCTTTTTCCAGCTTGGCAGAGCGCTCCCGGCTTATGTAGGGGGAGAGCGCCCGAAGCAGCGCCTGCTGATTCTTGTCAATGCCGGATTGGCGGGTCATCCCGGCGAGCTTCTGCATGACGGAAAAATCCGGAAGCGCCGGAGGGGCAGGCTCCGGCGGTTGTTCCGGCCTACCCTGAGGTTCCGGCGGCGGACTCATAGCCTGAGCCATGGACATGATCTGCTGCATCATCTGGGGGTTGCTCAGGATGGCCCCCAGCTTTTCCTCCATCTCGCTCATTTGCCGCCTTCCACTTGGGACAGCAGCTTTTTCGCCTCCGGGGTCGCGAGAAACGCGGAGATGGTTTTCTGCGCTCGGTCGTAATTCCCGGCGGCCGCGTCTGCCATGGCGCTGTTGATTTCATTTGAGTTAAGCTGCTGAAGCGACGCAAGCAGCTGCTGCCCCGCGGGGGACTGGACGAAGCGCATGATCTGCGCAAGCTCCTGTGAATTGGGTGTCGGTTGCATAGGCTTACCTCCATGGGCTGGTGAAACTTCTGCTATAGCATATGCGTCCGTTGGAAAAAATGTACACAAAAATCAGCCGCCTTTTTTAACGAAAACACATAGCAAAACCTGCCAATGTATGATATAATCCCAGAAAGACAAAATAAAGGCGGGAGCAATATGAAGATTCTGGTGCTGTCGGATTCCCATTCTGCGCTTCAATTTATGCGGCAATGCGTGGAATCGGTGAAGCCCGACGCGATCATCCATCTTGGGGACTTTTTTGACGACGGCGTGGTCATCCATGAGGAAAATCCGGATATTCCGTTTTATCAGGTGCCGGGAAACTGCGACCGGTTTCGCTGCCCGTCGTGGCAGCCGGAGACGCTGGTGCAGCCTGTGTTTGGCGTGAATCTTTTCATGACCCATGGACACCGGCAGGACGTAAAAATGGGGCTGGGTGCGCTGCTGAAGGATGCCCGCGCCAGCCGGGTGGATGCGGTGCTGTACGGACACACCCATCAGGCCGACTGCCGTCAGGAGCCGGATGGCCTTTGGATTCTGAATCCGGGAAGCTGCGGCTATGGCGGCGGAACGGCCGGTCTGATTCAGGTGGAAAACAGGAAAATCGTTTCCTGCCGTATCCTCAGGGACGAGGACTTGTAATCAGCCCATCGTGGCAAGGAAAACCATGGCACTGACGAAGCCGATTCCGGAAAGAATCGCGGTGACGATGTTCACCGCCTTCTCCACAAAATAGCGCCTGTCGGCGGCGTTGGGGTAGGCGGGAGCGCGGTAACGGCGCGTGGACGGACGGGACATAGTGTGTTGTTTCATTGGAAGTGCCTCCTTTTGTTTTTCTGACAACAGTATACAAAAGGTTCTGTCCAATAAACCGGACTGATTAGGGTCTATCTGAAAACCGGGAATATGACCAACAGCGAGGGATTTTTCGCC